>Ga0308165_1002178_pt1 | contig 24419 bp, 20 predicted proteins | sample PhyWR2_FD_201032 | JGI IMG/M metagenome (GOLD analysis project Ga0308165, IMG submission 201032) | Phyllosphere microbial communities from UC Gill Tract Community Farm, Albany, California, United States - DLSLW.R2 | ecosystem: Host-associated > Plants > Phyllosphere > Unclassified | place: USA... | reverse complement strand
AACCCCGACGTGCTGAACAACTCCATCGCGCGTGCCGACGGCCTGTACAACAACAGTTGCTCCCTGGCGCCAGTGCTGGTGTTTCTCAACGACCACAAGGCAGAGACCCTCGACCGTGCAGTCCATGCAGTGCAGGCGTTCGCCAAGGAAAACAATAAGGATGGCCTGGAGTTCATCCTCGCTGCCGGTAATGCCGGGATCGAGGCCGCCACCAACGAGGTGATCAAGAAGTCCGAGCTGACCATCCTGATCCTGGTGTACATCTGCGTGGCGGTGATGTGCATGATCACGTTCCGCTCCTGGGCGGCGACCCTGTGCATTGTGCTGCCGCTGGTGCTGACCTCGGTACTGGGTAACGCGCTGATGGCGTTCATGGGGATTGGCGTGAAGGTGGCGACGTTGCCGGTGGTGGCGCTGGGGGTGGGGATTGGCGTGGACTACGGCATCTACATCTACAGTCGTCTGGAAAGTTTCCTGCGTGCAGGTCTGCCGTTGCAAGAGGCCTACTACCAAACGCTAAAGTCCACCGGTAAGGCGGTATTGTTCACCGGCCTGTGCCTGGCCATCGGCGTGTGCACCTGGATTTTCTCGGCCATCAAGTTCCAGGCCGACATGGGGCTGATGCTGACCTTCATGCTGCTGTGGAACATGTTCGGTGCGCTCTGGCTGCTGCCAGCATTGGCGCGGTTCCTGATCAAGCCGGAGAAGCTGGCGGGGCAGAAGGGCAATTCGTTGTTTGCTCACTGAGTCCTGGCCGCAATGAAAAAGCCGCAACCTGAGGTTGCGGTTTTTTTATGCCTGAAACTCGCACCGTTTCCCCTGTAGGAGCGGGCTTGCCCGCGATGGCGGCGTGTCAGCCAATGCATGTGCCGACTGACACACCGCATCGCGAGCAAGCTCGCTCCTACAGGGGAATTCAGGTTGGCTCTGCGCCCAACACCACACTCAACGCACTTCTCGCATCATCGAGCTGCACCAGCGTCGCGTGCCGTGCGCCCAGGGCATCTCGGTTCTCGATGGCCGTGAGGATTGCCTTATGGCGTGGCAACGCCAGTTCATGCAGGTTCGGTCGTTGGTTCGAGTGCTTCAAGGCTTCGGCAATTGCCACGGCCAGCATGTTGCACAAGTTGGCCAGCAGGTCGTTGTGGGTGGCGTCGGCGATGCGGCTGTGGAAGTCCAGGTCCGGTTGCAGCAGCGCTTCCGGGGTCGGTGCGGTTTCCATGCGTTGGTACGCTTCGCCAATGGCGGCGATGTCGGCATCCGTCGCGAATTGTGCGGCGAGGGCGGCGGCGGCCGGCTCGATGATGCTGCGCACGCTGGTCAGGAGGTCGAAGAATTCATTTTGCGGACTGCTTTGCATCAGCCAGTGCAGCACGTCCGGATCGAGCATGTGCCATTCCTTGCGCTGCTTGACCACGGTGCCCACCCGTGGGCGCGAATACACCAGGCCCTTGGCAACCAAGACGCGAGTGGCCTCGCGCAGCACCGGTCGGCTGACCGCGTACTCTTCGCACAAAAGCGCTTCGGCGGGCAGTTTGTCGTCCGGCAGGAAACGCCCGGAAACGATCTGCATGCCCAGTTCCTGGACGATGCGCGAATGCATGCTCTTGCGGTCGGAAGGTTTGCGGTAATCCATGGGGAACGGCGCGATCCTGAGTGCGTGGGGGTGTGGAGCATGATAACAGGCAAGACACGAACTTGAGGTAGATGCAGTACCAAATGTGGGAGCGGGCTTGCTCGCTCCCACAGGGAAAAGCATCCCCTCGGGGAGAGGGGATGGTGGGCTTAGTGCGAGTGCCGCGGCACCTCGGCGCCCCGGCAGCCGACCAGGAAGTCGAAGTCGCAGCCCTGGTCCGCTTGCAGCACATGGTCGATGTACAGCTGGCGATAACCGCCCACCAGTAATTGCTGCGGCGGTTGCAGGTCGGCCATGCGTGAGGCCAGTTCGGCGTCCGGGATGTCCAGGTGCAGGCGGCCGGTAGCGCAATCGAGTTCGATCCAATCGCCTTCCTTCACCGCGGCCAGAGGCCCGCCAGCCGCAGCTTCCGGCGCCACGTGCAGGACAACGGTGCCGTAGGCGGTGCCGCTCATGCGGGCGTCGGAAATGCGCACCATGTCGGTCACGCCCTGGGCCAGCAGTTTGGCCGGCAGGCCCATGTTGCCGACTTCGGCCATGCCTGGGTAACCCTTGGGACCGCAGTTTTTCATGACCAGGATCGAGTTCGCATCGACGTCCAGCTCCGGATCGTTGATACGCGCCTTGTACATGTCGAAGTTCTCGAACACCACCGCACGCCCGCGATGCTGCATCAGTTCCGGGGTGGCAGCCGAAGGCTTGAGCACGGCGCCGAGGGGGGCCAGGTTACCGCGCAGCACGCAGATCCCGCCGTCGGCGCGGATCGGGTTGTCGAGGGTGCGGATCACTTCGTCCTCGCCATAGATCGGCGCGTCCTTGGTGTTTTCGCCCAGGGACTTGCCGTTGACGGTCAGGGCGTTCGGGTTAGGAATCAGGTTGGCTTCACCCAGGCGGCGCAACACCGCAGGCAGGCCGCCAGCGTAGTAGAACTCTTCCATCAGGTAGCGCCCGGACGGTTGCAGGTCGACAATGGTCGGCATGCCGCGACCGATGCGGGTCCAGTCGTCCAGATCCAGCTCGACGCCGATGCGGCCGGCGATGGCCTTGAGGTGAATCACCGCGTTGGTCGAACCGCCAATGGCAGCATTGACACGAATGGCGTTCTCAAAGGCTTCCTTGGTCAGGATCTTCGACAGGCGCAGGTCTTCCTTGACCATCTCCACGGCACGCATGCCGGACATGTGCGCCAGTACATAGCGACGTGCATCCACCGCCGGAATCGCCGCGTTATGGGGCAGGGAAGTGCCAAGCGCTTCGGCCATGCAGGCCATGGTCGAGGCCGTGCCCATGGTATTGCAGGTGCCTGCCGAGCGGGACATGCCGCCCTCGGCCGCGAGGAAATCATCGATGGTGATGGTGCCGGCCTTGACCTGTTCGCTGAGCTGCCAGACCACGGTGCCCGAGCCGATATCCTTGCCCTTGTGCTTGCCGTTAAGCATCGGCCCGCCAGTGACCACGATGGCGGGTACGTCGCAACTGGCGGCGCCCATCAGCAGGGCCGGGGTGGTCTTGTCACAACCGGTGAGCAAGACCACGCCATCGATCGGGTTGCCGCGAATGGCTTCTTCCACGTCCATGCTCGCCAGGTTGCGGGTGAGCATGGCGGTCGGGCGCAGGTTCGATTCACCGTTGGAGAACACCGGAAATTCCACGGGGAAACCACCGGCCTCGATCACGCCGCGTTTGACGTGCTCGGCAATCTGACGGAAATGCGCGTTGCACGGGGTCAGCTCCGACCAGGTGTTGCAGATGCCGATGATTGGCTTGCCCTGGAACTGGTGGTCGGCAATGCCCTGATTCTTCATCCAGCTGCGGTACATGAAGCCGTTTTTGTCGGCCGTGCCGAACCATTGGGCGGAGCGCAGGGTGGGTTTCTTATCAGACATGATCGATTCTCTTATTGTATGACTATATTGTTCGAACAGAAGCGTACATTAAGCGCAATTTCGTCTTATTGGAAGTGTTGCTCGATTAAATAGTATTACTATATAGTCGCCCCCACTGGAGGGATTGCCCTGGCGTTTTTAGTGCGAGAGGCGTCCCCCAAGGTTCCATAACAACAACAATCGGAGACCGATCTCATGAGCCAGGAATTGCGGCTTATTCGTCGCATCACACTCAAACTGATTCCCTTCCTGATCCTGCTGTACCTGATCGCCTATGTGGATCGCTCCGCCGTAGGCTTTGCCAAGCTGCACATGGGCGCTGACATCGGGATCGGCGATGCCGCCTACGGTCTGGGTGCCGGGCTGTTCTTTATTGGTTACTTCCTACTGGAAATCCCCAGCAACCTGATGCTCGAACGCTTTGGTGCGCGGCGCTGGTTTGCGCGGATCATGATTACCTGGGGCGCCATCACCATCGGCATGGCCTTTGTACAAGGGCCGCACAGCTTCTATGTGATGCGCTTTTTGCTGGGTGCCGCTGAAGCCGGGTTCTTCCCGGGCGTCCTGTACTACATCACCCAGTGGTTCCCGGTGCGTCATCGCGGCAAGATCCTTGGACTGTTCATCCTCTCTCAACCGATTGCCATGTTGATTACCGGGCCCGTGTCCGGCGGCCTGCTGGGCATGGATGGCATCCTGGGCCTGCACGGCTGGCAGTGGCTGTTCATCGTAATCGGTGCCCCGGCGATCCTGCTGACCTGGCCGGTACTGCGCTGGTTGCCGGACGGTCCGCAACAGGTGAAGTGGATGGACCAGGCCGAGAAGGACTGGCTGGCCGGCGAGCTGAAAAAGGACTTGGCGGAGTACGGCCAGACCCGCCATGGCAACCCGTTGCATGCGCTCAAGGACAAACGTGTGTTGCTGCTGGCGTTGTTCTACCTGCCAGTGACCTTGAGCATTTACGGCCTGGGCCTGTGGCTTCCGACACTGATCAAGCAGTTCGGCGGCAGCGACCTGGTGACCGGTTTCGTGTCGTCGGTGCCTTACATCTTCGGGATTATCGGCCTGCTGATCATTCCGCGCAGTTCCGACCGCTTGAACGATCGCTACGGTCACTTGGCGGTGCTCTATGTGCTGGGCGCGCTTGGCCTGTTCCTCAGTGCCTGGCTGACCTTGCCGGTGGCGCAACTGGCGGCGTTGTGCCTGGTGGCGTTCGCGCTGTTTTCCTGCACGGCGGTGTTCTGGACGTTGCCCGGTCGATTCTTTGCCGGTGCCAGTGCGGCAGCGGGGATCGCGTTGATCAACTCGGTGGGCAACCTCGGCGGCTACATCGGCCCGTTCGTGATCGGCGCGCTGAAGGAATACACCGGAAACCTGGCGTCGGGCTTGTACTTCCTGTCCTGCGTGATGGTGTTCGGATTGATCTTGACTGGCGTGGTTTATCGCCAGTTGGAGCGCAAGCATGTGTTGCCGGCTGACCAGTTCGCCGCAAGTGCGCGGGGGGCGAGTCGTATTTAAATGTGCTTCGGCCCCTGTGGGAGCGGGCTTGCCCGCGATGGCGGAGTGTCAGGCGCTGATGAGGCTGGATATGCCGGCCCCATCGCGGGCAAGCCCGCTCCCACAAGGTGTTGTGTGGTTCTGAAGAATTATTGAAGGAGATTTCCATGCGTCTGGTTCAATTCGAATTGTTAAACGGCGAGCGCCGGGTAGGTGTGGTGCAAGAAGGTCAGGTTCGCGAAGTGCAGGATGCGCGCACCGTGCGCGATCTGGCCCTGGCGGCGATCGAGGCGGGCGTCAACCTTGAACAGCAAGTCACGGCGCTGGGCCTGGGCATCAGCCATGATTACGCCGAACTGCTGGCCACGTTGCGCATCCTGCCACCGCTGGACCACCCGGACCCGGCACACATGCTGGTCAGCGGCACCGGCCTGACGCACCTGGGCAGTGCCTCGGCGCGGGACAAAATGCACCAGCAGTCCGCCGACGAAACGGCAATGACCGACACCATGCGCATCTTCAAATGGGGCGTGGAGGGCGGCAAGCCGCCAGCGGGTCAGGCGGGTGTGCAGCCGGAATGGTTCTATAAGGGTGACGGCAGTATCGTCGTGCGCCCGGGTCAGGCGTTCCCGTTGCCACCGTTCGCCGAAGACGCGGGTGAAGAGCCGGAGATCAGCGGCCTGTATGTCATCGGCCACGATGGCAAGCCGTATCGCCTGGGTTACGCCATCGGCAACGAGTTCTCCGATCACGTCATGGAGCGCAAGAATTACCTGTACCTGGCGCACTCCAAATTGCGCAGTTGCAGTTACGGTCCGGAACTTCGAGTGGGTCAATTGCCTCAACATCTGGCAGGCACCAGCCGTATCGTGCGCAACGGCGAAGTGTTGTGGCAGAACGAGTTCCTCAGTGGCGAAGCCAACATGTGCCACAGCCTGGAAAACCTCGAATACCACCATTTCAAGTACAGTCAGTTCCTGCGCCCGGGTGATGTGCACATTCACTTCTTCGGGACGGCGACGTTGTCGTTTGCCGACGGCATTCGTACGCAGCCGGGTGATGTCTTCGAAATCAGTCAGGCCGAGTTTGGCGCGCCGCTGATCAACGGTATTGCACCGGTTACAGCGGTGTTCGAACCCGGCACCATCGGTACTCTTTAAGGAATCCCCAATGAGTCAGACACTGGGTCACAACTACATCGGCGGCCAGCGTAGCGCGGCCGGCACCGTCCAACTGCAAAGCGTCGACGCCACTACTGGCGAGGCATTGCCGGGCTATTTCGTCCAGGCCACGCCCGAAGAAGTGGATGCCGCCGCCAAGGCCGCCGCTGCCGCCTACCCGGCGTATCGCCGCCTCAGCGCCGAACGTCGTGCACAGTTTCTCGATGCGATTGCCGATGAGCTGGACGCCCTGGGCGACGATTTCGTGGCGGTGGTCTGCCGCGAAACCGCGTTGCCTGTCGGCCGTATCCAGGGTGAGCGCGGTCGCACCAGCGGACAGATGCGCTTGTTCGCCAAGGTCCTGCGCCGTGGCGATTTTTATGGCGCGCGAATCGACAAGGCACTGCCGGATCGCCAGCCCCTGCCACGCCCGGATTTGCGCCAGTACCGCATTGGTCTAGGTCCGGTGGCCGTGTTTGGCGCGAGCAACTTCCCCCTGGCTTTTTCCACGGCGGGCGGCGATACCGCATCGGCTCTCGCCGCCGGTTGCCCGGTGGTGTTCAAGGCCCACAGCGGTCATATGGCCACGGCCGAGCGGGTCGCTGATGCCATCATCCGCGCTGCGGAGAAAACCGGCATGCCGGCAGGCGTGTTCAACATGATCTACGGCGGTGGCGTAGGTGAGGCGCTGGTCAAGCACGCGGCGATTCAGGCTGTTGGCTTCACCGGTTCGCTGCGCGGCGGGCGCGCCTTGTGTGACATGGCGGCGGCACGTGCGCAGCCGATCCCGGTATTCGCCGAGATGTCGAGCATCAACCCGGTGATCGTCCTGCCCCAGGCGCTGGCGGTGCGCAGCGAAACGGTCGCCCGTGACCTCACCGCTTCCGTGGTCCAGGGTTGCGGTCAGTTCTGCACCAATCCAGGCCTGGTGATCGGTATCCGCTCGCCACAGTTCAGTGCCTTCGTGGAACAGGTGGCGGGGCTGATCAACGACCAGCCGGCGCAAACCATGCTCAATGCCGGAACCTTGAGCAGCTATGGCAAGGGCCTGCAAAAATTGCTGGCGCATCCGGGCATCACTCATCTGGCCGGCAGCACACAGCAGGGCAATCAGGCGCAGCCGCAATTGTTCAAGGCCGATGTCGGTTTGCTGATCGATGGCGATGAAGTATTGCAGGAAGAAATCTTTGGTCCGACCACGGTGTTTGTCGAAGTGGCGGATCAGGCGCAACTGACGGCTGCGCTGCACGGTCTGCACGGACAGCTGACGGCCACGATCATTGGTGAACCGGCTGATTTTGAACAGTTCGGCGAGCTGACGCCGTTGCTGGAACAAAAGGTCGGCCGCATCCTGCTCAACGGTTACCCGACCGGTGTAGAAGTGTGCGACTCCATGGTCCACGGCGGGCCGTACCCGGCCACTTCCGACGCCCGTGGCACCTCGGTGGGCACCCTGGCCATCGACCGCTTCCTGCGTCCGGTGTGCTTCCAGAACTACCCCGACAGCTTGCTGCCGGATGCGCTGAAGAATGCCAACCCGTTGCGCATCCAGCGCCTGGTGGATGGACAGCCGTCGCGTGAGGCGATCTGAGGATCAACTGAAGGAACCCTTTTCCTGTGGGAGCGAGCAAGCTCGCTCCCACAGGGGGGCGTGTGGTGTTTGTGAAAGGGGCTTGGCTCAATAAGCTATCATTGCGTCTTTGAACTCAAAGACTGACTGCCATGACTGCCGTAACCAACACCTTGCTCGCCGCCCTCGAAACCTGCGACATGCTGGAAATCGATGGGCTGCACGCTTTCGATTTTTCACTCGATGAACAAGACAACCTGCACATTGAATGCATGGACGGCCGCGCGCTCAAACGTTGGATATTCAGCATGGCGCAGATCGAAGCCGCGACTTTCGATACCGCCCTGCAAAGCTGGATCATCACCGGTGAGTCTGGCGAACACCGACTGGTCTGCCTGGACGCCACTGGCGGTGACAACGAGGATGACGAGCATGAGGATGCGTAAGTTCTGGCCGCTGTTGATGGCCGGCAGCGTCGGTGCCATGGGCGTGCAAGCGGCGTTCGCCGAGCAATATCAAGTGCTGGTGGGTACGTACACGGCGGGGCAGAGTGAGGGCATCTATCGCCTGAACTTCGACAGCAACCGTGGCCAGCTCGATGCCAAGCCGCTGCAAGTGATCAAGAGCGAAAACCCTTCGTGGCTGACCCTGTCCAGGGATCAGCGGCAATTGTTCGTGGTCAACGAAAACGGTCCGGGTCAGCAGGATCCAGTCGGTCGTGTCAGCAGCTTCGCCATCGACCCCAAGAGCCATGAGCTGAGCATGATCAGTCAGGTGCAGAGCCTGGGCAATGAGCCCACCCATTCAAGCCTCAGCGCCGACGCGAGCCACCTGTTCGTCAGCAATTACTCGGTGGCTGAAGACCCGGGCGGCACCCTGGCGGTGTTGCCGGTGGGCGCCGATGGCAAGCTGGGGTCGGTGGTGCAGATGAGCAGTCATCCCTCTAGCCGGGTCAATCCCGAGCGGCAGATGTCGGCGCACGTGCATTCGACCGTGTCTTCCCCGGATGGTCGGTTCGTGTTCTCCAATGATCTGGGCGCAGACAAGGTCTTTGCCTATCGCTTCGATCCCAAGGCCAACAAGGACTTGCCATTGGTAGCGGCTGATCCTGCGTTCGTGCAGTTGCCTGCGGGCAGCGGTCCTCGGCACCTGCTGTTCAGCGCTGACGGCAAACATGCCTGGCTGACCATGGAAATGAGCGCCCAGGTTGCGGTGTTCGACTACAGCAACGGCACACTCAAACAAACACAGATGGTTGACCTCGCCGCTGGGCAACCGGTCTCGGACAAGGCCGCCGCTGCGCTGCATGCCTCGGCTGATGGCAGGTTTCTCTACGTCAGCAACCGTGGCACCGCCAACCAGATGCTGGTGTATTCGATCGACCCGGCGACCGGGCATCTCAAGGAACTGCAACGCCGCTCCGTAGAGGGCGATCATCCGCGCGAGTTCACTCTGGACCCCAGTGGCAAATTCCTGCTGATCGCCAATCAAAAGAGCAACCAGATTGTCGTGGTCGAGCGGGATGCCAAGAGCGGGCTGCTGGGTAAAACCGTGCAGAAACTGCCGATGGATGCGCCAAGCGACTTGAAATTCCTGGTGCGTCAATAGACCGCAGGCCCCGAATGATGGGGCCTGTAGCTTTCTATCAATCACGATGATATGCGTTAGTGCTACAAAAGATTTCAAACGCATGCACCTCGAACGTTAAGTTTGCTCCACGGCCTTAACCGGCAAGTAAGCCCACTACTTCGAGGAACATCCCATGAACTTCAATCTCTTCTCCATCATCGCCGCTTCCGCTATCTCCGCTACCGTTGCATTGCCAGCCAGCGCCAACGCGGAAATCAGCGATAAAAAAGCCCACACCCAGAGCTACACCCAGAAATACCTGCAACAAAGTGCCAACTTCTACGCCGCACTGGATCACAAAACTCAAGCCTGAAAGCTCAACCCCGACTTTATGCAGGAGCGACATCACTTGTGTTGATCGAGTCGAACGTCTCGAACCCCACGAGTGATGTCGCTCCTGCATAACGCGTTCACGACAATGTCATAGTGCTACTGGCGCAATGCTTGATATCACATGGCCATACGTTTAGATTTATCGCCGAAGTCTCCTTGTCCAATAAAAAGGATCGACAATATGGCGATGCGTTTGGCTGTAGTACTTCTGTGCCTCTATTCAACTCCCATCCTTTCCGCTCATACGCCCGTTTCCGGCGAGCCTGAGGCTGCACGAGAGCGCCTGATGAGTTTTATTGAAGGCTGAAATAGACTGGCTCAATGATCAATAAAGCTGATGGTCACTATGGATAACCCTGAGTGGTTATCACGGCTTTTTTGATCGATTCTGTGGACATCGAAACATGTCCACGGAGAACATCATGGCCAGCTCACTGCTTACCTCTGCCAAATACGGCGCCTACCTGGCCATCGGTCTGTACGTGGCGCTGGTGTTGGTCGTCAGCCTCTCGGCGCAATCACAACGCGACATCGGCGCACCGATCCAGGTGGCTCATCCCGGTATCCAGTTCGACCATCGCGTGCAGAACGCTGCAGTCGATCATGTTGATGCGGCGGGAGTGGCAGGCATATGAAAGGGGGCAAACTCTGGGTCATCGCCTCGTTGGCGGTCATGACCAACGGCTCGTCCCTGTTGGGTTTCAACCAGGGCTCGGCGGGGGGCGTTGCGCGGTCGATAGAGGCCAATCACAACCTCGCTCACAACATTGAAACGGCGAAAGCCATGGGCCTGTTGGCCGGCAATCCACCGGTGAAACGCCAAGGCGACTTTTTCGGCCCGTTCCAGATCGATTGCTCGGTTGTGCAGATGTGCGAAGTGTTTGCCTGAACGACGTCTGTCGTCCACAAATCCGATGAACACTGAGACCCCGTGGGAGCGGGCTTGCTCGCGAATGCGGCGGATCAGTTAAAGTGATGTCGACCGACCTGACGCTATCGCGGGCGAGCCCGCTCCCACAGGTTTTTCAGTGGTCCAGGGCCATTTCTGCATTATTGATGTGAACAAATCCGAATCGATAAACCCCTGCAACCAGCGCTGCAACCTCGGGTAGGACGCCTGCCCGAACCACTCGCGATCCACATGGGCGAACTGGCGCACGAACGGCATCAGCGCCACGTCCGCCAGGCTCGGATGGTCCGCCAACAAATACTCCCGCTGTTCCAGCAACCGTTCGAGCTTGCCCAGGAACACCTCACCCTCGCTGCGATAGAACGCCATCGGATGTTCGGGATAACGCTCCGCGTACTTGTAACGATTCAGGTGCACCTTGAACACCTGATCGTTTTCCTCGACCAATGCCGCGATGGCCGCAGGCCCGGCGGGGTCATTCAACAGTCGCCAATCCTGAGGGTCATGCTGCGCCAATGCCCAGTGCATGATCGCCAGGCTTTCATCGATCACCTGACCATCGGCGTTCAACACCGGCACCGTGCCCTTGCTCGACAACGCCAGCATCTCGGCCGGCTTGGCCTTGAGGCTGACTTCGACGATCTCCAGCGCCACGCCGCTGTAGCGCAAGGCCATGCGGGCTCGCATGGCGTAGGGGCAGCGGCGGAAGGAGTACAGGGTGATCATTTCACCTCCAGGGTGCTCAAACCGTTGCCCTGGCGTTGGACCTGAATCTGTACCGGAATCCGCTCGTGCATTTCCTGCACGTGGGAGATCACCGCGACCTTGCGCCCCTGGGCCTGCAAGCCGTCGAGTGCGTCCATGGCCAGTTGCAGCGATTCCGGGTCGAGGCTGCCGAAGCCTTCGTCGATGAACAGCGATTCGATCTTCAGCGTGCTCGAAGCCATCGACGCCAGACCCAGGGCCAATGCCAGGGATACCAGGAAGGTTTCGCCGCCGGACAGCGAGTGCACCGAACGCAGTTCGTCGCCCATCTCGGTGTCCATTACCAGCAAACCGAGCATGCTGCCGCCGCGCTTGAGGCGGTAGCGCCGCACCAGTTGGCGCAATTGCACGTTGGCGTGATGCACCAGCAGGTCGAGGTTGTAGGCCTGGGCGATCTTGCGGAAGGTGTCGCCAGTGGCGGAGCCGATCAATGCATTGAGGCGTGCCCAGCGCTGATATTCGGCGTACGCCTCGGCGATTTGCCGGGCAAGCGCCTGATTGGCGTTCTGCCGGCGCTGATCTTCGGCCTGTTCGGCGCGCAGTTCGGCACACAGTTGTTCGCTGACAGCACATTGCTGTTGCAGCTCGGCGAGGGCGCTCGCCAATTGCTCGGCATCAAGTTTGCCGTTGTGCTGGGCCTGGTGACTGGCCAGGCGTTTGTCACGCTCGTGCAGCAGCACCCTGGCCTGTTCGATAGCCTTTTCGTTTTGCTGCAAGCGCTGGCGCAGTTCGCTGACCTGTTGCTCGTCCACACCGAGCAACTGCTCAAGGCCACCATCATCCAGTTCCGGATGCAAGGCGCGCCACTCGCCGATCTTCGCCGTGAGCTCGCGATCCTCGGCTTCAAGCGCGGTGAGTCGCTCCTGCTGCGCGTGGAGTTCAGCGGCCAGTTGCACTTGTTGCGTGCGTATCGATTGCAGTTCCTGATTGGCTGAGGTCTCGGCGGCGCGGGCCTGTTCGACCGCCTCATCCAATTGTTGCTGCCACTGCTCGGCGCTTTCGTGGCTGCCAAGCCATTGCGCCAGTTGTTGTTGGCAAGCCTGTTGCTGCTCGGCCAAGGCGCTGAACTGCTGTTGCGCCGCTTCCAACTGCTGGGCGCGGATCTGCTGTCGATCCTGTTCCTTTTCCAGCGTTTGCTGGCGTTGCTGCTGCTCGCCGAGTTCGTCGCGCTGCTGATCGAGTTGTTCCAGGCGTTGCGCGATCTGCCGGTCGAGTTGCATGAAGGTCGCCGCCGGCTCCACGCGCAAGGCTTCCAGCGTGTCGGCGGGCAGCAGGCTGCTGAACGCATGCAGCTCTTCGTCCAGGCGCTGGCGATCGCCGGCCAGCTCACGTTGCTGGTTGAGCAGGTGCTGGGTGGCTTGCTGGCTGGCGGTTTCAGCGTTGCGCAGTTGCTGTTGCAAGCGCGCGGCGTCCTGTTGCAGGGTCAGCAGGGCAGTTTGCCGTTGTTCGTCCTGGCTGATGCTCTGGTTCAACTGGCTGTTTTGCTGGGTCAGCCAGGCATCGCGTTTGTCCGCATCATGATTGATCAACTGCGCCGACAGCGGGTGTGCATCGAGGCTCGGCGCGAGGATTTGTTGCTGGGCCAGCAGGTGTTCCTGCTGCTGTAGCAGTTCCTTCTGCTGGGCGATCACGCCGCCGACTTCGGTGCGCAGGTCAGTCAGTTTTTCCTTGAGCGCATCCACCGCTTGCTGGGCATTGGCCTGTTCGCTTTCGTCATGACGGCCGAGGCTTTGCAGCAGTGCTTCTGGCTGATGGTAGGGGTGATCCGGGCTGCCACAAACCGGGCAGGGTTGATCGTCTTGCAGCTGCGCGCGCAGCTCTTCCACACTCGCGCTGCGAGCCACGCGCTGGCGCTCGAGCAATTGGCGGGTGACGGTCAGGGTTTGTTCGGCGACTGCCAGTTCGTTCCGGGTCTTCACCCCGGCCTCAGTCAAACGGTCGCGCTGGAGTTGAGCCTCGGCCTGGCGTTGTTGCAATTGGGCCAGACGCTGTTCCAAGTCCCGCTGGCTGCTCCACAGGCGTGCCAGTTCCTCGAAGGCGCGTAGCTGCTTGCGGTTATCTTGCAACAGGTTGCCCAGCAACTGGATCTGTTCGGCCACCGCTTCAGGTTCGGCACCGGCCTCTTTGTAGAGCACTTCCAGGTGCTGTTTTTGCGCGCTCCATTCTGCGCTGGCAACGCTGGCATTGTGTTCCAGCGTCGCCAGCTCGGCTTGCCCCTTGTCGAGGCGGTTACCGATCAACATCAATTGCTGCAAGCGATCGCGGTAGGCATTCCAGGCATCACTGAGCGGCGCCAGAGCAACGCTCTGCTCCAGCTCGGCGGCAATCTGTTGCAGGCGCCCGGCCACGCGTTGTTGCTGATCGAGCAAGCCCTGGATCGTCGTTTGCCCTTCAGTGCAGGCCTGTTCGGCTAGCTGCTTGCGGTCCGCGCTTTGGTCGGCATCCTTGATCAGGCGAGCCAGGGTTCCCTGGGCCTCAAAGGCCTGGCGCAGCAGCGGGGTGCTCGCAGCGTGTTCAGCCTGTGCGGCCGCCAGCGTGGTTTTCGCTATGGCCAAACGCTGTTCGAGTTGGGCCTGGCGTGTTTGCAAATCCTCTTGTTGGCGGGTGTGCTGCTGGATCTGCGCGGCCAGTGGCGTCAGCCGGGACCTGAGTTCGCTCTGGCGGGCAAACTGGTGCCGTTGTGGGGCCAGTTGCTCAAGGCGGGTCAGTGTCAGGCGTTCGCCGGCCAGCCGTTGCCCTTCCTGTTCGGCGCTGGTCAGCTGTTCGCTGGCGCTGAGCTGTTCGTCCTGCAACTGTCCCAGCTCCTTGAGCCAGGTATGTTGAAGCTCCAGTTGCTTGAGCTGCGCCTGCCGGGTCTTGAGTTGCTGCTGCGCCTGATCGAAGCGCTCGTCCAGTGCAGCGCGTGCTTCAGGGGCCAGCGGGGTCACACCCGTGGCCTGATCCTGCAACAACTTGTGCGCCTCACGCGCGTCCTTGGTCTTGTCGAAGGCACGCCGGCCCAAGCGCGTGTAGAGCGCGGTGTCGGTGAGTTTTTCCAGCAGTTCGCTGCGTTCGTTATCGTTGGCCTTGAGGAAGGCGCTGAATTCGCTTTGCGCCAACAGCACGGCGCGGGTGAACTGCTCGAAGTTCAGGCCCAGCACGGCTTCGAGCTGAGTCTTGAACTCGACTTTCTGGCTGGCCAGCAATTGATCCAGATCGATATCGCGAAGGCTCTGGCGGCTGGCTTGCAGCTTGCCGGCAGCCTTTTCCCGAGCGCGGTTGGCTTCCCAGCGTGCGCGGTAGCGCCGGCCATCGATGCCGACGAAATCCACCTCGGCATAACCTTCACCGGTGCCGCGACGCAGCAGGGTGCGCGGGTCCCCGGTACTGATCTCGCCGTCCGCATCCGGCGCCTTGGCCGACACCTGGGCATTGCTCAGTCGTGGCACGGCACCAAAGAGCGCCAGGCACAACGCGTCGAGCAAGGTGCTTTTACCGGCACCGGTCGGGCCGGTGATGGCGAACAGGCCAGCACTGGCCAGCGGCTCGGCGGTGAAGTCGATTTCAAACGGCCCGGCCAGCGAAGCCAGGTTTTTCAGGCGGATGGCGAGGATTTTCATGGCTGTTCGCCCTCCATCTGTACGTCTTGCAGCAACTCGGCAAAGTCTTGGAGGGTTTGCTCATCGACCTCGCTGCCGTAGTTGTCGTGCCAGGCGCGGCTGAACAGTTCCTGCGGCGTCAGTTGGTCGAGCTCGATCAGGGCTGCGCCGTCATCGACGCCTTCGCGGCCGCCGTTGCCGGCGTACTCGGCGGCGATACGCACCAGGCGCACGGCTTTGCCTTGCAGAGCGGTTTCCACCTGATTGCGCAGGTCGGGTTGTGGCTCGTCCAGGCGTACGCGCACTTCCAGCCACGGTTGACGCTGGATATCGGCCAGCAGATCGACGTTGGGCAGCTCGGCCAGTTGCAGCAGGATGTCCGCCAGTGGCGCTGGGCCGAGGCGTTGCAGGTTGACGGCGCGGGGAATCAGCTTGGGTTCGACGCTGACCAGGGTTTCGCCGTCGAGCTGAATGTCGAGGATCTGGTGCTGATAGGCGATTTCGGAAAAGGACAACGGGATCGGGGAGCCGCTGTAACGGATGCGCGTTTCGCCGTTGACCTTCTGCGGCTTGTGCAAATGGCCGAGGGCGACGTAGCTGATGCTGGGGCCGAACAGGCTGGCGGGCAGGGCTTCGGCGTTGCCGATGATCAGGCTGCGCTCGGAGTCTTCGGATACCGAACCGCCCGCCATGTGCGCGTGACTGATGGCGATCAGGGCCTGGCCACGCTTGCGCTTGGCGTTGGCCGCTTCGATCAGCCACTCGTGAACCTGGCCGATGCCGCGCAGGTAGTCATCGCCCAAGTGGGCGCCAGTGACTTCGGCCGGGCGCAGGAACGGCAGCGCCAGGCACCAGGCTACCGTCTTGCCCTTGGCGTCTGGCAGCGGCAACAGCAGGCGTTCGGCGTCGAGCTGGCCGTCGTCCAGCCACAACACGCGCCCTAGCGCATGGGTGCGCAAACGGCGCATCAGTGGCGCTGGCAACTCGATGCGGGAGCCGGAATCGTGGTTGCCGGCGATCATCACAATGGTGAGTTTCGGCTGTTGCTCGTGGGCGCTGACGATGAAATCGTACAGGCGCTCCTGGGCTTTGACCGGCGGATTGACCGTGTCGAAGATGTCACCGGCGATCAGCAGAACATCCGGCTGGTCCAGTTTGAGCTGACGCAACAGCCATTCCAGAAAGCAGGCGTGCTCGAAATCGCGATCCTGGCCGTGCAGGTTTTGCCCGAGGTGCCAGTCGGAGGTGTGAAACAGACGCAAGGCGAGCTCCGTAGGAAATAAGGTCGTGGCCGCGGGGAAATTGATGGCGGCGAAAAGGGTGGGAGTTTACGGGGAAAGCGGTGGGCACGGGTAATCGAGGTGATCTTGGGGCCCTATCGCGACGGTGGTTCAGGCGGCCACTATTTCGGATAAAGCGGCGGCAATCCGCTGTCACCCAACGGATCCTGTTTGCGCTCGGCCATCGGTATGGTCCTGATCGCCCGCCACAGTTCCTCACCTTGCCAATGCTGGCCACTTTCGCTGTACAGCGCGCCGTTCAGGCCGTCCAGGGCATCGGACAGCGGGACGAAGCGCGCGGCCATGTCGGCCAGGGTTTCCGGTTGCTGGCGGGCCCAGGCGTCCAGCGCCTGGCGGGTGGCATGGGTGTCGTTGGCCTGACAGGCGCGCTTGAGGTCGTCGAGCACGGTGCGCGGGCTGGGGCCGGCTTGCGCGGCCCGCAGGATCGCCGGTTGCCAGCGGGCGCGCCACCACAGGCCAAAACCGAGGAGGGTGGTGCACGCCAGCGTCAGGGTGCTGAGCTTCCACCACCAGAGTGCTTCGTTATCGGCGGCAGTGATAACCGGCGTCACGCCGGCGGGGGTATCGACCATCAAGCCGGGGTTGTTCGCCACGCTGAGGGTACGCGCGGGCAGGCTGGTGTGCTCGAGGTGATCTTCGAAGGTGTTCCACCAGACCACGTCCACCGCTGGCAACTCGATGTCGCCACTGCGCACCGGCACCAGGGCTTCGCGGTCCTCGCGGCTGCCGATCAGGCCGCGTTCGCTGTTCTGATTGCCCAGCACCGGCTGGTCGGGATAGCGCCGCAAGCCGTTGACGTCGGTGGCCGGTAGCGGTGGCAGTTGAGTGCTGGCCAGGCCTTCGGCTTTCAGCGTCAGACTGCGGGTGAGCGAGTCACCGACCTGTGTCTGCTCAGGCTCCGGGTTCCAGCTTTCGCTCAGGCTCAAGCTTCGGGCCGGCAACCAGGGCGCGTCGGCCGGGTAGGTCGCCGGCTTGGCCTTGACCGTCAACGTCAGTTTGCCTGAGCTTACGCGCATCAGCTTGCCGGATTTTGGCACCTGCGCTTCAACTTCCTGGGCGGGCTGAGGGTCCACCAGGGTCGCACTGAAGATCTGTGCCGGCAGGGTCACCTGGCCACTGTGCTGTGGGTAGATCGCATAGCGCAGTTCGATCACGCCGTGACGCACACCCTCGATATCCTTTTCGTAGGTGCGTGATTCCCCCAACTGCTCGATGCGCGCATCGGGGATCTGCAAGGGCGTCAGGCTGCTGTCGTCGTACAGCGAGACGGAATGATAGATGCGCACGGTGAGGATCGCCTGGGCCTGCACGTATACGCTGTCCTGGTCGAGGCTGGCCTCGATGAACACCGGTCCGCGTTTGCCGACGCGGTCCTGGGTTTCGCTTTCGACCACTTGCAGGGTGATCGGCTGGCTCTGCGCGTCGCCCAGTTTCAATGGGGCAATGACCACGCTGCCATTCTGACGGGGCAGCAGGGTAATGATCCAGCGGGTGGTCGCACGGCTATCGCCGTCGATGGTGGTCAACTGGTTGACCTGGCGGGTGCCACGGACCTCGAACAGGGGTTCAAGTGCCGTCAGGTCCGGCTTGCCGAACTGCGTCACATCGTTGGATTCCAGGGTCAATTCGACCGTTTCACCGGAACTCAGGCGGGTACGGTCGACACTGGCGGCCAGCTCCGCGCCCTGGGCTTGTAAGGTCCAGAGCAGCATGGCAGCCAGCAGGGCGGTGAAGCGTGTCATCGGTTTTTTTCCTGATCCTGATGTTGTTGCTGTTCGTACCAGAATTTACGCCTGAGCAGTTCACCCGGGTCATCCGGGATCTTGCGCAGCCATTGCTCCAGGGCCTGGCGCTGTTCGCCATCGATGGCATCGCTGGCCGGGCGCAAGGGCGGGGTGGTGCTTCGTTCATCGCCCAGTTCGCTGCCGGGCACTTCGTTGCTGCCCGGTCGTGGCGGCGTGGGTTCGGCGTCTTGTGTGTCTGGTGTGGGTGTCTGTGCCTCGGCATTGGCTTGCCCGGTGTCAGCCGGTTGGGTCGCGGCGCCGGGCGGTTGCTCCTGCGGAGCCCCGGGTTTTTCGTCCTCGGGTTTTTGCGATTCGACCGGTTTCGGCGCTGTTTTCTGCTTTAGCAGGTTCTCCACCAAAGCCTTATTGGTCAGTGCCGGGCGCAGATCCGGTTGCAGCTCCAGTGCCTGCTCGTAGGCATCCAGCGCAGCTTCCAGCTCACCACTTTTGGCCAACGCGTTACCACGATTGTAGTGGGCATGGGCGTCGTTGCCTTCGGCGAAACGCTGGGCGGCAGCGCTGTAATCGCCGGCCTCATAGAGTGCCACGCCCTGCCATTGGTGGTTATCGAAATGCTGCGCTGCCTCGGCGGGGCGCTTTTGCTTGAGCAGGTGCAGCCCCTGTTGGTCGGGACGCAGCCACAGGTCTTTGAAGTCGAACGCGTAGCTGGGTTGCGGCAATAAAAACAGCAGTGGCAGGCAGAACAACCAGCCGCGCCGACCGGCACAGGCCGCCAGTAGCAGGAGAGGCAACAACAACCAGTAACCCTGATCGGCCCAGGTGTCGAGACGTAAGGTCTGGCCATCGTTACGCAGGCTGCGTGGCCCGGCGAGCAGACCGAGACCGCGCAGGTCGGCATCCTCGAGGCGGGCATGGCGATAACGACCATCGAGGCTGTTGACGAAGGCTTTCAACCCCGGCTCGTCCAGGTGTGGCACCAGAATTGCGCCTTGTTCATCCTTGAGGAAGCTACCGTCTTCCTGGGTGATCGGCGAGCCCTCGGCGGTGCCGACTCCGAGCATCAGAAATTGCGTGGATTTGCCGTCCAGCGCCTGTTGAATGCCTTCGCGCTCCAGATCGCTTAGAGAGGAGCCGATCAGCAGGATGCGGCCATCGCCCAACGCTCCCTGTTTGAGTAATGTCAGGGCCTTGGTCACCGCCAGGTCCGCGCGATGACCAGGCTGGGGCATTAACGACGGTTTGAGCGAATCCAGCAAATTGCGGCTGGTGGCGAGGTCGTCCGATAACGGCACCAGCGTGTGTGCACTGCCGGCGTACACGATGATGGCGGTCTGCGCGTCGCTGCGATTTTGCAACAGGTCGAACAGTTTGCGTCGGGCCTGTTCGAGTCGGTTGGGTGGCACGTCGGTGGCGAGCATTTGCGGAGTCAGTTCCAGGATCACCACCAGTGGGTCCGCTGGCTTCTGGCTGTTTTGTTCGACACGCTCCCAGCTCGGCCCGAGCAACGCCACAATGGTCAGCAGCCACGCGATACCGAGTGCGACCCACGGCAATTTGCTTTCGCGGCCGTTGCCGCCACTGAGCAACGCGGCGTGGAAGGCTGGCGGCAGGATCATTTGCCAGCGCCCGGCGCGTTTCTGCCTGTGCCAGAGTTGCCAGAGCAACCAGCCCAGTAACGGCACCAGCAACAACCAGCCGGGGCGGAACCAGTACGGCCACAGATCGCTCATCGGCGCCTCCGCAGACGCAGACGCCTGAGACGATCGCGCCAGTCGGGCAGGGCGCTCTGGGACAACAGATCCTTGGTAAACAGGCGATGCAACGGGTTATTCGGCCAGCGTTCGCGCACCACCAGCAGCATGCTCAGCAACAACGCCATTGCCAGCGGCCAGTGGTACAAGGCCAAAGCCGGGCGGGCCTGGGTCGGTTGTTGCGCCACCGGCTCCAGTTGATCGAGGGTCTCCTTGATCGCCTGCAACTGTTCGCCATCACGAGCGCGGAAATACTGGCCATGGGTGGCCGCGGCAATGGCTTGCAGCGATGGTTCATCGAGGTCCAGGCTTGGGTTGACGCCGAGAAATCCCGGCGTGCCGGACTGCTCAGGGTCGGCGCCGATGCCGATGGTGTAGATTTTCACGCCTTCCCGAGCCGCCAGCCGCGCGGCGGTCAGTGGGCCAATTTCACCGCCGTTGTTGGCACCATCGGTCACCAGGATCAGCACGCGACTTTGTGCCGGACGCATGCGCAGGCGCTTGAGGGCCAGGCCAATGGCGTCGCCGATGGCGGTGTTCTTGCCGGCGATACCAACCCGCGCTTCGTCGAGCCAGGTCCGTACGGTGCGCCGGTCGAAGGTCAGCGGCGCCTGCAAATAGGCACGGCTGCCAAACAGAATCAGGCCGACCCGGTCGCCCTCACGGCTCTCGAGAAAATCTCCGAGCAAATGTTGCACCAGCGCCAGGCGACTGACTTCATCGTCCTGCCATTGCATGTCAGGGAAATCCATGGAACCGGACACGTCCACAGCCACGAGCAAGTCGCGGCCGCTGGCGGCAATCGGCAGCGGTTCGCCCAGCCACTGCGGTCGCGCTGCAGCAATCAGCAGAAACAGCCACAGCAACATGAAGGGCGCCTGTTGGCGCCAGGCTGGAAGATTGGCCCGTGCGCGGCGGCGAGCGAGGCCTTCCAGGTCGCCGAGAAAGCTGACCTTGAGCGCCGGCTCGCCGCTGTCAGCCACCGGCAATACGAGGCGCATCAGCCACGGTAGCGGCATCAGGGCGAAGATCCACGGCCAGGCGAACTCAAACATGTTTGCGAATCCAGGTTTCGACGGCCTGGGTGAGGCCGGCGATGGCCTTGTCGTCAAGTTTGCATTCGGGCTTGTAGGCGCCTTCGACCAGCACCATCCAGCGCGTCAGGCCGGCGGCGGGGCAGCGGTTGTCGAGGAACGCCAGCCATTTGCGACCGTTGAGGGTGTGGCTCTGGCTGTAGGGGTAATGATTGCGGCACAGGCGCTTGAGCAGGCCGTTGAGTTGCTGCAGCCACGCACCGGCGGGGGCGCCATCATAAGGTTTGGGCAGCAGGGCCAGTTCCGCCAGCGCGGCGAGGCGTACCGGGTCCAGGGGTTGTTCGGCACGTACGATCAGGCGCTTGGTGGGCAGCAAGCTGCGTGCTTTCCACAGGCCGAACGCGATCAGTACCAATGCCAGCAATAACAGCCACCAGCCCGGCGCGGGTGGCCAAACGCTGATGGGCGGCGGGGAAATCAGCGGCTGCAACTGTTCCAGACTGCTCATCGACCTTTCCCCGGACTCTGCGGGTTCAGGTACTCGCGCAGTTGTTCGACCATTTCGCTTTGGGTGCTCAACGGCATCAGCAAGACCCGAAGCTTCTGCGCCAGCAGTTCCCAGCGCGCGATCCGTGCTTCGGCCTGGGCGCGGTAGCTCTGGCGCAGGTCGAAATTCAGGGTGTCGATTTCCAGTTGCGCGCCGCGTTCGGCAAAACGCAGCAAGCCGGCAGCGGGCAGGGCGTGGTCCAGCGGGTCGGATACCGGCAACAGCAACAGGTCGCAATGGCGCGACAACAGGCTCAGTTGTTGTTCGGTGCCTTCGGTCAGCGCGCGCTCATCACAGATCACGATCACCAGGCTGCCGGGGCGCAGCACTTCCCGGGCGCGGCGCAGGGCGAGGTTGAGGCTGTCGCGGTTCTGTTCGGTTTCGGTGTGCAGCGATTGATTGACCCGCACCAGCCGGTTAAGCAGTTGCAGCAGGCTTTGTTTGCTCCGCCGGGGTTTGATTTCGTAATGCTCGTTGTCGCCGAACACCAGCCCGCCAACCCGATCGTTATGACCGAGCGCTGCCCAGCCAATCAGACTGGCGGCCTGGGCCGCGAGCACCGATTTGAACATCAGCCCGGAACCGAAGAACAGCCGACGGCTTTGCTCTACGATGATGAAAATCGGGCGCTCGCGTTCTTCGTGGAACAGCTTGGTGTGGGGCTCCTGCGTGCGGGCCGTGACGCGCCAGTCGATGGTGCGCACGTCGTCGCCCGCTTGATAGACCCGCACCTGGTCAAAATCCACGCCGCGACCGCGCAGTTTGGAATGGTGCAGCCCGATCAGCGGGCTGCGCTGGCTCGGCGTGGAGAACAGCTGCACTTCGCGCACGCGGTGACGCATCTCGATCAGTTCGGCGAGACTGATGCGGATGCCCGGCTCGGGCGGCAAAAGGGCGCTCATCGGGGTCAAGCGACGGCTACGACGTCGAGAATCCGCTGGACCACCCGGTCCTGGTCAATGCCGGCGGCTTCCGCTTCGAAGGACAGGATGATGCGGTGGCGCAACACGTCGAACAGCACCGCCTGGATGTCTTCCGGACTGACGAAGTCGCGACCGGCAAGCCAGGCGTGGGCGCGGGCGCAGCGGTCCAAAGCGATGGATCCCCGGGGGCTGGCGCCATAGGCAATCCATTCAGCCATTTCCGGGTCGAACTTGGCCGGGTTGCGGGTGGCCATGACCAACTGCACCAGGTATTCCTCCACGGCGTCCGCCATGTAAAGGCCCAGGATTTCCTTGCGCGCGGCAAAGATCGCCTGCTGGCTGACTCGGCGTTCCGGCTTGGTTTCGCCGTTCAGCGCTTCGCCACGGGCCTGCTGCAGGATGCGGCGCTCGACGGCGGCGTCCGGAAAACCCATTTTCACGTGCATCAGGAAGCGGTCGAGCTGGGCTTCAGGCAGTGGGTAGGTGCCTTCCTGTTCAATGGGGTTCTGGGTGGCCATTACCAAAAACAGCGGCGACAGCTCATAAGTGCTGCGCCCGACACTGACCTGGCGCTCTGCCATGGCCTCGAGCAGGGCCGACTGAACCTTGGCCGGCGCACGGTTGATTTCGTCTGCCAGCACGAGGTTGTGGAAGATCGGGCCTTGCTGGAAGACGAAGCTGCCGGTTTCCGGTCGATAGATTTCTGTGCCGGTAATGTCGGCAGGCAGCAGGTCGGGGGTGAACTGGATTCGATGGAACTGGGCCTCGATGCCTTCGGCAAGCTCCTTGATGGCCTTGGTCTTCGCCAGGCCTGGCGCACCCTCGACCAGCATATGGCCATCGGCGAGCAAGGCGATGAGCAACCGCTCGATGAGTTTTTCCTGGCCGAGAATCTGCGTGGAAAGAAAGGTTCGCAGCGCGATGAGCGCCTCACGATGTTCCATCGGTGACTGTTCCTGGAAAGGGTGACCTGAGCGTTCGACTATCGCCAAGGCTGGGGGCGTTACTTTAATCCATCGCAGGGGGCGGCGACTAACGGCATTTTGTGCAAAGTGTGGGAAATGGATGGTGGAGTGGGATCCCTGTAGGAGCGAGCATGCTCGCGATGGTCGTCAACGATGACGCGGGATGCCTGACACCCAGCGGTGTTATCGGGGCCATCGCGAGCATGCTCGCTCCTACAGGAGAGGCGCTCCTTAAATCTCGCTGATGTAGGTCCCGGTCCCATCCAGAATGTTCTTGAGGGTCAGCTCGACCTCCGCCAGATCGCTGGCATCGGTGTTGTGCGTGATCTCCAGCACATCATCGCCATTGAGCGCATCGGCATCCGCCGCCGCGATTTCGATCAGCAGGCGGGTCGGGCTGAGGGTGACCTTGACGCCCTCGAGGGTCGAAGGCTCGCCGTCCAGGGTGATTTCCAGCTCGTCCTCGTCCGGGTAACGGCTCATCAGGAACATGTCCCCCTTGTCGCTGTGGCAGGCGAGCATGGCCATGTTGTCTTCTTCGTCGTCGCACGGGTTGACGATCAACAGGGAGGTGGTCATTTGCATGGGAATTCCTGGCTCGAGGAGCAATGTGAAAGCGGTCAAAACGCAATTCTGCCAGCCTTCGACCATTTCTGCTCGTCTCACCGCCAGCGAACGTGTCGTGACTGCACGGTAGGTTACTGGTCATTTTCGATACGAGCCTGCCGCAAATCCGGGGATTAGACGCCCGTTTTTCCTGATGGCTGCTAGTGTTATTCGATGCCTGTCGCAACAGCAGCATTCCGATGACCGAATATGTCGCAGCACCGCAAGCACCGGCCTTGCCGCACTGGTTAAGCTGCGCAACGGATGGATACCTGTAAAGACCTGCCTGTAAAGACAATGTGCAATTGATCGCACAGTCGTTTTTGCACATGGCCGTTCACCGAAGATGAATGTGACCCAAGTGTCCCGACCAGCTTCACCCACCTGTCACCCTGTTTCCTCTGCCCGAGAATCAGGAACAGGGTGACGGATCGCCCCGAAAGGGGTGTTGCACGCGACGCTTCAATCAATAACAAGCCCAAGCGGAGTACCACAGATGGCGTTCTTCACCGCAGCCAGCAAAGCCGACTTCCAGCACCAACTGCAAGCGGCACTGGCGCAGCACATCAGTGAACAGGCACTG
>Ga0308165_1002177_pt1 | contig 24431 bp, 17 predicted proteins | sample PhyWR2_FD_201032 | JGI IMG/M metagenome (GOLD analysis project Ga0308165, IMG submission 201032) | Phyllosphere microbial communities from UC Gill Tract Community Farm, Albany, California, United States - DLSLW.R2 | ecosystem: Host-associated > Plants > Phyllosphere > Unclassified | place: USA... | reverse complement strand
ATAGCGGTGGTGGTTCTTTTCTTGGTTTAGCTTCTACAGCTGTAATATTTCCTCCTGTAGGAAAACCAGAGGCTACATCTTCTACAAGTGCAAATAATTTTTCTACCTCTTCCTTATCTTTATAATTTGAAGTGGAGATGGCTTTAAAAACCTGCTCATCTTTAATTAGCAAAATGCTAATCTGGTAATAGGTTTGGGGCACAAAGTTTTTGATCTCTAAAAAGCGGGCACAGATCATAGCCAAAGTAGGTGTTTGTACTCTGCCTAACGATAATACCGTTCTGTTTCCTGCCGAAATACTTAAGGCCTGAGTGGCATTCATACCCACCAACCAATCAGACTCGGATCGGCAGTGTGCTGAATTAAACAAGGTATCGTAGTCGGTGCCGGGTTTTAAATTTCTGAAACCATCTTTAATGGCTTCATCGGTTTGAGAAGAGATCCAAAGGCGCTTGAAAGGTTTTTTGCACTTTAAATAATAATAGATGTACCTAAAGATTAATTCGCCTTCGCGCCCCGCATCCGTTGCCACAATAATCTCAGTGGCCTCGTCAAAAAGTTTTTTAATGGTATCGAGTTGTTTTCGAACTGCGGGGTCTTCTACAAAGCCATCTTTTGTTTTGATTTTTCGAATGGCCAGTTTAAATTTTTGAGGAAGCATGGGTAAATGTTGCTTTCTCCAACCAATAAAGCCATAATCCTGCGGTGGTGCTAATTGTAATAAATGCCCAAATGCCCAGGTAAAAGAGTATCCTTTACCTTCAATGTATCCATCTTTTCTGGTGGTTGCGCCAAAAACTTTAGCAAGTTCACGACCAACAGAGGGCTTTTCTGCAATTACAATCTTCATGAATGGGCTTATCTTTTCAACCCCAAAGATGATCAAAATATTGGCAACAGCTTAAAAAAATTACTCACAATGCCATTTGGTAATCGTTTTTGCAAACAATTATCAGATAACTTTGTAAAAGAGTTGTGCTGAAAATTTTTATATCAAATTGATTAACAATTTGGTAAAATATCAATCTAACAGCTACTATTGGTTTTAATGAATGGATAAAGTTTACGAATTAGAAGGAAATAAAATTAAAGTCGGGCTCGAACCTCAGCTAATCCGTGTTTACAGTAATGCATCTCTTTGGCGCTACCTTGATGGAAAAGCGAAAGCCCGCTTCGAGCTGATGGTAGATACCATTAAATCAGATTATAAGCAACAATTTGGAAAGGCACTTAATATTACCAATAATTCACTTATTGTAGAGATTTTGGTGCATGTATACTGCGACTATCTTGGCTTATCTTTTAATCAGATTATTCGTATAAAGTGGATTCAGGCTTTGGTTAAAAAGCTCCTCAAACGTGCCGAAGTGGTAGATTGTGGCGAGAAAGCCGTAGATAGCAACCGCTGGGTTTGGGATTTGCTGGCTGGCAGCAAATCATTTTTTATCGCAATTTTACCCAAAAATCTTAACGCCAGGAATATTAAACAGCATTAATCCATTTGGGCAGCCAAAATTTGCTCCTGATTTAATACGATGCTTGCTGCCAATGTTTCATTTAAAAAAGCTGAATTATATTGCTGATCGGAATTGTTAATGAATAGCACGGTACGATCTGAAATGGTATTGATCACCTTATCTGCAAGTTTAGCAGCAACAGCAGGACAACCCTGGCTTCGGCCTAATCTACCCAATTGATCGATACTTTGCTGACTTACATAACTCGCGCCATGAACCACAATAGATCTTTCTCTGGCGTTATTGTTAAAACCTTGGTCCATGCCATCCAGCTTTAGTGAACGACCATGTTTCCCGAAATAAATTTCACCCGTTAAATAAAAACCTAAACTACTTTGGTTAGAATTGATATCATTCGAAAAGGAGGAAGGTTTATCTCCACCGCTGTTCTGTCCATGGGCAACCCATGTATTTAACAGGAGCTTTTTGCTGGCCAGATCGATAATGTATAATCGCTTTTTACAGCTTTCCTGGTCGAAATCGGCAATGGTTAAAATAGATTTGGCATGCAATAAACCCGAATATTTCATATTGTAAAATCCGGTCAACGCCTTTTCAAAAACCTGTTCATTTAATCCGGCAGAATCTAAATGAACTTCATGGTAAATATTTAAGATGTATTGATTGTAAAGACTATCTGCAGCGATGTTTTTAACTGCTTCTTGTTGAGTGTTTGGATGCTCCACGGCTTTCCAACTTGTTCCGACAATGCTCATACCCACTAATAAAATCGCAGCAATGCCCAGGATGTATTTCTTCATTCAGTATGGTTTAGTTTGATATTGAGCTATTTATACGGTTATTTTGCTTAAATGTTGCCCAATAACAATTTGTAGTGCTAAAAATACAATTGGTTTTACACTATCGTGACTTTGCAATAATGCATATAGCTTTTAGGAATGTGAATTTTGTTTTATTGATGTAATAAAGTTAACAAAGCCTGTAGGTTCCGTGTTATCTCTTAAAGCCCAGCATTATGAAAATTTTATTAACCGGTGCAAATGGTTATATCGGTACGAGGTTAATCCCTTTATTGCTGGAAGAAACGCATGAAATTGTTTGCATGGTTCGCGATAAGCGTAGGTTTATTGCCGAATCTGAATTGAGTGAGCAGGTGAAGATCATTACCGGAGATTTACTCGATGCAAAAACATTAAATGAAATTCCTGAAGATATTGATGCGGCCTATTATCTGGTACATTCTATGTCATCAAGCGATAGCGGATTTGCAGAAATGGAGAAATCTTCTTCCGAGAATTTTTCTACAGCTATCCAAAAAACAAATTGTAAGCAGATTATTTATTTAACGGGAATTGCTAATGACGAACATCTGTCTAAACATCTGGGTTCTAGATTAGCGGTTGAGGAAGAACTTAAATCATCGGGCAAGGCTTGTACCATTTTACGGGCGGCCATCATTATTGGTTCCGGAAGTGCATCTTTTGAAATCATCAGAGATTTAACGGAAAAGATTCCTTTTATGATTACGCCCAAATGGGTAGAAACGCGTTGCCAGCCTATTGGGATCCGTGATGTTTTGGGATATTTAATCGGTGTGCTACACAATGATAAAGCTTATAACCAAACATTTGATATCGGAGGACCTGACATCCTAACTTACCGGGAAATGCTTTTGGGTTATGCGAAAGAACGTGGATTGAAACGGTGGATCATCACCGTTCCGGTTTTAACCCCCAGGTTATCTTCTTTATGGTTAAATATGATTACTCCAGTACCTTATTCGTTGGCCAGGAGTTTGGTAGATAGCATGAAGAACGAGGTAGTATGTAAGGATAATCGCATTCAAGTAGTTGTACCGCGAAAATGTTTAACCTATGCAGAATCATTACATCTGGCATTCGAAAAGATCGATCAAAATTCTATCGTTTCGAGCTGGAAAGATGCTTTGAACCGTGGTTATCTGAATTCGAACTTTATGGATCAGATTAAGGTACCTCAAAATGGAACTTTACAGTATAAAGTTAAAATGCCATTTGAGCGCAAAGCTGAAGAAGTTTTCGAGAATATTTGGAGCATTGGTGGGAGCAGAGGTTGGTATTTTATGGATTGGCTTTGGCATTTGCGCGGCTTTTTGGATAAAATGTTTGGTGGGGTAGGCACACGAAGGGGAAGAACAAGTAATACCGATTTACAGGCAGGTGATGTTTTGGATTTCTGGAGGGTACTTTTGGCCGATAGGCAGAATAAAAGATTATTGCTATATGCCGAAATGAAAGTACCTGGCGAAGCTTGGCTCGAGCTTAAACTGGTAGAATTTCACGGGAAAGCCTTTTTGTCGCAGATTGCTACTTTCAGGCCTAAAGGATTGTGGGGCAGAATATACTGGTATGCCATGTGGCCTTTTCACATTGTGCTTTTTAAAGGGATGGCCAAAGAGATTACTACTTACGAGCCAAGTAATTAAATCTATTTGCCTATTTTTGCTCAATAGACTGTGAAAAATGCCAAACGAAGAAAATGATTACTCTTTCTGGACTAAATACAAAAGATTTGCCTCTACAGAAATCTTAATGTACTTAATTATGATTATTGGTATTGGACTGGGGATTATTTTCTTAAGCTAAAACCCATTTTTTGTTTCCCGCAGATTTTGCAGAAAACAATTGCAGATCATATTTTAGATAACTGGATAGTGCTAATTCTTTAAGCTAAGTACTAATTTTAAATAATCTGCCGCATTAACATCATTGATAAATTTCGAAAATTCGGCATATTGATCTGCGGCAAATGTACCGTCATTTAAAACCAGTTTCCGATAATAAGTCAATTTGTTACCAATTACGTCTGCTTTACACACATATTCGCCAAATACACTTTTAAAGTTTTTATTTTGCCCGGTAATTAATGCTGTATCTACATTATCTGGTAGGGTATAAATAATGGTATCTTCATCTGTATAACCACGGTTAATGTAAACGGGTAGCGTTCTGTTCCTCATTTCAGGAATAGATCTTTTAATGTTAAAAGCATTAAGCTGCAAAAACATTTTATTTCCATTTACGGGGGCATAATTTCTGATACTGATTGTAATATCTTCGAACAATTTAGGATCAATATCTTTTTTTTGTGCAAAAGACACATTTTCGAAATCGATATTATCAATATTGTAGGTTTCCTTTAGCAGTTTATGTTGTTCGGTTATAGATTTTCCGATCAATGATTCCTGATTTTCATATTGAGATCCTGCATAAACCGTTTTCATTTGTCCCACTATACTTCCATCTTGTTGTATACTTAAATTAGCGTTGCGTATCTGTCGGTTCTCTTCGGTTGTCAATTTTGGAGTATGTAATAATTTTCCGCCATCAGGTGTACAGGCCAATACCAATCTATCATCTGTAAAATCGCTTAAAAAGCCAAAAGGTATTTTTTGACTGGTGCATTCCAGCCAGGTGGTATCGCCTTTTAAAGGCATACATAAAATGATGTGGTTACCTTGTACCATACTGGCATATTTAGGATCCATGCTTTTCTTTTCTGAGCCGGCTTCTACCACACAATAATAAGAATCTATATCTGCAGCACTGAGCAAACTTTGCATGTAATTTACCAAAGCTTTGCAATCGCCATAACCCAAACGATCTATCTCGCTGGCTGCAATGGGTTGAAAACCTCCAATGCCAATCTGAACGCTAATGTATCGTGTTTTATCCTGCAGATACTGATAAATTTTTCGGGCTTTCTCTTTATCTGTTTTCTCATTCTTAACCAGGTCTTTAATCATTTGAACTGTAGCAGATGAAAGTGTTTTACGATCCTTTAATAAGTCATCGTAAATCCATTTGCCTAATTCTTGCCAGTTGGTGTAATTTCCCTTATGGTTATAGTAGTAAAAATCTTGTGGGGCAACCTGGATACTGGTGGTATAAGTTTCGTGTGCGGGGCTATAAGGCTCGGTTCTAACCGCCAGAATATTGCTTGCTTTCCAAACTGTTTTTTTCTGCTTCTCATCAGTTGTTACCTCAGGAGTTCCATTATAATTTTGGGTTTTTATCCTAATATGGTCGGTAGGCTTACAAATAAAGGTATAGGTACTTTTTTCTACAGAAACATCATCTGCTGGTTTAGGGTTCCAATCGGGGATAATGAGATTTTGTTTATTTCTGATTTCATAACTGTAAACAATGGTGTAAGGATATTGGTTTACAGATGGAAGATAGTGTTTTACGCGGCTATCAACGAAAAGCGAAAAGCCGTCAGCGGCACTCATATCAGAAAAATCGTTCTGAGAAAATTTATTGATAATTTTACCTACACTATTGTAAACTTCACCTTTTACGCCCTTAATCGAAATGTTTTTATCATAAAAAAGCACTAATCGGGCTTCATCTTCTCCATTTTGATTGAAAACTGTAATCGCTTTTTTAACATTCAGCATTACGTTATCTGGTGAACGCATATCAATGGTGGTTTCTTCATTTCTGATACAGGCATTGGCACGGTTACGCAGATTGGCCGGAATTAGATCGACATCATAATTATCTTGGGCAAAACCAATAACCGATAACATAAGCAGAAAAGCTGCCGTGAATAAAAATCTCATTTAATTTGCCTTTTTTAATAAAAATTCTGTTTTCTGGTTCTGAATAATTTTACTGTAAAACTCCTTTAAAAAAAGATATTCTTCAGGTTGATAAATTGCATTATTAAACTGTAAAACCTGACTCATCGAAATGGTATTTTCTTCTAAATTTGTTTGAAGTACATATTTTCCCCCAGAATTGGGCAAGCCAATAGCCATATCTTTTGGTTTTTCTACCAATTGGTACTTTTCGGGCAAAGTTACATTAATGATTATGCGTTCATCCGATGCTGCGCCTAAATCAACAGGGTAGGTACGCTCATTTAAATTGAATGGGTTTTTGGAAATGGTATTGATAAAAAACGGACTAAAGTAAAACTGGTTGTTATTGGAACCATCATTTATAGTAAATTCTATTTCGTATTTTTCTGTAAGTGGATTTTCTACACTATCTATATTTAAGATGTTATGTTCGAGTATTTTAATCCTGGTTAAGCGTTCATCCAGTTTTTCTACATATTCATCTGCGGAATTGTAGCGAAGAATATCTCTTCTTTTATTATATGCCGCATAACCTAAAGTGTGGGTAGTTAACGTACCTACAATTTTCCCTTCAGTTGTCATTTTTCCCATTAGGATGTAGCTGGTAACCGTTTTCTGACTTGCTTTTAAATCAATCCAATAAGATGGTTTTTTCAAATTGATAACCCTACCTTGGTCGTTTATGCACCTTAAAGGCAATAAAGCAAATGGTAAAAGCGGTTCGGTGGCATCTAACAGATAACTTTTATCGCCAATGTTTACTTTGGCAACCAAATAATTAAAATCACTTATCACCGGATAAAGTTTGTTTAAAGTGCCGTTATCACGGGTGGAGAGGATAACTGCCTCTGCATCTAAATTGGCTGCCGAAAGTGCTGCAATTAAACTCAGGTTTATGTCTGCAACATTTCCCGATCTTGTTTCAAGCGCTTTTTTAATGTTATCTATTGAGTATTTTCCGTAATAATTATCCCATTTAATTTGCTTCTTGATATAATTAAAAATGGCTTTGGCTTTTTCCAGCTCATCAATACTTCCGTTAGTGATAACAGGGATAAGATCTTTAAAAACATCTTTTCTCTTCATCTGTGCGCCTAAAGATTTATCGGATAATAGTTCGTAATCAACATCTTTCCATGTTTTGGTGTAAGAAGTTTTACCTCCATTTAAATTTTGAACATCAGAAAGCTCGAAATAAATAGCCGACTTGAAATTACTGGGAGCCGTCATGTTATCTTCTTCAATAAAGGCCGGGATATCTTTCATGAGGTACGTAATTTTAGAACAATCTATGGCGGCACCTGATAAACGTAAACATTCCTTACTCAACTCTACCTTTTGATCAGTTAATTTCTGAAATCCGCGTAAGGAAACATTGTAATTGTAAATGCCAGGGATATATACAAGATATTCACTGATAACTTTAGGGATATCGCTCTGGAATTCCCATGTTTTAAAATTAAATAGGTTTGGCGATCTTAATTTATAGCTATATTCAATAATAGAGCCCTCTTTAAGGTTAGGAAGGGTAAATTTAGTAAGTCTGGTATATTTAGACCTATTTTCGGTAAAAACAGCGTTTTTATCCATCACCGTTTCTACAAAATTATTCTGGGTATAATTAAAGGTAGAAGCTTTTAACTCACTTATTGTTTCTTCCCGGGTATTGTCCTTATAAGTTGGAATGGTAATATTGGCTTCTTTAAAACCTTCTTTATTATAGATTTTGATTTTTACATGGTGTTCAAAAATCAGTTCTAAACTTCCTGTATTATCATCCCTTTGGATGGAAGCCGTTCCGAACTCCTTTAAAACAATGGCATTGGCGTTGCTATCTAATTTTTTCCTGTCGAATTCATAATCGTCGTAAGTAATGGCGCCGAAATTAAAATTCTGGGCCTCAGCACCCAGTGATAAAAATAAGAGAAAAAGTAAGGTTAAGGTTTTATTCATTTGAGCGTATCTAAATTGGCGCAATTTAACCCTACAAAGTAACATTCAGAAATAATTTGACAATTAAATTTATAAATTAATAAAGGTGTTTTACAGAACTAATGAAACCTTTTTAGCACTTTTGAAAAAAATGAATTTGACATTCCGATTCAAATCTAATGTCGCCAATCTCACATCATAAAAAATGAAATTAAATTTAAAGCGCCCTTTAGCATTTTTTGATTTAGAAGCTACTGGAATAAATGTTGGATCTGATAGAATTGTAGAAATTGCGGTTTTAAAAGCCATGCCAGATGGTTCTGAAATTGTTAAAACCTGGCGTGTAAATCCAGAAATGCCGATCCCTTTACAAACTTCGTTAATACATGGTATTTATGATGAAGATATTGCCAACGAACCAACGTTTAAAGCTTTGGCGGTTGAAATTGCCGAATTTATCGGTGAAAGTGATCTGGCCGGATATAACTCAAATAAATTTGACATTCCGATGCTTTTGGAAGAATTTTTAAGAGCTGAAGTGGATTTTGATATGAATAACCGCAAATTTGTTGATGTACAGAATATTTTCCACCAAATGGAACAGCGTACACTAAAAGCGGCTTATAAATTTTACTGTCAGGAAGATTTAATTAATGCACACGCTGCTGAGGCAGATGTAATTGCTACTTATAAAGTTTTGCTTGGACAGTTAGAAATGTACAAAGAAACCGAGTTTGAAAGCAAGCAAGGGGTGAAAAGCATTCCGGTTGTAAATGATGTGGATGCCTTGCATATTTTTACCAATATTAATAAACCGGTAGATTTTGCTGGCCGTTTGGTTTACGATGATAACGATCAGGTATGCTTTAATTTCGGTAAACATAAAGGTAAAACCACAGCGCAGGTATTTGCCGTAGAACCGAGTTATTATGCATGGATGAAAAATGGTGATTTCCCTTTATATACAAAGAAGAAACTAGACGAAGAGTGGGCAAAATTTAATGCAAAGAAGAACGAAAATAGAGTGGCAAAACCTCAGAATAGCGCCCCTGCAAATAAAACTCCATACCAACCGAAACCTCAACCTAAAAAAGAAAAACCTGCAGAAGCGATCAATACGGATATGCTGGAGCAATTGAAAATGAAATTTGGTAAGTAGGTGGCTTTTGACCACAGATAAAAAAGGATAAACACAGATTATTAAGTTAATTGGAAGAGCTTAATTCGATAACTGAAAAAATAATTGGAGCTGCTTATGCGGTTTCAAATACGCTAGGTTCTGGTTTTCTGGAGAAGGTTAATGAGAATGCGATGTTCTTGGAGATGCTAAAACCTAACTTATCTGTACTGAAACAACATCCATTGCATGTGTACTATGATGATCAAATTGTCGGCGATTACTTTGCCGATTTAATAGTAGAGAGCCAAGTCATTGTTGAAATCAAAGCTATCAAAGAATTGAATGAGATTCATCAGGCACAGCTGATGAACTATTTAACAGCATGTAACAAAAGATGTGGGCTGTTGATCAATTTTGGGAAACCTAGGATAGAGATCAAAAGAATGTTAAATGGTTATTAATTTTTTAATGAAACCCTCAAATAAAATCTGTGTGTATCAGTGTCCATCCGTGGTTAAAAACAAGACAGTTATGAAATCTTTATCAATATTTAGTTTATTAGTGTTTACGGCATTTTACGCCAGTGCGCAAACAACTTTACCGATTGCACCTGAATTTCAGAAAAGCTATCAAAAGGAAACCCGAAGTGTAAATGGAAAACCTGGTAAAAAGTATTGGCAAAATACTTCTAAGTATGATCTGAATGTAGATTTCAATCCAACCAGCAGGTTGTTAAAGGGTAAAGTGCAGGTAACCTATACGAATAATAGTCCTGATACACTTAAGGAAATTTGGTTTAAACTTTACCCAAATCTGTACAAAAAGGGAACACCGAGAAAATCAAAATTTGCAGAGTCTGATCTTGGTGAAGGTGTTGCGATAGAAAAAATGGCTGCAAATGGCAAAGCAATAACCGATTTTAAAATCGATGGAACCAATATGACTGTTAATGTTCCAGCGGTATTGCCCGGGAAAACCATTAGTTTTTCGATGGACTACAACTATACTTTAAATAAAGGCTCGCATATGCGTACTGGTCAGGTAGATGAAGGTTCTCATTTCGTAGCCTACTTCTTTCCACGTATTGCAGTTTACGATGATGTTGATGGTTGGAACAAATTTCCTTATACTGGTGCAGAAGAGTTTTATAACGATTTCGATCAATTTAATGCTTCGGTTACCGTACCGGGTGGTTATGGAGTTTGGGCAACAGGCGACCTGAAAAACCCTTCAGAAGTTTTTCAGAAAGATATTGTTTCGAGAATGTTATCTGCTGAAAAAAATGATGCTGTGATTGATGTGATTACCGATAAAGATCTGGCTGATAAAAAAGTAACACAACCTAATGCCTTTAATACGTTTAAGTTTGAAGCCAAAAACGTTACTGATTTTGTTTTTGCTTTGAGTGATCATTATCTGTGGAAATCAAGCAGTTTGGTTGTGGACCCTAAAACGAAAAGAAGAACCCGTGTCGACGCTGTTTTTAACCCAAAACATAAAGACTATTATGAAGTGATCGATTTTGCCCGTAAAACGGTAGAATCAATGAGTTATACTTTTCCAAAATGGCCTTTCCCTTACAACCATGAAACCATATTTGATGGTTTGGATCAAATGGAGTATCCAATGATGGTAAATGATAACCCGGTCGACAATCGCACAGACGCCATTACACTAACCGACCACGAAATTTTCCATACCATGTTTCCTTTTTACATGGGCATAAATGAAACTAAATACGGTTGGATGGACGAAGGCTGGGCCACCATAGGAGAGTGGTTGATTTCTCCGATGATTGATTCTACCATTGTGGATGAATATGGTGTGCAACCTACTGCTTCTTCATCTGGAGGGAAAGATGATACGCCGATTATGACTTTAACCCCTGATTTGAAAGGATCTGGATCTTTTACCAATTCATATCCTAAACCTGGTTTAGCTTACCTTTTTGTTAAAGATTATTTGGGTGATGAGTTATTTACCAAAGCGTTGCATACCTATATTAAAAACTGGAATGGTAAACACCCAATGCCATACGATTTTTTTAACAGCATAAATGAGGGCAGCGGTAAAAACCTGAATTGGTTTTGGAAGGCTTGGTTTTTTGAAGGTGGTGTTACCGATATGGCAATAAAAGCGGTTGATAAAACTTCTGGAGGGTACTCGGTTACAATAGAAAATAAAAGCATCAAACCTTTGCCAATTGATTTAACCCTGACTTATGAAGATGGATCGATTGAAAGGAACCACAGTACTATTGGTGTTTGGGAAAAAGGAGATCGCCAGGTAAAGATTGATGTAAAGACAACTAAAAAATTATCAAAGGTAGTGATGGGAAACCCGCATACGCCTGATAAAGTGAAAAGCGACAATAGTTTTTCAGTAAACTAGAGAGGGATAAAGGAAGTCAAGTTTTCTGGGCGATTTGCTTAGTCAAACTTGACTTCCTTAATAAATATCTCTTTATGAATAGTATTTGCTATTATGAATCGTCATCCTGAACTTGTTTCAGGATCCACCATCTAACATAATTTTAGAAATAGATGCTGAAATAAATCCGGTAGCTATCGGATCAGCATGACGCATGTGTTAATTCATGAGCGTATGAATAAACTTACTCAGGCTTTAAAAAATCGATATTTCTTTTTAATCCAGCAAATTTGGTGCGTTTAACTGCTGATCCTTTAAAAACTTTTTTAAAAACATCGTCGGTAATTTCGGTTAAATCTTTAGCATTTAGATCGAGTAATCCATTTTCAGGTTTAAAGGCAGTTTCATTGTGTGCTTTTGAGAAACGGTTCCAAGGGCAAACATCCTGACAGATATCGCAGCCGAACATCCAGTTGCTCATCTTATCCTTAAAGTCGTTTGGAATTTCATTTTTAAGCTCAATGGTGAGATAAGAGATACATTTAGTTCCATCAACAACTTGCGGTGCAATAATCGCATCAGTTGGGCAGGCATCTAAACAGCGTGTACAGCTGCCACAATAATCGGCTTGATAGGGGTGGTCGTAATCCAGTTCAAGGTCAACTATAAGTTCTGCAAGGAAGAAAAAGGAGCCATCAGTTTTACTGATCAGATTGGAATTTTTACCAATCCAGCCAATACCCGATTTTTTCGCCCAGGCACGGTCTAAAACCGGAGCCGAATCTACAAATGCCCTTCCTGACACCTCGCCAATATTTTCCTCGATAAAATGAGTAAGTTCTTTGAGCTTATCCTTAATTACAGTGTGGTAATCTTGCCCGTACGCATACTTAGAAATTTTCGGTGCTTTAGGATCTGATTGCTTCTCTTCAGTATAATAATTTAAAGATAAAGAGATGACCGATTTTGCTCCGTCGACCAATAATCTCGGATCGAGGCGTTTATCGAAATAGTTTTCCATATATTTCATTTCACCGTGACGGTTTTGGTTAAGCCAGTTCTCCAGTCTTGGTGCTTCTTCTTCAAGGAACTCAGCTTTCGAAATGCCACAGGCCATAAAGCCCAAACGCAGGGCTTCATCTTTTATCAATTGGCTATATTTTGTGGAATTGTTGTACACCGATTTGCAAAGATAAGGCTTAGGATTTAAAACATTTTCATTTATCGCTTGTTCTAAATACAGAAACTAAATTAATTGATTATGGTTCATCCGGATTGGTGTAAAGCCTGGAAAGATAGAACTTTTAGAGTATTAGCTATGGAAAATATAGATCCACAACATACGGAATCAGGAGAAGCTCCGAAACCGATTGAAAAAGATTACGAAAGTCATAAAGAAGACCCAGGACCAGCAAAACCAGCGGTTACTGAAAAGGACGAAAACGGTGGTGGACAAGCATTAAAATGGGTGTTGCCATTAGCCGTGATTATTGGTCTGATTATCTGGTTTGTGATGAGAAAATAATTAGCTTTAGATTACAACGAAAATGCCGGTACATTAATTTGACCGGCATTTTTTATGGGTTCTTATTTTAAAAGTTTAACCTGGTAAAGGTCTTTTCGTCTATCTTTTAGCACCTTCACTGTTCCGTAATGATGCAATTCGTCCAATAAGTGTAAATCAACATCTACCACCAAAACCATTTCTGTATTTGGTGTAGCTTCAGCTTTTATAGCATTGGTTGGGAAAGCAAAATCAGAGGGTGTAAAAACCGCCGATTGCGCAAACTGAATATCCATGTTATTCACCTTAGGTAAATTACCCACACAACCAGCAATGGCTACATAACACTCGTTTTCTATAGCCCTAGCTTGTGCGCAATGGCGAACGCGTGTATAACCATTTTGTGTATCTGTTAAAAAGGGTACAAACAGAATCTGCATGCCTTGATCAGCATAAATGCGGCTTAATTCAGGGAATTCTACGTCATAACAGATTAAAATGCCCACTTTACCACAATCGGTGTCAAATACCTGCACTTTATCGCCACCAATCATACCATAATATTTCTGCTCATTCGGTGTAATGTGAATTTTTCTATACTCATCTATTTTGCCCGTACGGTGACAAAGGTAAGTGGCATTGTAAAGCTTACCATCCTCAATAAGTGGCATACTGCCTGTGATGATGTTCGTGTTGTAGCTTAATGAAAACTCATGCATTTTTTGTACAATCTCTTCTGTTTTTTCGGCGAGCTTACGCATGGCCTCAATTTCTGGTAAATGATTGTAAGGTTGTAATAGGGGCGTATTAAATAGTTCAGGGAACATTACAAAATCTGATTTGTAACCACTTAAAGCATCAACGAAAAACTCTACTTGCTCATAAAATGCATCCATATTTGGGAATAAGCGCATTTCCCATTGCACCAAACCCAAACGGATGGTCATTGCAGAGCGGGCAGAAGCATCTATACCTTGATAATAAATGTTGTTCCACTCAATTAAAGTGGCATATTCCTTTGATTCTTTATCGCCAGGTAAATAGTTTTTTAATACCTTTCTTACGTGAAAATCATTGGAAATCTGAAAGGTAAGTGTAGGATCGTAAATTTCTTTTGCTTTTACTTTATCAATGTACTGCCTTGGACTAAGCTGTTCTGCATATTGGTGGTAACCAGGAATTCTCCCCCCTGCAATGATACTTTTAAGGTTTAAGCTTTCGCAAAGCTCTTTACGGGCTTCATATAGTCTTCGTCCCAAACGCAAACCACGGAATTCGGGATGGACGAAAATTTCGATACCATATAACGTATCTCCATTGGGATCGTGCGTGGTAAAGGAATAATCGCCAGTGATTAATTTATAAGTATGCCGATCGCCGTACTCATCGTATTCTACTATTATGGCAAGTGAACAGGCAACAACTTTATCATCGACGGCGATACAAAGCTGTCCTTCGGGGAAAATGTTTAGCAATTTTGCAATACTGGATTTTGGCCAGATGGAACCGCCCATACTATCATATGCCTGGAGCATAGATTCTTTAAGATCTGCGTAATCTTCGAGCGTTAGTTTACGTAATTCAATATTCATAATGTTTGATTTGTAATTATTGAACACAGAAAGGGCTTAAATGTTCCGATGGTTTTTATATTTTCAGTCGGTTCGTCATTGCGCACTGAGGAAGTAGGTTAGTGGGTTGTGTGAAGCAATCTATAAAGAACAACTCATAAGATTGCTTCGGCTCGCTCAAACCCAGCCCCGCAATGACGAAAAACGTAAAGCGGGAAACACTGGTGCATTAAAACAACTTTCCCGTTTGCCCCGGGTAATTCTTTTTCAAATGTTTATATGCCGCTTCGGTAACCTCTCTACCGCGCGAAGTACGCATAATATATCCTTCCTGAATTAAAAAAGGCTCATAAACCTCTTCAATAGTGCCTTCATCTTCTCCAACAGCAGTGGCTATGGTTTTTAAACCAACCGGACCGCCTTTAAATTTGTCGATGATGGTAACCAGAATCCTGTTATCCATTTCATCCAGGCCGTGTTCATCTACATTAAGTGCATTTAGCGCATAACGGGCAATTTCGGTATCGATATTTCCATTCCCCTTAATTTGTGCAAAATCTCTTGTCCTACGTAAAAGTGCATTTGCAATACGTGGTGTACCACGACTACGACGGGCAATCTCGTAAGCACCTTCATCACTAATAGGTGTTTTTAATATTTCAGATGAACGCAACACAATGGTAGTCAGTAATTTGGCGTCGTAATAGGCTAGTCGGGCATTAATCCCGAAACGCGCCCTTAAAGGTGCGGTTAACAAACCAGAACGCGTGGTAGCGCCAACCAAAGTAAAAGGATTAAGCGATATCTGTACGGAACGGGCATTTGGACCAGTTTCGAGCATAATATCGATCTTAAAATCCTCCATGGCAGAATAAAGATATTCTTCAACAAGCGGTGATAAACGGTGAATCTCGTCGATAAAAAGGATATCGCCTTCATCTAAGCCAGTTAATAAACCAGCTAAGTCGCCAGGTTTATCCAAAACAGGACCAGAGGTTACCTTAATGCCAGTGGCCATTTCATTGGCAATGATATGAGAAAGCGTGGTTTTACCCAATCCCGGAGGCCCATGCAAAAGTACATGGTCCAAAGCTTCGCCACGAAGTTTTGCTGCCTGAACAAAAATCTTCAGGTTTTCCATTACTTTTTCCTGTCCAGTAAAATCTTCAAAAGCCTGTGGCCTTAAAACCCTTTCAATATCGCGATCGGTTGGGGTAAGGTTGCTTGCTTCTGGATCCAGGTTCTCATTCATACAGCAAATATAAAATTAAATGCTAAAAAAATTAGGATTTTTTAAATTTATCAGACACAACCAAATCTTTTGATCCAGCGGTATATTTATAAAAGCCCTCGCCCGTTTTGGCACCCTTTTTACCTGCAGCAACCATATTTACCAGTAAAGGGCAGGGAGCGTATTTGGGGTTCCCAAAGCCATCATTTAATACTTTTAAGATGGCCAAACAAACATCTAAACCTATAAAATCTGCCAACTGCAAAGGCCCCATAGGATGTGCCATGCCCAATTTCATTACGGTATCAATTTCATAAACGCCAGCAACGCCCTCATATAAAGTATAAATGGCTTCATTAATCATTGGCATTAAAATGCGGTTGGCCACAAAACCCGGGTAATCATTCACTTCTACAGGCACTTTTTCCAAACTTTGCGACAGTGACATAATGCTATTAGTGGTTTCATCACTTGTGGCATAACCACGGATTACTTCTACCAGCTTCATCACTGGAACAGGATTCATAAAATGCATACCGATTACTTTATCGCCACGATTTGTAACGGCAGCAATCTGGGTTATGGAAATAGAAGAGGTATTGGAAGCAAGAATAGCATGCGCTGGAGCATATGCATCTAAATCTTTGAAAATATTGAGTTTTAAATCTACATTTTCTGTAGCAGCCTCTACAATTAAGTCTGCATTTTGCACGCCATCCTTTGTTGAGGTATATGTGGTAATGTTGTAAAGAGTTGCCGCTTTTTGATCTTCTGTTAATGTTCCTTTAGCAACCTGCCTATCTAGATTTTTGGTAATGGTTTGTATAGCTTTATCTAAAGCAGGCTGATTGATATCAATCAGGTTAACTTGATAATTGAACTGTGCAAAGGTGTGGGCAATGCCATTTCCCATTGTACCAGATCCGATAACTGCGATTTGTTTCATCTTTTGAGGGATTTAAAAAAAGCGAATTTACTTATTTGTAGCTGAGTTCTACTAATCTAATCATTATAAAATTGGGCTTTACATGTGTTTTAATATTGAGTATTTACAGGGTATTTGTCTTGGTTTTTACTGTTTTTTTGAATTTTTGTTTGTGTTTGGTGTGGATTATTGTTTTTATATTAGATTATTTTGCTTTTTATTAGTTTTTGATAGTTTTTTGCTTTGAGTTGTGTCTTATATTTAGTCTATTAATAAAATATTATAGATTTTTAAGTAAAAAATGTCATTTAACATTGTTAAAATGGTTTATCGATACAAAATCTTTGTTTATCGTTTCTTAAAATTTTAGTTGTTCTCATTCTTTTTTATTAGAGGCTGAATTATTAATCACCGCATTGTTAGTAACAGACCGGATCTCCTCTCAAGTTTTCCGTGTACGGTGAAAAATTAAACTAATCATTTTACAGGTTTCATTTGAAATAGGGCTTTGGTTCTGTTGCGGTACTTGTTGTGATTAATTTTTCAAACCATTATTAACTTATTAAACTAAAAATGTAAATGAAAAGAAAACTACTAAAATGTTTGTTGTTCTTTATTGTTTTGCTGGTAACCAAGGTTTCGGCGCAAGAAAGGACTGTTACAGGGGTGGTGTCGGCCAAAGAAGATGGTTTACCAATTCCCGGGGTAAGTGTAAAAGTGAAAGGGACAAACAACGGTGTTACCACCGGAGCTAATGGAGCTTACTCCATCAAAGTATCATCCGGCGCAAAAACTCTCATCTATACCTTTATTGGGTACAAAACAAGAGAACAGAATGTTAATGCCAAAAACATCGATATCACCTTAGAATCTGATGTAAACAGTCTTGATGAGGTGGTAATTGCTGCAGGGGGTATTAAACGTACCGCACGTGAACAGGGTTATGCATCTACTAGAATAGATGGTGAATCGCTAACGGCTGGAAAATCGCCTACTATTGCGGGTGGTTTGGTAGGTAAAGTGCCAGGCTTGCAAATAAATGCTGTGGGTAGTGGTGTAAATCCAAGTTACCGTTTGGTATTGAGGGGTAACCGTTCGATTACAGGGAATAACCAAGCGCTGATTGTTTTGGATGGTGCTGTGGTTCCAAATGCTATTTTAGGTAACTTAAATCCTGACGATATTGATGATATCACGGTGTTAAATGGAGCCAGCGGAGCAGCCTTGTATGGCTCTGATGCCTCTAATGGTGCTTTGATTATCACCACTAAAAAAGGAAAGATCGGAACACCTGTAATCAAATTATCAAATACTACCGTATTGGAGCAGGTGAGTTATTACCCTTTATTACAAAACCGTTTCGGGTCAGGTTCAACCTCTGGTGCCCAGGTTTACGATCCGATAGAAAATCAGCAGTATGGACCTGCATTTGACGGAACATTAAGACCAATTGGCCGGGTGACTGAAAGTGGTGCACAACAATATGCTACTTACTCTGCCACTGATGATAAATATGATTTCTGGAAAACAGGGGTATCCAATCAAACTGATTTTTCGATCTCCTCAGCTGATGAGAAATCATCTACCTATTTATCAGCACAATACTTAGATGGATCTGGAACCACACCAAAAGATAAATATACCAGGGCAGCCTTAAGGTTTAATGGCACGCGTAATTTTACCAAAAGGTTTACCGCGAATTATAACGCCAGTTTTACGCAGAATAAGTATGATATCACAAGTGCTACCTCTACTATTTATGATAACCTCTTAAATACGCCAGCACAGATTCCGCTATTGTCATACTCAAACTGGCAAGATCAAACTGGTTGGGGCGACCCTGATAGCTATTACAACGATTATTATAAAAATCCATATTGGGCGATTGATAATTACAGGCAGAATACCACCAACGATTATTTAACCGGGCTACTGGAGTTAAAATATAAGGCGGCCGATTGGTTGGATTTTACTTACAGAGCTGCAATTACGAACCGTTATTATAAGAATAAGAACAGTACGGCAGGTTATACCTATACACAATATTCTTTAGATCATTCGGCCAAAACCAATCAAAGCAGCGGTGTAAGTGATGAGATGCTGAATACCAGCAACTTCAGTACCGATTTTTTTGCCAACATTAAAAAAGATGTAAAAGATTTTTCGTTTAATGCCTTGATAGGTACATCGTTAAAAAGTTATACTTATAAAGACCTTAATGCCGCTGGAAGTGGTTTGCAGGTAGATGAACTTTATAATTTAGGTAACATTACAGGCACACCATCTGCAGGTGAAACGAATTACAATACGCGCCAGTATGGAGTATGGGCTGATGTAACAGTAGGTTATAAAAAATACCTGTATTTACACTTAACGGGAAGAAATGACTGGGTTTCGGTACTTGCACCTGCTAACAGATCGTTTTTCTATCCTGCGGCAGATGTATCATTTATTCCAACTGATGCTTTTAGCTTCCTGAAAAACAGCAAGATTTTGGATTACCTGAAAATCAGGGCTGGTGTTTCTAAAGTGGGTAACGTAAACGTAGGTAATACCACTAACGGCGGTGCTTATTCATTACAGTCTACTTTTGATTCGCAGACTGGATATGGTTATGGTACGGGTTATACGCCTAACAATACTTTGGTATCGAGCAACTTAAAGCCTGAGATTACTACAGGTTACGAAGGTGGTGTAGATTTTAGGTTGTTTAAAGGCTTGGTTGATGGTACAGTAACTTATTACAACACCAGTTCTACCGGACAGGCGATTACGGCTGGAGTTCCGGTTACAACAGGTTACAACTATTATCTTTTAAATACAGGAGAGTTAACCAATGAAGGTTGGGAAACTGCTTTACACTTTACACCAATCAGAAAAGGCGACTGGAAATTAACGGTTGGTGGTAATTATACTTACAACAACAATAAACTGGTATCCTTATCTAACGATTTAACCCGTATCGGAGTAAGCAACAGTTCTACCATTTTCGGACAGGTAGGTGCGATATACCCAGTTATTATAGGGTCTGATTATATACGTGATCCGGAAGGAAGGGTAGTAGTTGATCAAAATACGGGTTATCCGGTAGGGAAAACTGAAGGAAACATCTTAGGAAATACCATTCCTAAAAATAGATTGGGACTTGATTTCCAACTAAGCTACAAAGGATTAACATTTTCGGGTTTATTTGAATACCGATCAAACTATGTTCAATACAGTACAGCGGGTTCGACATACGATTTCTCAGGTTCATCAGCCAGAAGTGCGTATTACAATAGAGAGAAATTCATTTTTCCTAATTCTTCTTATTACGATGCTACAAGCGGAACATATGTGGCCAATAACAGCGTTACCGTATCAGATGGTGGTGCAGGTTTCTGGACCAGCAGCAGTTTGTATTCTAGTGTAACCAGTAATTATGTTTATTCGGGCAATTATTGGAAACTGAGAGAACTTGCCCTAGCTTACAAACTGCCATCATCGGTATTGCGTAACATTAAATTTATCAAATCGGCAACCATTAGTGCTCAAGGTAGAAACCTGTTTATCTGGTTGCCAAAATCGAACGAATATGCAGATCCTGATTACAGTAATAACGGCTCTGATAGTAACGCAGTAGGGATTACCTCGCTATCGCAAACCCCTCCAACCAGATATTATGGTGGCACTATATCATTAACTTTCTAATGACAAGAATTATGAAAAGATTTTTAAAATTATCTGTCCTTCTAATCATCATTTTTGCGGCGCCGAGCTGTAAAAAAGGTTATCTGGATATTAACGAGAATACAAACTCGGCAACTTCTTCTTCTCCAGAATTGGTTTTGCCAGCAACTTTAAACAATACCGCTTCAAACTTCATCACTTATTTTAATTATGGGGCGTGGATGGCTGGTTATCAGGCCAATGCCGGAGGTTATTCTTTCTCCGGATCGACCTTTTTTACCTATAACTGGAATTCGGGAACGAACAATGGATTATTTAATAGTGCATTTTCAGATTTGAGAAGTTTCCAATATATCATTACCTCAACCTCAGGTGTAAACAAGTATGTGTTGTTCAACTCGGTAGCTAGGATCATGAAATCATATTATTATCAGATTCTGGTAGATGAATATGGCAATGTGCCTTATACTGAGGGTTTGGCAGGTATCGATAACCTTACTCCACATTATGATGATGCAGCTACCATCTATAAATCATTGGTATCAGAAATCGATGCCGCAATAGTGCAACTTAAAGCAAATGGTTCGAGCACTGTAGTAACGGCTTTGGGTTCGGCTGATGTAATGTTTGGTGGCGATATTACCAAATGGATCCAATTTGCAAATAACATTAAGCTCCGCATTTTAACCAGGGCACAAGATGGTCCGTTGGCTGCTTTTGCATCAACAGCTTTTGGTACTTTTTCTTCAGAAGGTTTTTTAACCGATGATATATTAATCAATCCAGGTTATGTAAGTACTAGCGCCCGTCAAAACCCGTTGTGGAATACCTATCATTCCTCTTATACAGGTAGTAATGGCGCCTATGCGGCACAGCAAATTCCAACCAGGTGGATTTTCTCGTTTTACAATGGCACAAAACTGACTGATGGAACGCGTGGAGCGCTGATTTATAAAAATTATGCCGCAGGTACTACACCGATTAATCAATTGGGTAATGAAACCAATGTTTCCTCGTGGATTTCTGGTTACCCGGCATGGTACATTGGCACAGCAACTGGACTAAATGCGCCGACGGTTCAAGGAATTATCAAAAGCAGGGTAATGGGGCAATTGATTATGCCTGCGGCCGAAACGTACTTTTTGCTTGCTGAGGCAGCACTAAAAGGTCATGCTTTATTTGGTGATGCGGCAAGCAATTTCGATAACGGAATTAAAGCATCGTACAATTATCTTCAAAAATCGGGTGCAACGACTACTTCGGCTACAAGTACTGTTTTAGATGCTTACCTAACCGCTTATAAAGCTGCAAATTCAGCAAGTTATTTGGTTAATTATGCCTTGGCAACAACAACAGCACAGCGTTTAGAAGCCATTATTACGCAAAAGTACATCGCGTTAAATTTTGTGAATGGTTTTGAGGCCTGGCAAGAGTACAAAAGAACAGGTTACCCTGCAATTTCTGGAACTGCGGCAACAACAACGTTTGTATCGTTACAGTCATCGGCAACATCTACAGACCACTTGCCTGTACGAAACCTGTATCCAACTACTGAGTATAATTTAAATCCAAATGTTCCAACGGGTTTGAATGTATATACTTCAAAAATTTTCTGGGACGTAAACACCAACTAGGTTTTTTAGATAAAGCAATAGATATGAAAAATTATAAAAAAATATTCCTTGCCTTTTTGGCATTAACCATAGGTATTTCATCGTGTACCAAACAGGATGGAATTTATACTGAAAATGGTTCTAGCGGTATTGTAGAACTGGCCGATCTGCCATCAAGAACAAGTTCTACAGCTTATGCTGTCGTAACCAAATCATTCGATGCAGCAGCTTCCATAGATTTCCCGGTTACAGTAAATTATACAGGAGTAGATGGCGCACCAGAAGATGTAAACGTGGCTTTGGCCTTTGATGATGTAGCCGTTAGCACCATGAGCAGTATCTACACTGTTTTGCCAACTACATTATACACCATACCGAATTATACGGTAACGATTCCGAAAGGATCAAAAACAGCTACATTTCACATTACTCTAAATACTGCAGCTTTCGATTTTACCAAAACTTATGCACTGGGTGTCAAAATTAAATCATCATCAGCTGGTACAATCAGCAGCAATTATGGTACTGGCGTATTTGTAATTGTGGCGAAAAATAAATACGATGGTGTGTATACAGTAACTTCATCGAGTGCTATGGTTGATGCAACTTCGAGTACCTTAACCGGTTATTACCCGATGACGCAGGAGTTAAGAACAACCGGCGCAACCTCCGTGGCGGAGTACGATGGTTATTTGTATGCCAACAACTATTATCACCCGATAAAAAGTGGAACGTCAACTTCTGCTTATGGTAATTTCTCGCCAATATTTACGATGGACGCCGACGGAAATGTAACCAGCGTAACCAACTATTATGGCCAAGGAACAAATTCATCAGTGAGAGGAGCCAGGTTGAATCCAACTGGGGTAAATAAGTTTACGGTTTCGGGTACCACGAAAGTGTTGGAAGTGAGTTATATCATGACACAATCTGGTGCGGATAGAACATTCTTTTACGAAAAATGGACTTATACCAAAGCCAGATAAAAAAGCTTTTTTTAATTAAAAGTCTAAGGGAAATTAGGTAGAACAGATCGTCATTCCTGCGCAGATTCGAATCTTAAAGCTATGAATTATTTATAGCGCATTAGGATTCCCAATCTGTTTGGGAATGACGATTAATGGTGATTGATAAAGCTATAAATCTTTTGAATTTTAACTTGCTTTGATACGGTATAATGTGCTGATTAACAAAAATATATAGTTAAATTTTGTTAAATAAAATGTTAAAATTTTAGTACGTTTTTTTAGTCGATACAAAGCATATATTCATCGATACCTGCTTCATTTTAATGTCTTTTTTAAGGACTTTTGATCTATCAAGAAAAACAAAACAGCAATTTAATTGCTATTAAAGACATAGAAAATTATTGTCGGCGTTCTAAAAATGTAGACATTTTAATAAAGATACTTCCTAGTAAATTTAGGTTAGTTAATGATTAGTTAGAATAGAGATCTTGCTGGATAGCCGATCTCTATTTATTTTTATACAGGTTTATGGTGCCAATCTGGTTTTCGTCCAAATTCCCTTAACCTTTTCAAAGTTTATCCTGTCGTGTAATCTGCTTCTTCTTCCTTGCCAAAATTCTATTCTGGTAGGTTTTACAATGTAACCACCCCAGTGTGCAGGTTTTGCAACTCCATTATCACTGTTTTTGGCTTTTAGTTCTTCAAATTTTTCTTCCAAGAACGATCTATTTGGAATAATCTGACTCTGTGGCGAAGCAACAGCGCCAATCTGACTGGCAATTGGTCTGGTACTAAAATACGCTTCTGAGGTTTCTTTGTCCAGTTTCTCTACTGTTCCTTCTATTCTCACCTGTCTTTCCAATTCTGGCCAGAAAAATACCAAAGCCGCATAAGGATTACGCTTCAGTTCTTTTCCTTTTGCACTTAAATAATTGGTAAAGAATCTAAAGCCGTCACTATCAGCGCCTTTTAATAGCACAATACGGGCATCTGGTCGGCCAGCTTTATCAGCCGTAGCCAATGTCATCACATTCGGCTCGTATATCTGGGCATCAACAGCATGTTGAAACCACTTTTTAAATTGGATAATAGGGTCTGGATCAACGTCAGATTCGTCTAGCGAGGCGCTTTTATAATCTTGGCGCAGGTTTTGTAGAAATTCATTTGTAACTTGCATTTAACAAAAATAGGCATCTTTTACGGTGTAACAAACGATTATCATCATGCTGAACAATATAAAACCAAAAACAGGCCGCTTGCTCATCTCAGAACCTTTTATGGCCGATCCAAATTTTAAGAGATCTGTAGTGTTATTAACCGAACACGGTGATGATGGAACCGTGGGTTATATTCTTAACCAGGTAGGAAATCTAATCCTTAACGATGTGATCCAGGATTTATGGGATGCAAAAAACTACATTTATTT
>Ga0308165_1002175_pt1 | contig 24443 bp, 9 predicted proteins | sample PhyWR2_FD_201032 | JGI IMG/M metagenome (GOLD analysis project Ga0308165, IMG submission 201032) | Phyllosphere microbial communities from UC Gill Tract Community Farm, Albany, California, United States - DLSLW.R2 | ecosystem: Host-associated > Plants > Phyllosphere > Unclassified | place: USA... | reverse complement strand
GGCCAAGGCCAACGCTGCCCTGGACCAGGCTATCGGCTGGCCAAAACTGAAACCGGACATGGTCAAGCTCTACACCACCAACTTCAGCGAATCCGAACTCAAGGACCTGGTTGCTTTCTACCAGTCGCCGTTGGGCAAGAAAGTCCTGGAAAAAATGCCGCAACTGACCCAGCAATCGGCCCAGATGACCCAGGCCAAGCTGGAAAGCGCCGTGCCGGTGGTGAACAAGCTGCTGGAAGACATGACCAACGAACTGGCACCGGCTAAGAAACCCGCCGCCCCTGCCAAGAAGTAAGTGGAGCCGGCAATGACCATGCAACAGCGTATCGAAACGGCACTTGCCGCACTGGGCCCGAATCACTTGAGCGTGCTGGATGAAAGCCATATGCACAGCCGTGGGTTGCAGACCCACTTCAAGGCTGTGCTGGTGAGCCAGCAGTTCGATGGGCTCAACCGCGTCAAGCGCCACCAGAAGGTCTACGCCACCCTGGGTGACCTGATGAGCGAGTTTCATGCGCTGGCGCTGCATACCTACACGCCTGAAGAATGGGCGAAAATCGACGCAGCCCCGGCCTCGCCGACCTGCGCCGGCGGGCATTGAGGTTGTCTGCAGGTTTCAACCGGCGATGACCGGTTGATGCCTGCATACCCTGATACCTCCTTTCTCCAAGACATGATCCTTAGGCTTTTCTGACCATTGTGTCATTGGGGTCAGGAAATCATGCCTATTTCACTTCATCGAAACACTCCCTCACTTACGGCATTCGACCCACGTGGATTGATTGTTCGTAACGTCGAGTATCACCGCTCAAACGCACAGTCTGAACCGCAAGTGCGCATTCATCGTCAGGTGTTTGACAGTTCCGGCTTGATGATCGAGCAGTGGGATCCGCGTCTGTTGCAATTGTCGCACTCAGAGGCTGGCACCCAGGCCAATCAACGCACGGTCTACAGCCTTGGCGGGAATGCATTGCGCATCGACAGCGTGGATGCCGGCTGGCGGCTCACGTTACCGGGTGAGGCCGGGCAGTTATTGGAAGAGTGGGATGGGCGGGGCGCTCATCAGGCGCATCACTACGATCAATACGTGCGGCCCATCGCCGTTTTCGAGCAAGCGGCCAATGACGAGCAACCGCTGTGTGTCGAGCGTATTGCCTATGCTTCACACTCGCTTGAGGAAGCCGCACACAATCGCTGTGGCCGGGTGATTCGGCATGATGACGGCGGTGGTTCGTTGTTCCACGAGTTGTATGGTCTGCACGGAGAAGTTGTCCGGCAAACTCGACGCTTCCGGCAGGCGACTGCGGCGCTGGATTGGCCGCTGGACGATGCACAACGCGACGCACGCCTGGAACCTGAGCATTTCCAGGCCTCAACGGGTTTCAGCGCGCTGGGTGAGCGCTTGCATCATACGGATGCCAAGGGCAATCGCCTTGAGTATGCCTATGGCATTGACGGCCAACCGGCGAGCATCGTTGTGTTGCCCACGGGCGGCGTGCGCACGCCGCTGATGGGCCAGCGTCGCTACAATGCGGCGGGCCGAGTGATCAGTGAGCGCGCGGGGAATGGCGTTGTGCGTACCCTGCTTTACCGTGAAACCGATGGTCGCTTGCGGCAGATGAGTGCCCGTGTGCAAGGGGCGGCGAGCACGGCGCTGCAAGACCTGACCTACGATTATGATTGCGTCGGCAACATTGTGCGGATCGACGACCTCGCCCAGCCGACACAATGGTCGAGCAACACCCGGATCAGTTCGGCCTGCGTCTATGAGTACGACACGTTATCGCAATTGACCAAGGCCAGCGGGCGCGAAACCGCTGGCAACCAGGGGGGACCCGCGTTACCCGCAAGGCTGGAGTTCGGCTCGACTGACGACAGCGTCTGGCGTCGCTACACCCAACAGTTCAGCTATGACGCGGCCGGCAATTTGCTTGAGTTGCAGCATGTGCCCAGCAGTGGCACGGGTTTCACGCGCCGGATGAGCGTGGCCGCCACCAGTAATCATTTCATGCCGCAGGCCGACGGCAGTGCCGTGTCGGGGTGGGGGCAGGACTTTGACCGGAACGGCAATCTGCAAGCGTTTGAGGGCCATCATGGGATGGGCTGGGATGTGCGCAATCAACTGGTGCGCATCACCCAGGTGCAGCGCGAGGGAGGAAACGACGATGAGGAACGCTATGCGTACGACGCAACCGGTCGACGCATCCTCAAGCGCCGGGTAACCCACGCCAAGGGCGTGTCGCATACGGCGCAGGTGCGCTACTTGCCAGGGTTGGAGATTCGCCATGACAGTGCAACGGGTGAGCAACTGAATGTACTCAACCTTGATGTCGGTACTCTCACCGTCCGGCTACTGTTCTGGGATCGTCACCCTTCGGGGGGCAGCCAGGATGTGCAGATCCGTTATGGCTTATCCGACCACTTGGGCAGCAGCACGATGGAACTGGGTGAGCAGGCACAGCTGCTCAGCCAGGAAAGCTATTATCCCTACGGTGGTACCGCGTGGTGGGCGGCGAAAAGCGCCAGGGAGGCGAGCTATAAATTCATCCGTTATTCGGGCAAGGAGCGCGATGCCAGTGGGCTGTCCTACTACGGCTTCAGGTATTACGCGCCGTGGTTGTGTCGCTGGATCAGCCCGGACCCGACCGGCGATGCCGATGGCTTGAATTTGTACGCCATGGTCGGCGGCAACCCCGTTACCAAGGTCGATGAGCAGGGGCTGACGGCGACACCGGCTTTGGAGCAGCCCCGGCAGACACAACTGCGCAGGCTTTCTATCAGTCGCAGGCTCGCGCATATGGCGCGTATTGCTCGACCCAGGATGCAGGCGGGCGCATCGGCTGCGATTCGCGATGGTTTATCCACCTATATTGCCAATGCTATTTCGACGGGTGTCGATCTGGCGGTCTTCAGCAACATCCAGCCCACAGCCCAACGCAACCAAATCTTGCGCCTTACCGTCGCGGTGCTGGATGCCGTCTCCACGGCACATATGAGCACCGGTGTCGCGGGTAACTGGACGCGATTTGCGCCACAGATCGGCGCTCTTTTTGCGGGTGCTGCGGGTGTGGGGTATGCCGTTTATGGCGACTCGATAGGTGATCAAGCCGAGCACAGCTGGGACCCGGTGGCAGTCCGGCGGTTGGGTGGGCATGTACGCGCACTCTCCAGGGAACTCGTGCAGCAGGTCCTTCGTGGGCACGGTACCGGCGTCTCCTGGGGCAGCACGCCCCTGCGCGGCAGGGTCACGCGCACCGCCGGAGCAACGGCGGCCTATGGCCTCGCAACGGTGGCCAACGCGGTATACGGCGGGGAAGTGCCTGCGTTGATGCTGCCCAATGTCACACCCGCAATAGAGGCCTACGATGCAGCGATGGGAACGATGATTCGTGGCGGTCACCCGACGGCCACCCATGACTCCCATGGTCAAACCCTGCAGCTGCCGGACCCTGTCGCGACGGCGCACGGAGGGCTGAGCAGAATGTTCAATCAGGTGTGGACGCATTGGGCTGCGTCCGGTGTCGAGGCATTGGCCGTTGCGCTGACGGGCTCGCCGGTGGCCTCCCAGGGCCGGGTGACTCGCAACATTGTGATGGTGGCCCGCGGGATGATTTCTGCGCTGACCGAATGGCGTGGCTTTTTCGTACAGTTTGCCAGGCGCGGGTATTCGACCTTGGAGGCGGGCTGGCGCCGAGGCCCGCGGCCTACAAAGTAGGAGGATGAATGGGCCGCCGCAGCGGCTCATTCATATATCGACACACTACATTGCGCTCAGTACCACGTGTGCGTGTGAGCTATCTCTAGGCTTGGCTGATCGTCTGCTATTCAGGTTGTTACGCCATGTCTCATCTCCTGCACCAACATACGCCCACGCTATCGGCCATTGATCCTCGTGGTTTGGCGGTCCGCAGCGTGGCCTATCATCGTGACACCTCCCAGGACCTGCCCCGCGCACGTATTGAGCGCCGGGTGTTTGGCAGCCAAGGGAGGTTGCTGGAACAATGGGACCCACGGCTGCACGCGCTGAGTGAGTCGGCATCGGCCAGCGTCCGCCCCAATCAGCGCCAGTATTACAGCCTCTCGGGGCAATTGCTGTGTACCGACAGTGTGGACGCCGGCTGGCAGATGTCACTGTTGGGCGGGGGCGGTCAAGTGCTGGAGCGCTGGGACGCCCGAGGCTCTCACCAGTGTTATGAGTACGATACCCAGGTGCGCCCCTTGGCCATCTTCGAACAAGCGGCGGATCAGCCGGCGCGGCGTTGTGTCGAGCGCCTGACCTATGCGGCAGCCGCGCCCGCCGAGAGGGCTGGCAACCGTTGTGGTCGACTGATTCGTCATGCGGACCCGGCCGGTGTTTTGTGGATGGGTGGGTACGGGATCGGTGGGAGCGTCATCAAGCAGACTCGACGGTTTCGCATGGATACTCCGACAGTTGACTGGCCGCCGAGCGATGAAACTCAAGCCGAACAGCTAGAGCCCAACGCCTATACCACGACCTGGCGCTACGATGCCTTGGGGGCGCTGTTGGAGCTGATCGACGCCAAGGGCAATCGTCGGCACCAGCGCTATGGGCAACAAGGCTGGCTGCTGGAGGTTGCGCTGACCCTGCGCGGGGGCACGCGCCAAGTGTTGATGAACCAGCGTGTGTACAACGCCAGCGGTCTGGTGGAGTCCGAACGGATGGGCAATGACGTCACCAAGAGGGCGAAATACGCCGCTGAAGATAATCGTTTGTTGCAGCTGACAGTGTATCGCAAGGGCGAGGCCGCCAAGCCTCTACAGGACCTTGTGTACGAGTACGATCCGGTAGGTAACATCCTCAGCCTCAGCGACCAGGCCCAGCCGACTAAATGGCACAGCAATGCTCGCATTGATGCGGTCAGTCGTTACCAGTACGACAGTTTGTACCAGTTAACCCAGGCCAGCGGTCGGGAAAATGCCGGCAACAGAGGTGGTCAGGCAACTGCGGAGCGGGTGACGTTCGGTGCAACCGCCCCCGGACTCTGGCGCAATTACACCCAGCATTACACTTACGATGAGAATGGCAACTTGACACGTCTTCGCCATGTGCCGAGCAGTGGAGCAGGTTATACCCGGGACATGAATGTAGCGGTGGGCAGCAATCGCGCCTTGTCGGTCACTGATGGAGCGCCGCAACCATGGGCAACGATGTTTGATGCCAACGGCAACCAACAAATACTCGGCAGCGGCCAGCAGTTAGGCTGGAACGTAAGTAATCAACTCACCCACGCGACGCAGGTGCGGCGCGCGCAGGGTGATCCTGATGTGGAACGTTACCTCTACGATGGCCAAGGCCAGCGGGCAGCCAAGATCAGAAGCCAGCAGGTCGCTGGCAAACCCCATACACATATCACGTGTTACTTGCCGGGTTTGCACCTGCATGGACAACCTGGCAAGCGCTTGAGTGTGCTGGAGATTGATACGGGCGGCGGCCGGGCCACGGTGTTGCAGTGGGAGGCCGGTGGCCCCAGTGATATGAGTGAAGAACAGCTGCAGTTCAGTATCCTTGATCACCTCAATAGCCATTTACTGGAGCTGGACGGGCAAGCGCAATTGTTGAGCCAGGAACATTATTATCCTTATGGCGCAACGGCGTGGTGGGCTACCAACGGTACGCAGAGGGCTACCTATCAGGTTCGCCGCTACGCGGGTAAGGAGCGCGACGCAACAGGGCTGTATTACTACGGATCGCGGTATTACGCGCCGTGGTTGCAACGATGGATCAGCCCGGACCCTTTGGGTGATGTGGACGGTCTGAATCTGTACGCCATGACGTTGGGCAACCCCCTGCGATTCACGGATGCCGATGGCACGCAAGCGTCGTTTGGCGAGCAATTTCAACCCAGTCGAGGCGACATCATTTTCGGTAAGGGCAGTACCGTGACAAGCTACCGCAGCTTTTGGTCAAAGCTGACGGCACGTGGGGACGCAATGGTCACCTATTTCGGGGCTGAAGAGATGGGCGCGGCGATGGCAAGGTTGAAAAAAGAACTCATCCCTGTGTACGTTGAGTACGGCAAGGGCAGGCTCACCGCCGATGAGTTTGAGCAACAGCTCCAGGTGCATGGCGCACCGATCGCGCAGCAGTTCTATGACGCCATTAAGTCGAAGTATGCGGGCTGTACGTCGACCGCCGCCAACCGAGCGTTCGCGAAGAAATTCGTGAGTGACTATTCTTCTGGTACCTATTCGTTCGAGAAAACCCTTTTAGACCATGGCATGAGCTTGCGTACGTTCGAGGGCAAGCTGGTCAGTCGCGCCAGTAAGTCAGCGTTGAAAACGCTGACGGACCCTCAGAGTATTCGCCATGTGCATTTTGCGCTTGATCATCTGGATATGGCCAACGTGATCAATAAGACCGAGACCTCTTTCGCGGGTTCGGAGCTGCGCTGGCTTTATCGACATCGATCGCGCGTGCCAGGCCATGTGACGTTCTATCATCAGAAACAACAGGTTGACGCCCCTTGGCGGTCCGAGCCTTCCCTCTGGCGTCGCTACAAACCGGTCAGCTCACTATCCCGCTCCAGGGGTTCAATACGGGCGACGCACTGACTGAACGGTTCAGCGTGGCCGCCTTGCAATGGTGAGGTGGCCACGCTGGCCCAGGCTTTACTGTTCAGTCAATGGGGTTACCTGGAGTACTCCCTCCGTGTCGTTTTCATCCTCGTTGACGGTGTACCAGGCCCAATAGGTGGTACGCCGCATGAATCCTCCTGCGGTCAGTGTCTGTGTCGGGCGTCCGAGGGGGTCATAGAACTGTCGGTCGCAGTGGCCCAGTTCGCGCATGGATTGATCGTTGACGTAGGCGTGCTTGTCGGCGAAGTAGGGGCGGTAGACGCGAATGACCAGGCCCTTGTTGTTGTATTCGACACGCTCACTGACGCGCCAGCGGGGGTCGGCTTGCACTTGGCGCAGCTGTTTTTTCAAGGTGCCGGGTGCCTTATCGGGCACCTCATCGACCAGCAGGTTGCCCTTGTCGTCGACCGCATTGGCCAGGCCTGACTCAGTCTTTTGCTTGGTCTGCAAGGTACGACCAAAACCATCCCAACAGGTCAAGGTCATGCGGATCTGTTGGGCGGCATCGTCCGGGTAGCGGTCGGCCTGCAACATGAGCCCATGCACCGGGGTCCGACGGGCGTTGTCGATCAACGCCTTGAGTTGTTTGTCGCTGTCGCTGAGCCCCTGGCGACCGCTACCCTGGCGCGCTCGTGCGCCCAGACGTGCCCTCGCGCCCGCGCGGATATGCCCGCTGGGGAGCAGGTAGGCTTTGGCGACCCACTCTGGCTTGACCAGGGCCAAGTCGACCGCGCCCATCCAACTGAATGGGGCGTAGCAGTGTAGGCGGGCCATGCTCTGCAACACGCTTTGCGCGTGTTCTATGGCAAACCCGGGCGTTACATCCTTGAGCGGGCGGTAGCGCTCCAAGGCGTCGAAACCCACGTTGAGGCTTTGCTCGCGACCGCGAAAGGTGTTGACGAGCATTTGCCCGAAACCGTCATACAGCGCTTCTTGAATATTGCCATTGGGGTCGACAATTTTTGTCGGCAGCAGCAATCGATAGTCGTATTCGGCTTTGGTCACACAACCGTCGGGCATTTTTACACGCACAGTTTGCAACATGTAGGGGTCATGTTTGAGCGTTGTTTCACCATGGGCCTCGGTGGCCCGCAGCGCCCTCATCCGATAAAACTGGATGGCCTTGCCATAGCGGGGAAAGTGCCGGCGAATCGACCACAGGCGATTTTCCTTGGGCGGCACCTCGCCGGGGAAGAGAAAAAACAGCTCCATGGGGTGATAGCCGCTGTCGCTGAGCTTTTGCACCAGGTCCACCGCAGGTTGGTTGGGCATCGCCGGTATGTCCTTGTAGACATTTAGGGCCTGGTCATCCAGCTCTGCGCTTTCCAGGTAATCGGTCAAGGCCTGGACAGTGGCGACGCCCGGCTCCAGGGTTTTACCGAGGCCACCGGCTTGCCGATAGCGTTGCACCGACAAGCTGCTCAGCTCACGCTTGGCACCTGCGGCCAATGGACCGTCGAGGTTGTCGATGAACGCCTCATAGGCGATACGCTTGAGGTCTAACCCGCCAGCCGCTGGGGCTTTGCCCAGCACCAGGGCATTGTGTCGTTGGCGGTAGGGCAAGGCCAGGCGCCAGTGCGGTGCGTCGTCCAAATGAATGTGCTGTGCCAGCGTTTCGCTCAGGTAATAGAACTGCTGCGCGCTGTCATGGGTATCGTGCCACCAGCGCTTGTGATGCTCATCGATCAACACGGCGGGCGGTGAGCTGTTAGCGTTTGTACGGCGGGCATAGTGCAGGGTGACGCCGTGCACCAGGTAACCGTAGGCATCCCAGCGCAGGTTGATCTGGTGCTGGCACACGGGATCATCTTCCACCCCTTCATATTGATAGCTGATCGACTCCAGGGCTAATGGCAGTAGCCGGGAGTAGGGTGTATGGGCACTGTTCGGCGCCAGTTCACGGATCAGATAACGCTGTTGCGTGACGGTATAGGGCACTGCGTCTTGCGCCGGGTCCGCCGCTGTCACCTCTACCCGTAGCACGCTGCCGCTGAGTGCGCGCGCCACTTCGCGTGCCAGCGACGGCGCAGGATCGCTGATCAAGTCGTCGTGATGATCCAGCGGCTGCGCCCCGGACGTCGCCTTGTATCGGCTGACCAGCGTGCGTCCCATGGCCTTGGCCTGTGGGTCGTGAGTGCTATGGCCGAGGGTGGGCATGTCGATGGATTGCCCGGTATGAAACCAGGTTTTGGTGCGCACGGGTGCGCTGAAACCCTGGAGGTGTTGTGTGTCTGTGCTGCTTTCGGTGTCGGTTTTCAGCACAAGCCCGAAGCCACGAAATTCGCGGTCCGTGCGGTCGTAATACGCCTGGCGATAGCGCCAGCGTTGGGTCAGTTGGTTGCCGGTAATTTCGTCTCGCTGGGTGTGTTGGCTGACCAGCAGCAGCGCAAAGGGTAATTGGCAGAGAGCAGGCTGGCCGTCGGCGGGGCGCTCACGTTTTTCATCCAGCCATTCCTGGGCACTGCTGCGATACTTGATCGAGGCCTGAGCCCCCATGTTGTTGTCGGTGTGCAGGAGCAGCCAGGGCTTTCGGGTAAAAAAGTCGTAGCGCCAGTGCATGGGGGTCTGGTGGGCGGCGGTCAGGATCAGGCTAGGGCAGCCCAGGCCGGTCACGTCGACGACGTTGACCTGACAGTGGTCGTCATACCGCACGCCCTCGGGCCATGGGATTTTGATCGGCTGTACCTCGAAGCCGTTGCCGCCTTTATTGAGGAAAATACTCAGGTGGTCGGCGCTCAAATACAGCAAGTCCGTAGCGCCACCTCCATTCAGGTCGACCAGCAGTACATGGGTTGCCTTGAACATTTCATAACGGAACGGCAGCGTGGCCAACACAAACCCTTGGGCAAAACGTCCTCGACCCAGGTTTGGCCAACATTTCACTTCGTTATGACGTATACGCACCAGATGCTGCTGGCCCGTGGCAAGCACATCGCTGAAGGCCACCAGTTCGTTGGGCGAGGCAGAAATGATCGGCAGGGTATCGTCGAGCGTATGAGACACCTCAATGGCGGGTTCAAAGCCTTTTTTTTGGCGATTGGCATACAGGCGCACGCTACGGGGGCCGATCATGGCAATGTCGGGATGTCCCGTCCCCATCAAGTCGGCGAGTACTCCCTGGGGATGGAAAAACTCCGACGGGAACGCATCGAACGGCGTGAAGGTTGACCAGTTGCGCTGTTCGTCCAGGCTGAAAAAGCCGCTCATTCCCGGGTGGGCAACCAGCCAGTCCAGGCGGCCATCGCCGTCCACATCCGCCAGCGCCTGGTGAATGGGCCGGGCGCTGTCGGCGACCGGTACCCGCGCCAATTCCCGGGCCTCGCCGTAAATCACCTCGTCGCCGGTTTTCGTATGCTGCGGCCGGAGGGGTTCACGGTAGTACCAACTCTTGTCAGCGCGATACAACACACCCGGTAGGCCTTCGCCATACAGATCGACCAGTTGATAACGATCGCTGTCATGCAGACCGCGCAGCGAACTGAAGGGCTGATAGCCGCTCTTGTCCACCTTGAGCTGGCTCGAATGGTAAAAACACTCCAGCGGCGGGCGGCTCACGCTATTGCCCGCGCTGTCGAACGCCTGCTCATGCACTCCCATCAACAGGCTGACATGGCTGGGTGCGCGGTATTCCAGCAGCAGACGGTTGACCAGCACCGGGTCGGCGCCCATTTGCGCTTCCTTGGGGAAGTGGTGAAACATCAGCATCTGGTTGCAACAGCGCAGGGTGCGTAACTCGAAGCCGAACGAAAAATCCGAGCAGGGATCGGGTCGTGCCGGCCATTCCCGCGTGGCCTGGTACGTCGGCCGCTTATCCAGTTCAAGGTCACGTTCGCCATAGTCAAAGAGCAACTGAAAGTGCCAACCCATGTCCGGCTTATCGTCGGTCTGCCAGAGGTAGAGCTGTTCCTGCTCCTTGGCGGTGAAGTTGCCGTAGCAGACGCGCTCCAGGTAATGCTGGGCTCGACAGTCCCTCGGGTAGCGCGAGGGGTCGGTTTCTTGTTTGTAGTGATAATAAATGTGCTCGCCGTGGGCATTCAGGCTTTCCTGCAACAACCATTGCGCCACGTGGTGCGGGCGGTCCGGATCGGCAATCCGGGCCAATGGGGTCTTCCCGTAAAAGTGCTGACTACCATCGGCACTTTGTATCAACCAGAAGCCTGCTGGATCGGTTGCACTATGCCAGTGCTCGATACGGTCGAAGCGGCTCTCGAGCCTGGGAAAGTACCGCGTGACCGTGTAGGCGATGGTCAGTGGCAAATCATTGAACGCGGTCTGGCGACGGCTGACGATTGCCCCTTCGGCGTCGCGCTCGGGTAGCCATATTTGCGCGTCGAGGCCCACTATTACGTCGTGCTCCGTGTAGGCCGGTACGCCATGGGAAGTACGCCGGCTGACGGCAGGCAGGGGCACGCTCCAACCCAATCCGAAGGGACCGTTACCGGCGCCGCTGTGGTAGGTCAGCGACAGGGCTGGCGCATAGCTGCGTGCGGGAGAAACCGGCAAGGGAATCTCAAAGGTGGCCATGCCGCTGGCGCCGACATCGCCCCAGCCTTTGCCGGTGCCTTGAATGGCACCGCCGCCTTTGGGCAGGGCCGGGGTATTGACCTGCAGGTTGAGTGTATCGTCGTTCATGCCCGGCTCCCGTTGGCAGCCGGCACCCTGGCGGTGTAGCGCAGGTGAATGACAATGTCGTTGATTGATTCAAGTACGGCTTTTTGCCGGGCAGGATTGGGGAACTCCAGGATCCAGTTGGAGATGACCCCGGTGTATTCAAATGGCAGGTAACGTGGATCGTTGTCGAAGCTGAGGGTAAACAGGCCGTTATCATCCAGCCCGCGTGACAAAGCGATTTGCTGGTGTGCCCTGAAGTCGTTTTTGGTGATGCCATCAGGCATCTGAATTTTATTACTGGTTTGGGTCAATGTCGCCTTGATGTCTTCATAAGGCCCCAGCGTGGCGGGAAGTGAGACGCTGACGTGCTTGATCCGCCGCAGGGTGTGTCCAGGATAGTCCTCATCCAGTAACGCTTGGGTCAGGGAAAAACCAATCGTGCCGCTGCTTACCAGCCCCGCCTTGTGCGCGACCCAGGTTTTGGCGGCTTGAGACGCCTGTCCCTCGGTTATGACCGAGCACTCGATCAAGCGATGGCGCAGTGACACGGTTTTGCTGATTTCCAGCTCGCGTGGCGTGTGCTGCAGGTATGCAGTGTTCATTTTTACCAGGTTCAGTTTCAAGTTTTCAGCACTCAACAGTCCTCGGGAGGCGTGGTGCCAGGCTTCACCTTGAAAGAACTGCCGGCTCTCGGCGGTCTCATACTGCCAGCAGGCTTCAGCGGCCAGGCACAGGGAGTGGACGCTGTCATACAGTGCGTAATAGAACGTGCTCAGTTGCGCAGTGAGCCATTGATAAAGCTGTGCCCCTGTAAAGCGCATGCCGAGGAGTTGGTAGGCTGACTTGGCCTGGGCCAATGCGCTGTGGGCGCTGCGCAGTTGCAGGCGAGTGGCTTTTTCCTGCTCGGCATGCACCAGCAGCAGGGCGTCGATCTGGGCCAGTTCCAGGCGGGCCTGTTGTTCGGCGTAGGCCCATTCCTGGGCGCGACGATTGAATTGCTCGGTGCGTTCCAGCTCGTTACCGTTGGCGCGGGCGGTGTTGGCCTCGCCCTGGGCGAAGGCCTGGTAGGCTTGGAACGCGCCCTCAAAACGCATCCCCCCGAACGACGTACCGAAGATATTGGGCGCGAGCATGGCGGCACCGGCGCCCATGCCGGCAATCGCGACTTTTCTCTCCCAGGCGGCGCTCTCCAGATAGTGTTGGCCAGCCGACATTTCACCGGTGCTGATGCCTTCGCTGAGCTGGTGCGCCAGGAAGTCCAGTCGCCCGTGGACGATTGCGCGGCTGCGACGTAGTGCGTCTTTGTTTTTTTCGTCGATGGCCAGGGCCTGGGTTTGCTGGGTCAACACCAGCTCGGCGAGTTGCCAGGCGTTCTGTTGCTGCACCTCAAGGTAGTGCGCCTGTTCCTTGCGCTCGATCAGCGTGAGTAGCGTGGTGCCGAACTGCGCCAGGCTGTCGACTGCGCTCAAGGCATGCCCCTGCATGACCTGGAACCGGTAGTGACCCACTTCAGGCCGGACCGGTGACAGGGCACTGGCGCCACCCGTGGCGCTCTGTGCGTTTCGCGTCAGCAGGGCCGCGGGGGGCAAGGGGGGCGCAAAGAGGGTTTGGCGCAACGGCTTGCCGGCAATGTCCAGATGATGGCGCAGCCCATGCAGGCGACTTTCCAATGTGTCCCAGCGTGTGACCAGTTGCGTGTTCAACGGGCGGTAAAAGTAGGGGCTGTCCGTGAGCCAGGTACGTTGCCCGGTGGTTTCACATTGCCGGGACAGTAGCGCGGTGTATTCGGGCTGTTGTTCCAACTGGCGTACTGCCGGAGAGTCCGCTTGCGCCAGTGTGCGCAATGTGCGCGAGGTCCAGGCATCGGCACGTGTGATTGTCGGGCGCAGGCCGAGCAGGTTCTGCGCCTGGATGTACCAGAGTTTGGCTTCGGCCAGGCTGTCGGGGCTTACCTGGCGATAGGCCGCATCGCCCCGGTTGATCAGAATATCCACATTGAGGAGGTACAACGCCTTGCGAAGGTAGGTCGGAAAACTGAGAGCCAGGTAATGCGGGCTCTGGGGGTGTTGGCAGGCGTAGCTCAGCTCAACGGTTTTGCTGAGCAACACACTCAGCGCCCCGGCGTCTGTTCGGCGAGGGTCGAACAAGTAGTGCAACCAGGTTTCAGCCTGAGCGTATTGCTGCTGCTGGTTGAAGCAATGTGCGAGGGTCCAAGGCAAATAGATGAACAGCTCCCGCAAACTTTTGCCGTGCGCACCCTGGAAGTCCAGGGGCACGCGTGAGGCGTCAGCCGTCAATGCCGGTTCCGTCCAATCCTCAGGGGACCGTAAAAATAAGGGGTCGAAGCTGAGCAAGGCAGTCTGGATCAATTGACTCGCAACGCTGGTATTGAGTCGGATTGCCGGGATCTTCCGGACGAAGCTTGTGGAAAAATCAATGGATTCGACCGTCTCTCCGGTTGTTTGCTGCTGGCGCATGATGCGGGGGGAATGGGCAGGCTCGTCGACGGTAAGGGATGTGTCGAGGGTGCATTTGACAGCCTTGAGCGCATAGCCGAGGACTTTCACCTCGTTCTCTTGACTCTCCAGTGTGATGACGCCATGGATCACCGTGATGGCTGATGCGGTTTGCTCATCGGATAACGTTATCCGTGTACTCGCCAGATGCCCGGTTGCTAATTCTGGGAACGCGCCCGCCAGGCTTTCGTGTTCGACGTCCGTAAAGTTAAGGATTCGGGCGGTGTTGTTATTGATGGCTTGCGGGGTGGGTACGTCTTCCAGTTTGGACTGCATGATGACGTGCTTGTAGAAACGCACCTTGGGCATGGAAGTGTTGACGGACTCAAGCCTCAGGTCATTCATGAAGTGCAGTTTTTTGTTGGCGGCCTCATCACCTGGCAGGGCGTAGCCGCTGTAGCGGTCGAGTATCGCCAGGAAGGGATCCTGATGATGGGTATATAAGTGGAGGAATGCATTTTTGTTGAGAAACTTCCCGGCCAGGGAGTATTCAGTGACGGGCTTAACTTGATTTTGTTGTCCCGGTCTCATGTCCGGCATCGTGTTCATCTGCCCCACAAGGTTCAACAATATGGAGTTTTTGTCATAGATGGCGTTGGAAAAGCTTTTTCCGGTCCTGGGGTTTTTAAAGAACATCGAGTGGTAGGTGGCGCTTCCGACGGGGTGTATCGCGCAGTCGATCCTGATGTTCGAGCCGCTCATGAGTTCAACTTCGAATGAGGTCGGGTCATGCAACGCAGATTTGGTGACCAGGGTAATGCTGAACGCGGAGTACTGGGATGCAAGGGTGATGCTGTAAGTCTGCAGAAAGGGCTGAATGGTTTTCGAGGTGAAGACGAACTCTTTGGTGACCGGATCAAAGCTTGTGGTGGCGGTATCGGCAGCCTCTATATCCTTGCTTCTGAATTCAAAGTCCCACGTCTTCTGGTGTTCGATCTCGAGTGCTTGAGCCGCTAAGGTTACGGTTCTTTTGTCCTGCTCCAGCGCTACGCGTGTCTTGAACTGTAAGTTGTCCTTGTTTATATCGAAAAACAGGCGGAAGTATTGGTGGGCAAACGGAGGGAGTAACACGCTGGAAAATACGTTGCCCGGGTCGGCGCCACCCAACAACGCGGTCTGCAGTGGCGTGTTCTTTGTAGCCTCATAGGCTTCCAGCAACCTGATGGTTTCCTGAGCGACGTCTGAGCCCGGCACGATCTTGTATCGGCCAGGGCTGCCCGCAGAAGCGACGATTTTTATACCCAGTGACTGATCGACGCGGATGGCCTGGAAAAAATCGCCCATTTGGTCGCTGCCATGATTCAGGGTGTTGGCCCTTATTCCCAGGAACAGGGTGTGGGGGGCGCGGCTATCAACCACGGCAACGGTCTGCGTGATGCTGATAAGTTGCGCCGACGTGAGTGCGTTGATGCCCCGCGTAACGCAGTGCTCTTCCAGGCCCGTGTGCGGAAGGCTCCAGGTGCCATCCAGTTTTTTATAGGAAAAACACAGGCGAAACTTCACGAACCGGCTGTTCAGCCACTCAGTCTGGCGTTGTTTTTCGTCGTCGCCGTTGTCCTCGTAGTCGCCATTGCCGTTTCCCTGTGCCTTGAAGGATTGGTAGGGCGCAGGCTTGATGCTCTCGGCCCAAACAATAAACAGCCGATGATTGAACAGGACCGGGCGAATACTGTGATCGGGTGTATCGGCGGAAAACGTCAGGTTGACGGGTTCCCAGTCTGTCCAGGCCAGGGGCGCAGGCGCGTCAGGCTTGCCGGTGGAGCGTTTGGACAGGTCCAGTGAACGCCAATAATAGAGGTTGTCGGTGGCGGACTTGCCGACGAAGTAATAGGTGCTGGTATCCAACTGCGCGACATTGCCGTCAATGTAGCCATTGAGCGTATGAATACTGGCGATCCCTTCGAACCGTGACAAATAGCCTTGTATGGCGTTCTGCACAGTGTTGGGTTGAATTCGATGTTGGTTGAGGTCGTTTTCCAGTTGCTGGAAGCTCTCGCTCTTGTCCTCACGCAGTGTGGGGTCGAGAAAGTTATGCGGGTGATAGCGCAGTTGCTGGCCGGCGCTCCACAGGGGGTACGTGTGCAGGGACTTCTGCCAGGCCAGGCTCTCGTGGGGCGACATGCCCTGGGTCTCATAACCCGGTTCGAGGCCCGAGTGAATCCGGTTGATGTAGTGCTGCAGGCTGGTGATCGCACTGGCGACCGGGCTGGTCGGTACCGCCTGGCTGATCTGAACGTCCAATAGCCAGTAGTCGTACAGGTCGTTGGGGGTGCGCAGCGAGTCTTTAAGCTCGGTGTCGATGCAATGGGCCAGATAGTAGGCGAGCATGGCATCACGCCAGGCTTCACTGAGGTGCTGGTCGAGGGTCTCAGACATGATCATTCCTTGAGTCTGCTGGTTGAGAGAAAGCCTTTACTGACGTGCGGCGATGATGGCTTCGCCCACGAGCTTCCATTTATTGAAGTCGCTGGCGGTATCCAGCTCGCTGGCGTCGAGCAGCATTTGGCTGGCGAGGCGGGTGATGGTGCAGGCTTGCCGGCAGCGCATGATCCAATCCAGCTGGTCCATGGACTTGACCCTGTGTGTGGGCAAGGTCTCAGTGAGCGCCCTCAGTTCTTTTTCGTCCCACCCCAACCATTGACTTAGCCGGGTATCGAGGGTTTGAGACCCGTTGCTGTTGGCGCTCTCGAAATACTCCAATAGGCTGTCCTGTGCCAGGCCATACCTCTCGCAGCAGTCTCTGAAACGCTGCAACAGATAGAGCGTGCCCAGGCTCAGCTCGACCAGTTCTGTGGGGGATTTTTCGCTGTCCAGCCAATGGGGGTTGATCAGTAATTGACGCAGTGACGTGCTGTTAACCGGCAACGGCAACAGCGTGGTGATATCCGGCGCCAGCAGGATCAGGTGGGTGGGCTCAGTGTCCGTTTTTTTGAAATGTAGCCTGTAGTAGCGCTTAAGCTCATTGCTGTAGAGGGCCGGCGCCGGGCTTTCCAAAAACTGTTGGATGCACGCCTCAAGTCCCTTTGGGAGTAAATCGACCCAGCGCTTGAGCGCCGGGTTATCAGCGACGGGTTCCAGCAGTAATCGCTGGCGCAACTGCGTAACGCTGGTGTCATTGTCCCTGAGCCAGGTGACGGCCCAGTCCAATCGCATGAGCACATCGAGAAAATCCATCTCGGTGCTTAATGTGGGGTTGGCCAGCTTGCTCCAGGTGGACGGGCCGAGCAGGTCGGCCAGTTGTTTACAGTGCAAGACAGAAAGGCCGAAAACCTGGGCAATGCGTGCCAGGCGATAGATCCCGGAGTACGTGACCAGGTTCCTGTGGAGAGGGTTGGGGAACGCGTCTGTCAGCAGTTGCAGCGAGTCCGGTGTATCACTCAACGCCAACGCGGCGCAAAGCTGCTGGCGGGTATGCGAATCGAAGGTTTGGTCGTCCAGCGGTAACGGTCGCTCGGACAACAGTGTGCGATTGAACACCTGATCGAATAAGGCAGGCTCGTTGGCGCTGGCCTGCACGGGTAGGCGATCCAGCCACGCCGAAAATTCCAGCGGCTTGAGCCTGTAGCGCCCACGAAGGTAGCGGTAGACCCCCAGTGCGCGCAGGGTGGTGTGGCTTATCTGAAGATCGGCGTTGGCTGTGCCCTCAAGCATCATGGTGCTGACGATCAGCGTATCGAGTTCGGCGAATGGCAGATCGATCCACTTTTGCAGGCGGATCATCCGATGCAGACGGTCGAACCGATCGAGGCTGGTATTGAGTAGTGTCGCTGTTTTCCCGTCGGCGGATTGGCCAACCTCTAGCTTGGGCAGGCGGTCTGTGCCATTGACATAGCGGGCACCATAGGTCAGCAACTGTTTAGACGCCGAGAGGGAGGCATGGGCGGCGAAACTGTTTTGCGCCAGGAGGGCTTGTAACTGGGTAGTGTCCAGCGCCGTACATTTCAGAAAGTCGTCAAGGTTTTCTGGAGCACTGGGTCTGCCAAAGTAGGTTTCAAACAGAGTGCTTCCCGTGACGTGTGGCTGCGTCAACAGTTCTTGCTGTTGGGGATTCAGTTCGCTTAGCAGGCATTGCACGTCATTGTTGCGCGCTTTGACCGTGCCATACCGTGTGCTGCCGGCATCGTCAAACGGCAGCCGCTTGCTGATTCGATAATTCAATTCACCCAAGGCGTGCTGGGTTCCCGACAGTCCCAGGCGGCATTGAAGGTGATGATGGTGGTAAGGCAGTGTCAAGGGGTAGCGTTGCTTGCTGAGCAGCGCGCGCACCTTCTCCTGCGGGTGATGGAGTTTGATCTGTTTGCGCAACATGTCATCGATCAGCGTCAGCAGCGGGCGCTGGGCAAAGGTCGTGTCGTGGTCAATCGGTAAATTTTTCAGCTCTGGGCGCCGTTGGCTCAAGAGGATTTTGGTTTTCGTTCCCTTGCCGTTTTTTTCAAGCTGAGTTGCAAAAAGAAACAGTGCTCGCAGGTAGGCGACAGGCGAATCGATAGCGGCGATGGCATCGGGGTGGCAGGCATTGCCCCAGTCCTCATTGAGCAGGCTGGGCGCGCTCGGCTCAAGGTCGCGTTTGCTACGGGCATGAGGGGTGTTCAATGGTTGTTGGTCGTACAGCCATTGCAACTGAGTGGTGTAGGAGCATGCGTTTGTATAAGCCTGGGCGCCGTCGTCATCATTGTACTGGGCCAGTCGACGGATGAACTCGGCCTCGGGCAGCTCGACGATGTCGAAGACGCTGGTGAAGCGGAGCAGATCCATGGCAGTGGTGAAGTCGACCTTCCCAACACTTGGAGTAACGGGCTGTTCCACCAGCCTGGCCAATAACGAACGGTTTAAGGTGTCCATGTCATCGATCTTCCTGTGAGCCCAAAGGTGGATCCACTGGGCGACGCAAGACGCTATCACGCAGGTGGCTCGGGCCGAGGTCAGCCAAAGGCGTGAGCGTGTCAGGGAAATATCGTTAACGGAGTGTCGATGCGGTGGCGTCGCGGTTTTGCTAGAATGCGCGCCGCGCGACGTGGTTCGCGTTTTTAGCATCCGGTTCACCCCTTACGAGGGTAGCCACCTGGAGAGAACACCCATGACTCAACCGATTGTCGTGGCGGCACTGTATAAGTTCGTCACCCTCGAAGATTACGTCGCCCTGCGCGAGCCACTGCTGCAGGCGATGGTCGACAACGGCATCAAAGGCACCTTGCTGATCGCCGAAGAAGGCATCAACGGCACCGTTTCCGGCAGCCGCGAAGGCATTGACGGCCTGATGGCCTGGCTGAAGAACGACCCGCGCATGGTCGACATCGACCACAAAGAGTCCTACTGCGACGACCAGCCGTTCTACCGCACCAAGGTCAAGCTCAAGAAAGAGATCGTGACCCTGGGCGTCGAAGGCGTCGATCCGAACAAGAAAGTCGGTACCTATGTCGACCCGAAGGACTGGAACGCGCTGATCAGCGACCCAGAGGTGCTGTTGATCGACACCCGTAACGACTACGAAGTGTCCATCGGCACCTTTGAAGGCGCGATCGATCCGAAAACCACCAGTTTTCGCGAATTTCCCGACTACATCAAAGCCAACTTCGATCCGGCCAAGCACAAGAAAGTCGCCATGTTCTGCACCGGCGGCATTCGCTGCGAGAAAGCGTCGAGCTACATGCTCAGCGAAGGCTTCGACGAGGTCTATCACCTCAAGGGTGGCATCCTGAAGTACCTCGAAGAGGTGCCGCAGGAAGAAACCAAGTGGCAGGGCGACTGCTTTGTTTTCGATAATCGCGTGACCGTGCGCCACGACTTGAGCGAAGGCGACTACGATCAATGTCATGCCTGCCGCACACCCGTCAGTGTCGACGACCGCGCCTCCGAGCATTATGTGGCGGGCATCAGTTGCCCGCATTGCTGGGATAAGCTGCCGGAGAAGACCCGTCGCAGTGCGATCGACCGGCAGAAGCAGATCGAGCTGGCCAAGGCCCGCAACCTGCCGCACCCGATTGGCTTCAACTACAAGCAAACTCCTTCCGAGGCCTGAGCCATGTCCGCGCGCCTGCTCTATGTAATGGACCCGATGTGTTCCTGGTGCTGGGGCTTTGCCCCGGTGGCCAAAGCGTTGGTGGAGCAGGCCCAGGCGGCCGGTGTGGAGCTGCACCTGGTGGTGGGCGGCTTGCGTACCGGCAGTGGCGCGGCACTGGAGCCTACCACCCGGCGCTACATTCTGGAGCATTGGCAGGCGGTCACTGACGCTACCGGCCAGCCGTTCAAACGTGAAGGCGCGTTGCCCGACGGTTTTGTGTATGACACGGAGCCGGCGTGCCGGGCAATTGTCACCGCCCGCAGCCTGGCGCCGGATTGCGCCTGGAAGCTGCTGGGGCTGATCCAGCGTGCGTTCTATGTCGAAGGCCGCGACGTGACCCTCGCCAGCGTGTTGGTGGAACTCGCCGAGCAGGCGGGGATCCCGCGTATCGAGTTCGCCGGCGAATTCGACCGCGCCGAGCAGCATGCGGCCACGGCGGCCGATTTCACCTGGGTGCAGGACCTGGGCATCGCCGGTTTCCCGACGCTGCTGGCCGAGCGTAATGGTCAACTGGCCTTGCTGACCAACGGTTACCAGCCGCTGTCCGAGCTGTCGCCTTTGCTGGGCCGATGGCTGGAGCGAGCCACCTGTGCATGAACCCGCCCAGCGCACCGATCGCCTGACCTGGGCGGAAATTCGCCGCCTGGCCCTGCGTCACAAGAAATCCTTGTGGATCGCCAACGGCGTCGCCGTGCTGGCGACCCTGTGCAGCGTACCGATCCCCTTGCTGTTGCCCCTGCTGGTGGATGAAGTCCTGCTAGGCCACGGCGACGCAGCCCTCAACGTGATGAACCACGCGCTGCCGCTGGGCTGGCAGAAAGCGGCCGGTTATATCGGGCTGATGCTGCTGGTGACCCTGTTCCTGCGCTGCGGCGCATTGGTGTTCAACGTGGTGCAGGCGCGGCTGTTTGCGCGGCTGGCCAAGGACATCGTGTACCGCATCCGCGTGCGCCTGATCGAGCGGCTCAAGCGTATTTCCCTGGGCGAGTATGAAAGCCTGGGCAGCGGCACGGTCACCACGCACCTGGTCACCGACCTCGACACGCTGGACAAATTCGTCGGCGAAACACTGAGCCGGTTCCTGGTGGCCATGCTCACGCTGGTGGGCACTTCGGCGATCCTGGTGTGGATGCATTGGCAACTGGCGCTGCTGATCCTGCTGTTCAATCCGCTGGTGATCTATGCCACGGTGCAGTTGGGCAAGCGCGTCAAACACCTGAAGAAGCTGGAAAACGACAGCACTTCACGTTTTACCCAGGCCCTGACTGAAACCCTGGACGCGATCCAGGAAGTCCGCGCTGGCAATCGCCAGGGGTTCTTCCTGGGGCGTCTGGGCCAGCGTGCCCAGGAAGTGCGCGACTACGCGATCCATTCCCAGTGGAAAACCGACGCCTCCAGCCGCGCCAGTGGTTTGCTGTTCCAGTTCGGCATCGACATCTTTCGCGCAGCGGCCATGCTCACCGTGCTGTTCTCCGACCTGTCCATCGGCCAGATGCTCGCGGTGTTCAGTTACCTGTGGTTCATGATTGGCCCGGTGGAACAGTTGCTGAATCTGCAATACGCGTACTACGCGGCGGGCGGGGCGCTGACGCGGATCAATGAGTTGCTGGCGCGTGCTGATGAGCCGCAATACGCCGGGGGCGAAGACCCATTCGTTGGGCGTGAGACCGTCGGCATCGAAGTGCGTGGACTCAATTTCGGTTATGGCGAAGACCTGGTGCTTGACCAGTTGAACCTGGCCATCGCCCCCGGCGAGAAGGTGGCAATCGTCGGCGCCAGCGGTGGTGGCAAAAGTACCTTGGTGCAACTCTTGCTCGGCCTCTACACGCCCCAGGCCGGGACCATCCGTTTTGGTGGTGCCACCCAGCAGGAAATCGGCCTGGAGACGATTCGCGAAAATGTCGCCGTGGTGCTGCAACACCCTGCATTGTTCAATGACACCGTGCGCGCCAACCTGACCATGGGCCGTGAGCGCAGTGACCAGGCGTGCTGGCAGGCACTGGAAATCGCCCAACTGGATGCTACCGTCAAGTCACTGCCCTTGGGCTTGGACAGTGTGGTGGGGCGTTCCGGCGTGCGGTTTTCCGGCGGGCAGCGTCAGCGCCTGGCGATTGCGCGGATGGTGTTGGCCGAACCGAAGGTCGTGATCCTCGACGAAGCGACTTCCGCCTTGGACGCCGCCACCGAGTACAACCTGCATCAGGCGCTCGCACGCTTCCTGAGCGGGCGTACTACACTGATCATTGCCCACCGCCTGTCGGCGGTTAAGCAGGCAGATCGAGTATTGGTGTTCGACGGCGGTCATATTGCCGAGGACGGTGATCATCAGCAATTGATTGCCGATGGCGGCTTGTACGCCAAACTCTATGGACACTTGCAACAAGTGCGTTGATTTAGCCTGGGCTGAGCTATCGGAAGCGGATATTCGCGTGCGTATCCAGCAGTGCATGTGCAAGGGACTTCATGAAGCAAAAGCGGACTCTCGGAACGCCAAAACTGTTGGGCATCGTCTGGCCCTTTATCGCCGTTGTACTGTTCCAGGCATTGTTGGGCTGCGTCAGTCTCTACGTGCTTTCGGCAGTGCGTGGCTATGTGGCCGGTGAAAGCCTGTGGTCCAAAGGCCAGAAGGACGCCATCTATTACTTGACGCTGTACGCCGATAGCCGCGACGAAACCACTTACCTCAAATATCAGCAGGCCATTGCCGTGCCTCAGGGCGGCCACGAACTGCGCACTGCCCTGGACCGTCCTACCCCTGACCTGAGCGCCGCACGCCTGGGTATTCTCAAGGGCGGCAACCACCCGGATGACGTGTCCAACCTGATCTGGCTGTACCTCAACTTTCGTCATTTCAGCTACCTGGAAAAAGCCATCGAGTTGTGGGCAGTGGGCGATGGCTACCTGATGCAACTGGATGACCTCGCCCGTGAAATGCACGGCGCGATCACCCGTGATCAGGTCAGCGCCAACGACGTACGCCAGTGGAAAGCACATATCGTTGGCATCAACGAAGGTGTGACGCCGGCCGCCAAGGCGTTCAGTGATGCGTTGGGCGAAGGCTCGCGGATGATCCTGCGGTTGCTGCTGATCACCAACCTGGCCACGGCCCTGGGGCTGATCGTGCTGGCACTGTTGCGCACCCATAAGCTGCTGACCCAGCGCCACGCGTTTGCCGACGCCCTGCAACAAGAGAAAGAGCGTGCGCAGATCACGTTGGAGTCGATTGGCGACGGGGTGATCACCACCGATGTCGACGGCGCCATCACCTACATGAACCCGGCGGCCGAAGCGCTGACCCACTGGAATTCGGCCCAGGCTCAAGGTCTGCCCCTGGCTGCGCTGTTCAACCTGCTGGATGACAATGCGCAACCAGACGGCTTTACCCTGATCGAACATATCGTCAAGGGCCAACTCAGCGGCGGCAGCGAGCATTCCAAAACCATCCAGCGCCTGGATGGCAGCACGGTCTCGGTGACGCTGGTGGGCGCGCCGATCCGCAGCACCGGCAAGGTCACGGGGGCGGTGCTGGTGTTGCATGACATGACCCAGGAGCGGCAATACATCGCCAACCTGTCCTGGCAGGCGACCCACGACGCCCTGACCGGCCTGGCCAACCGTCGCGAATTCGAATTCCGCCTGGAACAGGTACTGCATCCCACCGCCCAGCAGAATGGCGGGCGCCATGCATTGATGTTCCTAGACCTCGACCAGTTCAAGCTGGTCAACGACACCTGCGGCCACGCGGCGGGGGACGAGTTGCTGCGGCATATCTGTGCGCTGCTGCAGTCGGACCTGCGCGAAGGCGACACCCTGGCGCGGTTGGGCGGAGATGAATTCGGCATCCTGCTGGAAAACTGCCCGGCGGCGGTGGCAGAAAAGATTGCCGAGAGCCTGCGCCACACCGTGCAAAACCTGCACTTTGTGTGGAAGGGCCGGCCGTTCATGACCACCGTCAGCATTGGCCTGGTGCACCTGGGGCACACCCCGACCACCTTGGAAACCTCACTGCGCGCCGCTGACATGGCGTGCTACATGGCCAAGGAAAAGGGCCGCAACCGCGTGCAGGTGTACCACGCCGACGACTCGGAACTGTCGCTGCGCTTTGGCGAAATGGCCTGGGTGCAGCGCCTGCACATGGCGTTGGAAGAGAACCGGTTCTGCCTGTACGCCCAGGAAATCTCGCCCCTCGGGCAGACCAATGGTGGCGATGGGCATATTGAGATCCTACTGCGGCTGCACGACGAGGCCGGACGCATCATCCTGCCCGACAGCTTTATCCCCGCCGCCGAGCGTTACGGTCTGATGACGTCCCTGGACCGCTGGGTGGTGGAAAATGTGTTCAAGATCATCAACCGGTGCATGCAGGAGCGGCCGGGGCTTCCCATGGCCATGTGTGCGATCAACCTGTCAGGCATCACCATTGGGGATGATGACTTCCTCGGTTTTTTACGTGAGAAGTTTCATACATACACTATTCCGCCGGGCATGATCTGTTTCGAAATAACCGAAACCAGTGCTATTGCAAACTTGGGTAGTGCGATCCGCTTTATTAATGAACTCAAAGCCTTAGGTTGTCATTTCTCGCTGGATGACTTTTGTGCCGGAATGTCCTCATTCGCCTATCTCAAACATTTACCTGTAGACTTCCTGAAGATCGA
>Ga0308165_1002174_pt1 | contig 24475 bp, 21 predicted proteins | sample PhyWR2_FD_201032 | JGI IMG/M metagenome (GOLD analysis project Ga0308165, IMG submission 201032) | Phyllosphere microbial communities from UC Gill Tract Community Farm, Albany, California, United States - DLSLW.R2 | ecosystem: Host-associated > Plants > Phyllosphere > Unclassified | place: USA... | reverse complement strand
AGCAGCGGGATCGCCAGCGCCTCGGTCGCGAAGCCGGGACTGGAGCCCGTCGAATAGATCGAGGTGCCGCCGGCGGCGCAGGCTTCCTCAATGCGCGCGCGGTTGGCCGGGTTCATCATCTCCGGATAGTGAAAGTCGCCGCGCGTGGTGACCACGTTTTTGCCCGAGGCGAGCAGCGTGCAAATCGCGTCCCAGTCGGTCCCCTGCTGCATGAACAGCACGCAATCGGCATCGAGCGCAGCGATCTCGTCCAGCGAGCCGGTTGCCTTGATGCCCGTTTCGGCCTCGGCTCCCTCAAGACCTGCCAGTTCCCCTGCATCGCGGCCCACCTTGTCCGCCGAACTGACCCACAGCCCTACCAGTTCCATACGTGGATGTTCGATCACCATGCGCAGCGCACGGCTACCGACATTGCCCGTCGCCCACTGGACAACGCGCCAGGTCCTGTCTTGCGGCATAGTGTTCTCTCCCATGTTTTCGTTCTGGCTGTTACCCTGCGGAACCTGCGGGCAAGGAGCATTCCCGCATGGGAACGCCCCTGCCCGTTCAGAACTTCACGCCCGCCTCGATGCCGTAGACTGCCGGCTTGCTCCAGTTCGCGCCGATGCCGAAGCTGGAATACTGCGCCTGCGTCAGGTAGCGGCTGTTGGTGACGTTATCGCCGTAGAGCGCGACGTAGAACTTCTCGTCCGGCGCGGTCCACTGCGCGCGCAGGGCCAGTGTGGCATAGCCGCCCTGTTCGAACTGCACGCCCGAGGGGCCGAAAAAGAACTTGGAGGAATAGAACAAGTTGCCCGACAGGGCGAGTTGTCCCCCGGCGACGTCCGCCTCGTAGCGCGAGCCGATGAACCCGGTGAATTCGGGCGTGCGCTGCATCGTTACGTCCTCCAGCGTGGTGGGCACGACCGCGAAGGTCACCCCGCCCGCCGCGCATGCCGCCGCCGTGGCAGCGTCAAGCTCGCTACAGCGCACATAGACCGGCGCGTTGTTGAACGTCTTGTAGCGCGCATGGACCCACGAAGCGCCCGCCGAAACCTGGAAGGCCGGAGTGACCTGATAATTGGCCGAGCCTTCAAGGCCGTAGATTTCCGAAGTGGCGGCGTTGATGATCTCGGCGGTGCCGGTGCGGTAGATCGAAACCTGCAGGTTCTTGTAATCGTAGTAAAATGCCGCGCCCTCGAACGAGAGGCCGCGCGCCTGATACTTGAAGCCCAGTTCGTAGGCGTTGATGTCCTCTGGCTTGACGCTGTTGCAGAGGAACTGCCCGGGGTTCGCGGGATCGGGGTTGGACTGGCACGAACCGCCGACGTCGGATACCGCCGCCTTGTACCCCTTGGTGAACGAGGCATAGACGCTGGTCTGGTCGGTGGGCTTGTAGCGCAGCACCACGCGCGGAGTCAGCTTATTGTTCGAGATATTCGGCACCGGCACCCGGATATCGGTGAACGAACGGTTCCAGTACGCATCGACGATCTTGTCCTGCGAATAGCGGGCGCCGGCCGTCAAGAACAGCTGCGGGGTGAACTCGTAAGTCGCATCGAGGAACGCAGCGTAGCTTTTGACCGTGGTGCTCGACCCGCCAAGGCGGATGCGCTCATTCGGGGCGTTGCCGGCATTGTTGATGTAAGTGATGTAGGTGTCGGTGTTCTGGAAATAGAACAGCCCGGCGGTCCACTGCAGCTTGGGCCCGGCCCTGGAGGTCAGCAGCAGTTCCTGGCTCCAGGTCTCGTTTATGTTGGGCAGGCCGAGCTGGAAGATATCGGCGCCCGAATAGTCCAGATCCTGCGACATGACCGAGTTTTCGCTGCGGTACTGGCTGTAAGACGTGAGGTTGGCAAAGCCGAGGTCGGCGCGGATCGTGCCCTGCACCACGTCGCTGTTCGACTTGAACACCTCACCCACGGAGCCTGTCGCGATCTTGTTCTTGGCCGTCGTGAAGGTGCCGGGAATGCCGCCGAACGGCGCGCCAAGGCCGAAATCGGCGGTGTCGAGCGTCGAGGCCAGCATGGTCGAGGGATCGTCCACGTCGCCGTGCTTGTAGCGCAGGAGGACGTCCACATTGTCGGTCAGGTCCGCCTTCAGGCCAAGGCGCACGGACCAGTTCTCATACCCGCCCACGCGCTTGCCGCTGGAGATGTCATGCTGCCAGCCGTCGCCCCGGCGGTACTGACCTTCCACGCTCAGCGCCACGCGGTCGGAGACGGCGTAGTTGGTGAAAGCCTCGGCCCGGGCCTCGTTATAGCGCCCGTAACTGACGCGGCCCTCGAAGGCATTGGCCTTCGTCGAAGGTTCCCGCGTGGAGACGAGGATCGCGCCGCCGGTAGTGTTGCGGCCGAACAGCGTGCCCTGCGGGCCTTTCAGGACCTGGATGCTATCCACGCTGATGAGGTCGAAATCGGCGGCCAGCGGGTTGGGAGAGTAGAACCCGTCGATATAGATGCCAACATTACCGCCTCCGCCCGAAGTCGTCACCGCCGTGCCGATGCCGCGAATGGTGGGCTGGAAAAAACCGCCCGCAAAGTCGAAACGCAAGGCCGGCGTGACCTTGCCGATATCGGCGAGTTGCTGGACGCTGGCGGTCTTGAGCGCGTCGTTGCTGAGGTTGGTGATGGAGATCGGCACATCGACCTGCGCCTCGGCGCGGCGCTGGGCGGTGACGATGATCGCGCCGTCGTCGATTTCCGTCGTATTTTGCGCAAAAGCCGGCATAGGCGCCAGAACGGCCAGCCCGACCAGGCCGAAAACAGACGCGGTGGTCCTGATGGTTTTCACGATACCCCTCCCCCATTGATTTTGAGCCATCTTACAGGCGATCCATGAGGGTGTTCCAGCCAGCTTGCCAAACAACTATACAGATATCGCTAGGGCAGAGTTGGCCGACTACGGTCCGATATAGCCTACTGTTTCTTGATGAGCGTCAAAGGATTCGGCCTTCCACCGCACCGAGCCGAACGGACGCTCCAGACGGCGGCGCACGCGGCGGGCATGGCGGGTACGGTTGAAGACGTCCACTTTCGCCTGAATGTCGAAATCGGGCTGGGTGTAGCGCCCCCGCATCCGCAGATAGTCCCCCCAGGTGGGGCAGTGGTAGCGCTCGGTCCACAGGGCCGGGTTTTCGATGTCGCGGGCGATGGTCCAGTCGAAGGCACCTATGCGCTTGCGAACGCGCTGCAGCATCATCATCGCATCGTAGAACTCGCGGGCGTGGCCCGGATCGACGTCGTACTCCAGTTCGATCACCACCGGGCCTGAACGCAGGGTCAGCGGCAAGGTGACTTCGGGCTCGTTGCCGATCTCGATCGAATCCATGTCGCCCTCGGCATCCTGCGCAACCGGCAGGACAGCGCCCAGCAAGGCGCTGGCGGCGACAGCGATGCCTGACGCTATGAGTGCGAAGGCCACGTCATGAGCGCCGGCAACCACGCCCCAGCACCAGGCGCCGATGCCCACGCCCGCCGTGATCGCGGAAGAAAACAGCGAAAGCGCCCTCGCCGTCACCCAGCGCGGCGCGGAAAGCTGCACGGTGACGTTGAGCATCGCCACGGTCAGGATATTGCACGCCCCCACGACAAGGAACGCGAGGCAGCTCAGTACCAGGGAATGGCTGAACCCGATGGCGACCAGCGCGATGCCGGTCCCCACCGCGAACAGGCGCAATGCCCATTCGGTAGAGATCGCCTCGCGGATCTGGCTGACGAACAGCGCGCCTGCCACCGCGCCCACCCCTTGCGCGCCAAGCAGAATACCAAACGTCGCGGCATTGCCGTTGAGCAGATCCTTGGCGATCAGCGGCGCAAGGGCCGATGCGGTCGCCGTGCTGAAGCCGAACACCAGCACCCGCAGCAGGGCAGTGCGCACCGCCGGCGCATGAAGCGCATAACGCGCGCCGGTCAGTATCGCGCGGTCGATCCGTTCGGGCGGCAGGCGCGAGGGCACATGGCGGCGCTGCCAGAAGAAGAACGCGGTGAGCAGCGGAAGGTACAGCAGCGCCGTCATGCCGAACACCGCCTGCACGCCGTATATAACGACGATCAGCCCGCCCAGCGCCGGCCCGAAGCTGCGCGCGACGTTGTAGCTGATGGTGCCCAGCGCCACTGCAGCAGGAAGATGCGCGCGCGAGACCTGCTCCGGGATCGAGGCCTGCCAGGACGGCGAAAACAGCGCCACGCCCCCGCCGATCAGTACACAGAACGCCAGCAGCACCCACGGCGTGGTCAGGCCCAGGAAGGCGATCCCGGCCAACACCGCAGCGGCCACCGCGCTGAAGGCAAGGCCCGTCATGGCGATGCGGCGCCGGTCGAACATATCGGCTATGGCCCCGGCGGGCAGCGTCACCAGCATCAACGGGATCATCATCGCCGTCTGCACCAGCGCAACCATGCTGGGCGAATTGCTCAACCGGGTCATCTCCCACTGCGCGCCCACGCCCAGAAACAGCTGCCCGAAGTTCGAGAACAGGCTTGCCGACCAGATGTTGCGGAACGTGCGCTCCCTTAGCGGGGCGAAAGCGCCTCCCTTGCCATGCCCGGCTTCTGCACTATCCGCGCCCCCTGCACCGCTCATGGCCTCTTCATCCCTGTTTTTCCTATCGGCACCGATCTTGGCCAGCGCCCTGCGCCCGTCAAGACGGGCATCGCGAAGACGATCTATTGCAGCATCAAAGCTCTATACCGATATACTAACCATAGTCAGCAATCGCTGCGGCGATAGGGCTTCGGGGTCCAATTGCAATTGCCCCGTCCCCCAAGCATGACCAGGAGAAATCGGCGCTTTTCTGCGCGAAACAAGACAGGGAGAGCTGCCGTGACCGAGGCCTACATCATCGACGCCGTGAGAACACCGCGCGGCCTTGGCAAAATGGGCAAAGGCGCACTGTCGCAGATGCATCCCGAACATCTGTCCGCCTCCGTCCTTGCCGCGCTGAAGGATCGTAACGCGATCGACACCGCCGAAGTGGACGACGTGATCTGGGGCGTATCCGCCGCGCTTGGGCAGCAGGCCGGCGATATTGGCCGCATGGCCGCTCTCGATGCGGGCTATGACGTGAAAGCCGGCGGCGTCACCCTCAACCGCTTCTGCGGGTCTAGCATCACCTCCACTAGCCTCGCCGCCGCGATGATAAAATCGGGCATGGCCGATCTCATGGTGGCGGGCGGCATGGACATGCTCTCCTACGCGGGAATGTACGGTGCGAAGATGCGCGAAGCTGGCCTTGGCAGCGCCGGCATGGGCGCGGGCAACCCGCGCCTCCAGGCCAAACACCCGCAGTCCAACCAGGGCGTCGCCGCCGACGCCATCGCCGCGATGGAGGGCATCACCCGCGCGGAACTGGAAGCGCTTGGCGCCGAAAGCCAGCGCCGAGCCGCCCTCGCCATCGCCGAGGGCCGCTTCGACAAGTCAACGATCACGGTGAAGGACGACGAGGGCAACGTGATCCTCGATCACGAGGAATACCCGCGCCCCGAAACCACCGCCGAAAGCCTGGCCCAGCTCAAGCCCGCCTTCGAGATGTTCTACAACATGCCGTCCGCATCCGGCGGCAAGACTTATGTGGAACTGATAAACCAGGTCTACCCCGAAGTGGAGATCAAGCCGATCCACCACGTCGGCATCTCTTCGGGCGTGGTAGACGGCGCCTCCGCCATCCTGCTGGCGTCCAGGGACTATGCCGAGGCCCACGGCCTGAAACCGCGCGCGCGCATCGTCGCCATGGCCGAAACCGGCGACTGCCCCACCCTGATGCTCAACGGCCCTGTGCCCGCCGCGCGCAAGGTGCTGGCCAAGGCAGGTCTCACCGTGGCCGATATCGACGTCTTCGAGGTGAACGAGGCTTTCGCCGTCGTCGTCGAGAAATTCATCCGCGACCTTGACCTCGACCGTGCCAAGGTTAACCCCAACGGGGGTTCGATGGCGCTGGGCCATCCCATCGGTGCAACCGGCGCCATGCTGATCGGCACGGCGCTGGATGAACTGGAACGGACCGGCGGGCGTTATGGTCTGATAACAATGTGCGCGGCGGGCGGCATGGCTCCTGCAATCATCATAGAGCGCGTCTGACGGCGCTGGACATCATCACGGAGCGCGCCCGAAAGGCGCCCTGCAAGGAGCAATGCGTGGCCACTGAGGCGGAAGACAAACCGATGGGCAAGCTGAGCGACCCCTTCTCCATGCGTGACGAAAGCCCGACGCGCCAGGTCGGTCTGCGCATGACCATAGTCAGCCGGCTGCAACGCAACAATTTCGATCGTAAAGTGGCCGCACTCAACGTCACCCGCTCGCAATGGGCGATGATCGCGATCGTCGCACGATATCCCGGGTCGACGCAGCGGACCATCGCCGAGTACCTAGAGATGTCCGAGGCTTCGGCGGGCCGTCTGATCGACCGCCTTTGCGCCGACGAACTCCTCGAACGCCGCGACCGCAAGGACGACCGGCGCGCCCGCGCAGTCTACCTCACCGAACAGGCAAAGCCTCTCCTCGACCAGCTGGGCGCCATCGCCTCCGAGAGCGAGAAGCGCATGTTCGCCGGCTTTTCGGACGAGGAAGTCGACCGCCTGCTGAACTACATGACGCGCATCTATGAGAATGTCAGCCGGGGCTGAGTTTCACTCACCGCAACAAAGGTTGCGCCGTAAGGCACATGAAAAAAGGGCGGCGCCATCGGCACCGCCCTTTATTTTTCAGTGCCTTGAAGGGCTTACTTGGCCGAAGCGATATCCTTCTTCGACAGCGAGGACGTCACCTTGCCGCCGACATCGCTAAGGCTCGAAGCCGGAACGGTCACGAGGCGGCCGTTCATGATGACCTGCGGGTTACCCTCTGCCGTGACGCGGTAAACCGGCGCGATACGGCCGCCATCGGCGGCATAAAGCATCTTGCCAGCAGTCAGCGCGGCCGGCGATGCGGCTGCCTCGGTGGGCTCGCGGACCTGGGCGGTCTCGGCAAAAGCAACGGCAGGAAAGGCAGTGACGGCGGCGAGTGCGACGAGCGATGCGAACTTCTTCATTGTGTTTCTCCGAACTTGACGAAACCTGGCGCAATCGGTTTTTCCAATTTACTAACCTAGATTAGTAAATGTGCCGCATCTGAGTCAATTGTAATTTGTGCAATTGTCTCTGCGCTTTTTGCCAGTCCCATCGCCGTGGCGTGATTTTGCCGGCGCCCTCCTGCGCGATCTCTTCACGGCGCATAAACGCGCCGTTTGAAGGCCTTCATCGTCGGTACGATGGGCCCCCCGGTTGATCCTTCCCGGCTTTGCGCGCACATCCAACGGACGGCGGCAAACGGCCCAAAAGCTGGCCGCAGACGCGAAATCATAAGATAACGACAGGGACTGGCAGCAGATGTCGACAAAGGTCATGGAGGGCGTGCGCGTCCTCGAAGTCGCACAGTTCACCTTCACCCCCGCTGCCGGCGGCGTGCTGGCCGACTGGGGCGCCGACGTCATCAAGATCGAGCATCCCGTGCGCGGCGATACCCAGCGCGGTTTCCTCAACATGGGCGGCGTCACCCTCGACCCGCTTCGCCACACCCTGTTCGAGCACCCCAATCGCGGCAAGCGCAGCGTCGGCATCGATCTCTCCACGCCCGAGGGCCAGGAAGTGCTCTACGAACTGGCCAAGCAGTGCGACGTATTCCTCACCAACTACCTCCCGCAGGTGCGCCAGAAGAACAAGTTCGACATCGAGCACATCCGCGCTGCCAACCCGAACATCATCTATGCGCGCGGATCGGCGCTAGGGAACAAGGGGCCTGAGCGCGAAATCGGCGGTTTCGACGGCACCTGCTTCTGGGCCCGTAGCGGCGTTGCCTATTCGATGACGCCCGAAGAACTGGACGCACCGCTCTCGCAGGGCATCCCGGCATTCGGCGATTCCATCGGCGGCATGTTCATCGCCGGCGGCATTTCCGCGGCGCTCTATCACCGTGAAAAAACCGGAGAAGCCACCGAACTCGACGTTTCGCTGCTCAGCACCGCAGCTTGGGCCTCGGGCGCATTGATCGCGCAAGTCGCCGAAACCGGCATCCTCACCCGTAACCCGATGCCGGGATCGGGCGGCGCGGCGCGCAACCCTTTCATGGGTAATTACCAGACCAGCGACAACGGCACGATCAACCTCTGCACGATCTCGCCCACTGCCCATATCCGCAGCCTGTTCGAACATCTCGGCGTGCCCGAAGCGGCCGAAGACCCCCGCTTTTCGGAACCGCGCGCCCTGTTCGAAAACGCGGGCGCGGCCAGCGACATACTGGTCAAGGCCTTCGCCCAGCACCCTTTCGCCTACTGGCGCCAGCACCTCAAGACGTTCTCTGGCCAGTGGGCACCGGTCCAGAGCTTCCACGACCTGCTCACCGACGAACAGGCCATCGCCAACGACATGATCCTCGAAGTCGAGGGTGCGGACGGCGGCGCCCCGCTCAAGCTGGTGCGCGGCCCCGTCCAGTGGAACGGCGAAGCGGTGGAGACCACCCGCTCGCCCCAGGCATCGGAGCATACCGAACTGGTCCTCATGGAAATGGGGATCGAGTGGGACCAGATCGAGGAATGGAAAGCGAAGGGCGCGATCGCCTGAGCAAGCCGCAAGACCAATCGAATATACAAGTACGAGGAACCTGAAATGAAGCCCGGAACCCGCCTGAAAAGCGCCGCCTGTGATACCGAAGTCATGGTGATCCGCAGCGCCGACGGCCAGATCGAATGTGGCGGCTCACCAATGGCGGAGGCCAAGCCCGCCGAGCCCGCTCCCCTCGCCGCGGACTTCTCCGCCGGCACCCTGATGGGCAAGCGTTATGTGGATAGCGACGGCAAGTACGAACTTCTTTGTGTGAAGCCCGGCAAGGGCTCGCTCAGCGTCGACGGCGCCGCGCTCGTCATCAAGGACGCCAAGCCCCTTCCGGCCTCCGACTGACTTTCGAAAAAGACAGCCGATGAACATCGCCCTCCTTCTCGAAATGGCCGCCGAGGCCGCTCCAGACCGCATCGCTCTCGTCTGCGAAGGCAAGCGCTGGACTTACGGTGACCTGCTCGCCGCCGCTCGCGGTGCGTTCGAACTGATCCAGGACAGCGGGGCTGAATATGTCGCCCTGCTCGACGAGAGCAGCGAGGCGGCGGTGATCGCGGTGTTCGGCGCGGCGCTGGCCGGCGTGCCCTATTGCCCGCTAAACTACCGCCTGCCCGACGCGGACCTTGCCGCGCTTCTAGGCCGCATTGCGCCGGCGCTGGTGATCGGCGACGAGGAGCGCGTGCTGCGGATCGCCGACAGACAGGACCACACGGTCCTTCCGCGCGATGAGTTCACGCTGAAGGTACAGGAAACCGTACCCGGCAACGACACGCGCGAATATGATCCCGGCGAAGGCGTGGCGATCCAGTTGTTCACCAGCGGCACCACCGCTGCGCCAAAGGCCGCGATCCTGCGGCACTCGAACCTCATCGGCTACATTCTGGGTACGGTGGAATTCGCCAGCGCCGACGAGGCCGATGCGGCCCTCGTGGTCGTGCCGCCTTATCACATCGCCGGAATCTCGGCTCTGCTGTCGTCGATCTACGCCCAGCGCAAGATCGTGATGCTGCCCAATTTCTCGCCCGAAGGATGGCTTTCGCTGGTCGCGGACGAGGCGATCACCAATGCCTTCGTGGTGCCGACCATGCTGGCGCGGATCGTCGATGCCATGGAAAAGGGCGCTGCCTCGCAAACCGACAGCCTGCGCGCCATCGCCTATGGCGGCGGCAAGATGCCGCTCGAAGTGATCCACAAGGCGCTGGAACGTTTCCCCGGTGCGGGCTTCACCAACGCTTACGGCCTCACCGAAACCAGCTCGACCGTCGCCCTGCTCGGCCCCGAGGATCACCGCGAGGCGCTTGCTTCCGAAGATCCCAGGATCCGCGCCCGGCTTACCTCATTGGGCAAGCCGATCCCCACCGTCGAGATGGAAATCCGCGGCGAGAACGGCGAAGTCCTCCCGGTGGGCGAACCCGGCGAAATCTACGTGCGCGGCGATCAGGTCTCGGGCGAGTACAAGGAAAAGAGCGCGCTCGACGCCCAAGGCTGGTTCCCCACCCGCGATGCCGGGTTCATGGACGAGGACGGCTACCTCTTCCTTTCCGGCCGCGCCGACGACGTGATCGTGCGCGGCGGCGAGAACATGTCGCCCGGCGAGATCGAGGACGTGCTGCTCACCCACCCCGCCATCGCCGATGCCTGCGCCTGTGCGATCCCGTCGGTCGAATGGGGCGAGACGGTCGGCGTCGCCATTGTTACCCGCGAAGGCCACGCTGCACCGAACGAGGGCGAGTTGAAGGAGCTGGTCCGCTCGCGCCTGCGCTCCTCGCGCGTGCCGGAGAAGGTCGCCTTCGTCAGCGAACTGCCCTACAACGAAATGGGCAAACTGCTGCGCCGCAAAGTGAAGGATCTTCTTGCCGACTGACCTTGCCTCTCCCGGTCCCGCGATCCCGCTGGCGCGCTGGGCCGACAGGCAGATCAAGGCGATGGCCGCCGCGCACGCAAGCCCGGCGCTTTCCGCACTCGAAGGCGCTACCTTGATGGGCGAGCGCAGCGGTGGTTACCGCATCGGCGGCAAGGTTTCTGCCGGACTGGGCGGTAGCCACCTGATGCCCACCGGGGACGGCGGCTGGTTCGCCCTCACCCTGATCCGCGAGATCGACCGCGAACTGCTGCCCGCCCTTTTCGGCAGAGCCGATATCGACGTGCACGACTGGGACGCAATTGCTGCGGCCGTGCTGCAACATGACTGCGCGGACCTTGTCGCTACAGGCCGGACCCTTGGCCTGCCGGTGGCTTCGGCGGATGAGGAACCGGTTTCACCGCCGATCGAAGTGATGCTGCGTGCCCAGCGGCGGGATCGACCGGTCGGGCACCGCCCGCTGGTGATCGACATGTCCGCCATCTGGGCCGGACCGCTTGCCGGGCACCTGTTCTGGCAGGCCGGCATGGAGGTGGTGAAAGTCGAAAGCCGCAGCCGCCCCGATCTCATTCGCCGCGACGATCCGGCGACGTTCGACAGCATCAACCAGGGCAAGGCCAGCCTGCTTGTCGACTTCGCTAGCGATACGGAAAAAGCTGCGCTGGTTGCCCTGATCCGCCGGGCCGACGTGGTCATAGAATCCTCGCGCCCCCGTGCCCTCCGGCACCTCGGCATCGAAGCTGAAGCCCTTGTGCAACAAATTCCCGGCCTCGTCTGGCTTTCGGTAACCGGCCACGGTGCCAGCGGAGACGCGGCGAACTGGGTCGGCATCGGCAACGACTGCGGCGTCGCCGGAGGACTTTCCCGCGCCATGGCAGATGTGTCGGGCGAAATGGGCTATGTCGGAGACGCCATCGCCGACCCGCTGACCGGCATCACCGCTGCACGCGAAGGCCTTGCCGCCTACCGCAGCGGGGTCGCCCAGCGTATAGGCCTGTCGATGAGCGCCATTACCGCCATGGCCCTGGCCGAGGAACGTGACTACGACCGCACTGCGATCGACGCGGAACTGCGCGCCTGGGGCGCAGCAACCGGGTGCCCCTTCCCCCATGTCCGGCCCCGCGTGCTGCAAGCCCCGGTACGTCCACTCGGCGCAGACACCGCGCGCTATCTCGGCGCGTTAGCACGATGCTAATCCGCGATGCCGAAATCTTCGGCCGCAAACGCTGCGACGTGCGCATCGAGGGCGCCCGCATTGCAGAGATCGGGAGCTTGCCTGCCCATCCAAACGAATCGATAATCGAGGCACGCGGCGGAGCCTTGTTGCCTGGCCTGCACGACCACCACATTCACCTTGCCGCCCTCGCCGCGCAGCGCAGTTCAGTGCAATGCGGCCCGCCACAAGTCACTGACGCCGATGCGCTTGTACGCGCGCTGCAAGTGCCCGGAAGCGGCTGGCTGCGCGCCATCGGCTTTCACGAAAGCGTGCTGGGCGGCGCCCTGCCCGATGCTGCCATGCTTGACCGGATCGTGCCGGATCGTCCGCTGCGGTTGCAGCATCGCACCGGGCGTATGTGGCTGCTGAATTCGCGCGCACTGGACGAACTCCTCGCCGTTGCTGCGCCGCCGCCTGGGCTGGAACGCGGCGGCAACGGCTTCACCGGACGCCTGTTCGACGAGGACGCGTGGCTGCAGCGGGCACTCGGAAGCCTTCCCCCCGATTTCGGCGAAGTCAGCGCCGAACTCGCCCGCTTCGGGGTAACCGGCGTGACCGACATGTCACCGCGCAACGATCCTGTGATCGCCCGCCACTTCGCGCAGCAGAGGGCGCAAGGACGTCTAGTCCAGTCTCCAGTCCTGGCCGGTAGCCTGACCCTTGCCGAAGCGGAGCAGGACGGCTGGCGGCTCGGCCCTCTCAAGCTGCACCTGCACGAAGCCGCGCTTCCCGATTTCGACGAAACGCTTGGCTTTATCCGTGCCGGCCATGCGCAGGGACGCGCCCTTGCGGTCCATTGCGTTACCGAGGTGGAACTGGTCTTCACGCTCGCCCTGATCGAAGCTGCGGGGGCCATGCCCGGCGACCGTATCGAGCACGTATCCGTCGCCTCGCCCGAACTGGTGGAGCGCATGGCCGCACTTGGCCTGCATACCTGCGTACAACCGCATTTCATCGCCGAGCGCGGGGACCGCTATCTTGCCGACGTCGAACCCCGGCACCACAACGACCTCTATCGCCTGCGAACCTTGCGCGAAGCGGGCCTCTCCGTGGCAGGAGGCAGCGATGCCCCCTACGGCAGCGCCGATCCATGGCGGGCCATGGCCGCCGCCGTCAGCCGCCGTACCCCAAGCGGCGCCCGGATCGGCCCCGACGAAGCCCTCACGCCGGAAGAAGCGCTCGCTCTTTATCTTGCCGACCCGCTGGACCTTTCCCAGACGCGCGGCATTGCGCCCGGCCGACCCGCAGACTTGTGCCTGCTCGGCCTGCCATGGTCCGAGGCAAGGGGCCAGCTTTCCAGTGCCGACGTAACCGCAACGATCTGCGCCGGCGTCCTAGTCTACCAACGCGTCGACCAAGCCCCATTCGAGCGCCTGGCGAGCGCCGATGCGGCGCCCTGACAGCACCATCAGCGCAGTGCGCTGACGCCCGATCCGGCGCGTCAGGGACACACATCCTCCCGCTCCCGGCAGGACCCCCATCGCCAGTTCCGGCAACTGGAACCACGAACGCCGTGTCGCGGTGATCCGGCTGGCGAAAGCGGCCAGTTCCAGCCCGGCGCCGATAGCGGCGCCGTCGATCTCCGCTACAAACCGGTCCGCACAGCGCAGCGCTTCGCGTGCAGGCAAAGTCCGGCTGCGGATCATATGCGCAGTGGCCGGATCGGTTGTCGTCCCGAATTCGCCAAGGTCCGCGCCGAGGCTGAATGCCTTGCCTTCCGCTCTCAGCGTAATGCGGGGGATACTGCTGTCCATGTTCACTAACGCGAACGCTTCGTACAGGGCGTCACGCATGGGCCGGTCGATGGCGTTGCCCGCGTCAGGCCGGGCGAGAATGGCGACGACGCCGTCCCCCTGACGCGACAGCGAAACGCCGCCGCGAATCAGATCGCCCGAAGGTATTTTCCGACGGGCGATCCAATCCCTGTGCGCTTTGCTGCCCTGCAGCGTGGCATAGGCCAGAGACTCTGCTGTAAGCCCATCTTCCGCTGAAAGCGAAGGCAGCAGCCGCAGCAACTGCACAACCGTCGCAGCGGCCAGAGGCTGCGATATCACCGCCTCTGCCAAGAGCGCTGCTTCGGAGCGGGATTCGACCACGGTATCCAATTTTACCGAGAGAGGGTGATCTGCCCTACCTATTCCAATCAACGGACAAGGCGGCAATCGGATATCAGCAGTTTCATGCGGCGTGGCGGCCAGATCGACGAATGCGATAGCCTCGGGCCACGAATGTCCGCCGTACTCAAACTCTGCCGCAGATACCGTTAATCCTTCAAAATTCATGAGTTTCCTGTATACATCCATCGATTTCATTCGTCGCTGAGGGAGCATGGACCGGTCCAGCCGCATTGACCAGTCCCGAGAGCGACTGACAAACTTAGAGACCGCGCAATCGATCTGGGAACGGCTGAAAATGCCGCCCAGAAACACTTCCTGAATCTCCGCATCGTATACATAAAAGATGTCCTTGATGAACATCAGTGTTGATGCTAACCCAAGTGAGCAAAAAACGAGAACGACTCAGTTATCTGGGCAAACAACTCAGGGATCGAGGCAATCTCGCCGAAAGCGAGTTCATCAACCAAGCAGAGGGAGGAGAGACCTCATGTCTGGAAAGACGTCATCATCATCGAACAAGGCAAAAATTGCTCGTCGCGTGATAGAAGTGCTGGAATATTTCGACGACGCGCATCGGGAGGCTACCGTCATGGACATTGTCCGGCGGTATAACCGACCGCAGTCGAGCACATCCGAACTGCTTTCGAGCCTTGTGGAACTGGGACTGCTTCACAAGGACCCCTATTCGCGCGCCTATAGCCTGACGCCCCGCGCCGCGCTGATCGGCACATCCGGCCAGCCCGAACTGGTGCGTGACGGACGCATCGTGCGCCTGATGGACCGGCTGGTGGCGCAGACCGGCCTTTCGGTCGCGCTGCATTCCATGGTCGGGCTGGACGCGCAGATCGTCAACTGGCGCCACGGCCCGCGCGCCATGGCCGCAACCCGCGAACTGGCGGGGGGCGTGAAGGAGCCCTTGGCCCGCAGCGGTGCCGGCTTGCTGATGCTGTCGACCATCCCTCGGCAGCGCTGCGAAGGCATGGTCCGCCGTCTCAACGCCGAAGCCGATGAACAGGGCAAGTTCGCCTTCTCGGAAATGATGGCCCGCATCGACGCCTGCCGCGAGCCACGCCACATGTTCGCCGCTGCCGGCTTCGGCACCGGCGCCGAGGCGCTCAGCGGCCTTGTCCCTCGCCAGCCCGATGGCCACCCGCTGGTCATCAGCGTGATCTATGGCAAGGACGACAAGGTCACCCCTGAAGCCCTGTTCCAGTGCCTGAGCGACGCCATGCGCGCTTGCCTGCCCGACCCTGGTTCGCAGTATGCCCAGTCGACGGTCGAGCAGTTCTCGCACGCCGCCTGAGCGCAGCATTCAGACCCAACGAGGAAAGGCCCCGCGAGATGTCTCGCGGGGCCTTTCCTCGTTGGAGTTCGCGGGTGCGCGCAAGTTAAGGCTCTAAACCGGCGGCGCTTCCGGATAGTCCTGGCCTCCGCCATCGCGGGCATCGCGTATCGCGAATTGCATGAGCCTTGCTCCCGGAATGAGGTAGCGGTCCTCGCTGATATCCGGGCCCATCTCGACCAGCTTGCGCAGTTCGTTGTCCGTGACCAGCGTGACGGAGCGCTCGATACCGATCATCACCATCGTCGCCATGGAGGTGCTGGGGTTGCTGCCTAGCGTGTCGAAATCCATCTGCGCCACGATCAGGCCGATGATCGGACGGCTGCTGTCGATCCGGTGGCGCATCATGCGCGCGTTCCGCTGGTCTGCCAGCGCATTGCGCATGTGCAGCAGGCGCGAATGGCACAGCCAGAAATTGTGATACCTGCGCACGAAGCGATAGCAGCACGCGAACAGGTCATCGTCCGGCCAACGCTCTCGAAGGACCGAGAGATAGTCATCCCGCGCCGTCTCCATCACTGGCTCCAGCACCGCCAGCAGAAGTTCGGTCATGTCGGTGAAGTAGTTGTAGAGCGAGGTCATGCCCAGCGACGCCTTGCGCGCCACGCGGGCAAGTGTGACCGGCTCGTCGGACATCTCGATCATTTCAATGGCGGCCACCAGGATACGCTCGCGCGTGATCCGCCCCTTGCGGCCCAGCCGCTGCCCGCTCAGGTTATGGCTGACCGCTGCGCATGCCTGCGTCACCGCAGCCGACAGCAGCGGCGACAGGCCCGCGAGGTGGCCTGGTTCGGCGGCCACCTCGGGATCGTCATCATCCCCTGCCGGCAAGGGTCAGGCCGGCTCAGCCTGCCGGACGGGCCAGGCCAGCAGCTTTACGTCGGTGTATTCCTCAATTCCCTCGACGCCCCATTCGCGGCCCATGCCGCTGGCCTTGAAGCCGCCGAAAGGAATGTCGCCGGCGATGCACATGCCATTGTTGATGCTCATCGAGCCGGTCTTCACGCGGCGGGCGATGTTCATGGCACGCTCGTGGCTGCCCGATACGCCGCCCGAGAGGCCGTATGAGCTTTCATTGGCGATGCGGATGGCGTCCTCGTCATCCTCGTAGGGGATCACCACCAGGACCGGGCCGAAGATTTCCTCCTGGGCGATGCGCATGTCGTTGGTCACGTCGACGAAGCAGGTCGGCTCGATGAAATAGCCGCCGCCCTTGTCGGGCCGGATCTTGCCGCCCGCGAGCAGCGTTGCGCCTTCTTCCTGGCCAAGGTCGATGTAGCTTTTCACGCGCTCCATCTGCCGCTTCGATACGACCGGACCCATGATGTGGGCGGGATTTTCAACATCGCCCCAGTTGTCACCGAACTTGCCGTAGGCGCCGCCGAGGATGGCCTTGGCCTCCTCATAGCGGCTCTTGGGCACCAGAAGGCGCGATTGTACCGCACAGCCCTGCCCGGCATGGAATACCAGCATCGACATGCCGATATCCATCGCGAAGTTCGGTGCATCGTCCAGAACGATCTTGGCCGACTTGCCGCCCAGTTCCAGAAACACGCGCTTGAGGGTCGCCGCGCCCTGCTCCATGATCCGCTTGCCCACACCGGTGGAGCCGGTGAACGAGATCAGGTCGACACGCGGATCGGTCACCAGCATTTCGCCGGCCAGAGCCGGGTCGGCGCCGAAAATCACGTTTATCACGCCGTCCGGGAAGCCAGCTTCCTTAGCCAGTTCACCGAAGATCGCGCCCATGCCGGGCGTATCCGGCGCAGGCTTGAGGATAACCGTGCAGCCCGCCAGCAGCGCCGCCACGACCTTGCCGATGTTGACATAGAGCGGCACGTTCCACGGGGTGATCGCGCCGACGACGCCAACGGATTCCCGCAGGCCCAGCCGCTTGTGGACCATCCCGAAGGCAGGCCGTTCGCCGTAGTCTACTTCCCAGTCGATGCGGTCGAAGACGGTGATGTAATCGTCCCACCCGTCCAGCGCCATGTCGACATGGGCGCGATTCACCGCTCCCTGCGCCGCGCCGGCTTCGTGGATGGCGAGCTGGCCCAGTTTTACGCGTTCGCGCTCGAACAGTTCGCGATACTTCTTCACCAGCGCCACGCGCTTTTCGAGGTTGGTCGACCAGTCGGTTTCGTCAAAGGCGCGGCGCGCTGCGGCGATAGCCTCGTTCACATCGTCGGCGGTGGCATCTGCGGCCTTGCCTGCCGGCTCGCCGGTCCACGGGCTGATGACGTCGAAAGTTGCACCATTGCCGGCATCGCGCAGCTTGCCGTCGATGTAGAGCCTGGCATCGGGAAGAGTGGTCATGAGATGATCCTTGGCGAGAAATCTATGAACTAAAGGTCGGGAGCGCGCCGGGTTGCCTCGGCGGCTTCGTTGGACGGTGTGCTCAGGCCTTGCGGGCGCCGACCGAGACGTGGGAGACAATCACGTCCGGCGGCAGATCGATCACCGCGCGGAATACGCCGGTCACCGAAGCCGAATGCGAAACAGGCCGCACCCGCATGTCGAGGCCGTTCTTCGCGCAGCCCATGTGAAAGCGCATGGCGGCATCGCGGTCCCAGTTAGGGCTGTCTTTGCCCTCGTCGTACATCGGCCCGGCGCGCACGAGGGTGACGCGGATGCCGCTTTCCTCAAGCTCCGCTTCAAGCTGCTGGCTGAACTGCTCCAGCCCCGCCTTGCTGGACTGATAGAGCGAGAGCATCACGAAGGGCACGGCGACGGATTCGCTGCCCACGTTGATGATCTGGCCGCCCTTTTCCATCATCGGGATGGCCGAACGGCAGCAGTAGATCGGCCCCTTGAGGTTGGTTGCGAGGATGCTGTCGATCTGGTGGTCAGTGGCCTCGGCGACCGTGAAAGGCTCGTAGATGCCGGCGTTGTTGATCAGCACGTCGATCCTGGGGTGCTTCTGCGCGATGGCAGCGAAAGCGGCGCGCACGGAATCGGGGCTGGCAACATCGCACTCGACGGCCATGGCGCTACCCCCGATCGCATCGGCCACGGACTGCACCTTGGACAGCGTGCGCCCCAGCAGGATCACAGTCTCGCCCTCGCTTGCGAAGCGGTGCGCCAGTGCCTTGCCGAGACCGGCTCCGGCGCCGGTGATGACGATCGTCTTGCCCACAGTTCCTCCCACTCGATCGGCCGCCCGCTAGATGCGGATCAGCTACTTGCGTTCACCATAGCGGCTCGCCAATCGAGCGCCTATCGCGGCGACGATGGTTCTGCGTGCACGCGCCCCGGCGATACCGTTCAGCCGTCCAGCGGATCGCCGCCCGCAGGCTTGCCGGTCAGGTTGCCGAGGATCGTTTCCAGGGTGGTTAGAAGCTGCGCCTTGTCGGCTTCGCTGACACCCGCCATTGCCGTGTCGGACGTTTCTATCGCGAGCGGCTGCAGTCGCTCGATCATCTCGCTGCCGCGATCGGTCAGGTGAAGGTTCCAGGCCCGGCGGTCGGCCCGATCGGCGCGGCGTTCCACCATGCCCGCTTCCTGCATCCGGTCGATCATGCGAGCGGCGGTGATCGGTTCGACTTCGAGGACTTCAGCGAGGCCTGCCTGCCTGATGCCTTCATGGCGGCGCAGAACGCTGAGTACCTGCCACTGAGGCCGGGTCACCCCGATTTCCCTCGCACGCTCGTCGAAAGCGCGGCGCATGAGCCGCGCGACTTGTGCCAGGACCGTGCCAACCCTGCGTTCCATTACCTTAGGGTTAGTGAGCCTGCTTAGCTTTGGCCAGAGGTTTTGTGTGCAGCAATCACGCAGGCTTTTCAGCCTCCATGATGAGCCTCGTCAGGGTCTGCTCGGCAATCTTCCAGCCCCCGGGCGTGCGGACGCAGACCTCGTGATAGTGGCCGTAGCCAGTCAGCGCGAAGTCGTCCTTGATGACCCGGTCCTGCATCGCCCAGATCACCTGCGCGCGGTCGCCATCAATGGTGATTTCGGGCGAGTGGATCTGGTGGGCGGTCTTTGCGCCGGACAGCGCCTTGCTTACGACCGCAACGAAGGCATCACGCCCCTGCTCCCGGGTGCCGCCGCTGGCGCGCGTATCGATCACGCAGTCCTCGGTGAACAGGGCCTTCCAGCCATCCCAGTCCTTACTGTCGAGCAAACGGCAATAAGCCGCTTTCAGATTGCAGATGGCGAGCCAGTCGGCAAAGCCGGGCGTCATGCCGGAGCGTCGACGGCGAGCCGCTCTGCCGCCAGCTTGCGCAAGTCGGCGGTCTTGATCTTGGCGCTGCCGGTGGTCTTGAGGTCGCTTTCGGCCACGAACAGCACACGGCGCGGCAACTTGTAGCTGGCGAGCTTGTCCTTGGCGAAATCGCGGATCGCCTCCGGGCTGGGGCTGGCGCCTTCGACCAGCACGATGCAGGTGACGACCAGTTCCCCCAGCAGTTCGTCAGGCACGCCCACGGTCTGAGAAACTTTGACCTCGGGATGGGCGCGGATGACCTCGTCGATCTCCAGCGGCGATACGTTGGCGCCGCCGGTCTTGATGATGTCGTTGAGGCGCCCTTCCCAGAACAGTCGGCCCTCTGCATCGACATAGCCGCCGTCAGCCGTGCGCAGGAAGCCCTCGCCGTCCAGCGACTGGTCGAGCGGAATACCTAGGTAGCCCAGCATCAGCGTCGGCCCCTTCACCGCGATCTCGCCGCGTTCGCCCAGCGGCATGGTGGCGCCGGTCATCGGATCGATGATCTTGATCGTGGAACCGGCGGTGGGAACGCCGTGCGAGCTGCCTGCGACTTCGGGCGCGGTGCCCGCCGGGAAGACGGTGATCAGCGTGAACGTCTCGGTATTGCCATAGGCCTGGGCCGGTTCTCGCCAAGTGGTGGACACCGTTGGTTGGCGCGCGATCGGCATCTTGGCGTCGACGTAGACCAGCGATGACAGGTCGACATCGCGGTAATTCGGCGCGGCTTCGAGCTGCGACCACTGATGCGGCCACGCCAGCGCCATGTTCGCGCGCTCCTTCGCCATGATGTCCAGCGCCTCTGCCGCATCGAACCAGCGTTGCAGCACCAGGCAGCCTCCGCGCGACAGAGTGCCGCCCAGCCCCGACGCGAAGTTGCCCGACCAGAAGAAGCCGTTAGCCGACCATGTGCGGGCGGGAACCGCGTCGTCGATGACGTACCATTGCGGCCAGCGCCATAGCTGAAGACAGACGCCGCGATGCGCGCTGAGGATGCCCTTGGCCTTGCCGGTAGAGCCTGACGAAAACAACAGAATGCCCGGATCGGAGGGCGCCACGCCGTCGCTCGCCGCCAGCACCAGTTCCTCGGAAACGCTTTCGCCGCGTGCAAGGAAGGCGCCGAGCCCCTCGATCATGCCGAGCGGTTCCTCGCCGTCGATGATAGCCGCATAGCGCAGGAACGGGAACTTGAGCGAGGCCAGTTCTCCCGGAGCGCTGGAGAGTACCGCAGGCTCAAGCCCGGCGAGCATCTCTGCAAAGTCCTTCTTGAGCACATGGCGTTCGAGCAGCAGCACCGACACGCCCGAAGCCTTGAGCACGACTTCCAGTTCGGACGGCGTGAAGAACGTGCTGATCGGCGTCGCCACGCAGCCCGCAAGCGCCGCGCCGAAGGCGGCGGAAAGGAACTCCAGCCGGTTGGTCATCAGCACGCCAACGCGGGTGCCCTTCCCCGTGCCGAGCGCCAGCAGCGACTTCGCGACTGCCATGGAGCGGGCATAGAGTTCGTCGTAAGTCCAGCTCTGGGCCTTGCCGTCGATGTGGATCACCGCCGCCTCGCTGGGGCCGAAACGCTGCGCGATCTCGCGCACGTAGCCGCCCAGCGTCAGCGCGCCGATGCCTTGTTCGTCCGCCAGGGGAATGCCGTGAACGATGGACAGGCCGTCCACCACCTCTATCGAACCCGTCATGCCATCCTCGTCTTTTTTGTCATTGGAGGTGCGGGCGGACGCGAAGGTCCGCCCACGCCGGTCAGGCGTTTACATCGACGATGTAGCGGCCCTTGACCTCGCCCGACATGAACTTGGCAGCGGCTTCCACCGCTTCGCCAAGGCCGATGGTCTGGCCGATGGTGTCAAGCGCGGCCGGATCAAGGTCCTTGGCCAGCCGGTCCCAGGCCTTGAGGCGCTTGGCCTTGGGCGCCATCACGCTGTCAATGCCCAGCAGCGCCACGCCGCGCAGGATGAAGGGCATGACGGTGGCGGGAAGATCGAAGCCCTGCGCCAGCCCGCAAGCCGCCACGGCGCCGCCATAGCGGGTCTGCGCGCAGGCATTGGCGAGGGTATAGCTGCCGGCGGTATCGACGACGCCGGCCCAGCGCTCCTTCTGCAGCGGCTTGCCCTTGGCGGAAAGCTCGGCGCGATCGATCACCGTCTCGGCGCCCAGGGCCTTGAGGTAATCGGCCTCGGCGGCTTTGCCGGTCAGGGCGGCAACGGAATAGCCCAGCTTCTTCAGGATCGCGATCGCAACCGAACCGACGCCGCCGGTGGCGCCCGTCACCAGCACTTCGCCCTGATCCGGTGTCACGCCCCAGTCGACCAGCGCATCGACGCACAGCGCGGCGGTATAACCCGCCGTGCCGATCGCCATCGCCTGCGCGGGCGTGAAAGCTGCGGGCAGCGGAACCAGCCAATCTCCCTTGAGCCGGGCCTTTTGCGCAAGACCGCCCCAGTGCCCCTCGCCCACGCCCCAGCCGTTGAGGACAACGCTGTCGCCGGCCTTCCAGTCTGCGTGGCTGCTGTCGGTGACGGTGCCGACCAGGTCGATGCCGGGCACCATGGGGAACTTGCGCACCACCGGCGAGGCGCCGGTGATGGCAAGGCCGTCCTTGAAGTTCAAGGTCGAGAAGGCGACGTCGATGGTGACATCGCCTTCCGGCAGCGCGCTTTCGTCAAGCTGCTGGAGGGTGACGGTCTGGCCTTCGTCGTTCTTGTCGATCACGATTGCGGAAAACATGGGTAATTCCCTCCCGGACAGGCACGGCGAACCTCATCGCGAGGGACGCGCGCCGAAAACTTGCCTGCCTTGCTGAAGGGATCGCAGCGCCCGCGTCAATGCTGCCGCAGCGCGGCATCGCCGAGGCGAAATAGTGCGCCAATAAGCCGCCCGGGCGAGGCAAGGGTTCGCCTCGGAAATCGACGTCGTCCGGGAGGGACGTCAATCCTTTACGAAATCCTTGCTCAGTAGCTCGGCCACGTCCGGGAAAGCCTTGGCGCTCATCGTGCCGTACATCGACAGGCGCAGGATTTCGTGAGTGTAGCGCCGGGTCAGTTCGCTACGCTCGCCCTCGTCCGCCGCATGGGCGCGCGCGAATACCGGCCAGAAGAACACACCGGCCAGGTTGATAACCGACATGACCTCCGCATCGATGCCCGGCTCGGCAAGGCTGGTCGCAGCGAAGCGGCGCAGCGAACCGCAATACTCGCGCCAGAAGGCATCCTGCGAAGGATCGGGCGAGGCCAGGACCTGCTGCAACCAGACACGGCCGATCTCCGGGTTCTCCATCGCAAATTCGGTCAGGCGGTCGGTCAGGGCGGAAACGTCGACTTCCTCGACGCGGCGCTCGCCCAGCGTCGCCGGATCCCCGAAGACCGCGCGGAACATCTTGTCCGAAACCCACTCGATAGTGGCTTCGATCAGCTTCTCGCGCGTTTCGAAGTGCTGGTAGGCAGTGCCCCGGTTGACCTCTGCCAGATGCGCCACTGCAGAGAGGCTGACCCCTTCAAGACCGTCCTTGGCAAGCAGGTTGCAGGCCGCATCGAGGATCGTCTCGCGCGTCGCGGCGGGATCTCTCACCCTGCGCCTGGTTCTGGCTTCCATGCTTTCGCCCCTGAATCGGAAAGGGGCCGGCTATACATAGGGTATCACTGATCGACAATGTTGATGGTCAGATGCCCATGGCCGGGATCGCCTCCACGCTCCCGGCCCATGCTTCCTTCAAAGAAACGCCTTAACTTCACGGAGGACCATGTCGGCATGTTCCTTCCGGCAGATCAGCAGGTCGGGCATGTAGACGTCCTCGCGATTGTAGACGAGCGGCGACCCGTCGATCCGTGAGACATGTAGACCCCAGCCCAGCGCCACGGCTGCCGGTGCGCAGCTGTCCCATTCGTACTGCCCGCCCGAATGGAGATAGATATCCGCCTCTCCGCGCAGGATCGCCATGGCCTTGGCTCCGGCCGACCCCATCGGCACCAGTTGGGCACCGATCGCCTCGGCAACACCGGTAGCCTCGCGCGCGGGACGGGTGCGGCTCACCACCATGCGCAGGGTCCCGGGCGCGGCCGGCACTTCGCCCGGCTGGTCAGAACGCAGCACCTGATCGTGCCCCGGCAGCGCCACCGCGCCTAGAACCGGGACGCCGTCAACCGCCATGCCGACATGAACCGCCCAGTCCGTACGCTCCTCGCCATATTCGCGGGTGCCGTCGACCGGATCGACGATCCACACCCGGCTCTTGGCAAGCCGCTCGGCGCTGTCCTTTTCCTCTTCCGAGAGCAGGCCGTCGTCCGGGCGCTGTTCACGCAGGGCGTGACAGAGGAACTGGTTCGCCGTCTGATCCCCCGCCTTGCCCAGCGCCTTGCCCCCGAACAGGCCCGAGGCGCGAACCGTGAGGAGAATCTTGCCCGCCTCGTCGGCCAGCTTCGCCGCGAGATCGCCGTCAGTGTAGGGCATCAGGCGTCTCCCAGCAGGGTGTCGACGATAAGGTTGGCCGCATCTTCCGGCGACAGGACCGTGGTGTCGATACGCACTTCGGGATTGCGCGGCGCTTCGTAAGGGCTGTCGATCCCGGTGAAGTTCTTCAGCTCACCCGAGCGCGCCTTCTTGTACAGGCCCTTGACGTCGCGTGCCTCGGCCACCTTCAGCGGGGTGTCGATGAACACCTCGATGAACTCACCCTCGGGCAGCATCGAACGCACCATCTCGCGGTCCGCCTGGAACGGCGAGATGAAGGCGGTGATGACGATGAGGCCGCCATCGGTCATCAGCTTGGCCACTTCGCCAACGCGGCGGATGTTTTCGATGCGGTCGGCCTCGGTGAAGCCCAGGTCCTTGTTCAGGCCATGGCGCACGTTGTCACCGTCGAGCAGGAAGGTGTGCCGGTTCATCCGGTGCAGCTTCTTCTCCACCATGTTGGCGATGGTCGACTTGCCCGAACCCGAAAGCCCGGTGAACCACAATACGGCGGGCTTCTGGTTCTTGAGCGCCGCATGCTGCTTGCGGTCGATGTCGATCGCCTGCCAGTGCACGTTCTGCGAACGGCGCAGGGAGAAGTTGATCATGCCAGCCGCGACTGTGGCATTGGTCATCTTGTCGATCAGGATGAAGCCGCCAAGCATGCGGTTTTCTGCGTATGGCTCGAACACCAGCTGCTTGTCGCTCGTCAGCTCGGCCAC
>Ga0308165_1002173_pt1 | contig 24476 bp, 17 predicted proteins | sample PhyWR2_FD_201032 | JGI IMG/M metagenome (GOLD analysis project Ga0308165, IMG submission 201032) | Phyllosphere microbial communities from UC Gill Tract Community Farm, Albany, California, United States - DLSLW.R2 | ecosystem: Host-associated > Plants > Phyllosphere > Unclassified | place: USA... | reverse complement strand
CGTTGCTGTGATTCCAGCAACTGCTTTTGCAATTGGCCAATCCGCCCCACCGTTTCATCAATGCTGCTATTTACCTCGGCAAACTGGCGCTGCACTTCCAGGTAACGGTTACGCGGTAGGTAACCGTCCGCCGCCAACTGCTTCATGCTGTTCATCTGCTCACGCAGGCTGGAAAGCTGGATCTGTTTGTTACCGCGCGAATCCTGCAGTCCTTTTAATTGGAAACGGATTCCGTCCATTGACTGCTTATAGCCGTCGATTTCACTTTGCAGCGCTTGGCGGCGGGAGGCGAACAGCTGCGTTTGCAATGCAATGATTTCTGCCACGCGAGGTTTATCTTTCACCGCGTCCAAAATGGGTGAGAAAGTCACTATGCTCAACCCATCGCGTTCTGCCAGCAAGCGCCCTTCTGTCGCCAGCGTGGTGTAGTACTGATCCCGCAGCGAATCAACCTGAGCTTGAGCCTGCACCTGGCTGAGCTGCACCAGCACCTCACCGGCTTTCACTTTGTCACCATCTCTGACCGCAATATTCTTAATGATGCCGCTGGCCGGGGCCTGCACCGTTTTGCGGTTGCCGGAAACGGTTACCGATCCCGGCGACGCCACCCCTTTATCCAACGGCGCAAAGGCCGCCCAGGCTAAAAACCCGAACAGACCTATCCCGACCACCAGCCACCCCATACGGGTAAACCGCCGTTCATCTTGTGGGATCTCTTCAGTATACGAGTCTTGCGGCTCGCCAATATGCGTAGACATACCAACTCCTTTGACTGTCGGCGACGCAAAAGCGCCGCCGGGCAAGTTCACGGCTTAATTAATTTGAGTTTTAGGGATTTCGCCTTCATCCGGCTCGGAGTTCACCGCACGCACCGCCTGCGGAGGCACCTGCGCTTTTTGCGCATTCGCCAACGCCTGCAGCACCTGCTGCGTTGGGCCGAATGCATTGACGTTCCCGTTAACCAACAGCAACAGCTTGCTGGTCATCGACAGCAGATTGGTGCGGTGAGTGATCAGGACCACCGTCTTATTACGCTGTTTAAGGAACATGATGGCCTGGTTCAACGCTTTCTCGCCGGCATCATCCAGGTTGGAGTTAGGCTCATCCAACACCACCAACGCGGGATCGCCATACAATGCCCGCGCCAGGCCGATACGTTGCTTCTGCCCGCCGGACAACCCTGCACCACCGTTGCCGATCACCGAATCGTAACCGTTAGGGAAACGCAGGATCAGTTCATGCACACCAGCCAGCTTGGCAGCCTCAATCACTTTCTCTGAATCGATGTCGTTAAAGCGAGCGATGTTCTCGGCGATAGTGCCGGCGAACAACTCGATGTCCTGCGGCAGATAGCCGATATAGGGCCCCAGTTCGTCTTTGTTCCACTGGTAGATGTCGGCATTATCCAACCGCACTATCCCTTCGCTCACAGGCCAAATACCGACCAGTAAGCGCGCCAATGTTGATTTGCCCGACGCACTCGGACCGATAATCCCCAGCACATCGCCGGGTTGAATGGCAAAACTTACGTTATGCAGCACCGCATCCCCTTTCGATCCCGGAGGCGTGGCGGTCACGCCTTCTACGGAGAGCACACCTTCCGGACGCGGCAGCGACATGCCGGTACCACGCTGCGGATGCGTTTCCAGCAGCTTGACCAAGCGGCCATAAGAAAGTTTGGCCGCGCTATAGCTTTTCCAAACGTTAATGACCTGCTCGATCGGCGCCAACGTTCGCCCCATCAATATAGAACCGGCGATCATCATGCCGGGCGTGATGTGCCCATCAATCGCCAACCATCCCCCCAGGCCCAACACTAAGGACTGCAGCGACATACGCACGAACTTGGTGATTGACGTGACCCGCGATGCGCGTTCGCTGGCGATGCGTTGGCTGTTCAAGAACCGCTGGTGCAGACCGAACCACCGGCGTTTCAGGTTAGGCAACATCCCCAAAGCCTCGATCACTTCGGCATTTCGCAGATTGGTGCTGGCCAAATTACCTGACATGATCGACAGCTTGCTGGCTTCTCCCAGCGGCTTTTTCGAAACCACTTCATTGATTACCGCCAATGCGATCAGCAACAGCGCACCGACCAGGGCGAAAAGGCCCAACCAAGGGTTAAAGAGGAATATCACCAACAGATAGATCGGAAACCACGGCGCATCAAAGAAGGCGAACAGCGCGCTACCGGTGAGGAATTGGCGCAGATTGGTCAAATCGCTCAGCATCTGACCGGCGTCAGACGAACCGTTTTTCAGATTCGCTTCGTAGGCCGCGGTATAGACTCGCGTGTTGAGACGCATATCCAGCTGGCTGCCGATGCGGATCACCACCATGCTGCGCACGTATTCCAACAGCGACATCATGCCGAACATGCCCAGCATGATCAGCGTCAGCATTAACAGCGTGATTTCATTGCGCGAAGGCAGCACCCGGTCGTAAACCTGGAGCATATAAATGGAAGGAACCAGCATTAACAGGTTAATAAACGCAGTAAATATACCAACGGTCCAGAAGACTTTGCTGCGTGTACGTATAACATCCGCAATTTCGTTGCGCGGTATAAATTGATTCACGTTCTGCCCTTACATCATGTGCACTGTCAGTCCAATCCGCATTGACCCCCTCCCTAAAGAAATTCCTAAAAAAAGAATTATCCCGAGAAGGCTCACCTCAAAGAAATGCCCGAGACTGCAGATACTTTCGTTAACTATAGGTAGAGAAAGTGAAAACCGGCAAGGTGGGCCATAAAAAAAAAGCCGATCAACGCGCCTGACAAAAGCCAAATAAAACAATGCGATATGAGAAAATAAAAGCAAGAAGGGAAGATAACGAAATGGAATAACTTAGAGAGAATGACGCCGCTCACAAAATTAAACATGCGGGGGATTACGCCCCCGCATTATTTAACCCCAAATAGTTCCATGTGGAATTATTTGTTCTTGCAGCTTTACCCTTAGGCGTAGTGCAGAGTATCCACCAATTGCTGGTGGTTCTGGCCAGTCAGGTATACGACGGTATCGTTAAGATCCAGCGCGTGGTTATCATTGTTGTCGATAATCACATAGGAGCTGGCGGTATTGCCGCCACCGCTGAATACAACGGATGCCACACCCACTTTCGACGTCAGCGAGTTGTTGCCATCCAGACCGAGAATACCGCCCAGAAGGCCGATAACGCCATTGGTCAAACCGCCCACCAGGGTCCCCAACAGCGCATCCAGCGTATCTGCTGAGCGCGTGCCGTAGTCCGCGACCGCCGTGCCGCTGGCGTCATTGGAGATAGTCAGGCCGCCATGGTTAACATCGACAATCTTGTCTTTGAGGCTGCTAAAGTCTTTGATGGTCACACCGGCCTGCGTATTACTCGCTTTGATGTCGTAGATGTTCGCACCCGCACCGCCGGTCAGCGTGGTGTTGCCAATCACGCCCAAAGTGTCGGCAGCGCTTGAGCCTTCTACGGTCAGTTGATAACCGTTCAGACCCAACGCCGTCAGCACAGGCGCAAGCAGGTTGGTAGTGACGACGCTCAGCGGCAGAATGTTCAGCAGTTGAATGATAATGCCGTCACCGGTGCCGCCATGGCTGGAGTCGAGATTCAGACCAGCGGTGTTAGTGGATGCATTGATATCACGCACGTTGCTAAAACCGCTGCCCAGCGTCAGATCCAGCGCGTGATCACCGGTCACGTTGATGGTCTGAACCTGCGCATTGGTGCCGGCCAACGACAAGATATTGTCAAAACTACCGGTCCCGCCCGAAGCCACGTTCACCGTACTCAATGCAGTACCACCAATCAGGCTGCTGCTGCTGTTCAGGCTGATGGCGCCGGCATTCACGTTGGCAGAACTCACCGCATCAAAGTTGATGTTGAAGTGGTCGGTGGCGTTTTGGACGAAGGTAAAGTTCAGCGTACTGGCGGAGGTCGCGTCACCTTTCACTTCCAGCTGTGCGGCGTTACCGCCGGCAGCGTTGATGACGTTGACGTTAGCCAGGCCGGAGATCACGAAGCCTTGCGTCCCCAGGTTGGTCGCCGCTGCGTTCTGGGTGACTGTGCCGCCCGTAGTGCCTTCTACCGTAGACGTGCCGTTGGTCAGGCCAAAGTCGAAGGTGTTGGTTGGCGTAGTGACGCTGGTGGTGGTCGGTGAACCAATCAGCGGTGTCGTAATCAGCGTACCGACAGACTTACCGATATAGCCGGTCAGATCAATCTGCTCAAAGTTCGAGAAGTTGTTGGCGTTGCTGCTCACGGTGCTTGTGCGAACGCCCAGGGCGTTCTGGTTAGTCACTACGGTTTTGGTGATGAAGTTGGCGGAGATGGAGTCGGTACCTGCGCCGCCATCAGCCTTAACCGTGTTCGCGACAGTGTTCGCCCCACCGGAAACACCGTTGCCCGCCCAGTGCAGGCTGTCGTTACCGGCGCCGAGGTTAAACTTCGCCGTGCCGGTCGCGATGTTTGCCGTCGAAGTAACGACCACGTTGTCTGCGCCGGAGCTGGCATTCAGGATCACGTTGCCGTTGTTGACGGTGACAGCAACCCCTGGGTTGACACCGTTGTCAGACAGGTTAACCGTTGCCGCGCTGGTGCCGTTGATGGTCAGGTTGGCCAAGTGATCGGCGAACTTCAGGTTGACCAGGCTGGCGGCATTGGCGTTCAATTGGACATTCGTCAGTACCGCTGTTTCGGCGTTGCTAATTTGGTGTGAAGCCCCGGTATTTACTGTTCCCGTAGCGTTACCGCCCGCAGCCGTTGCGGTCAGCGAAGCTGCCGTTTTGTACAGCAGACTGGTACCGATATCAAACTCAAATGCGTGCTGCTGAGTCACGACTGTCGCATCAGTTGCCGTTGAACTCCGCAGATCATTGATGATGGCTAATGTGATAGCGGTTTTATCCGTACCCAACGCAATATACGGCGCGAGCTGGGCAGCGGTGCCAGCAACACCATGAACATCAGTATAAACAAGCTGAATAAAATCGCTTAAAGTAATGCCTTTCGGGAAATGAATACCAAACTCGCGAGAAACTAGAAACTCTTTAATGATCCCGTCATAATTTTTTGCGCCACGCTCGAGTTGTCGCGTATAGCTACTCAACCCTAAAGCATCAATTTGACGGTCAAAAACAGATAAGTAAAGAGATGCAAGTTGCTCTTTATTAGCCATGTTTGAAGGCAAGTAACCATCATTATAACTTGGAGAACTAAGCACTAGTTTTTGTTTAGCTGCTAAATCGGAGCCTGATGTGATAGTTTTCAATGTATCATATACATGGACGATCACTTGAGCTCGACTGGCTCCAGATGACAGCTCATTAAGATATCCATTGAGCTCAGTGGTCGTCGGATCCCGCAAGTAACCAGCTTTAAAAATACTTTTGACAAAGTTAGTCGCGGTTGCAGTGACCAATCCTGGACGAAGTTGTAGTAAAGCAGTTGCTGCATCTATTTCTGTAGCAGTACCACCATTAATGCCGGTACCAATGGATTGCAAGATAGCATCAGTTGGGTAAGTGCCCATAATATAAGCAATTCCCTTAACTGTAGTCCCTCCCAATCCTGTCGCAGCACCGTCCCCCGCATAGAGGGCCGTATTCAAAATTTGTTGAAAACTTTGCTGCTGAGATAATAAAGTACTGTCAAAACCGTTATAAGTAACCAGGTTAATAGTAAGTGATGCAATGTTTTGTGCCAAAGTGTTGCCGTTAGTTAAATACCCCGAGAGCACGGTGCTAGAAGGTGCAACACCATAAACCTTAGTATATATGGTAGTTAAAATATCGGAGTCCGATTTCCCAGCATAGAGCGCTTGTCCATCGGTTGATGTCAGTACAGTGTTAACAAAATCACTCGTTGTTTGCAGGCCATACTGGATATTTTGAGCCTGGAGGTCAAAAAAAACCTGGTTAGCCTTTTGACCCAGTATAGCGTAGTACATCGCGACAACGTTCGTTTGAACTGCTAAAGAAGCCATAAAACCCCCAATCATTCAATATGATGGACGATAAAAAAGCAAAAGATAACCACGACTAGCAATTTAAGTTAAGTACAGCTTTTTTTTACTGTCAAGAATAGAAAATAATAATTTTCCTACAAAACAAAAAAATAAGCCAAACTACTAGCCCACTAATTAAAAGACAGTCACAAACGATAAAGAAGATATCAAAACAGATAAAAAAACTTAAAATCACATAGTTGTTTAGAAGAGTCCAACTATCAGCGCGCTCTTGTCTGAAATAATCATTAAAGTGGAAAATTAAATCCACACTCTAAATAATCCTATTAATAATAATTTAATTCATCGATAGAAAAGCACTGAAATATAGTTAACAACATTATCCACACTCACTATATCTCGCCGGTTAAAAGGAAGAATACTTTATTTTTCTACATCCAAATAGGCTTACAGACCATAAAGACCCACCCATTCAGTAGGAATGGCTGATTTTACTTTGGTATAGGTGAAACAGGCTATCGTTGGGGAAATCTGCTGAAAGATGAGTGAATTGAGATCACGAATAAGAATTGGAGAGGTTTTGGGATGGCATAACTACAACATTATTCAAAACTAAATAATGAAAGCCAGCAACAGCCAAACTGGCACCATATTCAACTCAGGATAAGCATATATAGTAACGGCTCAGAAATGCCAGAAGATCAGTTTTACTGGGACTCGAGCTAGATCAGTATGCATATACTGGTTTTTTATAAAAAGCAGAATCAGAGCAGATGAAGCAAAGCCCTTAATATCCATAGACTCTTTACACTGAGTATAACATGAAAACGAGGATATTAACGCAGCGTAGCTAGTCAGATATAAAAGGTAGCGCTTCAACTAAATACTTTCCGTATTTTAAAAAAGCAATAATAATATCGAAGAAGTTCTGTTTATGAGCAATGAATTAAAAAGATAATATAGAAGGTGCAATAATCATGAGGATTATTGTTAGATCAAGAGAGGACTCATCTTAGAATGAGTCCTCCTGTGTGAAAATCATCATTGAAGTTAACTACTTCATGAAGATTGATAAGGCAGGATTGAATTAAGAAGAATATTACTATTAAAATGAGAGCCCCTCCTCCAGATTTTTAGGAGGGTATGAAAATATTGTGTCGTGAATAAGAAATCGTTCAATAAATAAAAATCAGCACTTCCGCATCATCCCGCAATTTTTTTTGTTTTGTGATTGGTAATAATATAGAAATAAGTCAGTATTATAAAACTATCGACAGTAAAGAAAGAAACCGTTGCTGTGAATATAGCCACGATAGCAACATCATAACTATCCAGTTTAAGTATCAAAAACGCAAATATCACTCCAACAAATCCTAACAGTCCCATATCCATAATTAATCCGGATAGCCCTACAGCAGGAATTAGGCCTTGTTCAGTGAGATAACCAATCAAGGGTTGATAATCTACGATACAGTTGTACTCAGTGTTGCATCCATAGAGAAGATTACCAATATTCATATGGAGCATAAGATATGATGCCGACAAACGGTGAGCAATGGAGTCATTAATGGTAAAGTAGCTCGGCGCCCCAATATTTAAAAATTGTGCCAATGATACAAAAATAACAATGAACCCGATAAAGGTTACAATAACCGGAACCTTTCTCAACAATTTTCTCATAGGGTGAAGAATAAAGAAAAGAACGAGCGTAATCGATGATTTCGAGAGACTGAAAAGATAACCAAGAAGAAAAAGTGATTTCTCGATGAAATTAAGCTTATGATCTCTTGAGCGTATCATGAAAGAAATAATTAGCAGAGAAGCAAAAAAACCGGCCTCTCGCGATAAACCTGACATGCGGGGAAAGAGGAAGAGTGTATATTGATTCGTAAAAGTCATCGTTGCGAACTCGCCCCAGAAAAACTTCGATATGGAGCCTGGACCAATCGCCGCAGAATAAGAGGGATTAATCTGATACGCAATGAATTGTATTATACACCATACAATCGATACGAGCATGCAACAATAGACTTTATTGGTAATAGGTGTTCCCACTTTGATGAGATAGGATACCCCTAAGATAAGCACAAAAGACTTAAGTGCTAAATCATATCTAAAGAATAAAAAACACATACTTAACCAAATAAAGATACAAAGCAAAACGGCCTTAGAAACCGCCCTAAAAGACCTAATATATTGATAATCAAAAAACACTAGCGGAATCCACAAGTAAATCGTCGTATTGGCAACGAAAGGACTTAAAGGACTTGCAATTATAAACAGTGCTATTAACCACCTTAAGGCTTTTAGATAAAAAGACTCACTACACTTACTGTTCTCAAGAAGCATATTCTCTGACACTATTGTCATCATATTTCCTTTCTTAGAAACTTATGACAGGCTAAAATCATTATAAAAATATGCACTTAACGGATGGACGCAAGTGCATATAAACTTAAATCACTTAATAAGCGCCATCTTTTTTAAGCACGACATTAATAGTTTTAAAAAGTATGGCGATGTCGTTCCATAGCGCCCAATTCTTAACGTACCATGCATCAAAATAGACTCGGGTATCATAATCAATATCATTACGACCACTAACTTGCCATAGTCCCGTCATGCCAGGTTTTGCCATCAAATAGTAGTCAACATCACCTGCATAACGCTCAAGCTCAGCCTCAACTATAGGCCGTGGTCCAACCAAACTCATTTCGCCAATAAAAACATTCCAAAGTTGTGGAAGTTCATCAAGACTAGTTTTCCGTATGAAAGAACCTATCTTAGTAATACGCGGATCATTTTTTAATTTGAAATCTTTATCCCATTCTTCACGCGCTACAGGATCATTAGCAAGTAATTCAGCCAAAACTTCTTGCGAATTTACAACCATTGAACGGAATTTTAAACACTTGAATTTTCTTCCGTCACGGCCGATTCTTTCATGCCCATAGATTGGCTTTCCACCATCACGTGATACCGTATAAGCTAAGAAAAGCAACACTGGTGACAAAACGAGCATTATTGCAAATGAACCGAAAATGTCAAAGATACGTTTAAGAAAACGCGATGAGCGTTTTGCTAAATTATTGCTGACCCTCAGAATCATTACCTCATGACTGAAAATAAATGACATATCCGTACCGTAAAGAGGTACTCCTCGCAGAGTAGGAATGACAGATACTGAACGACAATTATGCTTTGCTAAATTTTTTAGCCACCAATCACGCAAGCTATGTTGCTCAAATTCAAGAGCCACAATGAATTGAGTATTTTCTATGTCTGCAATTTCCCATAATTCCTTTTCACTATTAATTACAGAAATACCATTGTATTCTCTTTCACACGGTGAATCTGTGCACACAAACGCGGAAACGTTGAATCCTAAGACTTCTTCACTTTGTAGAGCAGCATATGCCTCAAATGCGTTGCGGCCAGATCCGATGATAATCGTATTCTTTTTCCACAAATTGAGTTTATTAAGAATGTGTTTGGCTAAGCTACGACCTAACGGAACAGCGACAAGGATCACCGCCCAGGTAACCAACCATAATAACCGAGAAAAGTTCCATTTTGAGAATGCAACTAATGCCAGATCTAGAACCGCGAAAATAATTAATGTTCTAATAATTTCTTTCAATTCAAACCAAAAAGGCTTCCGGTAAGAATAGTGTCTAAGTCGGGTCCAAAACCATCCAATGCAAATGACAGACAGGAAAAAATGAGATAAAAACCTCATATTAATTTCGTTTGCGGGAATAAAAGCAGACACGTTATCAAAAACAGAATATACAATACAATAAGCAAAAACAATTGCTAAATTGAAAAATAATAAATCAGCCGCAGCAAGAAATATTTTTGGGATAGCCCCCCCCCAAAACATATTATTTCTTTTCATCAGTTTTACCCATTTCTGAATAGCCTTAATCGTTTTATAAAAACCCGAATAAAATAAAATGCTACGCTTATCTCAGCTGAAGCATTCTATTCGAGAACCTACGATAATAACTTAGTATGCTATTTTCTTACTCTCTTCAAATTGTTCCCACTTGGATGTGATATATTCATCCATTTCTTTCTTGAAACGTTCACATGAAAATTTCATCGCATGATTTCGACAATCTTCAGCGACAAAGTCATCTTTTATTTTTTCAAAATGCTGAACAGCAGCTATCACAGACTGAGGCGTTTGCTGATCAAACAGAATACCCGTTGGTTGTGTAACTCCAAACGGCCTTACCGTTTCGAGAGATCCCCCTTTTCCGTAAGCGATTACAGGAGTTCCACAAGCCTGGGCTTCCACTGGAGTAATACCGAAATCTTCTTCCGCTGCAAAAATAAATGCACGAGCTTTTTCCATGTATTTTTGCATTACATCATTGGGTTGATAACCTAAAATTTCAACATTCCCGGCTGCTTTCGACTTTATCTTTTTCATCTCACTGCCATCACCAATCACAACCAATTTTTTATCTGGCATGGCACTGAATGCATCAACAATAAGATCGACTCTTTTATAAGGTACAAGGCGTGATGCGGTGACATAATAATCTTCTTTTTCCGAGCAGAAGTTGAAACTCTCGACATCCACAGGCGGATAAATAACATCAGCATCGCGTCCATAAACTTTTTTTATTCTACGAGCAATAAATTGAGAGTTTGCCACAAAATGGTCAACGCCATTAGTAGTTCTACAGTCCCAAATCCTAATTTTATGTAGCAACCATTTCGCAAGCATTCCTTTCAATCCGCGATCTAAACCAGACTCTTTCAAATACTGGTGCTGTAAATCCCACGCATAGCGAATTGGTGAATGAACATAACTAATATGCAATTGGTCAGGTCCGGTGAGAACTCCTTTTGACACAGCATGTGAACTAGAAAGAATAACATTGTGACTAGAAACATCTAGTTGCTCTATGGCAAAAGGCATTAATGGAAGATATTTTTGGTATGCTCTCTTCGCCTTTGGCAAGGTTTGTATAAAAGTAGTTTTAGCTTTCTTTCCTTTGAAATTAATACGTGACTCATCCGATAAGAAATCAACAACAGAATATAAGTCAGCTTCTGGATAAATTTCAAAAAACTCTTTAATAACCTTCTCTGCACCGGCATACGTGACTAGCCAATCAGCAATAATTCCGACGTTGATTTTCTCTTGAAACATAGAAATTCCTTGAGCCATAACATTTATTCTCAGATGAACTGATGTGATATTAAGCGGATCAGTTTCTAATTTAAGCAATCAACAAGAGTATTCAATTGTTGTGCTGAGTTCACCCAAGAAAATCTTTTAACATTTTCGCGACCTTTTTCGATTAACTGAACACGAAGCGTTGGGTTATCTCTTATCATATACATTGCATTGACAATTTCAGATTCATCTTCTGGATTGAAGAAGATTGCACTATCCGACAAGACTTCTGGCATTGAAGCTGCGTTAGATGACAGAACAGGGCAATCACATGCTTGCGCCTCCAAAGGAGGAATACCAAATCCCTCATATAGGGATGGAAATATGAATGAGTATGCGTTTGAATAAAGTTCAACGAGTTCATCATCTGAAACTCGACCGAGAAATTCAATTTTATTTTTGCAATTTTTGATCAACTCATCCAAATCTATGCCGCCAAGATTCTGACTCTTCTCCCCGATTATTTTTAAAGAGTAGCCATCAAATTTTTCTGCTTTTGAAAAAGCTTTTATTAAACCATGAAAATTCTTATGGAAACTAGGAGAAGAAACAGCCAAAAAATATTTATTTGCCTCCTGAGAGTTAGAGGTTATTGCTTTTTTTTTGAAAACATCACTTGATGCATTATAGATGACATTTATTCTATCTTTGCCATAATGGTAAACACTATCAATTTCATCCTTAGAAAACTCACTAACCGTTATTAATGCACGGCTATTCTTCAGCATCAAAGGAATAAAAGTGTTATAAATTGAGCGAAACTTCCATGAATAGCTTTGAGGGAATTTTTTATATGTAACATCATGGTGCGTTACGACCTGATTTCTATAAAAAACTGGGCCAGTATTGCCAAGATTAATCAGGAGCCCTCCTCCATTCTTCTTAAGGTAATTAGGAAGGGTTATTTGTTCCCAAAAGTGACCTCCCCTTTCTCCGATTTTAATTACATCAAGCTTAGATGCTATCTCGTCTCTCAAAATATCCGGAGGTGCCAGGAATACAACATCGCTTCTTATTTTTTTAAACTCAAGACTAATTTGCTCTGCAAATCGCTGTACTCCAGTCAGATTTTGGGTTAAAAATCTCGCGTTGACATATATCATAACCAGGTAAATACCTTATTTTTGACTATTAACTTTTAAACTAAGCACGCTAAAAAACTAGGGTAAGAGAGAAGTCTTACCCTAGTGTTAAAAACTAAATCCTAGCTTTTATACTCATATTGATAATAATCATAATAGTTAGTAGCCCGCCGCTCAACAGCATTCAAGATAATACCTTTAACTTCGATGCCATTTTGCTCAAAACGCCTCATACTTACTTCGATCTCTTTCACTGTATTCATCGCAAACCTAGCAACCATTAAAGATGTTCCAACATGGTGACCTATGATAGCTGCATCAGTAACAGCTAAAATCGGTGGCGTATCAATAAGCACGAGATCGTAATTTTTAGTAGCCCAATCAACAAGGTCTCCAAAACGTGAGGTCATCAGTAATTCAGCAGGGTTAGGTGGAACCTGACCACGAGAAATGAAGTCCATACCTTCTATATCAGTTTTCTTTATCGAGTTCTCTATTGCTATTTTTCCAGCTAAAATATCTGATAAGCCATTTGTTCCTTCAAAACCCAGCAAACTATGCGAATAACCTTTTCGCATATCGGCATCTATAATAAGAACCCTTTGCCCGGTTTGAGCAATAACAGCAGCTAAGTTAATGCTAACAAAAGTTTTACCAATATTAGGACTAGCACCAGATATCATTAAAACATTGTTTTTTGCCTCAAGCATTGCGAAATGCAAACTAGTACGAAGACTTCGAATAGCTTCAATAGCTAGGTCTGCAGGGTTTTCTGTAGAAAGAAGATTACCTTTGCCTGGTTGATAACGTTTTTTATAGTGAACAAACGTCTCTCTATCTTTCTTTTGTTGCCACTCAGAAAATGGAATGCTCGCATATACGTTTATTCCTTCCTGTTCAAGCTGCTCTGGGCTTTCAATGCCCTTATGCAACATTGTTTTTAGCAAAACAATACTTACGGATATCAGCAGGCCTAAAATTGTTGCAATGATAATAATTAACAACGTGCGTGGTTGTACAGGTTTGATCTGAGTGATGGCCGGATCAACCACACGGACATTACCAACTGTGCTCGCTTTGGTAATGCTTAACTCTTGCTGTTTATTTAATAACTGCATGTAAATTTCTTTACCTGCATCAACATCACGTGTTAACCGAATAATCTCTTGTTGAGTCTTCGGCATGCCATTAATTTTCTTATTTAAGTTACCTCGCTCTGTCTCCAATGTTTTACGCTTTTCTAACAATGCCCGATAGGCAGGGTGTTCTTTAGTGTAAAGCTTGGATATCTCGGCCTCTTTGAACGTTAACTCATTGAGTTGTGACTCTGTGGATACAATAGTATCCAGCATGGATTTCGCTTCAAGAGAGAGGTCGACAGAAGAGTTTTGTTGTCTGAAAAGATTCAGCTTATTTTCAGCCGTATCTAGTGACTCTCGTACGATCGGTAATTGCTCTTTTAAGAATGCCAGACTTTTTGCGGCCTCTTCCGACTTTCTTTCAACATTTTGCAATAAATAATTATTACTAATGCTTTGCAACACTTTTTTGCCTTGAACAGGATCAGTACTCAAATAACTGAGATTAAGAACACCGGTATCCTTTCCTTTATCCACAACAGTCAAAGCTTTTAAAACTGTATTTATCGCATTAATTTTGTGCACTTTTTCAACAAAAAAGCTCGTTTCCGGATCCGCATCAATATCTGTTACAAGTAAACTTGCAAAATCCGATGTTGATAGTGTACCAACTTGCCCTTTAAGAATTTCCTTATCATCAGCTAACAGAATATAATTATTTTTATCGACAACCTTAAGTTCCATCTGGGAACCAATCAGATCTTCACGTACATTAAGGCGCGAGAGTGCAATTTTTGGCTCTTTCTCTGAGATTAGCTGCTCCCAGACACGACCAAGAATAGGGAATCTTTTGACGGAAACTATAGTATCGAGACCAAGATCATCGACAGTTTTCCCTACTACCATCCTGGACTGGATCAATTCTATTTCGGTCGATGATGTACTGGAGTCATTGTTAGAGATCATTTGTGAAAGATCGCTAAGTATTGCATTCCCTGCCTTGTTTTCAACCTGAATTAAAGCATCTGATTGATAGACGGGAGTTGCGAATATGACATATACCATGCTCACAACAGAGAATAAAAGGGTTATACCAATAATCAACCAACGATGATCAATCAGTATTCCAAATAACCTGCCGAGATCGATGTCATCCTGACCATTGCCAGTAGTGCCAGCTCTTTTATTTTCAGTCATTATCATCTCTATTCATCAATTTAGTGCTTTAACCCATTTCTGAGCTGACTCAGCTAACAGCTTATAGACAAACTCAAAGACTTCGTCGCTCTTACGATAAGGGTCGACTACTTCTTTTCTATCGTTCCAATGGCCATAAAGCATCGTTTTGCCACGTGCCTCAGGTGCGAATTGACACACCGCATCAATATGCTTACGTTCCATAACAAGAATAAGGGAGCTCTTCCTGCACATTTCGGCGGTTAATTGGCGTGCAACATGCCCATCCAGACTTAACCCATGCTCATTAGCAACGTTGATGGCTTTGGCATCAGCAGAATTGCCCACCAAAGCAGAAATGCCTGCTGAGCTAATTTCTTTATGAGGAAGCAACTCCTTTAATAAACGCTCACCGATAGGCGAACGACATATGTTTCCGACACAAACAATTAAAATTGAATCAAACATGTCTCAATTCCTACGGCCAGTTTCGGATACGTAAGCTAGCTTCGGTTAGATTATTGAAGCTAGAGATTGTAGGCGCAAGCTGTACTATTACGCGGTTCCAACGAACGACAGGTGCAGCTGTAACATAAACAACATCATAAGGCTGCAAATGGAATTCAGTACCCATAACCATAGCAGTAGCATCAGCCATATTAAGTTGATATATATCCGCAATCTTTTTGCCTTGCGTTCCACGCAATGGTCGAATAACAAACACACCTGTTGCATCAGCAGTGTTTTGATCCAAGCCGGCAGAGTTACCTAATGCTTCTGTTAAGGTCATACCACTGCGATCCATTTTTAATGTCGCCGGGGATTTAACTTCACCCATAACAAAAACTTTTAAATCATCGTTACGTGGTACATAAATAATGTCACCAGGATAGAGCAACTGATTTTGAGTTAAATCACCATTCTGCATCAACTTTTGAAGCGATATTATTTGCTCTTTACCATTGTGCGTCAAAACTACATTTCGCCAATCGGCATTAGCACTGAGTCCGCCTGCAGCATTAATGGCATCTAATACTGTCAATGGAATATTGGTAATTGGCTGTTGACCTGACTTCTCAACCTCACCAGTAATGTAAGCTTTCTGAGATCTAAAGGCAGCTATATTCACATCTACTTGAGGACTTTCAATATATTGAGTCAGACGACTAGAGATTTCACTTCTTACCTGGCTGGCTGTTTTCCCTGAAACTTTTACCTTTCCAATGTAAGGGTAGAAAATAGTCCCATCGGATTGTACCCAGTTACCGGTATCACTCGCACTGCGATACTGACCTGCAGGCGTAGTTAGTTCTGGATGATCCCACACTGTGATGTTTAAAACATCACCAACACCAATTCTGTACTCATAATTCTTCGTTGCTTGCTCTAATAGCACGTTAGGCTGAGCAACAACTTTTACCGGTCTAAGTTTGGCGATAAGTGAGGGGGTCAAAGGGTAAATGTTGACTAGCTCATCAATCTGAAAGTCGCTATCTTCTTGTTTTACAACATTTTTGCTATCAGTTGTTAGGTGCTGACCGGGAGCAATTGCACATCCCGTTAGCATAGCTCCATATACAATGATTGCTAAAGCTTTAACTTTTGGATTTATCATTATTGATCACTACCATCTGAATATTTAAGTTAAATTTTTGGCGTTCGCTGGCGAATGTGAGCGATTATTTTACTCCGAAGAGACATCACAGAATCACCACTGACATCATATAGGCTGTCCGTAGGTAAGTAATCTAACATACCATCCCTAGCAGCAGCAATGATTGGCACATTTCTTTCCAAAGCTTCCAGCATAACAAGCGGCACGCCTTCGAACAGCGATGGTATTACTAGAAAATCAATCTTGTTCTTTTCTGCGACATCCCAAGAGTTGGTTGCCCAGCCATGAAACACCATCGATATATTATCTGGTAATTTTCCCTGCATGTTTTTTAAATTGTTTAGATCAGGACCATCACCCACTACATGCAATGCAATTTGATATTCGCCAATCCCTGAAAGGGCCTCTACTAATACATTATGTCCTTTTTGATGAAATTGCACACGGCCAATGATGAAAATATTAACGACATCAGTGACACAAAATTCCCGCACTGTGAAAGATGCTGAGGTTTTTTCAACGAAATTATGAACAATAAGGACTTTTGCTTTTCTATTTCTATTTATTATTTCTTTTTCAAAAACCTTCGATATCGTTATATAATTATTGCATAGCCTATAAGCTATGGTTGAAAAACTGTCTTTTAACCATGCAGCTTTTGCCGCCATTCTCTTGAAAGAATGAGCGTAAGGTATATAACTACTGACAGTTTTATTAAGCAATTTCCCCGCAACAAAGTAGCCCACCCCCTGGAGAATATCACCTTGAACAACAATGATTTTACTTCCCTTTGGGGTTGAACGCAGCAACCTTATGCAGCGCAGTACGTATACCGGATTAAAAAGAGCATGGAGAAACTCGGGTTTGAATAAATTAGCTTTAAATGATTCGTACGCAATTTCATTTTCTAACAGTGTTTTTTTTATTTTTATATTATCGCTAGGAACATACGCCAGAAAACTTCTTTCTTTAAATTCTTTTTGCTGTCTCAGTAACTTGATAAGTTCTATCGCCATAATCTCATGTCCACCCACTATTTTGGAGGGAAAAATGAAACATACTGGACAATCTTCAAGCGCTGAGGAAAAGAGTTTAATATCACTTTCTATCATATCATTCATACGCAGGGCTACCCGTACCTATACTACAATTTGGTTTTTATTTATAGGCAGTATTCATAAAAATAATGACTACTTTGTTTTAATAGCTAAAAGTCAAAGCAGTCCTTATTAGTATATTAAAAAATGTCTATGTCTATAGCGGCCAAGAAAAAATCATCCAACTAGAATATGGTGAACACTTGCGCTGAAGCTTTATAAATAAAACAAAATTTGCTATGACAATATCCATATAATGACGAGGATTTATTTTCGAGGCATTAAGCTAAATAGCATGCTACGGTGTAGCATCAAAAAATTAGCTCCGTGCAAAATCTTTGCATTTTGCTATCAATTCATTTGCATATTGAAGGTGAATGTCTTTGTTTTTGATAACAGTTCTAAGCCCTATTTTTTCACCAGAATACTCAAAGTTTGTAGTCGACTCGGCTTTATCATCAACATCAATTCTATTGAAGAAGTCAAACAGACCATCAAATCGACAATTGTCGACCTTATTCTTGAAGCCGCCATTAACGAAGATAACCGGAGTTCCCATAGCTAAGCACGGTAATGCTGTGTGAATTCTCGACGTCACTACCAGTCTTGCATTAGCCAAGCGTTGTAGGAAATCATCGGCTAACTTGAACCCTTCCTTCGCATCAATATACGGTATAATTTGTGTTTCAAACTTGGCTTGCTCTAATAATTCTGCATCGAAATACTGATTTAGTATTTTTTTACGGTGAGTGAATTCAAAAGCACGCCCATTTAGAATTCGTTTACCAAAGCGGAGAGGCTGACGGATTAGTTCAGGCAGCGTCTTTGAGTCATACATTACGTCGATGAAGTAGATATCATCAGTAACATTATTTCGCTTGTAAGTCTCTCCCAGGGTTAATGTCATACACCCCGAGTAATACGCATCAACCCCTTTTTTTTGTAACAAGTCACGTGTATAAAAATCGCGACAACCGATGGGAGAGTACTTTTTAAAATGCTCGATCGCTGCCGGAGTCAACATTTTTTCTGCGACAGTCGAGTTAATATGTATCGATACATATAACGGACTGACATCATCTGATGGTGGGAAATTTTCAGGTAAATCCATATACCAGGCATTCATAATCATTTTTGTTTTATTGCCTGCATATGAATTCATATGGTCACGAGGGATGAAATTATCCACATGCGGGAAGAATTGTTTAGCAGCTGTACTTTGGACATAGTCCCCAAGGTTAATCCAATTACGCTTAACATATACTTCACTTTCGTAAGTTAATACGCCATATTCATTATTCATTATTCAACCTTAATATATTAAACCCGTTTAAACCGATTTTTAATCATCATGATAATATTTACCCTCTCTTTTTTGCTCACAATAATTATAGAGAACATGAACAAGACGGCAAAGAGGTTAATTAACACCAGACTTACGACACCGAAGAAACCACCTACTATATAATAACTACAATAATGACTAAAAAAGATACAAACCAGAGCTACAAATACCAATCGAGGGAAGTCATATAATAAGAAACGATTGACGCTCACCCCTATGACCTTGCTTACATAAATGACTCTGAAAATCAATAAACCTAAAGTGCAAAATATTCGTGCTGATACTGCGATATAAATAGAGTAGCCGGCAGAGTAAAGAATTAGTGTCAGTACTAAAGAAAGTAGCATGATTGAAGAAACTATAATTTGATAGTTCCTTAGCTTTCCCACTGCATAGATTGCAGTCACATAAGGACCCGACATCGAATCTATCAGGACATATATAGCTACTATCTTTATAAGACCGACCAAATACTCGGGAGGCGTATTTAGCCAAATTCCGGCAATAATTTTCGCATCAATAAAAACCGGTATTGCAGAAACCATGACAACAAACGCAGTTAGTTTGCAAGATAGCGATAATAGAGACTCTACTTCACGATGGTTACCAATCGTATACTGCTTTATTATTTGAGGGTTAAATGCTGTCTGCAAGGTACCGATAATTCTATTAAAGGCAATTAATACTTGTTCTGCTAACCAGACAGCACCGTTAGCTACGACACCTACAAAATAATAGGTTAGCAACGCTATCCCCTGAGACAACCCAACCACGCTTAGTGATCCCAGCATCGACCAGCTTGAGAAGAAGAAAATTTCCTTCAGCAAACCCGCGCTATCCTTCTGGCGAAGATTTATTTTACAAATACTTAACCGAGAAGTACAAAACTTAAGATAAACTGAAAAGACAAGAAAATAGCCTATTAGCAAGAATATCGCATACCAGATAATTTTATTTTCAGTCACCGAGACCGAGAAAATAAACACCATAAACCATCGCTGGAAGGCATCAAATATACCGATCTTGGCGAATAAATCCATTTTTTCACATGCAATCATTGATGCTATAAATGGCGTTTGCATTATTTGGAAGAGCAAAGAAAGAATTGATATTTGATAGACCCAAAATATATCATCGAGCCTTGCCTCTGGCACTTTTAACTTATGCAGCAAAAACCAAAGTCCGACTGTCTCTGCAATGATAATTATCAGGGCACATATAATCAAATGAACAATTATACTGACGTTAAATACTTTACTCGTCCAGGAAAAATCCATCTTTCCCAAGCCAACAGATAGAAAACGCTGTGTAGCCAACGCCGAAACATTCTGAATGAACGAGAACAGTATGATTATACTACCGACCAAACTATACAAACCGAAATCATAAACACCCAAGGCTTCCAGAACCATTCGTGATGTATATAGCGTCGCAAACATGATTAACAACATGCGACCATACAGCATGAAAGTATTTTTCGCCATTAATTTTTTATTGACCACTTAGAGTTCTCTTCTCAGTAAAATAAAACTGACGTCGAGCGCCCATAACTCACCTCCCCTTTCAGCCCCCTATCCTTATGATGTAAAGAGCATAATGAATTGCGGTTCTAGATACATTACATTGAGGCTTCGTTTAACCGAATTAGATTATCATAAACAATAAACTAATTTTCTCTTGTTAACATCAAGGACTTTTACGTAGCAAAAAGAAAGACGAGCAAACTCCCGATTGCTCGACTTTTTTAAATAATTTCTATACGGCTGTAGTTACTTAGCTGGCAGCGATCCAAAATCAAATTGTTTAAGCCATTCTCGAAATGCGCCACCCTGTATTGGATGGCGTATCCCATAAGTCACGAATGCCTGTAGATAACCAAGCTTCTCACCGCAGTTAAACGACTCGCCAACCAATCCAGTGGCCTCGACCGTCTGATACTTCAGTAATTCGGCTATAGCGTCCGTCAGCTGAATACGCCCCCAGGCGCCCGGCTCGGTTTTTTCCAGAATGGGCCAGATAGCGTCTGACAGTACATAGCGCCCAACAGCTGAATAGTTGGATTTTAGTTGAACACCGCTGTCCGGTTTTTCGATAATCGCGGTAATGGGTGAAGACTCACCTTGCCGCAACGCATTGTTCTGGCACTCCACAACGGAGTAATTGCGCAAAATGCGCTCATCCACAGGCTGTATCAGCACCTGGCTCAATCCCGTCTCTTCGAAACGAGAAATGAGGTGCGGCAGGTTATCTTTTCTAAGATCAGCTTTAGCATCGTCAAGCAACACATCTGGCAACAGCACCACGAAAGGAGAGTCTCCGATCAGTGGTTTAGCACAAAGCACTGCATGACCCAGCCCTTTAGGTTGCCCTTGCCGAATATGCATCAACGTTACGCCTTTCGGCGTTATCGATTGGACTTCATCCAACAACTGGCGCTTAACGCGTGCCTCGAGCATCGCTTCCAATTCAAAGGACGTATCGAAATGGTTTTCTATTGCATTTTTAGATGAATGCGTAACCAGAATGATCTCTTTGATGCCTGCCGCTACGCACTCATTAACAATATATTGAATCAAAGGCTTATCGACGATCGGCAACATCTCTTTAGGAATCGCTTTGGTCGCCGGTAGCATATGCATGCCAAGGCCAGCGACAGGAATGACAGCTTTCAACTTCGTCATGCTCGTCCTCTTCAATCTTGTGAACGTACTCAGCCACAATGTTAGTTGTTATTCAAGGCCTGCTTCAACCATCGCGAGAAATCTTCACCTTCTGTGGCATGGCGCAGACCGTATTGCACAAAGGCCTTCATATAACCGAGTTTATCGCCGCAGTCGTGTGATTTACCGCTCATATGGAAGGCTTCCACTATTTGCTCATCCATCAGCATGGCGATAGCATCGGTCAATTGGATCTCATCGCCGGCGCCAGGCGGCGTCTTCTCGAGCAGCGGCCAAATAGCGGCGGAAAGCACGTAGCGCCCCACAACCGCCAAGTTAGAAGGCGCTTCCTCACGCGAGGGTTTTTCAACCACTGCCGACATCGGCGCACTTTCGCCTGCAGCCAGTGCTACTCCCGCACAATCCACTACGCCATATTTTGACACATCCTGCTCTGGCACCGGTTCAACCATGATTTGGCTGCACCCTGTCGCCTCAAAACGCTGGATCATTTTAGCCAGGTTTTCTTTACGCAGATCCGCGGTGGCGTCATCCAGCAACACATCCGGCAACAAGACGACAAAAGGGGAATCCCCTACCATGGGTTTCGCGCACAATACCGCATGCCCGAGCCCTTTCGCTTGCCCCTGGCGCACCTGCATCACAGTCACATCCGGCGGACAAATGTTTTGCACTTCGTCCAGTAGCTGGCGTTTTACACGCGCTTCCAGCACGGCTTCCAATTCGAAAGAAGTGTCAAAATGGTTTTCAATCGCATTCTTGGACGAATGAGTGACCAATACGATGTCTTTGATACCAGCGGCAACACACTCGCTGACAATGTATTGGATAAGTGGCTTATCGACCACCGGCAACATTTCTTTAGGGATCGCCTTGGTGGCCGGCAACATCCGAGTTCCTAAACCCGCCACTGGGATCACAGCTTTCAGTCTTTTCTGCATTTCCACTTCCACAAGCAATTAACTGATTTATATAGTATAAACAACGAATTTTAGGCAAAATATGGCAGCGCAAACAATTCGATCAGACACGCTACCGCCCTTGGCTTATAGCTGCCAAAACGCTGTTATGAAAATTCCTGTACACAATCCAATGAACGCTAAGCACACTTCTGTACATGACAAAGAGCGCGCATCACACGTTGGCATTTCGCAGCTTGAAGAACAACGAGAATCTATGCCCTTATAACCAAAAAACGCGAGTTATCTTCGCTTATATGGCTAAGATTCTTATACTATTGACTTGCTGATACAAGCCTTAGATACCCGTGGCTAGGTGTTTTCAGAATAAGACTACTAACTCGCTGGAGCCGTGCAAATAATAGCATAAGAATCCTATTTCAATACGTTGATATCATTGATATTTAAAGCGTGTGTCTTTTATGAACAGCTTAGTTAGCATTCTCATACAGCGTTTCTCCATGATGCCAAGTACACCTGAATGAGCTTTGAATTATTGGTTTTTTTCTACCGAAATAACCTGTTTTCATCCATCTCCCCGGATTAGAGTTGAATTTTACCGCCTCAGCGCCCATCATTCCCGTGCGGCATAAGCCGTAGAACTTACAGGTGAAATTGGGCGTATGGAATGGATCGCTGATCCAACAATTTGGGCCGGCCTGGCCACATTGGTCGTGCTGGAAATCGTTCTGGGTATAGACAACCTTGTCTTCATCGCCATTCTGGCGGATAAACTACCAAAACAACAAAGAGATAAGGCTCGTGTCGTCGGTCTGTTGCTGGCGCTGGTGATGCGTCTGGCGTTGCTCGCCTCCATCTCGTGGCTGGCGACGCTGACCAAACCGATGTTCATCGTCGCAGAACACCCCTTCAGCGGCCGCGATCTGATCATGCTGGTCGGCGGGATATTCCTGCTGTTCAAAGCCACCATGGAGCTGAACGAGCGGCTGGAGGGCAAGGATGAAGAACAGCATGGCACACGCAAAGGCGCGCGCTTCTGGCCGGTGGTGGCGCAGATCGTGGTGCTGGATGCCGTCTTCTCGCTCGACTCGGTGATCACCGCGGTCGGCATGGTCGACCACCTGGCGGTGATGATGATCGCGGTCTGTATCGCCATCGGCCTGATGCTGCTAGCCAGCAAACCGCTGACGCGCTTCGTCAACGCTCACCCGACTATCGTCATTCTGTGCCTGAGCTTCCTGCTGATGATCGGTTTCAGCCTGGTGGCGGAGGGCTTCGGCTACCACATTCCGAAAGGCTATCTCTACGCGGCGATCGGCTTCTCGGTGATGATCGAAGCATTGAACCAACTGGCGCAATTCAACCGCCGTCGTTTCCTGTCGAAGGTGCGGCCGCTGCGCGAGCGTACCGCCGAGGCGGTGCTACGCATGCTGAGCGGCAAACATGAAGAAGCCGAGGTCGACAGTCATTCCGCCAATCTGCTGGCCGACAGCGACAGCGAAAACGGCGAGATCTTCAATCAGCAAGAGCGGCGCATGATCGAACGCGTGCTGGGTATGGCGCAGCGCACGGTCAGCAGCATCATGACCTCGCGTCACGACGTCGAATACCTTGAGCTGAACGATCCGCAGGAGAAGCTGACGCAATTGCTGGAGCGCAATCAACACACGCGCATCGTGGTGGTAGAAAGCAGCGCCAGCGATGAGCCGTTGGGCGTTATCCACACTATCGACGTCCTCAAACAGCAGCTGGCGCAGGCGCCGCTGGATCTGCGCGCGCTGATACGCCAACCGTTGATCTTCCCGGAACAGCTCACGCTGTTGAGCGCCCTTGAGCAATTCCGCCAGGCACAGACGCACTTTGCCTTTGTGGTCGATGAGTTCGGTTCCGTCGAAGGCATCGTCACCCTGACGGACGTGATGGAAACCATCGCCGGCAACTTGCCGGAGGCCGGCGAAGAGGTGGATGCACGCCACGACATTCAGCAAAACGAGGACGGCAGCTGGATCGCCAACGGCTATATGCCGCTGGAAGATCTGGTGTTGTACCTGCCGATGCCGCTGGAAGAAAAGCGCGAATACCACACGCTGGCGGGGCTGCTGATGGAACACAGCCAGCGCGTGCCGCAAGAAGGCGAACAAATCACGATCGGTGACTACCTGTTCGAGCCGTTGGAGGTCAACAGCCACCGTATCCTGAAAGTGAAAATCACCCCGCCTCCCCCACCGGAGGACTACGAGGTTTAACATTGAGGCCGGGTATTGCCCGGCCTTGGTTTTACTGGGGAACCAGCAACTCCGTCGCCACGATCACCACCACCAGCCCGACAAT
>Ga0308165_1002172_pt1 | contig 24478 bp, 15 predicted proteins | sample PhyWR2_FD_201032 | JGI IMG/M metagenome (GOLD analysis project Ga0308165, IMG submission 201032) | Phyllosphere microbial communities from UC Gill Tract Community Farm, Albany, California, United States - DLSLW.R2 | ecosystem: Host-associated > Plants > Phyllosphere > Unclassified | place: USA... | reverse complement strand
TTGAACAACCTTTTTATCGATTAGATAACCAATTCCTGGCCAACTGTGTATAACAGCAAATGTTGCTTTAGGATTTTTGGACGCAATGGCATTAAATAGAGATGGAAAAAGTCCGTTCGCTGTTGTCCTTATAGAAGGGATTTCAGGTTTCTGACTTCCCCATTCTGTATAACCATGCATGGTTGGACCAGCTCCCATCAGCATGGATGCCCAGTTAACTGCACTAGATGACGGCAAAACGGTTCTTACATGTAGGCTGTAACTTCCGGTTTGCATCATCTGCTTCACATTTGGCATCTCTGCCTTTGGAATTGCATAAGCGCCAAATCCATCAAATCCTACTAGAACAACATGTTTTATTTTCCTTGTTTGAGCAAAAATAAATACCTGTACCAGGAAAAATGAGATTAAAAAAATAAAGCATTTTTTCATAGAATTTCGATTTGTTTTTAAGCGAACCTTTCATGAGCTTAACCTATTTTAGCTTGATTTATCAAGTATTATAACATGATGTCAATTTTTGTTCTTAAAATGATTATTGGTCTATTAGGTTTATTAATTCTAAAAATTACACCACTAAGTTAATAAATATTAAACACAATTACAGGATTGATCAGTCTTCTATAACAAGATAATTACAAAGAACAGAAATAACTTAGGAGATCAGTAAGTGCGAAAAATAAATTATTGTATGTAGAAATTTGAGTGATGAGATCTCAATATCAAAGTCTTTGGTAGCCGGTAAATTTCAAAAATATGATTATTTGCTAGAAAATCAATTCTGTACAAAAGGTAGCGGATCTCGCAATATAAAGCGAAAATTTATCTTAGTTCCGTTTCTTTCAATCTTCATTATGATTTCTTTTCCTTCTTCCGATTTCATTAAATTTGTGATATCTTCTAATGTATAAGCAGAAGCTGTTCTACCATTAACTGCTAAAATTTTATCATCTCTCCTTAAACCTGCCAATTGAGCAGGAGAATCTGCCCTGACCATATCGATTTTAAATAAAGGTTTTAAAACAAACTTAAACTGCACTTTATTATTAAAATTAACATCCTTACTATCATCACGCTTTAATGTAACTGGTATTTCCTGCTTTTCCCATTTCATTCCATCGTGTACAATTTCTAAACCACTCATATTCAAATAATAAAATTTATCAAAATTTCTATTCTTACTTAGATAAATCTGTTTATTGGGATAATCAAAAATAATTCTAAACCGCCGTAACAACTCATTGCCAATAGATCCAATTCTCTCATTTACCAAATTTGCATTTTGAACGGATTCCAACTCCGGGTAAGCCACCAGTGGAAATGACATTTGGAATGGACCTATGGTCAATTTCTTTATGCGATTTCGCAAACCATAAATTTCACCATTAAATCCCTGACCGATATAATCCGAGATAAAGGGGGGGCGAATTTCATAATCTTTCAATCTATTTTTCAATAACAATACCGCATCACTATTTCCCATATCGATAAGTGCTTTACCATTAATCTCCAGATTATCTTGCTGTACAGAAATTTTAACAAATGGGCGACTTCCGATAACCTCAATGGCTAATGTCGTTACCTTTGACCATGACTTTGGGGTAGTTTTATTAGGAAATACTGTTATTCTCTTTTTCAAAAAGTCAAATTCAATTCTATGGTCTGAAAAGAAGCGACTGCCCAATATCCCATTCACCTCAACACCTATTCGTGATGATATATCAATATGCTCATTATCTAAAATAAAAATAGGATGATCTCTATCTACCATTCTTTTTGCTATTCGCAAATGATTATTGATCGCTAGAATTCCCTCTATCCCACCACTACTTCCAAATCCCTGAAACTTATTTTTAAATATGGTACTATCGACAAGACCTAAAGACTTTCCAAATACCATTGTTTCTTTCACACCAGTATCAAGCAAAAAATTCATCATAAAACCATTGACTTCGACAGGTATAATAACCAAATTATGAGCAAAAATAAAAGGGATACTCAGCTTTTTATTTTTGAGCAAAACAAACCCTGACTGCGCGAAAGCGCATTGGAAAAGAAAACATGTGAACAATAGGAGGCCTATTTTCATAAAAGTCTATATTGGTATCCACAATATACAAAAAAAGAGGATAATAACACATTTGTCCTATAAGAGATAAAAATTTAAAAGCAAAAGAAGCCTTCATATATTTCATATGAAGGCTTCTTTCAAAGATAGATGTCAAATCACCTATCTATGTTTATTATAAATTATTTTGCAAACCAAAGTTTTTTATCGATCTCATCACCACCAAGCTTACTGACAGCATTACTCCAATTAGTACCATTTAAAGTTTGTTGAGTAACCGGATATCTCACACGAGCAGGAAGATCCTTAGCTACAACATTACCCGATTGAAGCGGGATAAAAGTGTAGGTAGAACCATCGTGTGGACGCGTTGCTGTTTCACCAGGCATCAATAATATTTCAGTATCAGGAAAACCTGTTCTTCTATATTCATTCCAAGCTTCATCAGGATTATAGAATAAACTTACGTATTTCTGGTTTAAGACATTACGTTGATTAGCCGTTGGAAGTTTAGCTACAAATGTCGCGATATCTGTTTCAGGCACACCTACTCTCTCCATACTAGCACGCACTCCCTTTTCATAATGATCTTTAGACCAGGAGTTATTTTCACTCAATATAAATTCTACTTCAGCATATTCCATTAAAACTTCTCCGCGATTTGCTGTTAAGATTTCCTTAGAAAAGAAATTTACATTTGCTGCTGCTTGATAGTAAGTCTCCACTTTAGGTAAAGCATACGGAACACCGATATAATCCTTCATATCTTTTGAATCAGTATATCCTGTACTATTATATGCCAAAAATGTTATACCTTTTGGAGCGGCTATTTTATAAAGTCGTGGATCAAATCCAAAATTTGCAGTTTCTCCTTTAAGAAGTTGTACAAAAGAGCGGTTTGGCCAAAAGTCAGTACGTGGAGTACCAGCATAAAAAGTCTGCCAAAGGGGATTACCTTCTACATTTGTAGAGCCAAAAGCATGTACTGCATTATCTTCATTAGATGTAAAAACACCGCTTGCGATTGCATCTTTTATTTCAGCAGCAGCAGCAGGGTATACATGTTTGATACGATTGGCTATACGAAGTCGTAAGGAATTAGCAAATTTCTTCCATTTTGCCGCATCACCGCCATAAATGTTATCTCCACTAGTGAATCCTGATTCATTAATTTTTATTTGAGCAGCTGCTTCTTTAAGTTCTTTTAGAAGATCTTTATAGATATCTTCCTCAGTTGCATAAGCCGGTAAAGGATATTGTTCAACATTTAATGCTTGAAAATTAGGATTTTCCTTTTGCCCATATGACCAATAAGGAACTGGACCAAAATGAGACACAAGATTATCAAATGTATATGCTAACATGATACGAGATGATGCAATTTGATTATCCAAATTACCATAAGCTGACATTTTAGTACTAGTTTCTGGATTTGTACACATATCAATAATATCCTTGAAACTATTAGCTGATCTATATAAATAAATCCAACCATTTGTAGTTTGTGCATCACGATATTGATATTTATCCTCTTCTACATAGTTGTTTTGTGCAGAGTATTGCATCCAGGGCATAGACATTCTAGCCATCCACCAACCATCACGTGTAAAATTCATCAGATAGCGGTTTGCTCCATTAAATACCGTGTAACTTGGTACTTCTTCTGGTGAATTCGGGTTTTTATTAATGTCAGCAAGATCTTTTGTACAGGACATCATCGTTAATGTAGATAATCCGATCACAGAAGACAATAATATTGCTTTTATATCTTTCATATTAAAATAGTCAAAGTTAGAATTGTAGTTTTAAATTAAATCCAAATGTTTTTGAAGCGGGTAAATTTCCGCCTTCAAAACCTTGAATGTTACCACTTCCTGTAGTTGCCATCTCTGGATCAAAGTTTTTGTTGTCTAGACCCCAAGTTGCAAGATTTCTTGCAAAACCAGAAATGGTTGCTCCTTTTAGATGTAATTTGCTAATAAACTGGCTTGGTAAATTAAAACCTAAAGTTATCTCACGCAGTTTTATATAGTCGGCGTCAAAAACGTTTTGCGCAGTAGGTCCAGCATAATAATGTCTATAATACTGTTCACCTGTAATTTGTTTAGTATTTTCCTTAGTATCCGTAACAGTATATGAGCCATCTTGGTTAAATGTAACTTTACCTGTTACTCCTTTAGAAATAGTACCATTTTCACGTACACCATCAGCAGCGGTTGCTTCCATGACACCAGTATAGTGACCAAACATATTAGAAATAGAGAAAAACTTACCACCTTTTTGCATATCAATTAAGGCCGAAAGCGTGAATGCTTTGTAAGTAAACGTATTTCTCCAACCTGCATTAAAATCAGGAAGTATAGAACCTAAATTTTTATTTGGAGTTTTCAGATATAACCCAGACGCCTCAGATACCACTTTATTTCCTCCGTCATCATAAACAAAATCAGAGCCAAATATTTGACCATAAGGTTGGCCCGGTTTAGCTATTAGAGTTGCATTAAAGGGAGCTGTACCGATTGTTAACGATTGTAATCCTTCAGCTAATTCTACCACTTTATTTCTATTTCTAGAGAAGTTAATATTAGATGTCCATTCAAAGTTTTCTTTACGTACAGGAACTAATGTTAACATCGCTTCGAAACCCTTATTAACTGCTTTACCTGCATTTAACACTCTTGAACTAAATCCAATCTCTGCACCAGTAGTTACTGGCATAATTAGATCAGTAGTTTCTTCATTATAATAAGTAAAATCTATACCAACTCTATTGCTTAACATTTGCGCTTCAAAACCGAATTCATATGATTTTTTGGTTTCAGGACGTAATTGAGAATTCAATTTTGAAAGTCCTTTAAGGAAATAGGGGTTATCTAAGAATGTGGTATTGTCAAAAACATTATTTAAATAAACATCTGCTAGGCGATAAGGATCCGTATCATTACCAACTTGCGACCATCCAGCACGCAATTTACCAAAATTCAACCACGATTGTTTCAACACCTGAGAAAAGACAAATGATCCTGTTACAGAAGGGTAAAAATAGGAATTATTATCTTCTGGCAAAGTAGAAGACCAATCATTACGCCATCCAAAATCTAAAAACAATAATTCTTTATATCCTGCTGAGAAATTTCCAAAAATTGAATTTACGCGCTTTTTCGAATGAAAAGTTTCTATTGTAGCAGCTTGAGTACTATTGTTGATCGTATACAAATTTGGCACAATTAATCCACCCTGAGTTGAGGCAGTAGATCGATGAGTTGTTGTATTTCTACGATTCATACCAGCAAAGGCATTCAAAGAAAATGTCTCCCACTTTTTATCAAAATGTATACGACCTTCATAATTCATTTCCATGAACTCTCGTATAGCTTCGGAGAATGATGAAGTTGCAACAGAACCTACAGCAACCTGTTCATTAATTTTCAATGTGTAATTATCACCATAAATATTTCCAGTTGCGTATAATCCAGGCATAATATCATAACGTAACTCTACATTTCCATAGAAACGATCACGTTGATCAGTCGCAATATTTTCATTAACAATCCAATAATGATTATCTGAATAATTTGGAGTTGGATCATCCCAAGATTTAATATTCCAAGATTTTTGCGCACCAGTAATCGTTTTATAATTTTTCAGACGAGAATAATCCAATTGAGTCTGTCCCCACTGAAACATTTTCTGACCAATAGAATTATCTCCATATCCTTGCTCTGGTCTATTGAAACCATTAGTTCTTACATAATTAATTGTTCCTTTAGCAGTTAATTTATCAGAAAACTTGTTATCTAAACTCAATGCAACTGTAGTACGCTTAAGTTCACTATTAGGTACAATACCTGTTTGACTTGTATTCGATAGTGATAGACGCGCTGCTGTATTTTCATAAGACTTAGCAAGAGCTAAAGAGTTGGTATATGATACTCCTGTGTTAAAAAATGATTTATAATCATCTTTAGGATAAGCCCATGCACGAGTTTTTAAATAGTTTTCAGTATCATTTGGATCGAAAGCATCCCAATGCAATACTTGTTGCCCATCTAATTTTGGACCCCATGACTCATCCGCGGAATAATCAACCAATTGATATTCTTTTCCGTTTATTGTAGCTTTAGAAAAATCTGAGCTATATCCACCACCATATAACTTCTGTAATTTAGGTGTGATACCTAAACTCTCAAAAGCAACACCTGTATTGAATACGATCTCATCACGACCTTTTTTAGCTGATTTTGTCTTAATTAACACGACTCCATTTGCTGCTCTAGCTCCATACAAAGCCGATGCTGGACCACCTTTTAACACGTTGACTGACTCTATATCATCTGGATTAATATCAAATCCTGCATCTCCATAGTCACGTCCACCAGCACCACGTTCCGCATTGGCTGAATTATAGTTGGAATTATTCATTGGAATTCCGTCTACAATGATTAAAGGTTTATTCTCTCCTGTAAGTGATCCAATACCACGAAGGACTATACGGGTTGATCCACCCAAACTTGAAGAAGGTGCAGAAACAACTGCTCCAGCAACATTTCCTGAAAGAGATTGTAGCGCATTACCACCTCGAGCTGCTGTTAAAACATCACCTTTTACCTCTTGCGTCGCATATCCTAAAGATTTTTTATCTCTTGTTACTCCCAAAGCTGTAACAACAACTTCATCCAAAGCATTATCGGAATTATCCAAAGTAACATTAAAAGCGGATTGTCCTTCTTTAACAATGAGGGTTTTATCAGAATAACCAATAGAACGGAAAACGATAACTTTTCCTGTAGGAACAGAAAACGAATAATTTCCATTCGCATCTGTTTGGGTAGCTAGAGTAGATCCTTGTACAGCAATAGTAACTCCTGCTAATGGTTTACCATCAGCTCCAGTCACTCGACCGCTGACCTTTTTATCCTGTGCAAATGCAACAGAGGTCAGAATCATACTACCCACAAAAAAACTGAGTAATGTTTGTTTCATATGTTTATGTTTATTTAAGTATGTAAAGCCTTAAAAAGGCTTTGGTTAAGTAAATTCCTTTTCATAAAATTTTAACAACCGAATCTTCTCGTACTATTTTCGATAATTAAAATTCATATTCAATCAAGATTTTCAATCCATTTTATCTTTATACAGACGAAAAACCTCAATCGATTGTTTGTTTTTTGTTTAACACATTCTTATAAAAACTATATTAAACTTATATAAATATTTCGTTGGTCAATTAGGTATTAGCTCTTAACTAATCTAGATTTTGCCTAACACACTTTATAATTTCAAACAACAAGCTTGTTAAAAAATGTTAAAAACAAAGTTAAAATAATAATTTAATTAATCAACAATCCAAATAAAAAGATATGATTGGAGTTTATTACTGTATAAAATCACCAAATTATTGTGGTACAATTAAACTCTTTTAATATGTTATTGCTACTTTAACCGAGGATAAAGCACTTTGTCCTATAGATTTGCTACTACTTAAATTGTCATGCAGTATTTAGTTTTCTTCTTTTTTAAGATCAGTTAGTATACTTTGTTAAAAAAATGTTAAAACAAATATATACCATTTTTTAAATTTGAAACAGTAAAATGATATGCTAGCATATAAAATCTGCAATAAACCACATAACTAATTGATATTTAGATTATTATTTTTAATCTCATATGTAACAAAAATCTTTATGTGTCAGTTAATTCTGTATAAAGAAGATTTATTAATCATTGTTTAGACAATTATTAAAGATTTAATGAAAGAATAGACACACAAAAACTGATTTACGATTTGCAGTCCGGATTATTTTTCTTAACAAGGTGCTAATAATGATATTCTACATTTGAATCAAAAAGAGCTTGCATAAGCAGATGATGAACTATTTTCTTCCATATCAGATCTGGAACTAATATCCAATCTTCTTTACCTCCATCATGAAAGACCAGTGATAACAACCAGGTCTTTTCGCTTATTTTACAGTTTGCTCCGCAGACTATTTGATTATCTTCTAAAATATAAAAACAAGCAAATTGATGAACCTATCATCAGACACTATCAGCTCTTATTCAGTTTATAGGATGTATAACGTAACCACATGGATACTCAAGAACAACCTACCGATATCAAATCATCTACATAACAAACTCCACACCCATCATAGACGCTCTCAAAGAAATGGGAATCTCCGACACCCTACTGCAGGAAATCCGATACGTTGTCGACCAACACTTCGATGATATAAAAGTCGATTTCTCCTCTTAACGTTATTGTCTTAAAATTGAGTATATTTTTACTACTAACGTATTTACGCTCACAAGACTATTTAATTAAATAATTTCAACTCCCATGAATATCCTGTATCTCCCAAAAAATTGAAGATGATAAAAGACACCCTGATTCAAACAGCTAATTATAAAAAGTAGGGGTATACCCCCGTTACCCCTACACCGACCGGCCAACTTCTCTTTAAAAACAAGCTCTATATCTCTGTAGAGCTGATTCTATAAATCAGCTGAATATACCCCATTTCCTATAGACTACCCCTCACCTCCCTTTAAACATCATTTAAGCCGTCTATCCTGTGTAGAATGCCCTATTCATTGCCCCTACGCAACGAAATTAACCGATTTATCTTTGTTTTGAAGCGCAAGATAAGCCAAAGCTGACGCTTAAAATAGATCTCCCTGTCACTAAAAGAAGTAAAAAACATTAGCCGCTACTTTACATAAAGTATTAAAAAGTCCAAATATTGGGTTCAAAAACACAAATAATTTGGTTCAAAAACCCAATTATTTGGATTTTCTTTTTATGAACTTTAAGTGAACATTTATAAATATCAAAAATTAACAATTTTAAAACTCATAATTATGTTAAAATCACTACAACTCCAGCTCGATGCTACATTTGGCACTGCCGTTGAGGCTCATCATCTCACAATGAAATCACTTATGGTTATGAAAAAGGGAAATAACCAGCATTATAAACGGGCACAATCCGAAGCAATCCTACAAGAATTTGATGGCCTATTAGCATTTATCAATCTATTGGACGTCAAGTCTGCAGATAAATGTATTATCCCCTTTAAGATCATAAAATCAGACATCCACTTAATCCATCTATTAAAATCATCTGGATCAATCCTGATTAAAGATCTGCAGGGAAATAAAACCTATACGATCAATCCCTTAAGAGGTCGCTACATTTACTTACCAGCAGGTCTGTATGAACTGCATATACCAAAAGGCCAGAGCCATTTATCTAATCTCTATTTTCGATGTAAAATCTTTCGTGATGGCAATGAACGACCTTTCCATTTTTTACATCCTCTCATTGAAGCCCATCGTAGTCAAAGTATATATTCCTGTGTCAGTATAGATTTTGAAGTCGGTACACGTACACGCGCACATATCAAACATTTAGTCAGTAATCTAAAAAAAGGAAAACTAGAAAATGAAGAACATATTTTTACCGCTGTCAAAGAATTGATTAGGCTCTCCTCTGAAAAAATTTTTAATGAATATGAACGTGTTGACGGAAATGAAAAAACTGCACTTGCATTGCATGACAGTATCAGAACCTATTGTGAACTCGAAGGACATTCCTTTACTTTAACAAAACTTGCTGAAGACTTTGGCGCTAACTTTAGAAACTTGAATAAGATACACTTCAAATATTTTAACAAAACCATGCTGCAATACAAGAACGAAGTAATTTTAAAACAGGCAACAGATTTAATTTTAGCTGGCAATCCCTCTTCAAATGTATCTGACACCTGCAATTTTAAACATCGTGAGACGTTCAATCATTTCTTTTACCGTCATACTGGGATGAGTCCCACAGAATATTTCAAAACACAAGGTAAATAATTATACACAGATACATTCCATAAAAAAATAAGAGAAGCAGTTTCACCAAAGACTGCTTCCTTTCTTTATACCTTTCTACATCGCCCCCATTCGTAAGCAACCACAGCAATACAAAAGGCTAAAATCGTCAAGTTCTAAGAACCACAATCGTCAACCCATCCTCAATCTTAGTCCCGACCTTAGCCTTAGCAATTTAAATATATAGCAAAGCGAAGAAAATAAATAGTAAAACTATCAATCATGAAAAAGAAGATAAGACATATCACCAGCAATAGCATCCATATCTTTATGATCCTGTTTTGGCTATTTGCAGCTACAGATAAGCTATGGAACTTGGAAGCTTTTCACAGTGCGTTACTTAAACAGCCATTTCCATCTTTGTTGGCAGATTTCCTGTATTGGAGTCTTCCAATTGGAGAACTGATTATCGGATTATTATTTATTGGACAGTACCGTCGCTGGGCTTACCTTCTTTCAGCAATTTTGTTACTCATATTCAGCATCTATATCAGCCTTGGGGTGATGGGATTGTACTCAAAACTACCATGTGGATGTGCTTCTGTCTTTAATGAACTTTCGTGGCATTGGCATCTTATTGTGAATATTATTCTTTTCAGCCTATCTATATTGGGATGGTACTTGACTGGACCAACCAACCCCATAGATAATAACCCTGATAAGTGCACAGTTCAACCAATCTCCTATAAGAAGTTTTTCGTTCTACTTATCATCTTCTTTCGTACTGAATTTTGTAGGTTAAGAAAAATATTTCCGAAAAAATTCGCATTATTCCCGGGTAGGCCGGTACAAATTTAAATTATGATACGTGATGGTACACCCCGTAAAAAGAGATCCCGAGGAACAGACAGATCGGTTCACCTCGCTAAAGCATGTTACTGATCAATGACAATAAAATAAAGTTTTTTGGAGGACGTTTTTTGCTATTATAAAAACGGGAACACAAGATGAATATCATTAATTTCATCAAAAAAAATGCAATGGCTATGGTAGCTGCAGTTGCAATAATCGGTTTTAGTTCTTTTAATTTGGTGGAAAACTACAATTCAGCTGGTCTGATGTGGTATCCAGTGGATGCTACTGGAAATATCTCCAGTACAGGTAATTCGTCCCCTACGAGTGGATGTAGCGACCAACAACTTCCGATTGTTTGTGAAATACAGTTAGAATCAAATCCAAACGGAACTCCACCTGCAAATCATATCGATGATACGCAGTTAGAGGGAGGATCAGTTCCTTTCTCTTCAGCCAAATTTCGTGAAGAAAACTAAAATCTAACGAATATAATTAAATACCTCCCGCTAATACATACTTTGCGGGAGGTATCTTTTTATATATCATCATTGTGCATAGCTACCTAGATCAACTACCACTTGCGGGAACGGCATAGCGTATCGTAAACTATTTGGTTCTAAAGAATATGTCTCTCCTTCTACAATCTTAGTAACTGTTCGTTCTGTATTTTTATGAAGATTCAATCTTTTCAAATCAGTCCACGCAACTCCACGTAATAACAGTTCTTTACGTCGCTCCAATAAAATACGGCTCAATAATTCATCACTTGAAAGATCTGCTATAGGCTGAAAATCTTTATATCTTTTAGACAGCAAAAAATTCAGATCTGCCCTACTCTTATCAAGATCGCCACTCCGCAAATAACATTCCGATCTAATTAAGTATAATTCATCTGTTGCAAGACCTCCAAAATAACCATTCGGACCAGTATATGAACCTTTAAAATTAGTAAGACCATTTTTCAACACAAAAAAACCTTTTTTGCGAAGATCATTATCGCTGTACTCTTTGAGTAATTCCGGACTAATATCAATACGTACTGCCGACATGACCTGCGCATAACTTATAGAAGTATAAAAAACAACCTCAACATTGCCATCTGGAAATGGATAGGCTTTAGTAAGATCCAAATCATTATAATTTAAAAGCTCACCATTTAACTTTATAGCTTCATCACTATTATGCAAAGCACTTTTATAATCCGCCATTATTAAATTAACACGAGATAATAACATGAGTGCTGCTCTCCTATTAGGTTGGTACATATTAATAGATGTTTCATCAAGCAACTGAATAGACTCCGACACATCATTTTTCATTTGTAAATAAGTCTGTCCAATAGTAGATCGAATTAATTTAACATCTAAATCAGTACCATCTCTTAGCGGCAATCCCGGTTTACCTATATTTTGTTCGCTATAAGGAAGGCAATAAATCTGTGCCAACTGGTAATAAGCCCATGATCTAAAAAACAAAGCTCTACCTTTTACATTGTTATATTTTTTTTGATCGTCAATTTTATCAATTTTATTTAAAATTTCTAAAATCAAATTTGCATAGTAAATCTGTTGATAAAAATTCCCCCAGTTTTCCAAACCAATATTGTCAACAAACAATTCTTCTTTCCACAAATAAGCATTTGCCTGCCATGGAACAAGACTTCGCCAATATGATGAAGGTACTATAAAATCTCCTGCAGCAATATCGCCAAGTGGGCTTGTTCTCCCTTCATTCATGATTGTTGTCCTATTCAAAATAGCTTCGGCATCTGACAAGGTACTTGGAATTACCAACCCTTTTGAAGAACGAATCTCCAACCATTCTTTTTTACATCCCTGAAGAATCACTGTAAAAAGAAAAGTTAAGAGAATGAATATTATCTTTTTATTTTTCATTATAGCAGTTTTAAAGTTTAATAATTCATTTTTAATCCAATCGAAAGCATACGAGGAGATAAATAATATGATGCTGATGGAAAATCAGGATCCAAACCCTTTCTATTTTTCCTCCATAGAATACCCATATTGTTTAAATAGCAATAAACAGATAAATTTGAGATTTTAGATCTACTTCTCAAAAACTGAGACATTGCATAATCTAGTCGGATATCGCGAAGTCGAATATGGTCTCCTTTCTCCACCAATATTTCAGAACGAGTGTACACCATATCTCTATTTGCTACATTTGCAAAGGGATTAGATGGAACATTCGTTTTCAATTCATCTCCTGGTTGCTTCCACCGATCCAAATAATCAGCATGCATCCCTTTTCCATTAGTTACCAAAAGACTATATTCCACTGAATTTCTTCTAAAATAATACCCAAATTTGAATGCGATATTAAAACTAATAGACAGATATTTCCATTGAAGATTATTTCTAAACGCTCCACTATAAATCGGAATACTGCTTCCGTGATCAACGAGTTTATCTAATGCGAGTCCATTAATATATTTGGTATACTCCGTGTTTAATACTCCATCATTTTCTACCAAAGGATTACCAGTCTGTGGATCCAGACCATACCAAGGCAGACTATACATTTCATCAATGGACTTATTTTTTATAGGACGATTATCCATACCTCTAGTATATCCTGAGACTGATACCGTATTATCACCATAGTAGTCTGTTACCAAATTACTCGTGCGTGATATCCAGAATTCATTGGACCATTTCACCTTATTCCCTATTCCATTCAATCCTAGGGTTAAATCGAATCCCTTTGTTTCCATCTTCGCATAATTACGCTTAAGCTTTGCTTGCGTACCTCCGTAGTATACCGTCGGATCAATCAAGTCTATTCCAATAAGGTCGTCTGACTTCTTCCGATAATAATCAAAGGAGCCGTTAAGCTTCCCTTTTAACAATCTAAAATCAGCACCTAAATTAAAAGTAGTGACCTTCTCCCAACGCAAATTTTGATTTCCTGGAGACGTAATTAAAGCCTGCTGTAGATTAGTTGTCGAATTTACACTGTAAGAAACGGTTGGAAAAGCAGTCATACTTCGGTCAATGTTACCATTCTTTCCATAGGTAACTCTCCATTTCAACATTTGCACAAGATCATTTTTAAAAAATGATTCTTCCATCATATTCCATGCAACACCTGTTGACCATAGCGGAACACCTTTTTGATTCGTATTCACACCAAACAAATTAGAGGCATCCCATCGGATACTACCAGAAATCATGTATCTGGATCTCCAATCATAACCAAAATTGGCATAATAAGACAAGTAACGGTCAATGTTCTCTCTCAATGCACTAGACGGAAAAGGAATACGACCAGATGATTGCGGACGCAGTGGATAAACTTTTGTATAATCCAAAATCATTTGAGAAGTAAGTAATTCGTCATCATAACCATAAAGAGTATAGTCGTCCCGTTTACTTTTAACTTCCCGTTGTTCCGTTCCCATAAGTAAAACAACACGATTTGATCCAAATTGCTGATCGAAATCAAGTTGCAGTCTTCCAGATCTGGAAAGCAGATTTTGTTTACCTTGATTTAATATATCACCATATGGAAAGGCTCGAAAACCATCAGACTGGGTATAACGATTGACCAAGTTCCTGACATAGTAACCATCTTTTGAATTCAGATTCCGATTATTAGTTATAGCTTTCAAAGATTGTAGATTAAAGGAGAACCGTACTCCTTTCAATAGATTATAGTTGACCCCAAAAGTCCAACGATTTTCATCTCTATCCGAGTGCTTATCCTGCAAAATAAGTTCATCCAATGGTCGATAAGACCAATCCAATAAACCTTCCGAAGATGCATTTTTTACGTAGTCAAGATTATAGTCTTTTACAATAGATGCATGGCTTCCATCATCTTCTTGAAGTGACATGTAGGGATATAGATAAGAAAAGCTTCTAAAATCAACTGCATTGGACAGACCATTCTCGGCTATTAAACCATATGAAAAATCGACATTTAAGTTTTTAATCGGACTATAGCTGAGCGAAGAAGAAAATGTACTCCTTTGTTGATGATTACCCATATCAGCCATTCGCTTTCCATCCCATCCGCCAGAAAAGAAATAGCTCAATTGCTGAGAACCACCTTTCAAATTCAAATTATACTGTTGTGAAAAAGCAGGTCGATATAAATAACGTGAAGCTTGGTCACGAACATCAATTTGAGATAACTGCAGCAACATATTATTTAATTCTGAGTTGCTCAACTCCTTGTTCCTGTGTTTAAATAACATCATAACAACGGGTGATAGTGGAGATTTTGCGACATCATTATACTTCGCATCATAGATACCCCGATTAAAATATTCCTTCTCAAGGTCGAGGTAATCTTTTGTTGGAATAAAGTCATCTCCATATTTTAAGTTTGGTTTGGAAGAGAATGAATTTAATGCATTTAAGGATACTGAGAGTGGATGATCTTTCTTTCCTTTCTTGGAAGTCAAGACAATTACCCCATTTGAAGCACGCGCACCCCATATGGAAGTCGCAGCTGCATCTTTAAGTACGGTAATTGACTCAATATCGTTAGGATTTAGACCCATTATATCACCATCATAAGGAAAATTATCCAAGACAACCAAAGGTGAACCGTCAGCATAAATAGTATTAGCCCCTCTTAATCGCATAGCTACGCGTTCATTATCACCACTAATTTGTCCCACCCTTCTTTTGTCAAATTGCAGCGAGGGTGTAATATCCTCAAGCCTATCCAAAATAGAAGAAGAGGTACTCCGCTGTATTAATGTATTGTCAATAAAATCAAAGCTTCCAGTAGCCCGTTCTTTTGGCAATGAATAATACCCCGTACTGATCTCTACTTCATCCATCAAAATAGAATGAGGTATCAAAGTTACTTGGAGATTAGTTTTATTGATCGCCACTTTTTTAGCCCTGTATCCAACAGACGATATCCAGATTGAATCCTGTATGTCTGAAATGATCTGAAAATTTCCGTCAGCGCCAGATATTGCCAACACTTCAGATCTTAAGTTTTTGATCGTAGCGCCTTTTATTCCGACTTTTGTAATGTCATCAACTACAGTTCCAGTATACCAAGATTGCGCAAAAACTGTATTAAAAAGGTATACTAATCCAATAATAATAAAATATTTAAATTTATTCATCGCTACCACTCCTTTCTACGATCAACATAGGTAAGGTTGACATACCCCTTTTTATACCCAACCCAAATTGATAAAGCGCCTTATCAATAGCATTCAAATCCTTAGGATCTGCTTCCAGCTTGAGACTTACATTACCAGTATAATCTGTCATGTCAGCTATTGGAAGACTATTTCTAAAATTGTTGGTGCGCAAATAGGCAATTAGATTTCTTAATGGTCTATTGACCAAAGTATATGAATTTACATCGGAAGATGTTTTGGGAGTACCATTCTGCATTTGGAATTTTTCAAAAACGGTTTTATCTTTTACATAAAGACAGAATGATTCTACACTTTTATCAACGACATAAGCCTTAACATTAAATCTTAAGGAAAGAAAACGAGAGAGATCCTGTTTGTATAAATCCATCTTTTGTTTTTCCCCCAATTCATTTACATGAGTAAGATAATAGCAATATAAATTAGATTTTTTCCATTGCCTAAGATTGCTTTCGGTCTTATAATCCTTCGTATTAATGAGCTCCAAGGGCAATTCCATCCTTTGCCTAAGCGAATCTGAAATACGCCATATAATCCGATTTTTCATACCACTAAACGGTATATTATCACGGTTTGCATAAAGTAGCAATCCGATAATAGAATGATTGAACAATGTCAATGATTGTTTTTTTTCAGATACTGCAAATATGTTATAAGGCTTTTGTAAATGAGCTGCTAAAAATAGTATTATCTGCAATCATTTGACTCGTATCCGATATTGTTAATTTATTAAGGTCTGAATGGTCTATCTCTGATTCTTTTTGCAACAATTGAACGGGTTTGTTCATTACAAAATCATTGATGTTAGCAACTGTGGTAAGATTTCCATCCGTTATATAAGTCACTATCCCATCTTTAATCCATATCTGATGAGGGACACTCACATGAGGAAAATATCGGATTAGCATGCTATCGGCATAAATAGTGAACAAATCCACATCATTTTGCTTCAATATATGTTGAGCCGAACTTGTATTATTTTTGGTTACAGGAACCACAATAGCATTCTCATCCAACAAATTTAATTGAGCAGACAACTCTTTTAATTTATTTATGCACGGAACACACCATACAGTCCAAAAATCCAACAGGATCAACTTTTTATCACGGAAATTATTTAGATATATCCTCTGACTTCCCTGAGCGTAGTTCAGTACGTCCAAAGGTAAATGCCACAACGCTTCGGGAATAGTATCTCCCACCATAAGTGGCTTAATCTTATTAAGCCCATCAGCCCCGCTGTCCTTGCGGGGCGTCTGAGCTGATAAACTAAACATAGAAACCATCAGGACTAATAGCGAGTAAGTCCTGATACTCTTCAATTCCGTTAAAACACAATCAAGAAGATTGAAAAACATAAGCACCCGTAAAGAAAAAGCCCTTCCTGCTTTCATTATCTTACAATGATTACGTTGAACGAAAGCATCAATATCACTGGCAATCGATCGATTTAATATTGATTTAAAGAGGTTTGGCGAATTATTAATGCAAAACCACCGATACCCTTGCTTAAATAAATTAAATCTCTTAAAAGCGCTTATTTGAATTAAAAAATTATTGAGGCATCGATCAAGTATAGATGAAGCAAAGATAGAGCGTTGAAAGTGCATGGATAGTATATCAACGGATACCGTTTTACGCACTATCCATGCTAGACCATTACTTAACATATGCACTACGCATGCTTGGGAGATACATGAACAACCGTGTTCCCGTGCTGGTCTAGGCTCCTCCTGTACATCCGTAGCCAAAAATTGATCCAAATCATCCATTTGGTGTTTTACTGCATTTCTTCGACCTTTCTTCGCCCTTTCTTCTAGCCTTGTTCTACCTCCACTCAAGGCGGCTTCGAGGCGGCTTCGACTCTCCCTACACGTACGTCGAAGCGGACTCGAAGCCCACTGGGAGCCCACTCGAAGCGACCTAGAAGATGGGGCGAATTTGGTTAGGAAAAATTCAGCATTTATTCTTGTTGATTGTTCAACTCCTGTTCTAGTGTTATTCGAGTCTACTTCGAGACTTACTCGAGAATCATTCGAGTCTTGTTCGGGTGCTGTTCGACTGCGCTTTGAATGGCCTTCGGAAACTTGCCGAACAGCAGTCGAAGAACTACCGAAGGATTTCCGAATCAATCCAAAACCAGTCTCAACTTTATCTCGAATGATTGTCGAACCTTCATCGAAGGCATATCGAGAACCAGAACTGTCATTAGTTGCTTGTGCAATAGTATTTTCTACTGCATTTTCAGAAACAAAATATTTAGGTAATACTCTATGGTTACTGCACTTGTTTTTAATCGTATAAATGGTTTTGATAATACCCTTCAAATAGGCATGTACTGTCCCATCCTTATAAAAATTGTTCATTTTTTCATAAGTTAAATCATACTTAATGGCACGAAAGAGATCGCTTCGCTAAGTATTTAAGGTTTATAATTTTGGCGTTTACCTGTGCGCAATAGATATCCAAAACAGCTTCCAAATGAAACTAATCAGGAGCTTGTAAAATTGCGCCTAGGCTATAAATAAATGATGGAATCGAAAAGCGTAAATGGTTATCATAAAGGTAATATACTGGTCTACGGTACGCTTTCATCGATTCTAAGACATCATAATGTCTTGTAATCGCATAAAGATTAAGGGGGATTTTTTTTGCTTACTCCAAATAGTTTTATTAACTCCATATTTTAATTAATTCAAAAAGAAGTGAATACCTAAAAATTAGAAAACCTTAATAATTTTTCCAAGACTTATTAGTTAGATTAGCCTGCTTATTTAAACCCTAGTAAAGAATTCCGGTTTGAAAAATAAAAAATATAGTTATACGGGAGGTGTTTCAATAGATCTAAGTCTTTTCAATATGAAAATCTCAGATATATATAAGATTAAGAAAAGGTACCTCCCTTGCTCAATGGTTGAGCGTGAGAAACTACGCGACCCTAAATTAAGGGAGGACCTCTCTATATGTGTAATGAATTTATTTAAGTTTATATGTTTCATTCTGTATGGTTTTTGGTTTCTCACGCCTTTACCAATGAATGAATATTCAAATATAGCAAGTACTTTTTATTATTCCAAATTTGGAATAATAAATAAATGTTTTAAAATGTCTCTTTGTCTATGGCCGAACAATATATAGATAAAGAGAATCTAGAATTGGTCCGAGATAGACTCTGGTCGATATCTAAAGAAAAAGGAATCACTTTAGAGGATATTGAAGATAGAACAGGATTCAGCTACAGTCAAGTCTACCGGATAGTTAGAGGAAAAAATAACATGTCAATAAGTGGTCTTATTGCTGTATGTAAGGCTTTAGAAGTACAACCCTCAGATGTTTTTAATTTCAGCGTAGAAATGCCAAAACATTTGCCATTAAGAAAAGACCGCAAATAATATTATTCAAATTAAAGATTGGAAATTCTCAATTCGCAAAGTTTGATAACAACTCGTTCTAATAGCTCAACCTTGTTAATCAATTTTTTAAAATCGTCAGGAGAAATATAATAGTCGTCTTGATAACGCGCGTCTAAATAGGCTTTATTTAAGATATCAAACAGCCTATTTTCTTCCCCATCTTCCAAAGGATATTTAAACACATGGTTTAAATCTTCTGATATATGCTTAGCATATTTCCGATATGCTTTTAGTCTATGAGTCTTCGGTTTATAGCCAGTATACACTAAAAGAATTCCGCCGTAAAATTTTTCCGCAGACTGATTTAAGTTAAAAATTAACTCGTTCAAAGGCAGTTTTTTTCTTAGAAACTCCTCACTAATTACTTTAGTTAACGTTAAAAACCGAGATCCACTCTTGATCCATTTTTCATAATATTGAGTTGCAAGAGATTTAATCTGCAGTACAGTTAAAGGTTTACATTTTACAAAAGTAAATTCCTCAGTATCAAACAAAACAATCCCTTCCTTGACGATATCGCTAAAGAAGAACTGTCCCATTTCTAGCCCCTTATTTACATAGTTGAAACTATGAACTATAGGGCTCACATCGTTTTTATATTTTAGAGTTCTATTCTCAATTTTACTAGCGATTTCGTTTTCCTTTTCTCTATCACCTTCAGGAAGTACAACCAAGATGTCATAATCACTTATATAAGAATAGGTAGCTCCCCGTTCCTCATACTCATCCTCAACCCACTTGTCCGAAGTATGGCTGCCAAACAAGATAACCATAGCCGGATCAGCAATACTGCAAATAGTATCTACAATTTCGGCTAATTCTTCCTGCTTCTTTTGTGGCAAATGGGCTAATGTATTCATAGACTAAAGATACAGATAAGTAAATTGAAAGGCAATAAATAATAGAAATAGTAAAGAGTTCCCATTGTAAAAAGAAAGCCTAATAAAATAAGATATGCGCTTAAATGGTACGGTTCATTGAAGTCACTGGCAATAACAATCGTCTCACTCTTACTTTCTTTATCTGCATCTAGAATGATTTCACGTATATCTTCGTCCTGCTTTCCTTTTCTGTTCGTTTCTATAATGCTCGCTACATCCACAATAGGCTGATCGAGCTTTTCCCATGTAACACCATCGTATCCCCTAGGCAGATAACAGGCATAGTTAGTGTAATCCAAATGAACAGCATAAAATGTAAAATTTCTACCTGCTACTTGAATTTTACTTTTTAACACATTACCCATTTTATTGACTTCAGTATATAAGGGTTTTTGATCCTTAATGGGGAATTTAGAAATGAAAGCAACATCGAAAGACGGTTCACTGGATATAGAGTGATACACTGGATCTTTATTTTCTAATTCGGTCAAGACTTGTGTACAAAATCTGTTTTATTCTAATTTCTAACCTAACTAAACAATACCACACTGCTTTCTTAACAATAATCTCATCTGTAATAGCTGGAAATCCATTTGGAACTATTGTACCTTCCTGCCAGATATTAATTTGAAGTACTTTAAATTGTGATTTTTGTTGAGCAAGGGTCACTTTTACAACAAAAAAGATGGTCACTATGAATAGAAACTTCTTATTATTTTTATATTTTTTGAAACTTCTTTTTGTAAATATCCTAATCTTTGAAAAATGATGCAGTTATTTTCTATTAAACCACTTTATATGTTCATTTCAGAATATCATTTTAATTAGTTCGTTACTGACTATATTAATTTTACAAGACGAATATATAAAACCAATTTTTTACCTATATCGTTAAAAATAAAAAAGCGATCCCTTTCGAGATCGCTTTAAAAGTATAACCTTAAAAATAATTATTTAACATCCCACCAAACCGGCATATAGATCAAAACATTACCAGGATAGTTCAAGTTTGAAGTTGCTTCACTATTTGCATAAGGCATACGTAAAGGCATTCTTCCAGCACCTAAAAGAGATTCCACGGAAGTGGTAAAGAAAGTAGGATACCCCGTTCTTCTCCACTCCGTCCATGCTTCAAATCCCTGAAAACCGCACATCGCAAAATACTTCTGCGTGATGATTGTTTTTAACTTAGTTTCAGTACTCGCTTCATCCTCAAACTTAGCATCTTTAGCATTGGCCAAGTAAGTTTTAGCTTCTTCATCACTATATCCTGTAGCTTTAAAACTGGCAGCCACTCCCTGTTTATACAAAGTTGTAGCGTCACCTTTACCCCAGCCTTTTAATGCCGCTTCAGCTTGTAAGAACAAACTTTCTGTATTTGACATCAATTTTACTGGCGCTGTAGCTGAAGTCGCTGCGTTCGCGTTTGCAGCAACCAATGCAGATGGAGATGATACCGATTTATTCGTATTTGCTTTGTATCCACCTTGTACGATATGCGCTATTGTATCTTGAACTTTTCCATCAATACCGACTACTTTTTCATAAAATGCAAATCTTCTAGGGTCCTTATTCGCAACAAAAGCATTAACAACAGTACTGCTAGCCACAACATTTTGTACTCTTCTTAAACCTACCATATCATTATAAAGTGGGTTTTCATTCCCTCCAGTAGTTGTGTACGTAATTGAAGCATCTTGACTTAAGAAAACTGGATTTGAAGCATACAATGCTTTAATACCTGCAGAAGCTTTATCCACATCTACATTAGAAATTCTTAGATATGCTCTTAATTTCAGTGTATTGGCAAATGCTTTCCATTTTTTCAGATCTCCACCAAAAATCATATCTTGACTACTGACAGCATTTGCTTGTGCAGTACCTAGTAATGCAACTCCTTTGTCAATGTAATTGAAAATGGAATCATAAACCAACTCTTGCTTTTCATATTTAGGACTAATGAATTCAGCAGCATTTAGAGCTTCAGATAATGGAATATCACCAAATGCATCTGTTGCTACCTGAAAAGTATATGCTTTCAATATATAAGCAATACCTTTAAAATACTCACTATTCGCAACGTTTGTATTTATAATTAATTCAGCATTATTTAAAGTATTTCTATAAAGAATTAACCATGATCTATCCATCGCTGTATTTGCAATTTTGTATTGATCAATAGATTGATACTGACTTGATGATGGATTCTGAGTCCAATATTGCCCCCATATATTTCCATACACTTGAAAAGTATTACCGATCACCTGACTAATGCCAGCCTGAACTGTAGGTAAAAGTAAACTTGGATTAGCCTTGTCCGGATTATTTGGATTATCATTGATATCCAAAAATTTGCTACAACCCGTCAAGCCAAGCGTACCGATTAAAGCTACTGCTATTAGCTTTTTAGCATTTTTTAAATTTATTATGTTCATTATTTATAAGCGTATTAGAATGAAACCTTAACATTAATTCCGTAATTTCTTAAAGAAGGTTGAGCTGTATAGTCGAAACCTTGTGCATTACCCGCTCCTGCTGAGTTAACTTCTGGATCAGCGTATTTATTTTCGCTAGGCGTCCAGATAAATAAATTGTTTCCAAAGAATCCAATTGAAGCTGCTCCAAAAGGAGTGTTTTTTAATTGGGTCTTAGTAAATTTATAAGTAAGGGTAAGATTACGTAATTTGATATAAGTGGCATCGACAATATTAACTCCAGCTTCCATATTTGGATAATAATCTACTTTATCATATGTTGCTGTTGTATTTACTACTGAATTTCCATCGGCATCAAGATAAACAGAATTAGGGAAAATTTGTCCAAAACGTTCTCCACCTGTTTCAGCAGAAGTACCCACGAAACCTAAAATATCTTTTGTTCTGGAATAGAAAACTCCTCCTTGTTTGGTGTCAAACAAAGCACTCATCGACCAGTTTTTATAAGACAAGTTGGTACCTAAAGAAGCTTGAAAATCCGGATTATACGAACCTAAATATTGTGCAGATTCGGTAGCGATAGGTAAACCAGTAGATTGATCAACAATAGTACGACCTTGAGCATCTTTAGCATTAGTAACAGCATAGAACTCTCCGTATGGACGACCAACTGCGGCTACAATCGACATACCTGAAAAACCTCCAACAGAAACTTGATCAACCCCATCCATCAATTCAACAACCTCACTGTTGTTCTTGGTAAATGTTCCAAACATTTCCCATGTGAAATTTTGGTTTTTGATAGGCGTACCTCTCAATGTTAACTCAACACCATTATTTTTAACCTTACCTGCATTTACTAAACTAAATCCATAACCTGTTGAATTTGGAATCGGAATACTTAAGATCTGATTTTTTGAATTATTATTATAATAAGTAAAATCTGCGTACAAACGGTTACTGAAAAAACCCAATTCCGTTCCTATTTCAAAAGAAGTTGTGATCTCAGGTTTTAACTCTAAGTTACCAATCGTAGAACTAGACATTAATGCTGCTACATTACCAAATGGAAAAGTTGTACTTCCAAAACCACCGTTGATCTCACCTCTTGAGAATGTAGTCAATAGTTGGTAAGGATCCGTATCAGAACCTACTTGTGCCCAGTTGGCACGTAATTTTGCATAATTAAACTTATTTTTCAACTCAGGTGTAAACAATTCTGAAAGAACAAATGATCCACTTACGCTTGGGTAGAAGAATGAATTATTTTGTTTTGGTAATGTAGATGACCAATCATTACGAGCTGTAGCTTGTAAATAAGCAATGTTTTTGTATGAAACATTCAAATCTCCATAAACACCTACTAATCTTCTGTTACTCCAAGAATCTGCTACCAAATCCAGAGGACCATTACTATTCGCTAAATTATACCATCCTGGCACAACTAATCCACCACTTGCATTTGTCGCGGTACTGCTTGTAGATGTTCTACGTTGACGGATATTGTTACCTAACATAAACGATGCTTCCCAATCATCATTGATAGCGTGAGTCGCAGTTGCCATGAAATCATGTACAATTTCATTCACATTGTACTGATCAATGCGATAACGGCCATTTCCAGTTTGAACGTTTGATTTTGTATAATTTCCAGAGGTATTATCTGCAGGCAAAAAACTATATTTTGGAGATTCGGAACGACGACGGTCTGTATAATTATCCAAACCTACACGTTCTTGAAAAGTTAACCACTCTAAAGGTTTGTAAGTGACATTGAAATTTCCAATAATACGATTTACATCATTAAAATTATTATTATTTTCTAAAACCCAATATGGATTCATTGAATATGGACCATA
>Ga0308165_1002171_pt1 | contig 24479 bp, 19 predicted proteins | sample PhyWR2_FD_201032 | JGI IMG/M metagenome (GOLD analysis project Ga0308165, IMG submission 201032) | Phyllosphere microbial communities from UC Gill Tract Community Farm, Albany, California, United States - DLSLW.R2 | ecosystem: Host-associated > Plants > Phyllosphere > Unclassified | place: USA... | reverse complement strand
GAGCGTGCAAGCCGCAGCACTTGGCCCCACGACGTTGCGGGCTTGTCCATCAGATCAGGACGCCACGCCTGCACTTGCGTTGCCGCATCCAGCGGAAACGCCCATTGCCGCCCCTGCCAATTATAGCTCGGGAAGGACTGCCCAACCGAACCTTCTGCGAGCGCGGCAAGGTCTGTTTCGCGTCCAGCGACATCGAGCGGAACAAGGCAATTTTCCTTGGTGATCTGGCCCACATGCGGATGATCGATCACGATCATATCGAAATTACGCGCCAGCTCCTCGACCGGAAAGGTCTCAAAATCCTGTAGGGAACGCTTTTGCCATTCGATCTCGACGCCCTTATCCTGCAACCATTGTTGAGCAGCTGCAACCATCGGGTCATAGCCGCGCGGGTGGCTCCAGGTCATGCCTTTCAGCTTGATCGTGCTCATAGACCGAACTCCTCGCGAATTTCCTTGCTGTTCTCGCCAATGCGCGGTGCTGCTTTCGCGACTTTCGGGCGCTGCCCGTTAATACGCAGCGGGGAACGTGTGGTGGTGATGGAAACATCATCCTCACGCGTGACGGTCTGGAGCATGTCGAGGGTCGAAAAACCTTCGCTTGCAAGCAGTTCTTCCCAATTAAGAACACGTGCGCACCAGATATCGGCAGGCTCAAGAATTGCGAGCCATTCATCGACGGTTTTTTCGGCAATACGTGCTGCAATCAGGCGCTTGATTTCATCGCGCTTGGCGAATGCGATCTTCGGATCGTCAATGAAAGGCGCAAGTGTCTCTGTTTCGAGCAGTGGTGCCAGTTTCGCAATCGGCATCATGGCAATAGCGAGATAACCGTCCGCTGCCGGATAGACACCATAAGGTGCTGCGAGATAGGCGTGGGCACTACGGAACTCAGAACGCTTCGGCAGACGGCGACCATCGTTAAGGTGGGTGGTCAGCACTTCAAACTGGAAATCAACCAGCGCTTCGAGAAGGCTGGTTTCGACATGCGAACCTTTGTTGGTGATGCCGCGGCGAACAAGTGCTGCGAGAATGCCCTGCGCTGCCGCAGCCCCTGCCAGCATATCGGCAACCGCCAGACCAAATGGCACCGGCCCCTGCCCTTCGTCGCCATTGAGCCACATCAGGCCGGAACGCGCCTGCGCCAGCAAATCCTGTCCCGGACGCCCGACCCACGGACCCTCTTCGCCATAACCGCTGATCGATGCATAGACGAGACGCGGATTGATGGCTTTAGCCGCCTCATAATCAAGGCCTAGACGCTTGATAACGCCGGGGCGAAAATTCTGAATAAGCACATCAGCCTGCGTCAGAAGTTTCTTCAACGCGTTGAGATCGTCGGGATTTTTCAGATCAATGGCAAGGCTATCCTTGCCACGATTGATCGCATGAAAAATCGTGGAATCGCCGCCGATTTCCGTATCGCTCAGATAGAGCCTGCGCGAGAGATCACCACCATCAGGCCGTTCAATCTTGATGACGCGTGCGCCCAGATCCAGCAGACGCAACGAGCAATAAGGCCCCGACAGAAACTGGCTCATATCGACAACGACAAGCCCGCTCAGCGGCAGTTCACTTTCCGACATCGGGAAATCCCCTCCTCATGAATTTCTTATGTGAATATAGTCTTCACATATGGATTTATAGAAGGCAATACTGAAATTGGAGGCGGGATGCAAAAACGCCGCCCAGCGGGGCAGCGTTTTGAACGGAATAAGCGATTAATCAGATTAAGCGTTAGACTTCCTGACTTGCCAGTTCAAGCAAGGTCCAGACGTGATCGGCAAAGGAATTCCACACTTCAATGCGATAATGGTCGGCATCCCATTTTATAAGAATGATCTGAGCATGATCGAAAATCGTGCGGGCAGCACCCGGAAAGCTCATCTCAGAAAGATCAAGCGGGGAAGCAGCATTGAGCAGCCACTCCGCTTTAGGGCCGGTAATATCAATGCCGGTTTCGCGATGGCTCACTTCCGTCAGGCTATGCGGTTCGGTCTCATAAAGCGTGGCGAAAGCCTGCGTAACAGCATCACCGTCGCTTTCATCAGCCCAGATATACCATTCATCCGGTCCAATGCAGGCAACCGCAATATCGCCGGTGCGGATCAGATCGCCGATCTTTGTCGGAATTTTTGCACCCAAAGCTTTTTCAGCCACGTTAAGCTTTTCCGGCGCAATGCGCAGGATAAAGCGGGCCGCATCATCGGCTGCGTGGATTGCCAGACGGCTGGGAATGACGACCTTGCGGTTCGAATAAGGTTTTGTCTCAACAAGCATGGTTAAATCCTTATCACTACAGTTGCAAATTCGTCAGGCCGTGACGAAAAGAGTGATTTTCGAGTACCGGAGCGGAGCGTACTTAAAGTACGAGAGCACCGGAACACAGACAAATTGCTCTTTACAGCCCGGCATCACGAAGAATGCAGCTGTAGTATTATCCGTTCAGTTTCTTTCCTTCGGGATCATAGAAAGCCATGCCCGAAATAACCGCCTCGTGCACGCTGCCATCCGGCATTGGCATATACATGGTTTCGCCCATCCGATCCTTACCGCCCGAAACCACGGCCATCGCAATGGAACGACCCAACGCCTCACTCCAGTAAGACGATGTCACATGACCGATCATGGTCATCGGTATAGCCTGTTTTGGATCGGCAACGATCTGTGCGCCTTCTTCCAGAACCAATTTCGGGTCTTTGGTGAGAAGACCGACCAGATGCTTGCGATCAGATTTCAGAATATCTGGGCGCGACAGCGAACGTTTGCCGACAAAATCCGGCTTCTGCTTGCCAACGGCCCAACCAAGACTTGCATCATCCGGCGTGATCGTGCCGTCAGTATCCTGACCGACGATGATATAGCCTTTTTCCGCGCGCAGAACGTGCATGGTTTCTGTGCCATAAGGCGTGATGTCGTATTTCTGACCAGCTTCGTAAAGCGCCTTCCAGAGTGATAGGCCAAAACGGGCAGGCACGTTGATTTCGTAGCCCAGTTCGCCGGTGAAGCTCATGCGGAACAGACGCGCTGGAACGCCGAGGAATTTGCATTCTGCAACCGACATATGCGGGAACGCTTCGTCGGAAATATCCAGCCCTTCGACCATCGGCTCAATAAGCTTACGCGCATTCGGACCATTAATCGCAACCACCGCCCATTGCTCAGTGGTCGAGGTGAGCGAGACTTTCAGCTCAGGCCATTCGGTCTGGAGATAATCTTCCATCATATTGAGAACACGCGCGGCACCGCCGGTTGTGGTCGTCACATGGAAGCGGTCCTGCGTCAGACGACCGACCACACCGTCATCACGAATAAAGCCATCTTCACCCAGCAACAAACCATAACGGCAGCGGCCAACACCAAGCTTGGTCCATGGATTGGTGTACATGCGGTTCATGAATTCGGCGGCATCCGGGCCGACCACTTCGATCTTGCCAAGCGTTGACGCATCGAACATGCCAAGCGACTGACGTGTCGCTTTGCACTCGCGCGCCACGGCCTGATGCATGTCTTCGCCAGTCTTTGGGAAGTACCATGCGCGACGCCACAGCGAGACCGGCTCGAATGCCGCGCCATGCTGTTCGGCCCAGCTATCAATTGGCGTCTTGCGCGTGACATCAAACAGTTTTCCGCGATTGTAACCGCAGAAAGCACCAAAGGTCGTCGGCGTATAAGGCGGACGGAAGGTGGTGAGGCCCACCTGCGGAGCCGGACGGCTCAGCGCATTGGATGCTACAGCCAGACCGTTGATATTGGAGGTCTTGCCCTGATCGGTTGCCATGCCGTTGGTGGTATAGCGCTTAATATGTTCGATGGAGCGGAAGCCTTCACGCACGGCCAGACGAATGTCCTTGGCAGTCACATCATTCTGAAAATCGATGAAAGCCTTTGCCTTGCCCGGATCACGATCCGTTGGCAGTTCGCGAACGCTCACACCATCGCAGATAAAATCACCGGCAACCGCATATTCGGATGCCTTGGTCTTATGGCCTGCATCATTTGCGGCAGACGCACCTGCTTGCGCACCTTCGCGTAAAGCGGCCTGCAAATCAAAATTGCCATTGCCTGCACCGGCGCAGCGGCTTTCTTCGGTGCGTTCACCTGGCAGATAGGCCTGACGAGCTTCATCCCAGAGCAGTTGTCCCTTGGTATGAGAGAAGAGGTGCACGCTTGGCGTCCAACCGCCGGACATCAGCACGACATCACAGGCAATGGTACGTGCAGCACCAACCGATCCATTCCTGACCGGATTGGCCCGCACCGACGACACACGATGACGACCGCCCGTATCACTCACCGTCCAGCCGGTCAGTGTTTCAATACCAAGCATTTTTGCGCGATTGATAAGGCTGTCAGCAACTTGCTCACGCACATCAATGATAGCCGGTACCTTCACACCCGCAACGGCGAGATCAAAAGCCGCAAGCCAGGCACTGTCATGCGAAGTCACAACAACGGCCTTGTTGCCAACCTTCACGCCATAGCGATTGAGATAGGTACGTGCGCTCGATGCCAGCATCACGCCAGGGCGGTCATTGCCTGCAAAGATAAGCGGCTTTTCAATAGATCCCTGTGCGAGAACAACCTGTTTTGCACGCACGCGCCACATGCGCTCACGCGGCGCATTTGTGGCGGGTTTTGCCTGATGATCGGTCAGACGCTCGCACAGACCAAGCATATTCTGATGATAATAGCCAATGGCGGTTGTGCGCGGCAAAAGCGTAACATTCGGATTGGCTTTAAGGGCAGCTAAGGTTTCATTGAGCCAATCCCAGCTTGCGCGGCCATTGATGACCGGCTCTGGTTCCGACAAAAGCGAACCGCCGAACTCAGCCTGCTCGTCAACGAGGATGACTTTTGCGCCGCTCTTTGCAGCTTCTAACGCTGCTGCCAGACCGGCAGGTCCACCACCGGCAATCAGCACATCGCAGAACGCATAGCGGCTGGCATAGGTGTCGGGATCTGGTTCGGATGGCGATTTGCCAAGACCAGCAGCACCCCGGATAAAAGGCTCATAAACCTTGTTCCAGAAGCTCTTCGGCCACATGAAGGTCTTGTAGTAAAAGCCCGCCGAGAAGAACATGTAGAATGCATCATTGATCGCGCCAACATCGTGCTTGAGCGATGGCCAATGGTTCTGACTTTCAGCCTTCAGGCCGTCATAGAGTTCAAGAACGGTTGCGCGAGTGTTTGGTTCCTTGCGAGCGCCACCACGAGAAACATCCATCAACGCATTGGGTTCTTCCGAACCTGCGGAAAGAATGCCGCGCGGGCGGTGATATTTGAACGAACGTGCAACAAGATGTTCGCCATTAGCAATCAGCGCAGAGGCAAGTGTGTCGCCTTCAAAACCCTGATAGCTCTTGCCGTTAAAGGAGAAGCGGACAGATTTGGCCTTGTTGACGCGGCCTTTATTCGTCAAACGCATATCGGTCATTATTTCGTCTCCGCAGCCGGAGTTTCTGCCAAAGCAGGACGGGGCTCACCGGCCTTGTAGGTGGTGACAAACTTGTCGCTCACCGTGTCGCGCACCGCATTGAAGAAGCGGCCACAGCCATTGATATGCCGCCAGCGTTCATAATGGGTGCCGCGTGGATTGGAGCGCGTGAACAGGAAATCGCGCCATTCATCATCGGAGAGCGTCGAAGGAACGGCGGGACGCGCAATATGGGCTTCGCCTGCATAGGCAAACTCCAGCTCAGGACGTTCCATTTCGCAATAAGGGCAACGGATAAGAAGCATTTGATGGTTCCCCTATTTCCTTAGTGAGCCACGGCAGCCGCAGCAGCTTCATCGATCAAACGACCGGTGGTGAAGCGTTCAAGCGTGAACGGTGCGTTGATCCAGTGTGGTTCGTCGCGGGCAATTGTATGTGCAAAGACATTGGCCGACCCCGGCGTTGCCTTGAAGCCGCCAGTTCCCCAGCCGCAATTTACATAAAGACCTGGAACCGGCGTCTTGCCGATGATCGGCGAACGATCCGGCGTAACGTCAACAATGCCACCCCATTTACGCAGCATGCGCATGCGGGTGAAGATCGGGAACACTTCGCAGATTGCAGCCAGCGTATGCTCAATTAACGGCAGACCGCCGCGCTGGCTGTAAGATACATATTGGTCGGTGCCGGAACCAATCACCAACTCGCCCTTATCAGACTGGCTGATATAGGCATGAACGGTATTGGACATGACTACGCATGGAAAGATCGGCTTGACCGGTTCTGATACCAGCGCCTGTAGCGGATAGCTTTCAAGCGGCATGCGCACGCCTGCTGTGTCCATCACAATCGACGTGCTCCCTGCAGCAGAAACCGCTACCTTCTTTGCTTTGATGAAACCGCGCGGGGTTTCCACACCCGTTACACGCCCCGAAGCATCCCGACGAATGGCTGTAACCGGACAATTCTGGATAATGTCGACGCCGCGTTCAGTCGCACCGCGCGCATAGCCCCATGCAACCGCGTCGTGACGGGCTACACCGCCGCGCCGCTGCAAACTTGCACCCACCACCGGATAGCGGGCATTGGGTGAAATATCGAGCGGCGGGCAATACTCTTTGGCCTCTTCTTTCGTCAGCCATTCGTTGTCGATGCCATTGAGGCGATTAGCATGGATATGGCGCTTGAAGCTCTGCACGTCATGCACCGTATGCGCCAGCATCATCACGCCGCGCTGCGAGAACATGACATTGTAGTTGAGGTCCTGACTGAGCCCCTCCCACAGCTTCATGGAATGTTCGTAGAGATGGGCGCTTTCATCATAAAGATAATTGGAGCGGATAATCGTGGTGTTGCGCCCCGTATTGCCGCCACCCAACCAGCCCTTTTCAATCACCGCGACATTGGTAATGCCATGCTCTTTTGCAAGATAATAAGCAGCGCCAAGACCATGACCACCAGCCCCGACGATAATAACGTCATATTCAGCCTTCGGCTCTGAATCGGGCCATTGCGGCTCCCAGTTCTTATTGCCGGAAAAAGCATTCTTAACGACTGAAGCCAGAGAAAAGCGGGACATCACTAACCACCATTTGCGCGTCTGCGTGCAGCAACGCCACACTTACAAAGCCATAGATTCCATTTGTATTATTTAGAACCGGATATCGACAGCAGGCTTGCGTCAAAACACGTCACAAATACGACATCGACACCATTTCGCGACATGGGGCCAATATGCGGCCAGTGTGAAGATTGCGACGAAACTAAATCCCTGCAGTTCATAAGTGGACATACATTAGAAACCCTCAAAAAGATTCCCAGCTAATAGGACAATAATGTTGTCCTATCCCCTTTTCTTTTATTGCGTGAGGAGCTACGCAGACTTGCGCAAAATCGCATTTAAAAACACTTAAGCGCAAGAAAGGTGATTTCGTGACTAGGGAAAATCTACTTGAAAGTGCACTCGTTCGTCTTGATGAAGCAGCAAGCCACATCAACATTGATCCGGATGTTATCGAAAAACTGAAATATGCCCGTGAGACCATGAAAGTGCGGCTTATGATCCGTATGGACGATGGTTCGCGTAAATCCTTTCTTGCATGGCGCTGCCGCTACGACGACACCCGCGGTCCAACCAAGGGCGGAATCCGCTACCACCCGGAATCAACCGCTGAGGAAGTCGAGACGCTCGCATTCTGGATGACGTTTAAATGCGCCGTGATGAACCTGCCTTATGGCGGTGGCAAGGGTGCAATTCAGGTTGACCCGCGCCAGCTTTCCAAGGCCGAGCTTGAGCGTCTTTCGCGTGCCTATATTCAGGCTTTCTCCGGCATTATCGGCCCGGATCGCGATATTCCAGCACCGGATGTCTATACCAACTCCATGATTATGGGCTGGATGGCAGATGAGTATTCGCAGATCGTGGGCCAGTCATCACCGGCAGTTATCACTGGCAAGCCACTGGCACTCGGCGGCTCGCTCGGCCGTAACGATGCGACCGCACGCGGCGGTTTTTATCTTGTGCGTCACCTGTCGGACGATTTGGGACTTGCCTCAACGCTTCGTGTCGCAGTTCAGGGTTTTGGCAATGCTGGTCAGTTCATCGCCAAGCTTATGGCCAGCGATGGGCATAAAATCGTTGCCGTTTCGGATTCATCAGGCGCTGTCTACTGCGCTGACGGACTTGATCTCGACATTCTGCTTGAAGCCAAGAATGCGAACAAGTCGGTCGTCTCCACCGCAGGTCGCAACGGTCACGAAGCCGTTACAGCGAGCGAACTGGTCGCGGTTGATTGTGATGTTCTGGTACCAAGCGCCATGGAAAACATGATCCACGCCGACAATGCCGGTTCGATCAAGGCCAAGCTGATTGTGGAACTTGCGAATGGTCCCGTGACCGCTGAGGCCGACAAAATTCTGGCTGAAAAGGGCGTCATCATCCTGCCAGATATTTTGGCAAATGCTGGTGGCGTGACAGTTTCGTATTTCGAATGGGTACAGAACCGTCAGGGCTATTACTGGACGCTCGAAGAAATCCATGAACGCCTCAAGACCATTATGGAACGAGAAGGCCGCGCCATCTGGAACCACGCCAAGCAACATGGCGTCAGTGTCCGTACGGCTGCTTACGTGCATGCGCTTGAGCGGCTGGCACAGGCCATCGAAGCACACGGTACGCAAAACGATTTTGCGGCCTGATCCTCTGCCTTGACGAAATCCCTCCTGCCAGCTTGCTGTCAGGAGGGAGAGTTTAACTAACTTTTCTTTTTGCCCGCGCGCCTTATTTATCTCAACAGAAGAAAATCAGCGCAGTGGGAAGAGAAACATGTCTTATCAGAGCTTTGTGAAGGGGACTGCTTTCGCACTCGTCCTTTTCGCCGGTACAAGCGCTTTTGCAAGCATGGCGCAGGCACAAGTTGTCGTCTCATCCAAGATCGACACCGAAGGCGGCGTGCTTGGCAATATTATCATTGCCGTGCTCAACGCCAATAATATCGAGACCACCGATCGCATCCAGCTTGGCGCAACACCTGTTGTTCGTCAGGCCATAACGGCAGGTGAAATCGACATTTATCCCGAATATACCGGCAATGCGGCGTTCTTTTTCAACAAGGCCGATGATCCTCTCTGGAAAGATCCAGCCAAGGCTTATGAAACGGCAAAAAAGCTCGATTATGACGCCAACAAGATCGTCTGGCTAACGCCCTCGCCTGCCAATAACACTTGGGGCATCGCTATCCGCAAGGATATTGCTGACGAAAACAGACTGGTGAATCTCAGCGATTTCGGAAAATACGCTGCCGATGGCGGCAAGATCGTGTTGGCTGCATCGTCCGAATTTGTAAATTCGGCTGCGGCCTTGCCTGCATTTCAGACGGCCTATGCCTTCACGCTGAAACCCGATCAGCTCATCACGCTTTCCGGCGGTGATACGGCTGCAACAATAGCAGCAGCAGCCAATCAGACAAGCGGGGCGAATGCAGCCATGGTCTATGGCACGGATGGCGGCATTGCACCTTCTGGTTTGGTGGTTCTAGAAGACGACAAACATGTGCAGCCGGTCTATCAGCCAGCCCCCATCATTCGTGAGGAAGTGCTCAAGAAGAACCCAAAAATCGAGGAATTGCTAAAACCGGTCTTTGAGAGGCTCGACCTGACAACGCTTCAGGACTTAAACAGTCGTGTGCAGCTTGGCGGCGAACCTGCGAAGGCAGTTGCGGACGACTTTCTCAAAAAGAACGGCTTCATCAAGTAAGCTGACAGGGCAGCGAATTCTTGTCAGACATTATTGCAAATCATCGCCAGCCAGCCCTTTCTAAAGCGCGCCTGTTTGACAGGCTTGGTCTGGTTTTCACAGTGCTGGGCCTGCTTGGATTGCTGCTGCCTTTTGCGACGTTTCGGCAAAACCGCATCGTGCAGGGAGAGCCGCGCTTCCTGTTCGATGCCTTGCCGGTTTCAATGGCCTCACTGCTTCTGATTATCATGATTGCAAGTCTGCTGATTGCGCTTTTTGTCCATCATCGGATAGTTAGGCTTGCGGCGAGCAGTTTTTCGCTGGGGCTTTTGCTTGTTGCGCTTGGATATGCGGCCTCCCACCTCTCGCCAGACGGCAACAGCTATGCCCGCGTGTCGCCCGCTTCGGGTTTCTGGCTGCTGATTTTCATGAGTGCGCTTTATGTCGCCGACAGTCTTGTGCGCTTGCAGGTGCGCCCGCTTTTACGCATCGGGCTCTTGTTAATTGCAATGATGCTTTTGTGGTTGCTGTTAGCGTCTCAGCTTTGGGACAATATTTCTTTCATGAAGGAATATCAAAGCCGTGCGGACAATTTCTGGAACGAAGCACGGCGGCATGTTGAACTGGCGTTGGGGTCACTGATTGCCGCAACTCTGCTTGGCATTCCGTTGGGCCTCATCTGCCATCGCATACCAAAACTGCGCGCCCTGGTTCTCAATAGTCTCAACATCGTTCAGACGATCCCATCCATGGCGCTTTTCGGGCTACTGATCGCACCGCTTGGCTGGTTTGCGATGCAGTTTCCATGGGCGGCAAATCTTGGCATTCGCGGCATTGGTGCAGCACCCGCTTTTGTGGCGCTGTTTCTCTATTCACTGCTGCCGATTGTTGCCAATACGGTCACAGGACTTGGAAATGTGCCTGCACCCATAACCGATGCTGCACGCGGCATGGGCATGACGCAGTTGCAACGGCTTTTTAAAACCGAAATGCCTCTGGCCTTTCCGGTCATTCTCACCGGCATTCGTATCGTAATGGTACAGAATATCGGGCTGACAACGATTGCCGCCCTGATCGGCGGCGGCGGTTTTGGCGTCTTTGTCTTTCAGGGCATTGGCCAGAATGCCATGGATCTGGTGCTTTTGGGTGCACTGCCCACCGTTCTGCTGGCCTTTGCTGCGGGTGTTATTCTTGATGCCATCATAGAAATGTCCCAGAAAGGCAGATCCGCATGATAGAGTTTGATCATATCACCAAGCGATATAATGGGCGCGCGGCAGTGGATAGCGTCAGCTTCACGGTCAAGCCACACAGTATTGCGGCGATTGTCGGCACATCCGGGTCAGGAAAAACGACCTTGTTGCGCATGGTCAATCGCTTGGTCGAGCCGACGGATGGCGAAATCCGCATCGACAATAAAAGCATCATGGATGAGCCGGGCTATGAATTGCGGCGGCGTATCGGCTATGTCATCCAGCAACATGGACTTTTTCCGCATCGAACCGTTGCCGAAAATATCGCCACTGTTCCTGTGCTTTTGGGATGGCCGAAAAGCCGCATTCAAACCCGCGTCGATGAATTGCTCGAACTGTTTCAGCTTGAGCCGCAAGATTATCGTGATCGCTATCCGCATGAGCTTTCAGGTGGACAGGCGCAGCGCGTCGGTGTTGCGCGCGCCCTTGCGGCAAGCCCGAATATTCTGCTGATGGATGAGCCTTTCGGAGCGCTTGACCCCATCGTACGGTTGAAAGCGCAGGAAGACCTCAAAGCCATTCAGAAGCGTCTCGGCACAACCATTCTGCTTGTTACACATGATATGGAAGAAGCGATTTCGCTTGGTGACAGCATTGCGGTGATGGACGATGGAAAGCTGCTGCAATATGGCACCCCGGCTGAAATTCTTGCGCATCCCGCGACCGAATTTGTGGAGCGGCTTGTTGGAACCGGCGAACGCCCTTTCCGGCTGCTGTCTTTGACCGATCTGAAAACTGTGCTGCAATCGGGAGAAGCTACGGGTGATGGCTTTCCTGTCACAGCCTCACAACGCGACGCACTGGCCGAACTGCTATGGTCAGGGCGCAAAGCACTGCCAATTCACGATCATGATGGCCGGCCGTTGGGTCGCGTGACACTGGAAAAACTTCTCAATCAGGCAGAGCGTCCCGTATGAAATTGTTCGTGTCTCTCGCTCCACGTCTGATGCTTTTTCTGGTTTTGATGCTGTTTCTTTTGAATCCATATCTATTCGAGCCGTTGTTGCGTCCGCTCGTTAAAGAAGGTGCGCCGGTCATCTATGACCGTGCCAATCTCATGACGCTGACATTGCAGCATTTGGGGCTTGTCACTGTCGCAACTTTTGCATCGGCACTTATCGCCGTTTCGATGGCAATCGGCGTTACGCGCTCATCGGGTGCGGAGTTCCTGCCGCTTTCACGAAGTCTGGTGAATATCGGCCAGACCTTTCCACCCGTTGCCGTACTGGCGCTTAGCGTTCCGGCGTTTGGGTTTGGTGACAAGCCAACGCTCATTGCGCTGTTTCTTTATGGCATGTTGCCGATTTTTGAGAACACGCTGACGGGCTTAACCACCCTTTCAGCCCCCGTTGTCGAAGCCGCACGCGGCATGGGAATGACGAGCATGCAGCGCTTAGTCAAAGTGGAAATGCCTCTTGCAACGCCGGTCATTCTCGGAGGCATAAGGCTTTCTGCCGTGATCGGACTTGCAACGGCCACCATCGGTTCAACTGTGGCCGCAAAGACGCTTGGGGAAGTGATTATTGCAGGGCTTATTTCCAACAATCTTGCCTTTGTCATGCAAGGTGGGCTGGTCGTTTCAGCGCTTGCCATTCTTATTTTCGATTGCTTTCAGGCACTTGAACGCTTGCTTGCAAAACGCATGGGACAAATTAACGGCTAAGTCTATGAATGACGATAAAGCGTTCCTATATGCCGTAGAAGGCTAAATCAGCGAGGAACGGAATGAATATCGGGCAGGCAGCCACCGCATCGGGCATATCGGCGAAAATGATCCGCCATTATGAAACCATCGGACTGATAGAGGCTGCCGATCGGACCAGTTCCGGCTATCGCGTCTATACGCAAAAAGATGTCGAAACGCTGCGCTTCATCCGCTCAAGCCGTGATCTCGGTTTTCAGGTCGATCAGATTAAAGCGCTGCTCGCACTCTGGCGTGATCGCAATCGCGCCTCATCGGATGTGAAGAAAGTAGCACTTATTCACGTCGAGGAACTCGAAGCCAAGATGCGCCAGCTTCAGGACATGGCCGACACGCTGCGCCATCTTGCACATAATTGCCATGGCGATAACCGTCCCGATTGCCCGATCATTCAGGAACTGGCCAATAGCAGTTCTGAGAAGTCCTACAGACCCGCGCCGCGAAAAGGCGAATTGCTGCACGGCAAGATATAATTAAAAAACGCCGGGAATTTCCCGGCGTTTTTGTTTGCTGAACTCAATCACTTCGGCAACGTGTAGGCGATCACGTAGTCGCCGGGCTTTGTGCCCACCGAACCATGACCACCTGCAACCATCAGCACGAATTGCTCGTCATCGACGGTATAGGTCATCGGTGTTGATTGACCGCCCGCAGGAAGGCGCGCTTCCCACAATACCTTACCATTGGTGAGGTCGTAAGCGCGCAGATAGTCATCCACCGCCGCACCGAGGAACACAACGCCACCAGCCGTGATCATTGGCCCACCGATGCCCGGAACGCCAACTTTAAGCGGCAGCGGAACCGGCGCCATATCCTCAATGGTGCCGTTGCGGTGCTTATAGGCGATCTTGCCTGTACGCAGATCCACACCAGCGACAAAGCCCCATGGCGGTGTCTGGCATGGAATGCCAAGCGGGCTAACGAATGGACCCATGAAGACGCCATAAGGTGCGCCGTCATTGCGATTAAGCCCTTGCTCGCTGCCCTTCTCATCCTGTCCACGCGGCGGAATATCCGCACGCGGTACAAGCTGCGATGTGAAAGCCAGATAAGTCGGCATGCCAAACATTACCTGACGCACCGGATCGACGGCCACACTGCCCCAATTGAAGACGCCGAAATTGCCCGGATAGACAATCGTGCCTTTCAGTGAAGGCGGCGTGTAGCGGCCCTCATAGAAGTGCTTACGGAAAGCAATGCGACATGCCAGCTGATCAAACAGGGTCACGCCCCACATGCTGCTTTCAGTCAGTGGTGCGGGACTGAATGTCAGATCAGAAATCGGCTGCGTAGGAGATGTGTGATCTTCCGGTATCGCACCCGTCGGCGCTGGGATTTCACGAACCGGAATAATCGGCTCACCCGTGCGGCGATCAAGTACATAAATATCGCCCTGCTTGGTTGGTCCAACCAGCGCAGGCACGCCATTAATGTCCAAAAGAACTGGCTGGGCTGGAACGTCCATATCCCACAGGTCGTGGTGTACGGTCTGACGCACCCATTTCGGCTGTCCGGTATTTACATCCAGCGCCACGATAGACGACGAGTATTTCTCGACATTATCGCTGCGGTTCATGCCCAGCTGATCAGGAACCTGATTGCCAAGCGGAATAAAGATCAGGCCAAGCCCTTCATCAACACTGGAAACCGACCAGCTGTTTGGCGAGTTGGTCGTGTAATGCTGGCCTTCCGGCAGTGGGGTCGTGACATCCGGGTTGCCAGAATCCCAATTCCACAAGAGGTTGCCTGTACGGATATCAAACGCGCGGATAACACCCGACTGTTCTTCGGTCGAATAGTTGTCATTGACCGCACCGCCGACGATGATCTTGTCACCAACCACGGCTGGTGGCGATGTCGAGTAGTAATAACCAGCCGGGTTGTACTTCATGCCATGGCTGAGATCGAGTGTGCCGCCATTGGCAAAATCTGTGCAGATTTCACCCGTCTGGGTATCAAGCGCAATCAGACGTGCATCCGAGGTTGGCAGATAAACACGTTCGGAACATTTGGCACCAGCAGTTGCAGTCGAATCCTTCCAGTAGCTTACGCCACGGCAGGTTTGGTGCTGGCGATCCGTGTTGAAGCCAACCTTCGGGTCGAATTTCCACTTTTCCTTGCCGGTCGCAGCATCAAGCGCAATGGCCCAGTTATGCGGCGTGCACAGGTAAAGCGAATCGCCAATTTTAAGCGGAGTTACCTGATAGGTGGTTTCGCCAACATCTTCGGGCTGTTTCACATCACCCGTCTGATATTGCCAGGCAACCTGAAGTTTCGAGACATTTTCTGGTGTAATCTGCGTTAATGGCGAATAACGCTGGCCATAGGGTGTACGTCCGTATTGATGCCACTCCCCATCGGGCACATTGCCGCCCAGATCAGCTGTCGCGGCGACCCTTTCGGTCGGCAGATCACCCGAAATATTCCACGGATCCTGTGTCATCGAATAACCCGCGACCACCAGAGCTGCCAATGTGGCAACGGTCAGCGGTAAACCACCACCATTGAGCGGCTTTCTGATCCACGGTGTAAGCAGCCACAGGCCAAGCAGAACAATCACGCCGCCTGTCGACCCCAATCCCCACCAGTCGAAACCGACTTCAGAGACCGCCCAGCCAAGTGAGCCGAGAATGACAAGTGCGTAAATCCAAAGTGCAACCGCACTTCTTTTAAAAAGAAAAAAGCCCGTCAGCAAAAAGCCAATGGAAGCGATGACGAAAAACCAACTGCCGCCCAGTGTGACAAGGTAAATGCCCGCGGCACCCAGTCCCAAGCCAATCAATATCAAAACAATTGAAGTCAGAGAAACAAGCAAGACGTTACCCCCTTAAAGCTGTAACTGCCATCCCACCGTGCACTGCTGTTCGACTGAAAGAGCTGCACGGATAAAGAAAAATCGAGGTATTCCTGATTGGTGGAAGTGTTGCAGCAAAAGACCTTGCACGCAACACAACACTGCCTGCCCTGAAAGATAGGCGGCAAAACAAAAAATCCAGAGGCAATTATGCAAAAGAACTCAAGAATTGCCGGCGACCAAAAAGGCCGCCGATCTTTGCGTAATCTATCAGGCCATTGGGCTTTTGAAAGCCCGCAGCCGGAGCGCATTGCTGAGCACGAAAATGCTCGAAAGCGCCATAGCACCCGCTGCCAAAACCGGCGACAAAAGCGTTCCGGTAATTGGATAAAGAACACCGGCTGCAACAGGGATCAGCGCCACATTGTAAGCAAAGGCCCAGAACAGGTTTTCGCTGATATTGCGGATCGTGGCCTTGGAGATTGCAATGGCATTGACCACACCGCGCAGATCGCCCGACATCAGCACCACGTCGGCACTTTCAATCGCGATATCCGTCCCAGTGCCAATAGCAATGCCCACATCGGCGGAAGCCAAAGCTGGTGCGTCATTGATGCCATCGCCCACAAAGGCAATACGTTTTCCGCCAGCCGACAAACGCTTCAACGCCTCGACCTTGCCGTCCGGCAGCACTTCCGCAACCACCTCATCAATGCCAAGACGTTTTGCAATGGCTTGCGCAGTACGGCGATTATCGCCGGTGATCATCGCAACTTTCAAGCCCTGCTCGTGCATGGCAGCGATTGCGGCAGGTGTAGTTTCCTTCATCGGATCAGCGACCGTGATAATCGCCGCCAGCTTGCCATCAATTGCTGCATAAAGCGGAGTCTGGCCTTCATCACCAAGGCGACTTGCATCATCGGCAAAGACCACCACATCAAGGCCGAGTTTTGCCATGTAACGATCTGCACCAATGGCAACTTCGTGACCCGCAACGTGAGCTTTCAGGCCAAAACCCGGAATCGATTCAAAGGCCGATACATCACTAAGTTTAAGGTTCTTTTCCTTGGCGGCATTTACAATCGCATCTGCAATCGGATGTTCCGAACGGGCCTCGACAGCAGCGATCAAAGCGAGTGCTTCGTCTTTGTTGACACCATCGACAACGGCGAAATGTGCCAAAGCGGGTTTGCCCTGTGTGAGTGTTCCGGTCTTATCAACCGCAATCACCGATGCATCACGCAGCGTTTGCAGCGCGTCACCACGGCGGAACAGCACACCAAATTCGGCAGCGCGGCCTGTGCCAACCATAATCGAGGTCGGCGTTGCCAACCCCATCGCACAGGGGCAAGCAATGATGACAACCGCAATCGCATTGACCAGCGCAAAACCCATCATGCCCGTGCCACCAATGATCAGCCATGCGATGAAAGTCACAAGTGCTGCACCGAGAACCGCAGGCACGAACCAGCCCGTGACCTTATCGACTTTGGCCTGAATGGGCAGCTTGTCGGCCTGTGCATCTTCCACCATCCGCACAATCTGCGAGATGACCATATCGCGGCCAACCTTGGTTGCGCGGAAAGTAAAAGCACCTGTCTTGTTGATCGTGCCGCCGACAACTTCTGCGCCCGTTTCCTTGACGACGGGGATAGGCTCGCCGGTAATCATCGATTCATCCACGTAGGATGAACCCTCAATCACTTCGCCATCGACGGGGACTTTTTCGCCCGGACGAACCTGAACAATATCACCCGTGCGCACATCATCAAGCGGCACATCCAGCGTTTCGCCATTGCGCACCACACGCGCAGACTTTGCCTGCAAACCCACCAGACGGCTGATTGCCGCCGAAGTGCGCCCCTTGGCGCGTGCTTCAAGATAACGGCCAATCAGGATCAGCGTCACAATAACAGCTGCGGCCTCGAAATAGACGTTGACCGTGCCGTCGGGCAGGATATCCGGCCAGAAGGTCGCAACAACCGAAAAGCCCCACGCGGCCGTTGTGCCGACAACAACCAGCGAATTCATATCGGGGGTGCCACGCAACAGAGCAGGAATACCCTTTTTGAAAAAGCGCATACCTGGGCCGAAGAGCACAAGCGTGGTCAGCACGAGCTGGAAATACCAGCTATTCTGCATTCCGATTATGTCCATGACGAACATATGCATGGTCATAAATATATGCGAACCCATCTCAAGAATGAAAACGGGAAGCGTCAGAACAGCAGCAAGGATGACGTTCTTTTTCAGCTCAAGTGCTTCCGCATCGCGCTTGTCAGATTGCGTTTCCTGCTTGGCGTCACTGCTTGTCTCGTCAAGCGAACGCGCTTCATAGCCTGCCTTTTCGACTGCTTTAATCAAATCGGAAAGCGGCACCTGACCTGCAAGTTCAATATGGGCACGTTCCGTCGCAAGATTGACGCTTGCACGCGTTACGCCGGGAACTGCATTCAATGCTTTCTCGACATTGCTCACACAGGACGCGCAGCTCATACCTTCAATGGCAAGATCAGCACTGCTGGTTGGCACATCATAGCCGGCCCTGCGAATGGCATTGATGACACCAGGCAGATCGGGAGCCGCCTTAAACGTCACATCGGCACGCTCTGTCGCCAGATTGACCGAAACCTGCTCGACGCCAGGCAGTTTCGCAACAGCTTTTTCAACGGATGACACGCACGATGCGCAGTTTATTCCCTCAACAGGAATGGCAAAACTTGTGGCTTGGGGTTTTACAGGCTTGTTCACGGCAATTCCTTCTTCTGCGCACCCTGCTTCCAAAAAATCGTTCCCGATTTTTGGGCCGATGCTGCATCCCCCTCTTTCAAGGAGTTAAATAACGCGTTTCACGATAAGTACCCCTTCCCACCGTTGGAAGGTCAAGCGTTAAACTGAAGGATCTTTCAAACGGCCATTTCGTTCTGCGGCTGCACGGCTGCCAGTATCGAACCACAGCGGCTGTGGATGAATTCGAGCACGTCTGATGCTGGCATTGGGCGTCCCATGAGAAAGCCCTGCACCTCATCGAAATTCTGCGCACGCAAGCATTCAAGCTGCTGCGCAGTTTCCACGCCTTCGGCTGTTGTGACGATGCTAAATCCCGCACCGAGCGTGGCAACAGCCTGAATGATCGCAAGATCACGTGTATCGGTTTCAATGCCGGATACAAAACTCCGGTCGACCTTGATCTTGTCGAAGGGAAACGAGCGCAAATAGCTCAGCGACGAATAGCCGGTTCCAAAATCATCCATCGCAATCCGCACACCCAGCCTACGCAGCTCAAACAGCAATTCGGTATTGTGCTTGCTGTTTTGCAAGAATACGGATTCCGTAATTTCCAATTCCAGGCGATCAGGGGAAATGCACGCCGCGCCAAGCGCATCAGTAACTGAATCAAGAAGTGTCGTTTGTTTGAACTGGACCGGAGATAGATTGACGGAAACTTTAATATCATGCGGCCAAGACGCCGCTTGACGACATGCTTGCCGCAACACCCAGTCACCAATCGGGCCAATCAGTCCAGCCTCTTCGGCAATTGGAATAAATTCAGCCGGCGATACGGTTCCCAACACAGGATGACGCCAGCGCAACAATGCTTCAAACCCGGATATGCAACCCGATCCAAGATTGAAGATGGGTTGATAATGCAACTCAAACTGCTGTGCTGCTAATGCCAGCCGCAAGTCAGTCGTCATGGCATGGCGCTTCTCAACTGCCAATCGTAAGGAATGCTGATAGAAGCGGAACGTCCGTCTGCCATCGGCTTTTGCAGCATAAAGCGCAAGATCGGCATTACGCATAAGAACATCAGGATTATTACCATGTAGCGGTGCTTGGGAAATTCCGATACTGCACGAGACAAATTCAGAAATATCGCCAAGCTCAAACGGGTCCTGAAAGACCGAAAGAAGGAGATCGGCAAACATTGCGATCTGCGAAACCGTATCGCAGCGATATATAATTGCAAATTCATCGCCACCTAGACGCGCGATGAATTGGCCAGACGTAATACTTTTAAGGCGGCCTGCCACCTGTTGCAGCAATCGGTCTCCGACCTGATGCCCTCTGCTATCATTGATGTTTTTGAAATGGTCTATATCGAGATAATAAAGCGCAAATGCCGCTGCAGCCTCTCCTTTTTTCAGAACACTTTCAATGTGTTGCGAAAAATAGGCGCGATTGGGCAAATCAGTCAGACTGTCATGCATGGCCACATGTGTCATGCGCTGTTCAATCAGCCTTCGCTCGGTAATATCCTCGACAATTCCGATCAAATAACGCGGTTGACCACCTTCCGACAGCAGAATGGATCGTTTTATAATGCGCATTCTGCGCGGATTACCATCCGCGCATCGAATATCGCGTTCAATCGTCAGAACATTTCCCCGACGCATGGCAAGGCGATCTTGCTGCGTCAGAAGTTTCGCTTCCTCCTCGGGGAAAATTTCTGTATCGACCGAACCCACGACATGATCAAGCTTATGACCACTGATAGTCGATGCCGCCTGATTATAGAGCACATAGCGCCCGTTATCCTGCATGTCCTTGACAAAGACACCGAGTGGCATGTTGTTAACCAGATTATCGAGAAGCGTCTGTGCATGACTTGCCTGCCGATTGGCTTCTTCAAGCGCGGTCATATCCTGAACAATCGCAAGAATTGCCTGCCTGCCATTAAAAATAACCTCACGCCCATAGGTTATGACATCGATGATCTCGCCATTGGATTTAAGATGCTGCCAGCGTTCGGGGCGCTCAAGATCGCTGCCACTGCGTACAGCAGCAAGCATCCGATCACGCTCAGTTTGCGGACGAATGTCGAGCACTGTCATTTCGGGTATTTTATGAGCCGGATAACCATAAAGCGCATGCGCTGCCTCATTCATAACAATGAAGCGTAACGTTTGAGGATCATAGACCCACATTGGGGTCGGATGGGTTGTGAAAAGAATGCGGAAATCCTGTTCGGATGTTTGCGCCATAGCGACATCCGAGTGAGCCAGATCGGCTTCCCGCTTCCTCATGATAGCCCCCTCATCAGACTGATACTGACCCCATAATCCCTGTCCTCAAAAGAGGATCCGTTCCCAAGAATCAAATAAATCGTCTGCAGCAGGACCACAGTTTCCATGTATTGATTAGTGCACTGTAATATAAAAGAAAATAGAGAAAATTTGGAAGCATATAAATTTATTCTTAAATAGCAACAATGCCACTGACTTGACCCGCCTGCGGTTCCGGCCTATGCCTAAAGCACAAAATTCGTTGGGGTGCCTTCGAAGCAAGATCAGGAAAAGTGCATTGCGTTTTTCCGTCCGCTCTTGCGACACCAAAGGCTGAGAGACGCTATCGCGTTAACCCATTGAACCTGATCCGGGTAATACCTGCGTAGGGAACGGAGTTTGACGCGTCGCGGCCGAGGGCTTCCCTCAACGGAGTTCAGACTCCAATCAGGTTCATGACGTCTCACTTTTCCGTTCGGAATGAGAGACGATATTATGGACCAAAAACAAAGCCTCTCCCGAACCAAGACATGCGCCAGTCATGTGGCATCCGTGCCTATTTGCGTGACTATTGCTGGCTCCGACAGCGGCGGCGGTGCTGGCATTCAGGCTGATCTCAAAACTTTTTCAGCGCTGAGCGTCTATGGCGCAAGCGTCATTACAGCGATCACCGCACAGAACACATTAGCGGTCACGGCTGTCCACGATGTTCCGTCTGAAATTGTTGCTGCACAGATCGATGCGGTCTTCAGCGATCTCAATGTGGCTTCGGTCAAGATCGGCATGGTGTCAGTGCCGGAAACCATTCAGGCAATAGCCAAAGGCCTTGGGCGTTTCTCCGGCCCAGTGGTTCTTGATCCGGTGATGGTGGCTAAATCCGGCGACCGACTGCTAAGCGAAGCCGCGATTTCGACACTGCGCGAAAAACTGATCCCGCTTGCATGCCTTCTAACACCGAACAGGCCAGAAGCTGCTTGCCTGCTCGATTGTGCCATCGCGCGAAATAATGATGAGGCGGAAGAACAGGGGCGCGCTTTGCTCAAGCTTGGTGCAAAGGCCGTGCTGATGAAAGGCGGGCACGCTGAGGGCGACATCTGCACCGACCTTCTCATCCGTGCCCATCTGCCGACTATCCAGCTGGAAGCGCCGCGTATCTATACGCAAAACACCCATGGAACCGGATGCACGCTTTCGTCAGCAATTGCAGCAGGTCTTGGCAAAGGCCTTTTGCTGGAACGCGCACTTCGTGAAGCGCATACTTATCTGCAAGCGGCCATCCGGTCCGCTAACACATTGCAGGTCGGCAGCGGGCACGGCCCCGTGCATCACTTCCACGCTTTGTGGGAGATTGCATAATGCGCGTCACCATCATCGGCGCAGGTGTTGCGGGCCTTGCCTGCGCTGCAGAATTTAGTGACCAAGGCCACGTCGTCACTGTCATTGCAAAAAGCACCGCAATCGGCTCCGACAGCTGTTCGTGGTTTGCGGGCGGAATGCTGGCCCCGTGGTGCGAAGGCGAGAGTGCGGAAGAGCCCGTCGTAAGGCTGGGGAAGCAAGCGATTGGCTGGTGGGAACGGCATGTTTCGACAGTCCACCGCAAGGGGACGCTCGTCATTTCCCACACACGCGATACGACTGAGCTGCGCCGCTTTGCCCGCCGCACACAAGCCTTCGACACAATCGATTCCGAACAGATCGATGCGCTGGAGCCGGATATTGCAGGCCGTTTCCGGCAGGGGCTTTTCTTTGCTGAGGAAGGCCATCTCAACCCACGCAACACACTGATCGAACTTGCCGAAAACCTGCAGAAGAAAGGCGTCGTCTTTCATCTCGGGCAAGATGCGAAAGACGTAAAAATCGATACCGATATTACTGTCGATGCGCGTGGCCTTGCAGCACGCGATCAATTGCAGGATCTGCGCGGCGTGAAGGGCGAAATGCTTATTGTTCGCTCCCGCGACATCAATCTTTCGCGCCCTGTGCGCCTGCTGCACCCGCGCATTCCGCTTTATATCGTGCCGCGCGGTGACGGCATTCATATGATCGGCGCAACCATGATCGAAAGCGATGAAAGAGGCGGCATCAGCGTTCGCTCGACGCTGGAAATGTTAAGCGCCGCCTATGCGCTGCATCCGGCATTTGGCGAGGCGGAAATTCTGGAAACCGGCGTCGATGCACGCCCGGCCTTCCCCGACAATCTGCCGCGTGTGCGCAAGCGTGGCCAAACAATCTATGTCAACGGGCTTTACCGGCACGGCTTTCTACTCTCGCCTGCGGTTGCACGCATGGCGGTTGCGGCAGCAACCGAGGCCGAACAACAACCTGAACTTCTGGAGAACCTTTCATGACCATCGTTTTAAATGGCGAGGTCTTTGAGACCAAAAGCGCCAATCTTTTGGCCCTGCTTGCCGAAATCGAACTAGATGAGGCCGTGGTGGCAACCGCGCTCAATGGCGAATTCATTGCACGCGATGAACGCGAGGAAACGCTCATCGGTGAAGGTGACCGCATTGAAGTGCTCGCGCCGATGCAGGGAGGCTAAGATGCTGGAATTTTATGGGAAAACATTTGAAAGCCGCCTACTATTGGGAACGGCGCAATATCCATCTCCCTCTATTCTTACTGACAGCGTCCGCTCGTCAAAGACGGAAATCGTTACAGTTTCGCTGCGGCGCGAGAGCGGAAATATGCGTGCCGGTCAGGATTTCTGGACACTGATCAAGGATCTGGGTGTTTCGGTTCTGCCCAATACAGCCGGGTGCCATACCGCACGCGAAGCAGTCACCACGGCAAAAATGGCGCGTGACGTTTTCGGCACCAACTGGATCAAGCTTGAAGTCATCGGCGATCACGACACGTTGCAGCCTGATCCTTTCGGGCTGGTCGAAGCAGCCCGTATTCTCTGCGATGAAGGCTTTGAGGTCTTTCCCTATATGAATGACGATCTTGTGGTTGCGGAAAAATTGCTGGAAGCAGGCTGCAAGGTGTTGATGCCATGGGGTGCGCCGATTGGTTCAGGTCGCGGCCTCAACAATCCTTATGCGCTTAAAACCATGCGTGCGCATTTCCCCGATATTCCACTGGTCGTGGATGCCGGTATTGGCGTGCCGTCGCATGCAGCCGCCGCAATGGAACTTGGCTTTGATGCCGTGCTGATCAACACTGCGGTTGCCAAAGCAGGTGATCCAGCCGCTATCGCCCGCGCTTTTGCACTCGCTGTTGAGGCTGGTCGCATCGCCTATGAAGCCGATCCGATTGAAGCCCGCGACATGGCTGCCCCCTCCACTCCATTACTCGGAAAGGCATTTTTGTAATGGCCCTTGATCCGTTTTACCCGATCTTTGATAGCGCCAGCTGTTGTGAGCGCATGGTGCCGCTCGGCATCAAACTCGTGCAGCTGCGCATCAAGGATAAGAACGTCGCTGAACTGCGCGTAGAAATCCGCGCCGCCCGCGAAGTTTGCGCACGGCATGATTGCCAGCTCATCATCAATGACTACTGGAAGCTGGCAATTGAGGAAGGCTGTGATTTCATTCATCTCGGTCAGGAAGACCTTGACGATGCCGATCTTGATGCGATCCGCGCAAGCGGCGCGAAGCTCGGTGTATCCAGCCATGATGAGGCTGAACTTGATCGTGCATTAGCGCTAAAGCCAGCCTATATCGCGCTCGGCCCTGTCTATCCGACCATTCTCAAAAAGATGAAATGGCATGAACAGGGACTGGACGGCGTCAGCCAATGGAAAGCCACCCTTGGCGATATTCCGCTTGTTGGCATTGGCGGCATGAATGTGGAGCGCGCGCCCGGCGTCTTTAAAGCCGGAGCTGACATTGTATCTGTCGTCACCGACATCACTCTCAATCCTGATCCCGAAGCCCGCGTGCGGCAATGGATCGAAGTTACTAGACCTCATGTAATTTAGTTTCTGGAGGAAACATTGAAAAAACTGATTTTTGCTGCGCTTTTCAGCGCCACGGCTTCGTTCGCCCTGATGTCAGCTCAGGCAGCTCAGGCGAACGATAAATTCAAACTCATACTCGACTGGTATGTGAAC
>Ga0308165_1002169_pt1 | contig 24507 bp, 21 predicted proteins | sample PhyWR2_FD_201032 | JGI IMG/M metagenome (GOLD analysis project Ga0308165, IMG submission 201032) | Phyllosphere microbial communities from UC Gill Tract Community Farm, Albany, California, United States - DLSLW.R2 | ecosystem: Host-associated > Plants > Phyllosphere > Unclassified | place: USA... | reverse complement strand
AAACGTGTATCGGAAAATGTAAATAAGCCTAACGAAGTTGGAGAAAGTGCTATCTTTATCTAATCTATAAAAAAACATTTACAATGATAAAGCCGCTAAAATATAAATCCATCAATTGGATTAATGGCATGAAGCTTTCTAGTGACCATTTTACAGTAAGCGATCTCTATTTACAAGATTTTGTCCGTGATGCCGTATCGCTGCATTTAAACAGCAGCAACTATGGTTTTTTACCACCCTTTGCCGGATATAAAAGTTCGCACGATATCGAAATTATTGAAAAAGCAACCAATCATATCGAGGTTAGGGTAAGGTACTGTAATGCCATTACACCTGAAGGCTGCCACATTGATATTGTACAGTCTGACAATATGGATACACTGGTACATAACCATTACTTTGGGCAATCTGAACCCCGTAATTATGTTATTTTACTGGTGGTTAACCCATTTAACCGTACGCCTGTAGGCTTACCCAATCCAGAAGAAAGCCCCATCCGTTATCCAGAATTGGCGAAAAGTTATTCGATTGCCGTTTTGCCTGAAACAGAAGTAAGCTCACAAACAGCAGACAGCTATTTTCTAACCATCGGCCAGGTTTATTACGAAAATGGTAGGTTATCTATCAACAGCAGTTATATCCCGCCAAGCTCAACAATAACGAGCCACCCTGCATTGATCAGATATTATGAATCTTTCAGTGTGTTATTGAACGATTTACAATTGGCTGCTTTTAAAATTATCGATAAAACCGGAGGGCGTGATAACATTACCCCACTTGGTAAAAATATCCGCCTGATTTCTGAGAAAATTGTAGATTACATTGCAGGATTATTTTACGAATATAGAAATATTGCCCATCGCGAATCGCCAGTGGTTTTAGTGGGCTACTTTTCTAGCTTAGCACATATTTTTTTTACAGCGATAAAACTGATTGATCCCCGAGAAAGAGAAGAGTTGCTGAAATACTTTTACGAATGGAAAGATGTGACACCAGGGAACTTTGAAGAACTACTGGCTAAAACCATCGAATTGGTTTACGATCATAAACAAATCAACAACAGCATGCTCATAGCCAGCGAGTTTATGAATGTACTGGTAGCGCTTTGGAATAAATTAAGCGGATTGGAATACATTGGCCAACGCAAAGAAAACATTGTGGTTGCCGAACAACAGGTGGTGCAGCAGGTACAGGCCAGAAAAACCTGGACATTGTTAGATTAAAACCTTTCTGATACTGAACAGAAAAGCTGTACCCCATAAAACCGGGTACAGCTTTTTTTTATAATGACAATTGCTATTTAAAAATTAACCAGGGCTGATCCATCATAGTAAGCAGGCTTTACAATCCCTAAAAATTTTAATATTGTTGGTGGCACGCTGTATAAATAAGGGGCACCATGATAATCGGTAGTTTTACGGTAAAAAATAGGTGTTGTTAAAGCGCTACGCGTAATTACAGTGCTATTTTTTGTCAGGATATCTATTTTAGGGCTAACTAAACTTCCATTGTAGGCTATTCCTGAAGTTTCATTCCCTTTGGTATATAAAACAAGATCGGCATTTTGTGGATGAGCAGATGTTAAAGCAATAAAACTGTATGCACCGATACTTGACGCTGGCAGAGCCGATTTAAACAATCTGATTTCGGATATGTTACCAGTAAAATACGGACTATAATTTCCGGTACCATCTTGTCCGATCTTAAAAGCCGTACCACTTTGCAGATCGCCAACCGCAGAAATATTACCTTCGGCAACTTGTATTCCTCCATCATATATGGTCGCTTTTTGGGTAGTACGGTTTACTACTACGGCTACCTGATGCCACAACTGATCGGTTAAATCAACACCATCAACATCTAATCTGTTGGTTCCATCGCCAAAATTAGCTCTGATTACGCCATTTCTGTTGGCAATAATAATTCCTTTATTGTAACCACTTGCCCAATTTTTATTCCCGATAATAACCGGATCGCTCGTAGCAGATGTTGCCCTCGCCCTAAACTCGATGGTAAAACTGCCCGTTGCACTTAAATTAAAATTACTTAGTGTTGGCAGCTGACCATAAACGTTGGTTTTAAAATCGACCGTAGTGATGCTGTGCGGATTTGATTCCGTTGCGGTGGTAGGTAAAGTATTCACCAATTGCGGCGCAATGGCACTATTATTTAATATGATAAATGCATTTTGTTCAAGATAACTGGCACCACCATGACTGGCGTCGCCGCCATGATCGGTAGCTACTACAATTAACCAATCCTCGTTGTTGTAGGTAGGCCTGGCCCTTAAAGCGGTTAATATCCTGCCTACACGTAAATCAACAGCCTTTACCGAATCCATATACATTTGGGTGGTGGTTCTGTAATTACTGGCGTGCCCTGCATGGTCTACATCGTCGAAATGACAAAATGCAACATCGGTATTGCTTGTGGTAATTTCCTGAATAATCCTGGTTTCAGTGGCGTTATCACTTGCGCTGTTTTGTTTTACCGTTACATCCTGGGTAGCTACAATAAAACTGTTTATCGACGACCAGGTCACAATTGAGGCTGTGCGTAAGGCCGGTAGATTGGTTTTAATCTGTCTAAAAAATGAAGGATAGTTAACAAAATCAGATCCCGAAAAACTGTTGTCAGATGCCTTATGTTTGGCTACCCCAACGCCCGTAAACAAAGCCGACCATCCGTTTGATGACCAAGTAGGTACCTGGGCCAGTGCATTGGTGCTGGTATACGACTGATCCATTAACGTTTTGAGGTTAGGTGCATTTGTTGCCGTAATGGCCTTCCATACACAGCCGTCAATACCGATAAATAATACTTTTTTAGGTTTCGCTGCCAAAGCATTCTTTGCAAGGGATTGTTCATCCGAGATTTGATTTTCTTCAGCAGTGGCTGTGCCAGCCTTCTTACAAGACATGGTAAATAAAATCATTAGAAAAATTAGGGATGATAAGGATTTTAATGTTTTCATAGTTAAATTAAGGTTAATAAAATGTTTACATAAAATAAGTATTGTTTAGCTAAACTAAACAAAAATTTTATTAAAAAAGAACCATAATATCAAATTATCGATGTAAAAAAAGCCCCAACTTTTTACAGGTCGAGGCCAAAATTTTATTCATTAATGTTTATAACTGAAACCGATATTCCAGGTAAATACTTGAAAACCGGAAGTCTTCTATTTTACATATTTATTATACAAAGCAAATTTGTAGTTATTGAGAAGAATAATAAGTATTTTATGATAGATCAAATAATGTTCAATCTTTCTTCTTCCAGGTCGATCTGATATAGTTGATGGCGAATAATTTCCTCATTAATAGCAGGATCTTTATTCAGTTCGGTAAGGTAGTTCCGCTGGCTTTCGAGCAGTTCGATAAAAATAATTTTCATATCATCATTCATCCAGCTATCGTCTGTAGCATTCGCTTTTTCTTCCCAATGTTTTAGTAGCTTTTCCATCCCGGCATGTCCATTCAGTTCATTATCGTATTTATTTTTAAGAAATTGATATGCATGTTGCTTCAAACCCTGTTTCATATTCCTTTTAACAGTTTCATCAGTTTCTTGCTTAAAGATAAAACCAAAGGCCCCTGTACGCTTTATAATGGAGGGAAGTGTAAGGCCTTGCACCAGGAGTGTTAGCAATATTACAATAAAAGTGATGAACAGGATCAGGTCTCTTTGCGGAAAGGCTTTCCCATTATCGAATGTTAACGGTATAGCCAATGCTGCAGCCAATGAAACAACACCTCGCATACCGGTCCAGCCAAGTAATAGGGGCATAAACATCAGCGTCCTTCTCGAACGTGCGGCAGGCGCCACGCTTGGACGAAAAATAAGCGTTGCCATCATTGCGGCGTAAGAACTGATGATACGGGCTGCAATTAAAACTCCCGTAACCAATAGACCGTACCCGATGGCGGTACTTAACGGAATACCTTGCGCGCTTAAGCCATCCCTAATTTCAGGGAGTTCCAAGCCGATAATTAGAAAGACAACTCCATTTAAAATAAATATAAAACTTTCCCATACGCTAAATCCCCGAATACGGCTGGTGCTGTTTAAAAACACCAATCGCTTCGCCGACATATACAATCCTCCACTTACCACTGCCAGCACTCCAGAGCTGTGTACTTGTTCGGCTATCCAGTACATAAAATAAGGCTCAATGAGCGTAAGTGCAGTATCAGATGGGGCATCGGTTGGCAAATATTTGTGCACCTGAACAAAAATCCAACCTAATAATAAACCAATGCCAGCTCCACCTAATACCATCCATAAAAAGCTAACAGCCGCATCTTGCCAAATAAACTGACCCGTACCCACTGCAACCAATGCGAAACGGAAAATAATCAGTGATGAAGCATCGTTTAATAGGCTTTCACCTTCCAAAATAGCAGCTGTAGATTTTGGAATTTTTACAAATTTTGTAATGGCGGCAGTACTTACGGCATCGGGTGGTGAAACAATCCCTCCTAATAAAAATCCTAAAGCAATTGTAAATCCTGGAATAAGATGGTTGGTAACCAATGCAACGGAAAATGCAGTAAAAAAAACAACCAGAAAAGCAAAACTTCCAATAATCCGCCACCATTTTTTCATTTCCTTAAATGAGATTGTCCATGCGGCTTCATAAAGTAATGGTGGAAGAAAAATAAAAAAGATCAGGTTAGGATCAATTTTCACCTTTGGTAATCCCGGTATAAAGCTGATCACCAATCCTCCCACAACCAATAAAATCGGATAAGCAATTTTGAGCTTGGTGGCCCACATATTCAATAACACAATTATTGCGATGATAGCAAGTAGAAAAGGTAAAATGGTATGCATTATAGGTGGATGTTAAGACAATTAGTAACTAAATATGATTTTCAGTAGTCAATTTATAAAAAATACAATAGAATTTTCTGCAATTCCTAACGATTTGAATGCTATGATTTATCATAACTGTTCGGTGCCGCACGATCTACTGTTCGATAATGAACACTAAAAATCATTAAAAACATCACCAATTAACTCACTATCAACAAGATAAATAAATTAAATTGTTTTGGCACTTCCTTCGTTAATAGGCAACAGAACGATATGATCGCTAAGAAATAAACGATCAATATCAATAACGATTTATTCAAACACCATTAAAATAAAACAAGATGAAATATTATTTAAAACCCCAAATTGCCATGGTATCAGTCATTATTTTAGTATTGATCTACCTTTTTCCAACAGCCGCCCGTGCTAAAGCAGATAAATCTACCAAAACCGATCAAATTGCTCCCTTCAGAAAGATCTTAATCAAAGGAAATATTGATGTGGTTCTGATCCAACGGCCTTTGGTTGGCATTTCTTACGCCGATGACAATGAAGGAATTGCAAAGGTAACACAGCAGGGCGATATACTTAGCATTACTGGGACGGGTACTACCGCCGGTAAACTAATTGTTTATGTATCTGAAATTTACAGAATAGAAGCTGAGGATAATGTTACGGTAAAGACTGAGGGTATATTGGCGACGAAATTTCTCCAGATTATTTTAAAGGGAAATGCAAGAGCCAGCATTTACACCACAAGCCAGGGACTATATACTGCTATATATGATAAATCTACACTATATTTGAAAGGAAACACAGATACGCACTTTCTTTTGATGGATAAGAGCCCAAAACTCACTTTTGATCAGTTCGCTGTATTACACACACAATTAACGGATTGATTGGATATTACATTGTTGACATCAAAACAATAAAAATACAAAAGCCTTAACTTTTACAAGTTAAGGCTTTTGATGCGGAATGGACGGGACTCGAACCCGCGACCTCCTGCGTGACAGGCAGGCATTCTAACCAGCTGAACTACCACTCCATTTGTTCTTCTTTAAAGTTCGAACCTCTTTCCCTTTCGGGATTGCAAATATAGAGACTATTATCAGTTTTATCACTATACTCGTTGATATTTCGCAGCATAATCCTGTAACCCATTGAATTTCACATACAATATTTTCTCTGTTTATGGGCATAATTAATGTTTAATCATTTACGCAGTCTATTTCTTAAAGTTTACCGTTTTCGCAACAATGGCTAATCGCATAAATGTCTAAATATTTTTATAAATTTAATTACTATTACCAGCGCATATGAAACTATCTTTTTTAGCATTCCTTTTCATTACAAGCATTACCTTAAATGCTTGCATGCAAAACAGTTCAACCATAAATTCAGAAGGAATTGATAAAGAAGATACGCTGACTATCGCAACAGAAGATGTTTTGACTTCAGATGTTTTAACAAAAGAAGAACAATCAAAACTTAAGCCCATTGATGTACTCAATCGTTTAAAGCAAGGCAATATTGATTTCACAAAAGATAATTTAACTGTTCGTAATACCACAGAAAGAGTGAGAAAAGCTTCGTTAGGGCAGTATCCTAAAGCAGTTATACTTTCCTGCCTGGATTCGAGAGTACCGGTAGAAGATATTTTTCACAGTGGCATAGGAAATCTGTTTGTGGCAAGAGTTGCAGGAAACATCATCAATGATGATATGTTAGGAAGTATGGAATATGCCTGCAAAGTTTCTGGAGCCAAACTTGTAATGGTTTTGGGCCACGAATACTGCGGCGCCATTAAATCTGCTATTGATGGCGTAAAGCTGGGCAATATCACTAAGCTACTCGAAAAAATTAATCCTGCGGTTATTAGTGCAAAAACAACTTTCACCGGCGCAGCGATTTCTTCAAATCCATCTTTTGTGGAAGCTGTTTGCGATGAAAACGTGAAATTATCTATTCAGGAAATCCGGAAAAGAAGCACAATTTTAAAAGAAATGGAATCAAAAGATGAAATCATAATTGTTGGAGGAGTTTACGACATGAACTCTGGAAAAGTAGAAATATTTGAACCCCATAAATAATCCTTTATTACTTTATTAAAACTTCAAGCTTTAAAAGTTATGCTTTTCTAAAAGGATGCGTAGAAAGGTTTTGTAAGGATCGTTTATTCAATATATCCAGATACCGATCAATTCTTCTTTTATTTTGCTGCTGTAATAAACAGGGATATAAGTTCATTAAAATATTGACAAATAACATCACAATGGCAAACAAATATAAACCATAAAATATTTTGATGAGGATGAAAATCCCCATGAATACAAAGGCGAAAAGGTGATTGAGCTCGGCTGTTGTCATTTCTGATCTATATCCGCCTAGTTCCCCCAACAAGATCTTTTTTTTAATTGACAATTTCGGATTGAAATATTTAAAGACGCTATGTATGATTATCCACTTAAACGACTCTAAGCCAATATAGTAGTTTACCTTCTCATTTTTAATAAAGTTTAAGCTAGATAGCTTTTTCTGATAAAAGTTAGTTTTTGAAAGCAGAGCATTAATGATCATTCCAACAATCCAAGAAATAAAAGCAATAGAGAAACTAAATGTGATATACTTAATAGTGATTTGAGGCGGCTTATTGTTTAGATTGCTCTTTTTTGTTTAAACTAAAAAATAACAAAAAACATAGGAATAATAATATTTTTTTAATCATTTCTCAGAAAACAAAAAAGCCTCAACTTTTGCAAGTTAAGGCTTTTGTTGCGGAATGGACGGGACTCGAACCCGCGACCTCCTGCGTGACAGGCAGGCATTCTAACCAGCTGAACTACCACTCCTTTTGTTCTTCTTTAAAGTTCGAACCTCTTGTCTCTTTCGAGGTTGCAAATATAGAGACTATATCTTAATTCGCAAACTTTATTTTAAAAAATATTTAACTCACTATCCTACAGCACCTTCCTGCATCTTTTCTGCATTTTCAGCAAATTGAAGTGCATCAATGATCTCCTGAATTTCTCCGTCCATAATTGTTGGCAGATTATACATCGTTAATCCGATACGGTGTTCGGTAACGCGGCCCTGAGGATAATTATAAGTTCTGATCTTAGCCGAACGGTCTCCGGTTGATACCATTGTTTTACGTTTAGCGGCAATATCACCATTCTTTTTCTGCAATTCGATATCGTAAAGCTTACTACGCAACATCTCCATCGCAATAACACGGTTACCCAATTGTGAACGTTCTTGCTGACAAACCACCACTATACCTGATGGTTTGTGCGTTAACTGTACTTTAGTCTCAACCTTGTTTACATTCTGTCCACCGGCACCACCTGAACGCGAAGTTTGCAGCTCAATATCGGCAGGATTAATATACAGATCAATTTCTTCAGCCTCTGGCAAAACCGCTACAGATGCCGCTGAGGTATGCACACGGCCCTGGGTTTCGGTATCTGGCACACGCTGTACTCGGTGTACGCCACTTTCGTACTTCAGCTGACCATAAACATCATCGCCATTTACTTTTAATATCACCTCTTTATAACCGCCAGCAGTACCTTCGGTTACATCAACAGTTTCTACTTTCCAGCCTTTTGTTTCGAAATAGCGGGTATACATCCGGTATAAATCGCCTGCAAATAAAGCCGCTTCATCACCACCGGTACCACCACGAATCTCGAAAACTGCATTTTTAGCATCTTCAGGGTCTTTAGGAATCAGCATTAAACGGATATTGCTTTCCATTTCTTCCTGTTGCTTTAAAAGCATATCCAGCTCTTCCTTTGCCATCTCACGCATTTCAGCATCCTTTTCAGTCGCTAAAATTTCTTTGTTGGCATCGATATTACTCATTACATTTTTGTAGATTTTATATTCATCTACAATTTTGCCTAAGTCTTTATATTCTTTGTTTAAAGCCGCAAAACGTTTCATATCCTGAATTACATCCGGATTGCTCAACGATTCTTCTACATCTTCCCAACGTAGTTTTATAGCTTCTAATTTATCTAACATATTTATTCTTGTTGAAATTTCCTGATCAGCAGCACAGGGCTAAAAATTAGGAAATGCAAAAATAAGGAAAAAAGATGAATTAGTTTGTTTGGAGAGAAGGGTTAATTGGTTAAGTATTTAAACTGGTTAATTGTAGGCTTAAGTTTTAAGTCAAATAATAAAAAAGGTTGCAGTTAGCCAAAAAAATACGATAGCATGCTTAAAGGCTTTGAAAATGAAAGGTTCTGCGCCAGTGGCAGCCGATAGCCCTGCTATTTCTTTAAGTTCTCAGTCATGCTTCGCTCCGGGCTTTCCGTTCTATCAGTTTTATAAATTAAGGGCAGTTGCGCTGAACACAACGCAACCTTTAATAGCAGCAAGAACCTGCGTGCCTAAACGGGATTGAAATGGCAGCTCTGGATTTTCTTCTAAATCGGGACTACAATGAAAAGCCCGACGAACATTCAACTAAACTACTGGCCTTGCTTTCCAAAAAATAAACTTAAAATTAATCTTCTGGGTTATAATATTCCAATTTCAAATCTTGGCCATCAAATACCCCATAAGAATTATAATTAAGCCATTCGCCTATATTTACATAGCGGCTTCCTTTACCCAAATCGATATCGAGCGGTAGGTGCCTGTGCCCAAAAACAAAGTAATCGAAATGCGCCTTCTCCAATTGTTCTTTGGCATAAATGGCCAGCCATTCCCTATCCTCGCCTAAAAAAACTTCCTTTTCTGTTTGGGCTGCCCTGCTCCCCTGGCTCCACGCGTTGGCAATACCAATGCCCAGGTTTGGATGTAGGCGGGCAAATAACCATTGACAGAGTTTGCTTCTAAAGATTTTCCTTAAAAATTTATATTTATTATCTCCAGGTCCCAAACCATCGCCATGGTGCAAGTAGAATTTCTTTCCGCCACGTTCGATAATCAGTTCATCGCTGATAATTTCCATCCCGATTTCCTGCGTAAAATAATCGCGCACCCACATATCGTGGTTACCCTTAAAAAAGTAGATTTTTATTCCAGCATCGGCCATGGCAGCGAGCTTACCCTGTAAGCGGATAAAACCTTTCGGAACCACTTTCGAATATTCGAACCAGAAGTCGAAAATATCGCCCATTAAAAACAGTTCACTGCAATTTGGTTCTATAAAATTTAACCAACTTACAATACGCGCTTCTCGGGTACGGCTTCCGGCATAATTTGGTGTGCCTAAATGAAAATCGGAAGCGAAGTAAATATTCTTATTCATGGATTTCACAAAGGTAACTCAAATAGCTTAAAGACTAAAGCATAAAGACCAAAGACTAAAGCATGGAATCAAAATCTGTGTTTGAGTGGCAGAAGAACTTAATGCGCTTAGTTTCTCAATAGCGAAAACCTGGAAGCTTAAAGCTGTATAATCTGTACAATCCGTAAATCTGTGTAATCAAACCGAAGGTAATAACATATATTAGTAAATAAATCTGTTTAACTATGAAAAAACAAATTGTATTAAGCTTATTTGCACTAAGTCTTTTCGCCTGTAACCAAGGCAAGAAACCTGCAGAAAAAATATCTTTAATGAAATATCCTAAAACGAAAAAAGACAGCACAACTGATAATTATTTTGGCACCACGATTGCCGATCCTTACCGATGGTTAGAAAACGATACCTCTGCCGAAACGAAAGCCTGGGTGGTAGCCGAAAACAAGGTTACCCACAATTACCTGGAGCAAATCCCCTACCGCGCAGATATTAAAAAGCGCCTAACTGAATTATGGAACTACCCTAAAGAAAGCACACCATTTAAAGTTGGCGAATATTATTTCTTCACTAAAAACAATGGGCTTCAGAACCAGAGTATCTGGTTTATTAAAAAAGGATTAGATGGCAAGGAAGAAGTTTTTCTCGACCCAAATCAACTGACAAAAGATGGAACAGCGGCAGTTTCACTTTTGGGCTTCTCTCACGACAAGAAATATCTGGCATATTCGGTTGCACAGGCCGGTTCAGACTGGAGCAATATTTATGTAATGGAAATTGCCAGCAAAAAGAAATTAGCTGATGAGCTTAAATGGACCAAATTCTCTGGTGCGGCCTGGAAAGGTGATGGCTTCTATTACAGTAAATTTGATGAGCCTGCTGTTAAAGGTACTGATCTATCGGCAGCCAATAAATATCAGAAAGTATATTTCCACAAATTGGGCGATGAACAAAAAAACGATCAACTAATTTTTGAAGATAAAACCAATCCCAACCTATATTTTGGTGCAAGTGTTACCGAAGATGAACGTTTTCTGGTCATTTACGCCAGTGCAGGTACTTCGGGCAATGCAATATTCTATCAAGATTTAAAAGCAGAGGGAAGCAAAATAGAACCTTTTATTAAGGGTTATGAAAATAACCATAGCGTTGTGGATAATATAGGCGCTAAGCTGCTGGTAAATACTGATCTCGGTGCCGAAAACAAACAAGTGGTATTGATTGATCCAAAAAATGCCGATCCGAAAAACTGGCAAAAGGTAATCCCTGAATCGAAACTGGCTTTAGAAGGAATTGGCACTGGAGGAGGATTTTTATGGGCATCGTACCTAAAAGATGCAAGCACTAATATTATCCAGTTCGATTTAACAGGAAAAAAAGTTGGGGATGTAAAATTGCCAGCAATTGGAACCGTTGATGGTTTCGGCGGTTACAAAGAAGATAAAGAATTCTTTTACTCTTTTTCCAATTTCACTACGCCAGGTGCCATTTATCGCTATGACATAAACAAGGCAGAATCGATACTGTATAAAAAATCTGGTCTACAATTTAATACCGAAAACTACGAAACCAAACAGGTATTTTATCCATCTAAAGACGGGACTAAGGTACCTATGTTTATTGTATCCAAAAAAGGCATCAAACTTGATGGCAACAATCCGGTTTATCTTTACGCTTATGGCGGCTTCCAGATCAGCTTAACGCCTGGATTTAGCCTGTCACGTATGCTGTTTTTAGAGCGCGGTGGCATTTACGTTCAACCTAGTTTACGCGGCGGAAGTGAGTATGGCGAAGCCTGGCACAAAGCTGGGATGTTATCAAAAAAACAGAATGTTTTCGATGATTTTATAGCCGCAGCAGAATACCTTGTGAAAGAAAAATACACCAATCCATCTAAAATTGCCATTTCTGGTGGTTCAAACGGTGGTTTATTGGTTGGCGCTTGTATGACCCAAAGACCCGACCTGTTTAAAGTGGCATTACCTGCCGTAGGCGTTTTAGACATGCTACGTTACCACAAATTTACTGTTGGCTGGGGCTGGGCAGTGGAATATGGAAGCAGCAACAAAAAAGAAGATTTCGATTACCTGATTAAATATTCGCCACTTCATAATATCAAAACTGGCGTAAATTATCCGGCTACCTTGATCACTACTGCCGATCATGATGACCGTGTTGTGCCTGCACACTCATTCAAATTCGCCGCAACCCTGCAGGAAAAATACAAAGGCGAAAACCCGGTTTTAATCCGAATTGAAACTAAAGCAGGTCATGGTGCAGGTAAGCCTACCACCAAAATGATTGAGGAAGCAGCCGATGTATGGAGTTTTGTATTTCAGAATTTGGGAATGAGTTGGTAATGCGTTTTTTGTCATTCTAAACGTAGTGAAGAATCTTTATCTATTGGAGTATGTATTCCACAGTTTAAAGATCTTTCGTTCCTCAAGATGACAGATTGCAATTTATAACGCGAAAAACCATAATCCACTAAATCCATAGACCAATTATAATTTGCTTTAAACTATCAAAAACCCTTAACTTTTGCTTTTTGTTGAGTCAGAGCATATAAAATACTGAATATAATAGTATTACAAAATTATCTAGAATATTTCTAAATAGGAGAATTGATAACACTTTATTTCGTAACTTTGCGTCAAATTTTTTTTAATGATCACTACTGATATAGCCGTAATAGGCGCTGGTCCGGTTGGTTTATTTGCCATTTTTGAAGCCGGTTTATTAAAAATGCGTTGCCATTTAATTGACTACCTGCCTCAGGTTGGCGGTCAGCTGTCTGAAATTTATCCTAAAAAACCGATATACGATATCCCTGGTTATCCTTCTGTGTTGGCTCAGGAACTTATCGATAACTTAATGGAGCAAGCAAAACCATTCCATCCAACGTTTACTTTAGGCGAGCGTATAGAAGGTTTAGAAAAACGTGGTGAAGCCGATTTCGTTTTAACAACGAACATGGGTACCGTAATCGAAGCTAAGGTTGTAGTAATTGCAGGTGGCTTAGGCTGTTTCGAACCACGTAAACCTGCAGTAGAAAACTTAGAGAAATTTGAGAACGGTAAAGGCGTAAACTACATGATCCTTGATCCAGAGAAATACCGCGATCAGAAAATGGTGATTGCCGGTGGTGGCGACTCTGCTTTAGATTGGACCATTTATTTAGCTGAGGTTTGTTCTGAATTGACTTTGGTACACAGAAGCGAAAGTTTCCGTGGTGCACCAGATTCGGTATCTAAAGTAATGGCATTGGCAGAAAGTGGAAAAATCAATTTGGTTTTAAACAGCAACCTTCAGGCTGTACAGGGAACTGACAAATTAGAGCAGGTTGAGATTGTGCAGAACCGCACGATGGAAAAAACGGTTGTAGAGGCCGATCACTTAATTCCTTTGTTTGGATTGAGTCCTAAATTAGGCCCTATTGAAGACTGGAACTTAAATATCAACAAAAGCGCAATCGAGGTAAATGTTGATGATTATTCGACAAATATCCCTGGAATTTACGCAATCGGCGATATCAACACTTACACCAATAAGTTAAAATTGATACTTTGTGGTTTCCACGAAGCTGCATTAATGAGCCACAGTGCTTATTCGTACATGAACCCAGGTGTGAAATATACCATGAAATATACAACTGTAAACGGAGTTTCAGAATTTTAAGCTTTCTACTATATTTGTGAATCAATATAAGTAAGCTAAAAAATGGAAAACAATATTAATATATATATGCAAGAGCCGGATGGCTCGGTTACCGAACACGTTGCACCTACAGACATGGGCTTAAGCCTGATGGAATTTTTAAAGGCATCAGAGTACAATATCCTGGCAACCTGTGGCGGAATGGCCCTTTGCGCTACCTGCTGTGTTGATGTTTTGGAAGGTGAGGAGAAACTTAACGAAATGACAGACGATGAGTATGCCATGTTGGACACTTTGCCTGACCTGTTACCAAATTCGCGTTTAGCCTGCCAATTGCAGTTAAACAACAATATGGAAGGATTAAAAGTGAAATTACACGGTGTAAGCTAAGGCTGTAAACATATTAAATGGAAAAGGCGATGCGTAAAGTATCGCCTTTTTTTGTTAGTCGAAATTTGCAATCTCGATTCTCCGTACTGTGAATTTTTGATTCACACCAGCGATTAAAATCTAAATAATTATAAACTGTCAATCGAAAATTGTAAACAGATATGGGCGTTACCCAAGCTACGCAAGGGTCGGGCTCAGGGCTGCGCTTTGCTCCGGTACCGATGAAGGATCGGTACTTAACCCTTACAATCCCTAACGCGGATTTATCGCACCTTTAAACCGCTTAGGCTTTGAAGCAGCGACCCTTATTTTTAAGCCTGATAAAGCGTAAAGCCCACAGCGAGCGAGGACTTGTAGCGATAGCATGACTACAATCCGTCTGATAAGTCGGGATTGCAAATCCCGACTAACAAATTTATCTATTGAATATTTACCATCTGCTTTTCTACATTCCAGCCATATACTTCTACAGCTAAATTATTTTGCTTCCCTGTATATTCTACCGTTACTGTTTTACTTTCTCCAGGCAAAATGCTCACGTAATTATCATCATAAAAAGCAGGAAGCACACGTTCACCCGTATTGCCATTTATTAAGGCTACACGGTTAAAAAATGCCACCGGGTTTCCGTTTGCATTGCTCAAAGTAACGCTTACCTTGCCGTTTTTCTGATCAACGGCTGCAATTTTTAAGGGTGTTTGTTTGATGTTTTTTAAACCTGAATATTCACCATCTTTTCCTGGGAGCCAATAGATGTTCTCGCTCAAAATATTCTGCTTCTGATCTAAAATTCTCAACGAAACAAAAACACCCTCTTTTTTATCCAGCTTGGCCAAAAATTCGTTCATCGGAAAAAGTCTTCGCACAGAAGAGGGACCAACAGAATTAAACACCTGCGAGTAGAAATAATCTTTCCCATCCATATCATAGGCTTTGGCCTGCACCATCAAATTGTTTTTAGTCGTAAATCCGTTATTCACGATGGTAACCATACTATCCAATGGATTCATCATTACGTGTAGCGGCTCACTGCCTTTCCTTAAACCGTATAAACAGGCATTGGGATCAAGGTAATAATCGTACATCTGTCCGCGCATGGCTGTCCAGGGGTTTTGGGTTTTCCAGATGATGGAACCGGTATACCAATCCCACATTTTATTCGAAAAGCCTTCCATTAAGGCCCTGTATTGATCATAATTGGCCAATTGGGCTTTCATAGCAAAGTCTTCAGCACTTTTTGGTTTACCATATGGATTAAGATATTGCTCGTAGGAGATATATTTATGGTAATCCCATACGGAATCTGGCTTCGCTTTGTATTGTGGCGCAATCAGGTTTTCTTTTGGGATAAAACGGAGCAAAGAAACATAGTCGCCTACCCCTACCGATCCTACTTCCGAATTGTAAGGAAATGTTCTGGTACCCCAAAAAGTTTTAATATCCTGTATCCCATACGGACCATCGCCGTTTCCACCGATGGAATTGAACGACATTTCATCACTGTTAGAAAAGTCGAAAAGCTTTCTTGTACCATCCAACCTTGGCAGGATATCATTTTTTAAAGGTGCTAAAATATCTTCTGGCGGTGTAATTTCATTTCCTCCACACCAAAAAGCAAGTGAAGCATGGTTCCTGATCATCTTGATCTGATCTTCAATAGCCGTTAAGGTTAGGTTATGGTCATCCGGATAATTTCTTCTTGTCCATTGGTCTTCCTTTTTCATTGGATCTACCCAGCGGCCGTTACAATCGCCACTGAACCAGAAATCCTGAAAAACCAGTAAGCCGTATTTATCGCAGGCATTATAAAATTCAGGTCTTTCCAAAATCGCCCCACCCCAGATGCGGATCAAATTGAGGTTCATGTCTTTGTGGTACCGGATTTCTGCATCATAACGGGCATCACTAAAACGCAGCATGGCATCCGAAATGATCCAGTTACCGCCTTTAATAAAAATCTTTTGTCCATTTACATAGGCGCCCATACTTTTGGTATTTTCGTTCCAGATGTTATCAATCTGACGCACACCTACTTTAAGCTGCTCCTGATCCAATACCTGGTTAGCAGCCACAAATTCAATTTTTACTTCATACAGATTTTGTGATCCATATCCACTTGGCCACCACAGCTTTGGATTTTCAAGCAGTAAATCAGGAAGTTTTACGGTTGTGGTTTTATTTGCAGCAATGGTAGTTTTTTGTTTAATCAACTTTCCAGCGATTTGATATTGCAACGTACCTGAAACAGGCTGACTAGTTGGGTTTTCTACTTCAACCGACACTTTAACCGTAGCTGGGTTCTGCTTTCCTTCTGGTAACCTTTTACCCGGAACTAAGGTAATTACCTGTGGGTTTTGGATGTTGATGCTTTTGGTTTTCTCGATGGTTACTTTGTCCCAAATCCCTGTATTTCGGTCGCGGGTAGGTTGGATCCAGTCCCAACCTGCAGTATATTGTGTGGTTAAACCTTTGGCAATAGTTCCATCGCCACCCTGACCGCCATTGGGGTTGCCCGGAAAATCTGGTGGATAAACAATTACGGCCAGCCTGTTTTTTCCATTAGGAGACAAAAGTTTAGTGATGTTGTATTGTACCCTCAAGTGCATACCCACCTGAGTTTTTGGATTAACTTTTTTTCCGTTCAAATAAATTTCGGCTTTATAATTTATACCTCTAAACTGGAGCCAAATCTGTTCATTACCTGTGGCCCGCTCCTCAAAATCTTTTACAAACCAATAGGTATAATAATCGTTTCCGGTTTTATATACGTCAGGGATTTTTTCGTTATTCATCCCATAAAATGGATCAGGAACTTTTTTATTGTTTAACAGGGTAGTTAAAACCGTTCCAGGCACTGTTGCAGGCATCCAGCTATTCAGCGAAAAACCCGGTTTAGAAATTTCTGAACCATTTGCCTGAGCATCTTTAATATTGGTACAAACCCAGCCCGAATTTAGTTCGTAACGCTGCTGCGCATTTACAATAAAAGCCGAACAGAATAAAAGAAGTAGAAATATTTTCTTCATGTATTTAAAATTATTGAATGAGTGATCGCATTAGTGATTGAATGAATGAGAGCGTGAGTGAATGAATGATTGATTGATTGATTGATTGAATGAGAAAGTGATTGGGTATTTTACGATTAGCCCTACAAACATTCTCTCATTCAACTATTCGCTCATTCAATCATTATTTATTGGACACAGGTCTATCCCCAGGTTTTACGCCCCAGGTTGCCGATGGTTTATTGCCCATATAAATTTGCATATTTCCGCCATTCATTATCGTTTTATGTAAGATAAATGATTTAGTATAAGCTTTGCCATTCAGTACAATTTTCTGAATGTATTTATTTTCAGCACTATTATCAACGACTTTGATATTGAATTTCTTATTTCCTGCAAGTGAAATGCTAGCATCATTAATCAATGGCGTTCCGAAAACATAGGCACCATTCGCCGGGTTTACAGGATAAAAACCCATTGCAGTGAAAACATACCAGGCACTCATTTGGCCTACGTCTTCATTACCACATAGCCCATCTGGTTTTGAAGAATAAAAATCGTGGTCAATTTTACGGATTAGATCGGCAGTTTTCCATGGCTGACCTGCGTAAGTATACAAATAGGGAATGTGGTGGTTAGGTTCGTTCCCCTGCGCATAATTACCGATTAGTCCGCTGATATCCGGCGAACCGTTGGTTCCCAAATCTAAAGGCAAGGTGAATAGCGAATCGAGTTTATTGGTAAAAGGTTTATCCCCTCCAAAAAGTTTAATCAGCCCCTCTACGTCCTGCGGCACCAACCAGGTATACTGCCAGGCATTCCCTTCTACATAATCATCCTCACGGTGTTTAGATGAAAAAGGATCGAAGGGACTTCTCCAGTTTCCGTTGGCAAGTTTACCCCGCATAAACTGAACGCTTGGATCGAAATATAAACTATACAATTTCGATCTTTTGCTAAAGTAATTGTAATCTGCTGTTTTGTTCAGTGCCTTAGCCATTTGCGCGATGCTATAATCGTCGATAGCATATTCTAAAGCCTTCCCTACCGATTCGTTTATTTTGTCGGCTGGAATGTATTTAAGCTGCTGAATGTATTCGATGCCATCTGTTTTCTGCATGGCCGATTGTTTTATCGCTTCGTATGCCAGATTTGCATCAAATCCTCTGTATCCTTTTAAATAAGCATCAACAATAACCGGAACGGCATGGTAACCTACCATGGTATTGGTTTCGCTTCCCATTAAATGCCAAACGGGTAATTTCCCCTGCTGTTTGTAAATGGCCAACATGGTATTTACCACATCACTCACTTTATCCCTATGCAAAATAGTAAAAAGGGGGTTAGCTGCGCGATAGGTATCCCACAAGGAGAAAGTGGTGAGGTTGTTAAAATTTGCTTTTTTATACACCTTTTTATCAGTTCCCAAATAATCCTTATTTACATCGTTAAATAATGATGGCGCCACCATGGTATGGTACAAGGCGGTATAAAATACTTTTTTAGTGGTATTGGAAGCTTCAATTTTAACCTTTGAGAGTTCTTTTTCCCATTTTGCATCACTGTTTTTAGCGGTAGTCACGAAATCCCATCCCGGCAATTCAGTTTTTAAATTTAAAATGGCATTTTCGATGCTTATCGGAGATAAAGCCACTTTAATCTGCAGTTTTTCATTATTTATGGCTTTAAAACTTACTGCTGCTTTTAATTTCTTTCCCGATAATGCTGCTCCACTTTTAACTACAGTACTATCATATAAGGCCAGGCTTTTAATCGGCTGTGAGAGTTTGATTACAAAATACAAACGTTGATCGTTAGACCAGCCTTTAGAATTTCTATGTCCTACAATGGTGGTGGCATCCAGCTGTTTTAATGAAGCCGATACAGGTGCATCCCAACCAATGCCTTCGATTAAATCGATCATGATGTGGGGGTTTTCCGCACCTTTTTTAAAGGTATATTGATGAAAGCCTACCCTTTCGGTTGCCGTTAATTCGGCTTTAATCTGGTATTTATCAAGCAATACGCTGTAATAACCCGCCTTTGCTACTTCATTTTGGTGTGAAAACTTAGAGAGGTAACCCTCCTGATCATCGGCAGTTTTACCTTTTTCTAAGATAATTTTACCCGTTGCAGGCATGATCGAAATATCGCCCAGATCGCCGATACCCGTGCCACTTAAATGCGTATGTGCAAAACCGGTAATCGTGTTGCTGCTATAATTGTAACCACTGCACCAGTCCCAGCCCTCAAAAATATTGTTTGGTCCGAGTTGTACCGCTCCAAAAGGAACGTTGGCGCCAACAAAAACGTGCCCGTGTTTGGCCGATCCGATCAACGGATCTACATATTGGGTAAACCTGGTTTTCTGCTGTGCAGCGGCATTAAGTGTAAATAGAGAGGCGGTTAGAAGTAGAATAGATGAGGTTTTCCTGAACTGCATGTGTGCTTATAATTTCCTGCAATAGATTTAAAAATCTAAAAGTAAAACGTTTTATGTTTATTTCTCCTAAAAAGGGGAAAGAATTACATCAAAAGCAAGTCATTTCGACTGAAGTGCAATGCAGCCGAGAACCACGAAGTGCTCAGCGAAGCTAAATCTAACTAGATAGATCTCTCTTGATTTAACATCGGGACTACGCTTCTGTTGAGATGATGCCTATTTGGAAGATTCTTCCCTGCGCTACCATTGACGTTATTTTAGTAATAAAAAACTTAAAGGCATTTGCATTTCCTACCAGTTAGGCCAAAGCACCTCACCCACGTTCAACTAAGACCCGGCCTAACAAATTTTTCGGGCCCCACAGACCAAGCCACTCTACTGGCTTTCAAAGAAAAATTTTCAGCCGGCATTTTTTGTTTTTTCACTTGTTTTGTTTTTTTTAATTGTGTTCAAGCTAGCTCTGCTGGTCTTTTTGATGCCAAAAAGAAAGAGCCCTTCGGCGGCGGCGAGCCGAGGAAAGACGGAGCAGCGGGCAAAAAAAAAATTATACGTCAATCATATTGATTTTTATGCAATAAATTATCCCTCAGGATGAAAATGCATATAAAACGCCCTCCTATCCAATTTCCAAAACAATCACCTGATCAGGTTCTGCAACATTTGCCCCAGTAGTAACTGTTAATTTGGATTTTTTAAAAGTGAAGCTTACAGCACTTTTATCCTTTAACAAATATGCCTTTTTGATTTTCTTTACCGGAACATTTTCGAGATCAAGACTCGTGGTTTTTCCGTCTACAATGTGGATATAGATTTTGTTACCGCTTTGTGTAATACTTCCCCAGGCCTGTGGCTTGATAAATCCTCCTTTTGTACCATAAATACTTTCGCCATACACTTTAAGCCATTCGCCCAAACCCGATAAACGGTTTTGAAACTCCGGCTGGATTTTACCGCTCGGCATTGGGCCGATGTTCAATAAAAGATTTGAGCCCAAACTAGCTGCTTTAACGAGCATATGTACCAATTCTTTATTCGATTTGTAATAGGTGTCGCTTAAGTTATACCCCCATGAATTGGAGATGGTTTCACAGGTTTCGAGGGGTAACTGATCTGATGCTTTTTGAAAACTTAGGCCCGATTTATTCTCACCAGGAAGATCGCGTTCAAACATCTGAAAATCTTCTCCGGCAAACGGAGTAAGGTGGTGGTTATTACCAATCATACACTGCGGCTGCAGTTTGTGGATCAAACCGTAAATTTCGTTGTATTTCCAGTCAATACGCGAGGTTCTGTCTTTTGATCCCTCAGGCTCGGTTTGATCCCAATGGCCATCAAACCAAATCCCACCGATTTCGCCATAATTACTTAATAGTTCGGTTAGTTGATTTTTCATAAACTGTAAATAACTGGCATAATCACCTTTGCCAGTCCGGCCGGAACTCTGCCCTGTGCGCCCGGTTTCGTGCGGATAATCTTCCCTACGCCAATCTAATAAAGAGTAATACAGATACAGTTTTATCCCTTGTTTGTGGCACTCTTCGGCCATCATTTTTACAATATCTTTTTTATAGGGGGTATTCATGATGTTAAAATCAGAATATTTGGTATCCCACATGCTAAAACCATCGTGATGGCGCGTAATCAGTGTAATGTACTTCATCCCGGCATTTTTTGCCATACTTACCCACTGCTCGGCATTAAAATCAACTGGATTGAAAAAATCTTTAAGATTGCTATAATTGTGAACAGTTAACTTTCTCTCGTTCATTACCCACTCTCCGCTCCCAGGAATGCTAAATGGCCCCCAGTGGATAAACAATCCGAAACGGGCATCACTAAACCATTCGCGCTGTTTTAAATTAGCTGCTGCAGGCACGTAGTCCTGTGCTTTTAGCTGTAAGCCAAGCAATAGGACTAATCCTATAATTGTTAATTTTTTCATGAGGTAATGAGGTATATGTGGTTAGATTTTAGTCTATCGAAGCGGTAGCTTTACTCGGTTTTCCGATTACTTTGTAGTTTCCGTCTCCCTTTAAAATAGCGAGGATCTGTGTTTGGTTGGTAAACAGATTTTTCGCTGCTGCCAATTCCTTATCATACTGAAAACTTTGTTCGATACGTCCTTTTTCGTAAAAATAACGGCTCACGATCTGAGTTTCCAAAACCCTTTTGATTTCGGCCTTATGGCTAACCATATCTGTTTTTTTTGATGAAGTAAGCTTGTATTTAAGGTTTTCGAGATCGGTTTTTACTTCTGCCGATTTATTTTCTTTCTCGGCTTCTAAACGTAAATCCGAAAGTAATCTTTCGGTACGGCTCAGATAAGTTAAATCCTTATCGGCTAGTCCGCTGGCAAAAGTGTTATAATCTGCATCAGATAACTGAAAGGTTTTTGCAGCCGCTAAAGTTGGTTTTTCTTTTCTATATTGGTTTGCATAGTTAAAGAAAAGGCTTTTGTTGATCATCGAAATGGTAATCGGACTTAATTTAGCTGCATCTACAACAATATCCGGATAAACACCATTGCCGCTGTATACATTTCTACCTGCTTTGGTTTGGTACATCACCATGGTAGAATCGGCAAAACGCTCGGCTACCCCTTCGGCATTTTTATGTGCATAATCCAGTTTTTGGATGCATCTGCCTGATGGTGTATAATATTTGGCCACAGTAACTTTAACTAAACTGTTATAAGGTAAATTAAAAGTCTGTTGAACCAGCCCCTTACCATAACTGCGCTGACCGATTACGATGGCACGGTCTAGATCCTGTAATGAGCCCGCAACAATCTCAGAAGCGGAAGCCGAATTTCCATTCACCAACACCACCAAAGGAACCGATGTAGAAATTGGCGCTGAAAGGGTTTTATAGGTAATCGTTTTCTCTACATTTTTGCCTTTCTGGGTGACTACGAGCTGATCTTTATTAACAAAAAGGTTAACAATTTTAACCGCTTCCTGTAAAATACCACCACCATTATTCCTCAAATCGAGCACTACACCTTTAGGGTTTTCTTTTTGAATGGCCAACAAAGCATCTTTAACTTCCTGACCAGAGTTTTCGAGGAATTTATCGAGTTTGATGTAACCAATCCCATCACCCACCATACCAGAATAGGAAACATTTGGTTGTTTAATCTCCTCCCGAACAAGCTTTTTAGTAATTTCTTTACCTTCTCTAATTACCAGCATATCAACAGCTGTTCCTTTAGGTCCACGTAATAGCTGACTAATTTCGGCACGATCTTTCCCTTTTACAGCGATTCCGTTTATGCTTACCACCTGATCACCAGCCTTTAATTCACTTTTATTGGCAGGATAACCTTCACTTACATCGTTAATAAACAATTTGCCATCAATAAAAACGGTACTGGCACCAATACCTCCATATTGTGTGCTCACATATTTTAGTTTATAATCTTCAATTTCAGACTCTGGAACATACTCTGTATAAGGGTCTAAGCTATCCAACATGGCATCAATACCCGTTTTCATCAATTGCGGAGCATTGGTATCATCAACATAATTGATATTGATTTCTTTATAGAGCGAAGCAAAAATATCCAGGTTTTTAGAAACCAGGAACAAATCTTCTTTGAACGAAAAAGACAATACAGCCAAGCCAAAGCCAGCTGCCAAAAGACCATATTTTAGTTTTTTCATTCGCTTGTGTATTTTATATTCCGCTCGTGTAAGTAAAATGAACTACCTATCTGTTTGGAAGATGATTTATTGAATGTACAAACGTAAATGTACAAAAAGCGATAAATATTAAAAACAGCTTATGAGTGACAAGCGTAAATTAAGCGTTACGCTAATTAAGGATATAAATATTAGTAAATTGACTATAATCGGTTGCCTTTGGTATCGGCCAACGCTTTTTGAATGGTAAATTCGATATAAGTCCGGTCGCGTTTAACCAAACGCATCAAATCTTCAATCAGTTGATCTTCTTTGCCTGGCGTAAATTCTAAAGGTTCGTTGGCAAGGTCGCGGTATTTCCTTAAGAATTTGGTTTTTACTTTAAATGCAGTTTCTGAAGTAAGTTGAAAATTAGCCATGGCATATTTTATTTGATGCAAAAGTAAAAAATATTTGTTCAGGTTGATACCTTTTTATGTGATGTGACAAAAAAAGTGGAGATTCGCGCTTTATTTTTGCACGATAATTTTGTTAAAACTGCGTTATAAAACAAAATCAGGTATAAAACCCATAACGTGAAAATGTTAAAGATGAAACCATATTTCGAAATAATACCCCTTAAAAAGGCGTTATCCAAGATGTATGGCGTCAAAATCCTTAAAAAAGCAAATTAAACAACATGAAAAAAATCATTTTCTCTATTGTTTTCCTAACCTTGGGTTGGGCAACATCAAAGGCACAAACTTTTAACCTTGGGGTTAAAGCAGGTGTAAATTTAGCTAAGTTAAATGCTGATTTTGCGAGTGAAGAAAACCGTTTAGGTTATCAGATCGGTGCTTGGGCACGCATTGGTGGCGCCAGTTTTTACGTGCAGCCAGAGGCTTACATTGGCAGCAAAGGCAATAAATTTATCAGCATTCAGCAGGATAATGGCAATGAAGTATCAGCTGAAGGAAAAGTAAAATTTACCACTTTGGATGTTCCAGTTTTATTGGGTACAAAATTCGGAGCTAAAAATTTAAATTTCCGTCTAATGGCTGGCCCGGTAATTTCATTTATTCTGAACGAAAATTCAACTTTTAGTTCAGCTTACCAACAGGCCACAGATTTTAGTAATTACAAAAATCAGGCATTGGGTTTACAAGCGGGTGCAGGCGTTGATGTGGGCAGTATCTCCGTTGATTTACGTTACGAAGCTGGTTTATCAAACATTAGTAAAAGTGAAAAATACAGCCAAAAACCTAATTTATTCCAACTGAGTTTAGGATTTAAAATTTTGTAATTTTTACA
>Ga0308165_1002168_pt1 | contig 24523 bp, 22 predicted proteins | sample PhyWR2_FD_201032 | JGI IMG/M metagenome (GOLD analysis project Ga0308165, IMG submission 201032) | Phyllosphere microbial communities from UC Gill Tract Community Farm, Albany, California, United States - DLSLW.R2 | ecosystem: Host-associated > Plants > Phyllosphere > Unclassified | place: USA... | reverse complement strand
AGTCAAGTTTTTAAAACTTGACTTCTCTAATTGAAAACCTCATTTTCGTGGTCAACTGACTGCACAAACAAACTATTAAACAGATAAGCGGGCTTTAGGCTACAGTTTCCGATTCCCGGCTATTTTAAAAAACCAAATATGAAAATAAACGTCTTAAGGGCGAGTTGCGCAACCGTACTTTGGTTGGGCGGAACCTTACTGGCACATGGCCAGCGCCTTGATCTTAAAGATCTTTCTGCATTTAAAAATCCCGGTAATTCCTGGTCGATAGTTGGAAATGCATTCGCCGATTTAAACGCCGACAATGTGTTAAAAACAAGTAAGGGAGATGGAATCCTCATTAACCAATCGTCGGGCAAAAAACCCGGTTCAGATTTGTACACCACTAACGAATACGGCGATGTTGCCGTAGAGCTGGATTATCTAACCGCCAAAGGCACAAATTCGGGCATTTATCTTCAAGGAAACTACGAAATCCAGATCGATGATGCCTGGGGTTTAAAAAACGCCACCTCATCAAACAATGGCGGTATCTACCAGCGTTGGGATGATACAAAGCCCGAGGCCGAAAAAGGTTTCGGCGGAATCGCACCTCGCCAAAACGCAAGCAAGGCGCCGGGATTGTGGCAACACATTAAAATTATTTTTCAAGCGCCAAAATTTGACGCTTCCGGCAAAAAAACTGAAAATGCCAAAATTGTAAGTATCGAATTAAACGGTGTAACCATTCACGAAAACGTTGAATTGTTCGGTGCAACCCGTGGTGCTGCCAGCCTTGAAAAAGCAAAAGGCCCTTTGCGTTTGCAAGGCGACCACGGAACTGTAGCTTTCCGGAATATCGAAATAAAAGAACTTTCTGATATGCCCAAAGCCAATCAGAACGGTGGCGCAGATCCGATTTATATCGATGCGCCAAGTAATAACATGATTAGAAGCTTTGTAGACGTGGTAAGGGGAGTACGTTCAGTGCATGCCATTTCAGTTGGCGGACCTGAAAAAGTAGCCTATAGTTACGATTTGGATAACGGCACATTGTTGCAAGGCTGGCACGGAAACTTTATCGATGCGACGCCAATGTGGGATGGTCGCGGTAACGGCACCTCTCGTCCGTTGGGCAGCATTACCCGTTTTACCACCAAGCCGGTTTTAGCCATTGCTAAGCTCGCCAACGAAAACGACAAATGGATTGCAGATACAGCCGGAACTGGTTTTAAACCGAAAGGCTATGTTATGGACGACCAGGATCGCCCGGAATTCAAGTACACCATCAACGGAACCAATGTTACAGATGCCGTTAAGGTAATGGCCAACGGACAAGGTTTAAGCAGAGCGGTTTCAGTAGATAAGCCTTCAAAAGACCTTTATTTTTTATTGGCCTCTGCTTCCAATATCGAAGAAGTATCAAAGGGATTATACCTGCTCGATGATAAATCTTATTACATACAATTGGCCGATGGATCTGCAAAGCCTGTAATTAGAGACGTTGACGGCAAAAAAGAAATGATCGTTGCCCTGGGCAGTAAGTTAAATTATACCATTTTGTTTTAATTGAGATAACATGAGAAATACATTTAAAAAATTGGCCATACTGGCATTAAGTTTTAGCTTCTCTGCAGTGCTTGCTCAAGAAACACCCAAAGAAGAAGATTTTTTTAAGATAAGCAAGGTACGCGTACCCGAAGGACCGATTTTAGAAGTAGGTGGTTTGGTAACGATGCCAAATGGCGATTTAGCCGTGTCTACCCGTCGTGGAGACGTTTATATTGTAGAAAACCCAACAAGTGTTAAGCCTTATTGGCGCAGGTTTGCATACGGTTTACATGAAATTTTGGGCATTGCCTATAAAGATGGTGCACTTTACGTGGCGCAACGTGGCGAACTGACCAAACTGGTAGATAAAGATCAGGATGGAAAGGCCGATGTATATGAAACAGTGTACGCATGGCCTTTAAGCGGTCATTACCACGAATATAGTTTTGGGCCGAAGTTGATGCCCGACGGTACTTTTATGGTAACCGGAAACGTAGCCTTTGGCGATGAAGAATGGTGGAGGGCCGAAAGCCGCGTACCTATGCGTGGATGGGCAATGAACATTACCGAAGATGGCAAAATGACACCTTATGCTGCTGGTTTCCGTTCGCCGGCGGGTATTGGTACAATTGATGGTAAATTCTATTACACAGAAAACCAGGGAGACTGGGTTGGCTCAGGGGGTTTATGGAAAGTAAATAAAGGTGATTTTATGGGGCATCCGGCAAGTTTAAGGTGGACAACCCTGCCTAACTCTCCCGTAAAACTACAGTCAGACTTTTTCTACTCTCAAATGGATGAGCGAAGAATCAAAAATGAGCAGGGAAGATACATTAAACCAGAAAACCGGGTGAACGAGAACTTTAAGACCTTGTTCGATATGAAAAAGACTTTCCCCGAATTGCGTTTGCCATCTGTTTGGTTGCCTTATGGAATTTTGGGCATCTCCTCTGCTGAGCCTGTAAAGATTCCGGAAAATACTTTTGGGCCATTTGCCGGACAAATTTTAGTAGGCGATCAGGGAATGAGTATCATTTCGAGGATTTTTATGGAAACCGTAAAAGGTGAAGAACAAGGTGCCGCTTTCTTGTTCCGTAAAGGCTTCCGTTCGGGCGTTTTGCGCTTAGAATGGGGAACCGACGGTTCTTTATTTGTTGGTGAGACGAACCGCGGATGGGGCTCGGCCGGCGACGCGAACGAAGGATTAGAAAAACTGGTTTACAACAACAAAATGCCTTTCGAAATGAAAGCCGTAAGGGCAATGCCCGATGGCTTCGAAGTCGACTTTACGATGCCTGTTGACCGTAAATCGGCAGAGGATTTAGCTTCGTACAATGCCGAAAGTTTCATTTACAAATATCATCCGGTGTATGGTTCACCTCCTGTAAATACCGAGAAGTTAAAAATTTCTGGTGTAAAAGTATCGGCAGATGGATTACGGGCTCGAATTATCATTCCCAACCTCCGCCAGTATTACATTCACACGCTAACGTTGGATGGAGTAAGATCTCAGGATGGTTTTTATTCGCTTATTCATCCCGTGGCCTATTACACCTTAAATCAAATTCCAGACGGAGCTAAGCTTTCAATGAACGAGGTAAGCACAAAAAACTCTGCTGCGGCGCCAACTCCAAAAAAGACTGCAATTCCGAAAGTTGCCGCAGGGAGAATGCCCGAAGCAAAGAAACCAACTGCTTCAAAAACGGCGACAACAACTTCTGCCAAAGCGCCAACCTTTAAAGAAGTAGAGGGTTTGCTAACCAAGAATACCTGTTTAGCCTGCCACAATCAAACCAAGAGACAAATTGGCCCACCGTTCGTTGATATTGCAAAACGCAAATACTCGGCAGAAAAGATTTTCCAGTTGATTCACAATCCACAGCCGCAAAACTGGCCGGGTTATTCAACAGAAATGCCGCCGATGCCGCAGGTAACCAAGGCCGAAGCATTGAAAATCGCCGCCTGGATTAACTCGCTAGATAAATAAAGTTCAATTTGTTGTTAAAACGGTGGTGGAAACGAATTTAAATTAGCCATTTCGTCATTGCGAGGCACGAAGCAATCTCACAACTGGCATTTCAAGGAGATTGCTTCGTGCCTCGCAATGACGACCGTTTATGTTTTGCTGTCATTCTGAGTTAAATTTAAGAAAAAAATCAATATGAGTGACGTTTTTAAGGCGGTCGTCATTCCCGCGCAGGCGGGAATCTTAAAGCCTTAGCATTAAGATCCCCAGTCAAGCTGAGGATGACGACCGTTCATGTAAAAGCTTATAAAGCAGCAGGATGCCAAAGACGTCAATGGTAGTTAAATTTAAGAAAAAAATCAATATGAGTGACGTTAACGTTCGATGATTAAAATTTGCTGTCATTCTGAACGCAGTGAAGAATCCCCAGGCGAAGAAATGCAAAACGCCAACAAGCCACTGCCCAAGGAAAGTGAGTTAACGAAGGGCAGTGCGAAATAGGAAACAGATTTACTTCGTAGCTGCTTCGCGGTCTTCGCTGCCCTCAGATCCGATAGCTATCGGACGGCAACGACGGTAGTATTGGTAGAAACATCTGCCGTTTTATTTTAAAATATTAAAAATCACAAATGAAGAGAACCCTTTTGTTAGTAAGCATGCTCTTATTAACCTGCTTTGCAGCGAATGCACAGCGAAACAAGATATGGGGTACCGTGAAAGACGCCGATAACAGCGGCATTGCACGCGTAACCGTTCAGGTATTAAACACCAACCTCAGTACCCGTACCGACGCCCAGGGCCGTTTTGAATTAAATGATGTTCCATCGGGAAAGCTGAGTCTGAAATTTAGTGCCATTGGCTATGCAAGTGTGGTAAAAACCATTCTCAACGAGCAAACGTTAGCTGTAGTGTTAACCGAAAGCAATTCGAAATTAGATGAAGTAACGGTTACCGCACAAAAAACGGAAGAAGATTTAAAGCATATTCCTGCAAGCGTAACCGCTTTTTCTGCATCGGACGTTAGCGATTTTCGAATGCTGAATACAAGGGATTTAACCACGATAGTACCTAACCTTTATAGCAGCAATCCCGGCGACGGAAGAAACGTTACCTCCATTCGTGGTATTGGAACCACTTCTTACGATCCTGCTGTTGCTACCTATATCGACGGCGTAAATCAATTTGGTTTAGATACCTATATCGCCAGTTTGTTCGATGTTGAGCGGATAGAAGTTTTACGCGGCCCGCAAGGAACATTATACGGTCGCAATGCCATGGGAGGCGTAATTAATATCATCACCAAAAAACCGACTAATTATACAACAGGTTTTGCGGGCATCGATATTGCCGATTATGGACAGCAACGCTACAGTTTGGGTATCCGCACGCCGCTGGTTAAAAATAAATTGTTCTTTGGTGCGGCAGGTTTGCTGAACAGGCAAGACGGCTTTTATACCAATACGTTCAACAACACCAAGTTCGATAAGCTACACGGATTTTTAGGTAATTATTACCTGAAATTCCTGGCGTCGTCCAAATTCGATTTAACGCTTAATGTGAAGCATAACGAGAACAGAAATAATGGTACATTTCCTTTAGCGGGTTCGGTTGAGGAAGCATTGAATAATCCATTTCAGTTAAACCAGAATTCTACAACAGAAATGGTCGATAATTTATTTAATGTATCGCTATCGGCCAACTATGCGGGCGACCATTTCAACTTTAGTTCTCAAACCGCTTATCAATCCAATTACAGGTATTACCGGCAACCAATTGACGGCGATTTTTCTCCGGCTGATATTGTTTCGATTGTAAATAATTATGGTAAGGATTGGAACAAGGTTCAGGTTTACACGCAGGAGTTTAAATTTAGCTCACCTGCAAACAATCAATCGAGATTTAATTGGTTAGCTGGTCTGTACGGCTTCTATCAAACCAATCCGGTAGAGCAAGGCTCGTTTTTTGGTGCCGACGGTGCTTTCTACGGCGCAGAACCGAACACTACGGCGGTAACTATAAACTCGGGCAAGGGTTTGGGCGTGGCCGCTTTCGGACAGGTTTCTTATCGCATTACCGATAAATTAACTGCTACTGCAGGGCTGCGATACGATTATGAGCGCAAGAAGTTGTTATCATCTGGCGAATATCTGATGGCTGGCATAGATCCGATAGTTACGCAGAGCGATACTTCGGCAAAAGCGAATTTCAATGCAGTTTCGCCAAAGGCAAGCCTTGCCTATACAATTACCGATAACAACAGCGTTTATGCAAGTTATTCTAAAGGGTTTCGAGCAGGCGGAATTACGCAGCTGGCTTCCGATCCGACGGCTAAACCACTCGATGCCTATAAGCCCGAATATAGCAACAATATAGAAGTTGGTTTTAAAAACACATTCTTCGATCAGCATTTGAGTTTAAATGTTGCTGCTTTTTACATTTCGGTTAACGATGCTCAAATTCCGGTGTTAATTTTGCCCGATGCTTTAACCACTACGCGTAACGCAGGTAACTGACCAGCAAGGGTGTAGATGTGGAGCTTTCGGTCAAGCCGTTTAAGGGTTTAAGTATCGATTACAACTTCGGATATACCGATGCTGAATATAAATCGCTAACCTTGTTTAAAGACGGAGAAATGGTTGATCTGGCAGGTAATAAACAAATTTATACACCAGAAATGACTTCAATGCTCGCCTTGCAGTATGCTTACCAAATAGATAAGCCAGCGCAGCTAAGCGTTATTGCTCGTGGCGAATGGCTTTTTACCGGCGACCAGTTCTATGATCTGGCAAATCAAATTCAGCAAAAAGGCTATAACATTTACAATGCGAAGATCGGCTTTTCGGCAAGAAAATTCGATCTGTTTTTCTGGGGGCGAAACCTGGCGAACAAAACGTATATAGATTACGCGTACGATTTTGGCGCAGCACATTTAGGCAATCCGAAAATGTATGGAATTAGCCTTGTTGGCCGGTTTTAATTAATTGTAGGGTTTTTTTTAATGCGTCGTCTTTCCCGCGCAGGCGTCCCGAAGGTTCGGGATTAATGCAAAAGGAATGAAAGGCGCTTTATGATCCCCGCATACGCGAGGATGACGTGTTGAAGGTTAGGTTAGTCATCCGATGAATAAGCACCTGCTAATCCATCGGATGACTTTTTTTTATTCCAAAAAGAAACGGGGATTCCACCATTATAGGCAGTATCCCCGTCATCTAAATTAACGCTCTCACATACATAAACGCTGTAAAATGAAATTATTGCATGGGTAGTATAATTTTTTTAATTTTTTCAAACTTCATTTAAATAATTGCCCGTTGAACCCGGAATCTGTTTTGTTGTTGCCCATCATTGCCGTTGACTTCAGTCAACGGTTAATTTTAAATTGTTATTTTTACTTCATGGCTGCATTAGATAAAACTGAACAAAATGCTGAAAAGCTCGCTGCGGCTCTAGCGGCGGTAAAATATGTTAAAGATGGCGATGTTGTGGGTTTAGGAACGGGGTCTACCGCTACGCTGGCCATAGAAGAACTCGGTAAACGGGTAAAAGCAGGATTAAACATTACCGCTGCTGCAAGTTCAATCAGAACTGAAGAACTTGCTAAATCTTACGGTATAAAAGTGCTCGATCTTGGGCTTTTAAGTTCAATTGATATTAGCATTGACGGAGCTGATGAATTTACCGAATCGCTCGATCTGATAAAGGGCGGGGGCGGAGCTTTGTTTCGCGAAAAAATTATGGCCACGCTCAGTAAAAATTCAATCATCGTAACAGATTCTTCGAAAAAAGTTAAAAAACTTGGCGCCTTTACCGTTCCTGTCGAAGTAATTCCCCTGGCTTATCAATACGTGTTCGACCAAATTATACAATTGGGCGGAAAGGGCCTGCTGAGAAAGGCGGACGATCAAACGTTTATCACCGATAATGGTAACTATATTATTGATGCAGATTTCGGTCTGATCGATAATCCTGCACAATTGAATTCTTCCCTCAACCAAATTAATGGCGTGCTTACAAGTGGCCTGTTTATCGGTTTAACATCCAAAGTAATCATGAGTGTGGGAAAAGAACTCATTGTGTTTGAGTAATCACACCATTTGGCCTTCTCAATTTCCATTTTGGTGCTTTCGCCGATAATTTAGTTCAGCCGAAACTCATCAGAATAATTTCGCCGACATTTTTATTTCGCTCACCGATAATTTAAAGTGATTAAAGGAAAAGCCTTTTTCCGAAGCCCATTTTCGTGATACTTTTGATTTATAAAAACAACGGACATGGAAAATTTCACCAAAAAAAATCACGCAGATAAACAATTAGGATTAGGCATTTTAATTCTTGTAATTGGTTCAGTCTTTTTACTTAGAAATTCAGGTTTAGCTATTCCTCACTGGATTTTAAGCTGGCACACCATTATGCTAGGCGCTGGAATTTGGCTAGGCTACCGCAAAAATTTTGAAGGCAGTGGCTGGCTGGCCTTGACCATTATTGGCGGGATATTCACTTTTAAGGATCTTGTGTTTTTCGATTTTTCGAGAGTAACCGGAGCCATTGCGTTAATTGCCGTTGGTTTGTACCTTATACTTAAACCAAAAAAAGTTAAAGCTTTCGATAATCACTTTCACGATAACAGTGCAGGCTTTTCTGACTTGAACAAATAAAATTCTTAACTCCATCATATATATCAAAAAGGGATGCTTTTTTACAAGTGTCCCTTTTTTGTATATGTCATTCTTAGTTTTAATTCCCGCCTGCCTGACGGGCAGGTTTTGCATAAAAATCAATATAAGTGACGCTTTTAAGGCGGCCGTCATTGCGAGGCACGAAGCAATCTCTCCGTGGCGGCCGTTTAAGATTGCTTCGGCTCGCACAGGCCCGGCCTCGCAATGACGACTCGGAGAAAAACCTGTCATACCAGCTCCTTTGTTTTTTCAAAAACTGATTTCTGAGGATGACGATCGTTCATAGTTGGCGTTTCATTCATTTGGCGAACCCATTTGTTAAGTCGCTGTATTCAATCAACTACCAAATAACGTCAATGCTAGGCACGAAAAATCTGTAAGCTGTAGAACGTTGGCTTAAACAAAGTACAAGCCCAAAATTATGCGAATTCTTAGTCATCCTATAAAGCTCAAGCAGTTTCAAATATTCATCGATGAATTTTGGCAAAAAAGAAACGAGGAGCTCAATAGCCATCCGATGAATAGCTGCATTGTGCGTCAATTCATCGGACGACTATCAAAAAAGAAACGGGGATTCCACCATTATAGGCAGTATCCCCGTCATCTAAATTAACGCTCTCACATACATAAACGCTGTAAAATGAAATTATTGTATGGGAGGTAATTTTTTTTCTATGCACTGTGTCTGCGTTTGGTTAGCCACCACGTTACCCTGTTCCGTGCACACCTATCCCTGTGGACATAATTACTTTCGGCCATTCATCACTCCCACACAAGTGGGAATCCTAATGCAAGGAACCGAATTTTTGCGCACTAGGATTCCCAGTCTAGCTACCAATGACAGAAATAAATAAGAATCGTCATTGCGAGGCACAGCCTGTCCCGACTTCTCGGGAAAGCAATCTCATTTCGTAAATCAGATTGCTTCAGCTCGCACAAACCCGGCCTCGCAATGACGATTCGGTGAAAAATCTGTCATCCCAACTCCTTTGTTTTCTCAAAAACTTACCTCTGAGGGTGACGACCGTTCTTGGATAAGGCCATAAAATCGGGTCGTCATTGCCTCAAAAGGGGTACCTTGTAGCGAGGCCGGACTTGCCTTTCGGCTACGCTCTAGATAAACTCAGCTGAAGCAACCTGATTTTACACTTCATCGAAATGCCGTATAAAAAAAAGAAACGGGGATTCCGCCAGTATAGGCAGTATCCCCGTCATCTAAATTAACGCTCTCACATACATAAACGCTAAATATCGAATATATTGTGTCGGCGATGTTTTTTTTTTTTTTTTTAAGCCATTAAAACCGGTGCCGATTTTTGATACTTGTTTCGGTACTCGATAGGGGTAAGGCCGGTAATTTTCTTAAACACATCCCTGAACGATTTTGTATCCGTATAACCTACGTCGAACATCACCTCAGTAATGTTTTTTCTACTCGATTCAAAGCTCCGTTTGGCCGCCTCAATCTTTACCCGTTGTATGTATTCAATCACTGTGTTTTTAGTGGCAGTTTTAAACCGTCGTTCAAAGCTTCTTCTGCCGAGGGCGAGCATATCGGCCAATTGATCAACTGTAATTTTTTCCTGATAATTGCCATCGATAAATTCCTGAGCTTTTTTGATCTTCGCATCCTCATGTCCTTTCTGGCCCTGAAACATCATAAATGCCAATTGGCTTTCTCGATCAATCTCTATTGCAAAATATTTGGCCGCTAAAATAGCGGTATCCCGGTCGGTAAATTTTTCTACCAGGTACAAAAGCAAGTTCCAATAAGAGTTGGCGCCCCCGCTCGAGTAAATCCCACCCGCATCGGTTATAATACTGCCGTCGACCAATTCAATATCAGGAAACATTTCTCTAAACTGACTTGCAAACAGCCAGTGCGTTGAGCATTTTTTTCCAGTTAACAGGCCCGTCGAAGCCAATAAAAAGGCACCCATACACAGCGAAGCTACTTCCGATCCCTTTGCATGGTGTTTTATAATCCATGGCAAAAGATCGTTGTTCAGCGCAATGGCACTGTTTATATTTCCACTGATAGCGGGAATAAAAATCAAGTCTGTTTCTTGTACCTCGTGCAACATTTTATCGGCATGAACCGAAAAAATATGGTTGTTCAGCCGCACTTCCCTGGTCATGGCCACAAGTTCCACCTTAAATAGCGGCGCCTTGCCCGAAGCTTGCAAAAACTCGTTCACCGCAGTAAATAAGTAACGAGGATCGGCTATGGCCTCAATTACCGCAGTTTCAGGAACTAAGATCGATACATGTTTCATAATCCAAATATACCCAACGCCTTTGTCGTAAACAACCCGTTTAATTGTCGTTTTTGCACGTTCGAACATTCTCGGATGCGGGGTAAATTTGTCTGTTGAGCAACAATGGCAACAAGAATGGAGAAATACACTTTACATCACAATATCACGGTGCTTTGCGAAACCGCCACATCCTTTCCAAACGGCTATTGCCTAGAAATGTACATCAATGAAAACGACGTTCGCTGTCTGGTGAGAATAAAAAATTAAGCATTTTGATGAGCATAAATTCATATCTGACTTTCAACGGAAACTGCCGCGAAGCGATGACATTCTATCAGCATTGCCTTGGGGGCGAATTAAACTTTCAAACGATAGCAGATTCAATCGACGGAAACAAATTTCCATTAATGATGCGCAAGAACATTTTACAAGCCACATTGATTAAAGACGAGTTGTTGCTTGTGGCAACCGACATGGTAGACGATGCCGGGTTAATTAAGGGAAATGCAGTTGCGATGATGTTAAATTGTACTTCGGAAGAAGAATTAAAGCGCTCATTTACGAAACTTTCTATCGGGGCCAAAGCCGCTTATCCTTTACAAGAAACCTTTTCGGGCGGCATATTCGGCAATTTAACCGATAAGTTCGGCAATCACTGGCTGCTCAGTTACGATAACAGTTAGACAGTTTGCAGTTTACAATTGACAGTTTTCAGTTAACAGTTTTCAGTTCGCAATTGGCAATTGACAGTTAGCAATTAACAGTTGGCAATTGGCAATTAACAGTTCGCAATTAACAGTTGGCAATTAACAATTAAACAATTCAACAACAAAAAGATGAAAAAACTAAAAACCTGGTACTGGATAGCGACCGTTATTTTTGGGCTGATGATGATTATGGACGGCATTGGCGGTGTTACACAGCAAGAGGCCGGAAAAGAAGTATTGCAACACCTCGGTTATCCGATGTACCTGTTAATTATTTCGGGGGCTGCCAAGCTGCTGGGCGCAGTTGCCATTTTGCAAACAAAGTATAAAACGGTTAAAGAATGGGCCTTTGCAGGTTTCGCCTTTAATTTCCTATTTGCTTTTTTTTCGCGGTTGGCTGTTGGCGATGAACCTGTTTTGCTGATGCCGCCTATTGTAGCGTTGGCCATCCTGTTCATTCCCTACATTTTATGGAAGAAATACGAAACAAGTGTTAAAAAGAGTTAAAACTCAAACGACAGTTCGACAGGAATGGTTTCAGCGCTAAATATTATTAACTTTGATGTTTAAATTAACCAAACATCAAATGAAAAAAGGTATTCTCTTAATCGTCGCGTTACTATTTACCACCAGCGCGTTCTCTCAAAACGTAATACAGCTCTTTAATGGTGCCAACGATTTTTTTAAGTTGTTGCAAGAACAGAAGTTTACCCAGGCATACGCGTTTTTTGACGATACGCTAAAAACAAAGATCGCCGAAGACGGTTTAAAGAAGCTTTGGGGAGACATTGGCGAGCGGTTTGGCAAGGCAGAATCATTAGATGCCATTCAGAGTAAGGCCCAGGGAGAATTCTTTGCCGTAACTGTTGAAGGTCATTTCGAAAAAGGAGATCAGAATTTTATCTTAGGCTTCAATAAAGCGCAAAAGATTGTGGGCATTTTCTTGGCTCCGGTAAAAAGAACCACAGAATACATTAAGCCCGCTTACGTTGATACGAGTTCTTACACCGAGAAATCGGTTTATATCGGCCCACAAAAAACACAGCTTGCAGCAATTATAACGACACCTAAAAACGTTAAAAGCTTTCCGATGGTGGTACTGGTTCATGGATCCGGACCGAGTGATATGGATGAAACTGTTGGCGCAAACAAGCCCTTTAAAGACATAGCTGGAGGCTTGGCCACCAAGGGAATAGGATCTATCAGGTATGTAAAACGTACGCTCGTATATCCAAACGAATTTGCGGTTCCTTACACTGTAAAAGAAGAAGTGCTGGATGATGCTGCTGCGGCGATTGCTACGGCCAGAACAACGGCAGGCGTGGATGCGAAGAACATTTTTGTGTTTGGGCATAGTTTGGGCGGAATGTTAGCGCCAAAGATAGCCGTTGCTGCACCAGATTTGGCGGGCATTATCATGGCCGCTGCCCCGGCCCGAAAACTAACCGACATGATTATTGATCAGAACAAATACATGTTCGATATTGTAAACGATACCAGCGCTGCAAGCAAGCAACAGTTGGAAAGGACGGTAGCTGAAATAAACAAAAGCAGAATATCGCAATTGGGTACAACCATCAAACCGGATTCGGTAATTTTGGGCTTGCCTGCTAAGTATTGGGCAGATTTAAATGCTTACAATCAGGTTAGCGTTGCGAAAACTTTGGTCAAGCCGAGAATTTTTGTTGTGCAAGGTGGAAATGATTTTCAGGTAAGCAAAACCGATTTTGATCTGTGGAATGGAGCGCTTGGTCAAAAAAAGAATGCTAAATTGAAGTTTTATCCTGATTTGAACCATTTATTAAGCCCGCAGATGACTAAAGGCACATTATCTCAATATCAACTTCCGGTGAGCGTATCCGATGTGCTTGTTGAAGATATTGCCAATTGGATAAAAGGAAAATAAAAATCGATTTATTTACTTATAACCTGAGTTAGATTCATGAAAGTGCTCGTTTTGGGTTGTATTGGCTATTAAGATGAGCGGTCGTCTTCCTATTTCGAAGGTTGCTACGGTTTGGATACGTCTTTTTGCGCCTAATTTATAGGCGATTTGCCTGCTAACGTTCATTAAGCAGAGTACAAGGCGAAGGACGCCGTCAATCCCAAGAGCCGGGGAATCAAAAAACAGGAGCACAATAGAACAAATAGCCCCGTAGGGGCTACTCTGTAGCAATGCCAAACCTAAAACGCAGTGGTTTTGTGTTCATTTAACTACTAACTTGCCTAAAGCATTTGCGAACAAAACACAGTGCCGCTGTTTTTTTGATGTGCTAAGGACTGTGTGAAAGGCTCCTAGCTGGATTGACAGAGCGCTTTGGGTACTTTGGCGCTCCAAAGTACCATGCCTTCGCGGCATAGAGCGATGAAGAAATTATTAATATTTGTGCCCACGCGATAGGGAGCTTCGGGATCCGGAGCTTTATAGCATGAAAGATGCTGAAATAAATTCAGCAGGACGTAATGGTGAAGCAATGTGGTTAAAACAACATTTGTGAGGAAATAGTAATCGTATAGAAATTCATAAAAAACCTCGACCAAAAAGTCGGGGTTTTGTTGTTTTTAGGCGTTGCCAGGATCGCTTCGAGAAAAACAATCTCAAACAATTCAAAAAATAAGCGGTTTAGAAAAAGACGATCATCTTGAAACTAATTATTTATGGCAAGGAAAAAAATCACTTTAAAAGGAATATGGGGAGTATTAAAGGCTTCGTTCACTGGTTTCACCGATCATAAGGTTACCAAGCTGAGTGGCTCGCTGGCTTACTACACGGTTTTTTCTATGGCTCCCCTATTGGTGGTTATCATTTCACTTTGCGGTGTGTTTCTAGGCAGAGAGATTGCGGAGGGACAAATTTACGCTCAACTCGAAGGTTTTCTAGGTCGGGAGTCAGCATCGTCATTGCAAGAGTTAATTAGAAACGCTTACCTTGAGGATAAGAGCACTATTGCGTTAATCATCGGAATAGTTACCTTATTAATCGGCTCAACAACCGTTTTTGGCGATATTCAGGATTCGATTAACACCATATGGGGATTAAAGCCAAAACCTAAACGTGGGTGGGTAAAAATGCTGCAAAATCGATTCCTGTCGTTTTCTGTAATTATCAGTTTAGGCTTCGTACTGCTGGTTTCGCTTGGTGTAACTACCGTTTTAGATACCTTTAGCAATAAATTGCAGCTTAGGTTTAGCGAGGTTTCCGTAGTTGTTTTTTACATCATTAATCAGGTGGTTACACTGGCCGTAATTTCGCTAATTTTCGGGGTAATATTTAAGGTACTTCCCGATGCGATAATTAAATGGAAAGATGTAGCGGCCGGAGCAGTTGTTACAGCTATTCTCTTTATGATAGGTAAATTCGCTATTTCGATCTATATTGGTAAAAGCGATGTCGGCGGAACGTATGGCGCAGCCGGATCGTTGGTTGTGCTGCTGTTATGGACATACTATTCTTCGATTATCCTCTACTTTGGTGCTGAGTTTACAAAAGCCTACGCCGTAGCCTACGGTTCGGAGATTTATCCCTCTCATTATGCCGTTGTTACTAAAGAAGTTGAGGTAGAATCGGGGGCCGATTCGGTTCAGGATAATCATCCGGAGATTAAACAAACGGTAAAGCAGGAAGAAAAAAAGTGATGTTATTTTAGGGATGTACTAATCCAATTATCTTTTTAGCCCATAGTCCCGATGCTATTTCAGTGCTGCTCGATCGGCAAAATAACCGGGCCTATGTCGCAACATCACCCGCCGGTCTCGTCAGGCGTGGGTTTAGTTACGACCCTTAGTTATGAACCTATCGCAGACATATAATTAATGAAATGATTTTACACTCCCCAGGCAGTGACAATTAAATGCCGTTGGCCGCCCCGGTTGCGGTGCTCGCAAAGATAAATTCCCTGCCAGGTGCCGAGTGCCAACCTCCCGTTGCGAATCGGAATGGTAACTGAACTACCCAAAAGTGCCGATTTTAAGTGTGCCGGCATATCATCGGCTCCTTCGTAATCATGCTCGTAATCGGGATCGTTCTCTTTTACCGTTTTATTGAAGAACATTTCAAAATCTACCCGAACCGTAGGGTCGGCATTTTCGTTTATCGTTAGCGAAGCTGATGTATGTTGAATAAACACCTGGCAAATGCCAACCTCGATTTCGTCTATTTGAGGCAAGGCGTCTTCAATTTCATCAGTAATGATATGAAAACCCCGCCGATGTTCTCTAAGTGTTAGTAGTTGTTGAGATATTTTCATTTGCCTTAAAGTTTATTTGCCGAACTTGATAGCCAAATAAGTTTTTCGATATCAATTAATCGATAGTTATTAACTGCATGTTTTCTAAACTATCGGATATAAAAAGCCTTCTAGTGTTCTATTTTTGGAAAGTCCGTAAAATCTTTAATGTACTTAGTGAAATCCTGCTCAGAACATTCAACCCGTTCGTTAATATAAGAGAAGTAAAATGTGATGTTTCCCTTGTTTTCAGAACCCACTTGGTTGTTTTCAAAATAGTCGAGTAGATAATCTTGTCTTATTATAACAGGTTTTGACCACTCATCGTTATGCCTCACAAGAAAAACATAATGAACTAGAATATTGGATATTTTTCGCAAATTTTTGACAGAAACGCTAAACTGCCCACTAAAGCTATTTTTTCGGGCTGTGGAGATTGATGTTTTAACCTGAACCCGTCTTAATGTTCCATTATCGTCCTGAACAACAAAAATGTCATCACCAATATCAACCTCGGGGATGGCCACATTCCAGCCAAGCATTAAAAATTCAGACATCACATTTAGATGGCCAGCCTTACCTAAATATTGATTAAATTTTTTCGTCAAGTGGTGATAATTTATGTAAAATGTTACCTGTTTGAGTATCAATAAATTGGATTTCACTAAATCGACTCAAATCATTTTCATTATCAACACCCAATAGGGCAGGATAAATTTGACTTTCAAGCTTAGATACATAAACTTCAAAGTCGCTTTTTGTGTCATAACCAACAAAAATGTTGTTGGCCGGGTGAGCATTTGGAAATTGCTTTTTGATAAAATCGCGAATGGAAGGCGTGATACTGAATGAATATCCGTCCATTTGCTTATTTACATTTATTTTAATTGTTTCCATTTTCAAAGTATTATAAGTCAAGGGAAGGGAACTATCATTTGAATGAGATTTGTATGAATAGCTCCTGCGTTATATTTTTATAATTAAAAGAAGGCTTCGACATCGACCGTAAATTCCTCTATCAAATCGATAGCTGTTTAAATATCAGATAAATATTTTTTGGTCTTCTCGGTCATTAATTAAAGCTTTTGTTGGATCGCATGGCGACAAAACCTACTTCAAAAATTCTACGTTCCAAATTTTTTCGGCCTTTCTACCGATAAGCCAAAAGGAAGCGGCCAATACAGCAAAGAACAAGGCTTTGTGCCAGCTATCCCAAAAGTATTCAAAATATCGCGTATAAAGATTAATGAACAAAAATGTGATGCCAAATTCCCTTGCAATATCATCGTGGTATTTAAGCCCGAACAAGGTACTAGCAACGCAAACTGCTGCCGAAATTAACGCCCAATAAAACAAGTTGAGCTGCCTTACAGCATACCATTCTTCTAAGCTGGCGAAATTGCCAAATACCGATAACGCCCATAACGCCACAAACAGATAAACCATGCCGGCGATGTAGGTAACTTGAAAAAAGTGTTGCAATTTTGGCCGCACTTTCATAATAAAGGAAGCCGCGGTTAGCAATGCTCCAAAAGCCACAAAGCGCAGGGGATAATTCATTCCTAAGAAATAATAGTTCCAGCGGCTTAAATAACCTGTTTCGGTTCCAAACCACGCTCCTAACGAGATGAGGGCGAAAATCCAGATTAACCTCGAATTAAAAAGGTAGCCCAAAATCCCATAAATAAAAACGGAAATCAAAATTAGAATAGAAAAATTACCCGAACCATGATCTAACGCCTTACCCAAATAGGCGATGGCATTTGCTGTGAGTAAGATTGCCGAAAACAGAATTGCCTCGTTACTAAACTTCAATTGAGCCTGCTTTTTCTTTCGGCGGAAGCCTAAAATGTAAAGCCATGCAGCCAATCCACCAGAAACAAGCGCAATTACAATGTTTGGCGTATCGTAAATTCGCTTTAAATAGTTGAGAATAGAATTATCGATCAACAAAGAACCTAATGCGATAAAGCCACAGGCCAGTGCAGTCCAAAATGCATACTGGGCTAATCGGAGCCAGTCGAAGCTTTTTGCTTCGTAACTTTTGCGCAGTTTATTACTTGTTTCTTCATTAATTAAGCCGTCGGTTTGCCACTGCTCAATCATATCATCAAGAAACTCACTTTTTTCGCGGTCAACTTTCATAGATTACGTTATATACGAATATAGTGAAATAAGTCGGGAAGTGTTTAGTCGGGAGTCTTGAGTCCAGAGTCCAGAGTCTTGAGTCCAGAGTTGGGAGTCCAGAGTCTAATTAGCAATAACCAATAAGCAATAAACCAATGACCAATTTAGCAATAGCCAATAAGCAATGAACCAATGACTAATTTGCAATAACCAATGAACTAATGACCGATGGCCAATGACCAATGAACCAATGAACCAATCAAGCCTCGGTCTTTCGGACTCCGGACTAAAAACTTCACTTAAATAACTTCTTTAATCTTTTTATTATTTCCAACAATCCAGATTACATCGCCGTTATCGAACGTAAAATCAGACGATGGGTTAAGAATTTTATCTGCGCCGCGTTCTATTCCAACAATTAAGGCGTGTGCCTTTTCCCTTATTCCGGCATTTCTGATACTCAACCCGTACACCGGCGACTCGGTATTTACAACGACCTTTTGCAACGTCATTTCCTTATTAGGAAAATTTGTTTCTTGTTCCGTTTCTGGAATGTCAACTTCTAAAATTCCCTTAACAGAGGCAAGCTGATCATCTGTACCGATTAACAATAATTTATCATAAGGATAAAGCCTTTCGTCGCGTCCGGGTGTAGGAATGTTATTTCGTCCCCTTTCTATCAGGGCAATGTTTACACCGTACTTTTCGCGGATCATTAAACTGGCCAGTGTCCGGCCTACCACTTCAGACTCGGGCGAAACAGTCAGTTCCGCTAAATGGGTGTCCCAGGGCAATATAGCTGGCTTCTGAAGTTCGCGGGCATTAAGGTTTAGCATAAACCTTTTCTCTAACTTGTCGTAAAACGATTGCAGTCTTCTGGCGAAGATAACCATCCCCAAAATGATTAAAGTGAGGGCAATTACCGCCGCCACCCATGTATCGAAAAATTCGTACATCATAAACCCAACGAAGAAAATACCCAGTGCGATTCTGAAAAATTCAATTGCAATTAGTGGCCCCCGAGTGTATTTTTTATTCAACCACAAATGCGAATATGCGGTTTTTTGGATTCTTCGGATCGATAATGCCCACAAAAAAGGCGACATTAAGATAAAGGAAACGGCGATACTGATGATGATGGAAACCAGATTATTGGCCACATTTCGAATGATGAAAGGCTGAACATATCGATAGGCCAGAAAAATAATGGCAATGATAATAACCGAGTGAATTATAGTGTTGGAGATGTATGCCCGTAGCAATATTTTCCAATCGCTCAATGTGGTAATTCCTTCGGTGCTCGAACTGTAGCGTTCAATTCCGTTAAGCCATTTTTGTGGAAGTATTCTTTTCAGGTATTGATAAAAAGGATCTGATAGTTTGATCAAATACGGAGATGTAAATGTGGTAATGGCTGCTGCGGCAACGGCAATTGGATACAGAAACTCGCTGGTTACCTTTAGTGTTAAGCCTAACGAAGCAATAATAAATGAAAACTCACCAATTTGCGCCAGACTCATGCCCGATTGTACTGAGGTTTTAAGCGGTTGACCGGACAATAAAGCGCCAAAAATGGTGAATATAATCTTTCCTATGATGATAATCAGCGTAGCGATCAGTATTGGAACAGCATATTTTACCAGCATCGATGGGTCGATTAGCATCCCTACCGAAACAAAGAAGATCGCTGCAAACAAATCTTTTACTGACTTGGTTAAGTGCTCAATTCGTTCTGCCTGTGTGGTTTCGGCTAGTATAGACCCCATGATAAATGCACCTAGAGCGGGTGAAAAACCTACTTTATCGGCCAATAGCACCATTACCAAACAAAGTGCTAACGAAACTACAAGCATGGTTTCGTCGTTCATAAGCTTTTTTGTAGCTTTTAAGAAACTGGGTATCAAAAAGATGCCCCCCAAAAACCACAATACCAGGAAAAAAGCAAGTTTGAGGATTGAAAACAGCATTTCGGTACCTGCCGATTGCTGACTTACGGCCAACGTTGAAAATAAGACAAGTAGGAGGATGGCCACCAAATCTTCGACAATTAACACGCCGAATACAAGACCGGCAAATTTTTTGTGCTTTAAACCGAGCTCTTCAAAGGCTTTTATGGTAATCATTGTTGAAGAAATGGACAAGATGCCGCCAAAAAACAAACTATCCATACTCGACCAGCCCATAGCTCGCCCAATAAGGTAGCCGGCCAGGATAATGAATAATACTTTTACAATGGCTGTGATGGAGGCGGAGCCGCCAACTTTAACGAGCTTTTTAAAGCTAAACTCGAGCCCCAAACTGAATAAAAGGAAAATTACGCCGATTTCGCCCCAAATGTTAATGCTCTTTGTATCGGTAACTGTTGGGAAAAAGTTTAGGTGCGAGCCAACTAAAAGGCCCGCTAAAATATAGCCCAAAACCAGGGGCTGTTTAATTTTTTTAAATATAAGTGTGGTTATTCCGGCGGCCGCCAGAATTAAGCCCAGGTCGGCAATTAAATCAGGTAAATGCATCTAAAAATCGGTAATATGATAAAATAATTCCAGGCGAACCTGGCTTTGTAAATCCGCAAACGGGCGGCGAGCAAATTATTATTTACCAGAAAACGTGTTTCGGATAAAGCATTTTAAATAGGCACCAATAGTTAAACCTCAATTGTTTGACTACGGTTGTGCCATTAACAAATTTGTTTTTTAAAAAGAGGAAATAGGGAATTACAAGAAGAAACAAAACGCAGCTAAAGATCTTTAGAACTGAAGTGCTGGCCAGATCTTTTTGCAGGCGCTCGTTGCTCTTGTTGAAATCTGAATGGTATTTTGCTTGCTTTTTAGCAGCAACGAAAAGCGCCTTGTTGTTATTAATTAAGGTATGTTTTTTTGCATCTTGCGAGCCATAGCCCGTAAAACTTAAGGATGTGATTAAGAAAATGATAATATAAAAAAGCCTCATTGCCGCTAATATAACGAAAATGAGGCTTTTTTGAAAGTAAAAGCTGTAGTAAAACTATTTAGCTAATGGTTTTAAAGTAATTTAAAGTAGCCTCTTTGTCTTTTTGCAATTGAACAGTTAAAGCTTCGAGGCCAGTGAACTTGACGTCGTGACGCAGGAATTTTAAGAAGTTCATTTTAATATCCTGACCATAAATTTCCTGGTCGAAATCGAAGATGTTCACTTCAATATTCCTTGTCATGCCATTAATTGTTGGCCGTTGCCCAATGTAAGCCATGCCCCTAAAAGTCCGGAGTCCGGAGTCAGGGGTCGGAAGTTTAAGAGCAGGTTCTTTCTTAAGCATTTTATCTTCGGTCTTCGGACTTCGGACCTCGGACTTCTCAAGATTATCTTCGGACTTCCGACTACTGACCTCGGACTCGAGACTCATCTCGACCGTTACGGCGTAAATGCCATCACTGGGAATAAGTTTGTATGTTTCTTCGACGAAAAGATTTGCGGTCGGGAAGCCAATGGTGCGGCCAATTTTATCGCCTTTGATTACTTTCCCGAGAATTGAAAAGGGACGGCCAAGATAATCCGCAGCCAGGCTAACATCGCCGACTAAAAGGGCCTGACGTATTTTTGTGGAGCTTACGGCAACATCGTGAATATCTTGCTCCATAATTTCTTCAACCGAAAAGCCATAATGTAAGCCTGCGGCTTTTAAATCGGTTAGGTTGCCTAATCTATCTTTGCCAAAACGATGGTCGTAACCGATGATGATGTGTTTTGTACCGATGTTGTTTACCAAAGTGTGCTTAATATAATCTTCGGGGCACTGGTTGGAAAAATCACGGGTAAATGGTGTAATGATCAGGTGATCAACGCCCAGGCTCTTTAAAATTTCGGCCTTTTCGTTTATGGTATTGATCATTTTCAAATCCTGGTTTTCGGGGTCGATAATCATCCGCGGATGGGGGAAAAAGGTCAAGATTACGCTTTCACCGTTATCGGCCTTTGCCCTTTGCACCAATTGTTTAATTATTTTTTGGTGGCCAAAATGCACACCATCGAAAGTGCCAATAGTAACTACTGCGTTTTCTAATTTGGTAAACTCGGATAGGTTATGGTATATTTTCAAGGGTATTTTATTTAATGGACTGGGTTTGCATGAGGGATGGCAGCGGTATCCTTTTTTGTTGTTGGTTCGACAGGCTTCATTGACGTTGTTTTGTAATACACTGATAAACAAAGCGTAAGCTAGCCACCCCCAACCCCTCCTAAATTAGGAGGGGAGTAGTAACTGCACACCCATGTGACCTGCAAAACCATCCAAGTTAGTACTGTCCGACTCCCCTCCTTCTTTTCAAGGAGGGGCAAGGGGTGGTTGTTTTTTACGTCATTCATATGATTTTTATGCAATAAATTAAGACTCAAGATGACAAGAACAAAAAAGATTAAGCGTACAGCCCGACCCCTTGCGCAGCTTGGGGGCATGCCCAAAAATTGATAACTAGTTTAATGTAAGGCATGTCGTTTAACTACACCACCCTTTAAATCGGCAATTTGTTGTTGTATTACAAACGCCTCGGCATCAATTTGCCTGATTGCTGTTTGTAATTTACTCATTTCGAGCTTTGTAACCACGGTAAATATAATATCAATATCTTTCTTCTCGCCATAACCGCCTTCGCCTTTGTAAATGGTTACGCCCCGCTTCATTTCGCCGATGATAAAAGCTTTTATTTCATCCTGGTGTTCTGAAATAACGGTAACACCGGTGTACTGCTCGATACCGTTTACAATAAAATCGATAGTGTTAGATGCTGATAAATAGGTAAGTATGGCGTAAAGCGCTGTCTCGATATTTAAAAAATAGGCCGCAAAAGCGAAAATGATAATGTTTAATACGAGGATAATATTGCCAACGGTAAGGATGCTATTTTTGCTGATGTATAGCGCCAACACCTCTGTTCCGTCGATTACGCAGCCTCCACGCATGGCCAACCCAATTCCCCCGCCCAAAAAGAGCCCGCCGAAAAAGGCGATCAACAATTTATCGTGTGTAATTGGCTGAAAAGGTAGTACAATTAGCGCTACTGAAAGGGCTATAATGGCAATTGCGGTTTTAAGTGCGAAGGTTTTACCGATTTGACGGTAGCCCAAAATTACGAACGGAATGTTGATGATTGCAATAAGGTACGATAGTTTCCATCCTGTTAAAGTGCTTAAAAGCAGTGAAATACCTGTAACTCCGCCATCGATAAAATGACTTGGCATTAAAAAGCTTTTTAAACCGAAGCATGCGGAGGTAACGCCAGCCAGAATTAAAAGTATCTCTTTTAAAAATCTGGCATTTTTGTTCTTTATATGGTTCATGCTTCTTGTTGAGCTTTGGTTTCTTCTTTCTTGCTACGAATATAATTAACAAGCTCTAAAACCTCAAATGAATCGGCAAGCAAAAAGTTGCCGCTGCGGGTGCGGGTTAGTTTAGACAGGTATGCGCCGTTGTTGAGTTGTTTGCCAAAGTCGGAAACTAACGAGCGGATATAAGTACCTTTACTACACACAATTCTAAAATCAACTTCGGGCAGTGCGATGCGGGTGATTTCAAATTCGGGCACGTTAACAAAGCGCTTGCGCAGCTCTACTTCTTCGCCGAGGCGTGCCTTCACATAGAGGCGTTCGCCATTTATTTTTACTGCCGAGTGCGCTGGGGGATATTGCTCAATATCGCCGGTAAATGGCTTGCAGGCATCATAAATCTGTGCTTCGGTAATGGTGCTGATATCGAAAGTTTGGTCTGTTTCGGTTTCCATATCAAACGATGGAGTAGTAGCGCCCAAAACCATTGTGCCGGTATATTCTTTTTCTTCGGCCTGAAAAGTGTCTATTTGCTTGGTTAGCTTGCCTGTACAAATGATGAGCAAGCCGGTTGCCAGCGGATCTAAAGTGCCCGCGTGGCCAACTTTAAGTTTTAACGGTTTTAGCGAATTGCGGATTTTCCCAACTACATCAAACGAGGTCCATTTGTATGGTTTGTTAATCAGTAGCAGTTCGCCCTCGGCAAAATTGAAATCTTTAAACTTTGAATTTTCTGTACTCACAAATCTTTTTTGCGCAAAGATACAGATTATATAATTTGCAAGTTGTGTCCGGTGTAAAGCAGGATGATGATGATCAGCCCGGCAACAATTCGATACCAGCCAAACATCTTGAAGCCATGTTTGTTAAGATAACCGATAAAGCTTTTTATAGCTAAAAGGGCTACAATAAAGGCAATTACATTGCCAACAATTAACAAATTAATTTGCTCGTGGGTAATGGTGTGCCCTTCTTTATAAAAGTCGTACAGTTTTTTTGCGGTTGCCGCAAACATGGTGGGCACTGCTAAAAAGAACGAAAATTCGGCTGCTACTTTTCTGCTTAGTTTTTGGCTCATACCGCCAACAATTGTTGCGCCAGAACGGGATACACCCGGAATCATGGCGATACATTGAAAAAAACCGATTTTTAACGCGGTTAAATAGTTTACGTTTTCTTCTTCGTTTATGGTTGGTTTGTTAAACCATTTGTCGACAAATAATAGGATTATCCCTCCAACGAGCAGCGATATGCCTACAGCTAACGGACTTTCTAAAAGTTCATCAATTTTTTTGCCTAATAATAACCCAAAAATTGCTGCAGGTATAAATGCTACTAAAAGCTTAATGTAAAAATCTATTGTTTTAAAAAAACGCTTAAAGTACAAGACGACCACCGACAGGATGGCGCCGAGCTGAATGGCAACGGTAAATAGTTTAACAAAGGGATCGCTCGCTATGCCCATAAACGATGATCCGATAATCATGTGGCCGGTGCTAGAAACTGGCAAAAATTCTGTTAATCCTTCGATTATGGCGAGGATAATGGCTTCTAAGAAGTTCATGTTTAGGATAGAAATGTAGAATGACGTTTAGTAAATGTGAATTGGGATACATTTCGTCATTGCGAACGAAGAAGATGGGCTTTGTGATGGCGTGAAGCAATCTCTTGAATTAATAAATCCAAAGATTGCTTCGGCTCGCTCATATCCCAGCCTCGCAATGACGATTTTTAAATT
>Ga0308165_1002167_pt1 | contig 24525 bp, 27 predicted proteins | sample PhyWR2_FD_201032 | JGI IMG/M metagenome (GOLD analysis project Ga0308165, IMG submission 201032) | Phyllosphere microbial communities from UC Gill Tract Community Farm, Albany, California, United States - DLSLW.R2 | ecosystem: Host-associated > Plants > Phyllosphere > Unclassified | place: USA... | reverse complement strand
CATGAAAGTCATTCCATTTCGAGGGCAGTCAACTAAATTTATCCTCATTGAATCCATATGAACATACTTTACGCTGAGCTTATCCGTAATCTTGGTCTTAGGTGCTCTCGTAGCGTGAAATCAATGTGAAATTTCCAGCGAAAATAGTTACTCTGGACACATTTTCACGTTTGTGCAAAAAGTAGCTCATTAGCTGGTGCATCACGGATTATACAGCACTGGAAGATGTTAAATAATCCTAAATAAGATTTTTTTTCATTTAAAACAGTGGCTTATTTTTTATCATACTACCTAGCTGCATAGCATCAAACGAATCATAAACGATGATGGCTAATAGTTTAATTTGAAAAAAATAATATATATCATATGGTTGCGAATTTTTGGTGCTTGGCAAGTCTTATTTGGATGAAAAAACACCTAAACAAGATTAAGGGATCTTGCTCTGAAGTCCATGGTGCGACGTTATTTCTCCTTAACGATATAAATAAAAATACTTCACTGCGATTTTTGTTGTTTCCGATTTAATATTTATCTCAACCAAAGAGAGTGGCGTACCGACTTAATGAACATCATGATTGCTACATGCACAAGGGAGTCATTAAGTTCATCTACAGAATGTACGTTCAGTGTGCTAAGAAAATTCGAGGAGAATACATTTATAGAGCTAATTTAATTGTTTTAAACCATCATGGCGCCCGTTATTTTATTGAGAGCCGTTGATGAATACCCCTACGCCTTATTAACGGAAGGGGGAATATCAGTATCGTCAAAGAAGTGTGAACTTTGGACTCAAATCCGCCCTTCATGGGGAAGGTCGGTAGGTAATATTTTATCCATATTTAAAAGGTAATTAATAAATGTTGAACACTATCCAAAAAACCGTTTGTGCCCTGGCTGTATTGTCTGCTACCGCTCTGCCAGTAATGGCCGAAAGCATTGATGTCCGTGTTATCGGCACCATCTCCCCAACTGCCTGTACTCCAACACTGAGTGGCGGTGGCACTGCAGACTACGGTAATATCAACCCTAATACCTTGAGCTTAGATGCTTTTACTGTGTTGGCTGAAAAGCAGCTGGATTTTTCCATCACCTGTGATGCTCCGGCTAAATTAGCTATCAAGGCGACTAATGCTCGTCTAGGCACTGTGGCTGGTACTACAGAATTGGCAGCTACCGGGGTAGCAACAGCTCCGGTTAACTTATTCGGTAAAAACGGTGTTGGTGTCGTGGGATTAGGGCTGGATGGCGACAAAAAAATTGGCGGTTATGCTATTCGCATCGCTGGCAGTACTGTGTCGATTGATGGCGCGAAGGCCGCTCCTCTCCAATCTGATAACAATGGTGTTAGCTGGACGGTAACTACTGATGATCTGGGTTCCATCTACGGTAGAAATTCTGTACGCTGGAACTCTTGGGCAGTAGACGGTTCTAAAGAACCAACCGCCTTCACCACACTGAGTGGCAAACTGGGGGTTCAAGCTTATATCAACAAAGCTTCCGAACTGGACCTGAGCAAACCTGTCGTGCTTGATGGCCTGTCCACCATCGAACTGGTTTACCTGTAACAGTCAACCTGAGACTTAACACCGGGCGTGAACGCCCAGCGAAAGCCCCGTTTTTACGGTAATTCTTGTCAGTTAAGCTTTTGCGGAAGCCGCAACGTTACACGTTGCGGCTTCTTTTTTACTGCTCTTGGGTAATGCCTTTTTCGATGTGTGGGCAGTACGAAGCTTTCCGCTATCTCCAATATCTCATTCATTATCTTCAGGATTTTTCCCGGTGCTATCGCTGGGAGCTGCTTTGGCTAGCTTGTCAGGTAAAGCGTCGCTTGTTTGAACCCTATCTGGTACGGCTCCATACCTTTCAGGCTGTAGGCCATCTGCTCCATCATGAACCGCAGCAGATTATAGGCCAGCACCATGCCCCACAGTTCCGGTTTCTTACTTCTCAACGTCAGTTCATTAGTAAGCGTACAGCGAAGGCCGTATTGACTGAGGTCACGTAAGTTATTCTGTTGGCAATGTTATACTCCACAGCAGCAGCGCACAGACCCGGTTTATCGGCCAGTCGGCGATCACATTCAGCACACGACGGAGATAATGCTCCGGATCGACACCATTCAGGCGACATGTCCCCAGCAAGTTGTACAGCAACACCCTTCGCTCACCTCCGTGATCCGAGCCGAAGAACAGGAAGTTCTTGCGCCCAGACTCGCCATCCGCAAGGCATTCTCTGCAATGTTATCCACCTCGGCATAATACGTGTAACGGCTCGCAATCAGCGCATAGGCGAACGCCTTCGCCAGTTCTGAGTGTCGCGACAGCATTTTCATATTTTCCCGCAGCCAGCTTTCCAACCCGTTTAGCAGCGGGGTTGCCCTTCGTTGTCGTTCCAACAGACGCTGCTCTGCCGGCCTCCCGCGCACTTGTACCTCGAAGGCGTACGGACATGGACATCGTGGATTTTACGCCGCGCATGCGCCCAACAAGGTGGCTCTGCGGGGTGAGCCCTTTTCTGTCTGGACTGTAAGCGAACCACACTGCCGCAGGTTGCATTGAACCCGCATTGCGGTCATCACGGACATACGTCCACAGACGCCCGGTCTTGGTCTTTTTATTCCCCGGCAACAACACCGGTACTGGCGTGTCGTCGGCATACAGCTTGCCGTTTTCAGCACATACTGCTGCAGAGCCTCCTCCAGCGGGGACAGCAGCCGGCAACACGCATCTACCCAACCCGACAGTACCGAGCGACTCAGCTCCACACCCTGTCGGGAATATATCTCGCTCTGGCGATACAGCGGGGTGTGTTCCGCATATTTTGAGGTCAGTACCCGGGCCAGCAGACCTGGCCCGGCGATACCGCGCTCGATAGGTCGTGAAGGGGCCGGGGCCTGAACGATATGGTCACACTTTTGGCTGGCATGCTTTTCCCGCATGGTGCGGATAACCCGGAAGGCGTTGCGTATCAGTTCCAGTTGCTCGGCCGTATCCTCGCCGAGGTAGAAAGTGCGCCGCCACAGTCAGGACAGCACGTTTCTGCAGGTGGCAGGCGTTTCTCATCGCGAGGGAGTGATGCCGGGAACGGTTTGCGTGTGCACGTCTGGCGTAACGGTCGGGGAACCGGGGGGCATCCGCGCGGCCAGTAAGGGCATCGCTTTCTTGCTGAAGGCGCTTGAGGTCAGTCTCCATCTGGGCAATGCGACGGGCCATTCTCTCTGACTGACGCCCGAAGCTCATACGGCGCAACTTGTCCAACTGTGCCCAGATGGTCGATTTCGCGTTCCCGCTGACTCAGCTTTTCCTGCAAAGTGCGGACCAACGCCTCCTGTTCGGCCAAGCGTTGTTTTAACAGCAGGATGTCATCGGGGGCGTATTGTACATCCCGGCATGATACCGGGAGAGGGAGTTTTTACAATATTGTCAGCGAGTTAAGCAGGCGTTTGGGATGCCGCCAGTCGATACCCTCCATCAACATCGCCAGCAGATTTTTGCTGACGGCACCATTGAGGCGGAGTGTTCCGTGCCGGAACGTTATCTCACAGGATAGCGGGAGCGCTTCCCATTCAGCAGGGGTTGATTAGCTGGTTCGGTTTCAAGCGTTACTGGGAGTAACGCGGGCATAGTTGTTTCAGGCGATGACGATAGTTGGAGTTTTCCTTGTCGCCAATGTTGACGCCATTTAAACAACAGATTGGCATTGATACCATTGTCCAGTGCCAGTTTTGAGATAGGGGCGCCGGGTTCACGGGAGGTTGCAACAAGCCATTTTTTAAACTCAAGAGGATAATTGGGACAGCCTTTTCGCCTGCCGACAATAACATTTTTCTGGGTATATGACATTTTGATTCCCACTACTATTTGTGGGAACTACTTTGTCGAATGTGTCAGATATTCGACAGACGGTACACGGTGTACACTTACAAAAAACAGCATGTTACCGGACGCGGCCTTAATGCGACAGAACCGATACCTTGGTGTAATGCTATTTCATGGCTTCATAAAAATATTTTCCTTTGAGTGCATCCAAAACGTTGGTCTGAACGTCTCTATGAGAGACATTCAATCAACAACAAGGAAATGATGATGAAAATTCGTATTATTCCGGCACTTTTCAGCCTCTTGGCTTTTTCGGCATTGGCTTCTGATATCTCAACAAGAGAGACAGAATTAGGCCAGGTCTATACCGACAGCAAGGGCATGACGCTTTACATTTTCGACAAGGACAAGGCAGACCAATCTGCCTGCTATGAGGATTGCGCCAAAGCCTGGCCTCCACTCCTGGTCAAGGACGAAGCCACGCAGATTCCCGGTTTGGGGAAAATTACGCGTAAAGATGGCAAGCAGCAATGGACGTTAAACCACCGTCCGCTTTATCTATGGAACAAGGATCAGCGGCCTGGGGATATTTCCGGGGCAGGTTTCAAAAACATATGGTCTCTAGCCCGGGTAGATCATGCCCCGGTCAAGGTCTACAACACTGATTCCGGCAAAATTTTAACCAATCAAAACCATATGTCACTCTATACTTTTTCTAAAGATAGCAAGGGCGTGTCGTCATGTTATGACGATTGCGCAAAGATTTGGCCACCATTGGTCGCGCAAAAAGAAGCGGTTGTCAGCGGTGAGTTTAGCGTCATCGCCCGTAAAGACGGGACTTACCAGTGGGCTTATCAGGGAAATCCTCTCTATACGTGGGTAAAAGATACCCAACCAGGAGATATAACGGGTGATATGGTGAAGAATGTCTGGCATCTGGTTCGTCTTTAAATAGCCTTTGGAGGGGCATGGTCATCGTGGTCACAACAAATGAAGAACTGCAGGTGCTGTTTGCCCGGATAAAACTCCGGGATAGAAAGGCATTTGAAATGTTATATCGCCAAACTAACCGTAAATTATATGGGTTGTTGATCAAAATTGTTGCTGACCGAAATATTGCGGCGGAATTATTACAAGAAGGCTACCTGAAGGTCTGGTTTATTGCTGAACAAGGGCCGGTAACTTACCCCTGGGCATGGATGTGCCAGCTTATGCGAAATCTGGCGATTGATCATGTCCGACAGCATGGCCGTCTTCATCCGCACTTTGAAGAAGCGGATATCTTGCCAGAAATTCAGGAGAGTAATGAAACGGATACTGCCGATGACCTTGCCCTGTTAACCCGCTGTTTTTCTAGCCTGACTCAAGAAAAAAGGCAGGCCATAAAGCTAGCTTATATTCATGGCTATTCTCATGAGGAAATTGTTGAGCGGCTATCGCATCCGCTGGGCACAATAAAATCATGGATCCGCAGAGGACTCCAGGAGTTGAAGCAATGCATAGACGCTTGACTCCCGTTCGCTATAGCAACCCGACGATACGGGAACATCTGGTCAGTCAGTATCTACTTGGCACCTTGTCACTAAAGACGAGAAGGCGCCTGGAGTTTCTGATGGCGCAAGACATCGCCTGGTATGAGCTCGTTATACAATGGCATTCACATCTTAGTGGACTGGAGCCGATGATATCTGATAACCCCCCTTCATGGGTATGGGGAAATATTGAAGCCACGTTGAGTAAGCAGGAAAAAGTACACTTTTGGCATCGATGGTGGGGTAACAAGTGGCCAAAATTTTCTTTGACTTGTGCAGTATTGTTATTCCTGTTTTCCAGCTCGATGTTGTTGATGACTGAACCGAAAATAGCGACTCCAAGCTATATTGCAGTCATGTCATCACCGGAGAAAAGCGACTATTTTGTGCTGATGGCTTACAAAGGGGATAAACCCGGAAAATCAAGCATGCGCTTGAAATGGAATGCCCGTCGTAATCTGTCTGGTGCCAATATGGAAACAGCCATGCTATGGGCAAAAGATAAAGACACGGGTCAACTGACCTTATTAGGACGCTTTGCTAACTTACAAGGGCCTCAGCCTAAATTACTGACGCCCAATGAATGGCGTTCTGTAAAAAACAGCAGTGAGCTTTTTATTACAGTAAATAAGAACCACGACAGCACGGTATTGTTCAAAGGTATCTGTATTGAACTATCGTCATCACCCACATAAACAAGAGTCTATTTTCATGAAAATCAGAAAGTTAATCATTACAACTGCAGCTATTATGGCATCATGCTCCACCTATGCTGGCGGTCAGTTTCTCGACACCAGCATTGTCCATCAGCCTAAAGATGGGGTGGTGCGTTTGTATGGGCCTGGCGGACCTCATACCGCATTGATAAAAGCGGCAGCTGGCTTTGAGAAAAAGACCGGGCAACACGTTGAAGTCATTTACGGGCCTGAAAAAAAATGGTCGAAAGAGGCTCAACAACGTGCCGACATTATTTTCAGTGCTTCAGAGCAATCCATGACCGCCTATCTTGAGAACTATCCTTTTGTCACCAGCAAGGATGTGATGCCTATGTTCATTCATCCGGCAGTCATTGCCGTTGCCAAAGGCAACCCAAAAAACATCAAAAGTTTTGCGGATCTCATTAACCATCCGATGAAAATTGTCGTTACTGAAGGCAAAGGAACCTACAACACATCGGGAACCGGCCTGTGGGAAGATATTGCGGGTCGTCTGGGTAAACTGGACGACATTAAAAAGGTACGTACAAATATTGTGGCTTTTGAACAAGGGAGTGGTGCGGCGTTTAAATCTTTCCAAAACTTGAAGGCCGATGCCTGGATCACCTGGAGTGACTGGCCAATTGCTAATGCTGATAAAGTGGATATGGTAACTATTGAACCAGAAAGAATGATCTATCGTGACTTCAACTTGGCTATTTCACCCAAGGCCGATGCCGGGGCAGCACAGTTTGTCGCTTATCTGGAAACAGCAGAAGGTGCTCAATTCTTCAAAGAAGAAGGTTGGTTAAAATAAGATAGGACCATACAATTAATAGCGCGTGAAAAAAATATTTTATTTTTAATGTCATTAATTACGTGGAAGTAATTGGTTTTTAAAAATTCACGTACTTTACTTTTTTTATTTTAGGAAATTCAACGGGCCTGTTAACCGCCGAAAAAAAAGTACAACTTTGTGTTGTATTGATTCTGTTATTAACGGAGTGAGTCTCGGTTAGTTAAAACATGCTTATTTAATTGAAAGTATCTATTAAACAATAACGGACTGCCTATGAAAATCAAAAAAAAACTACCGCTGATTTTGCTGTTAGCAACCTGCTCCGTCAGTGCGACGGAGGTTAAACCTTATGTTTCTGCTTTTGGCGGAATAGACTTCGGCAGTAAAAGTGACATCTACGGACATAATCCTGCGGGCATGTTACGTGACATTGATGTGAAATATAAAAATTCATTTGTTTATGGCCTATCTGTCGGGACTAACATTTACCAAGGCTCTTATGGTTCAATTAGTGCTGAGTTTGAATATGAGAATCGTGATTTAAAAACCAAGTCATTGAGCCTGAACAGTGTTGACCGTTCTCTTAATGGAGAAAGAGGAAATTCTTTAGAAATCAACTCTTACATGGCGAACGTGATTTACGAATCCAATTATATCGTTGACAAATTGAAGTACACTATGGGGGCGGGGATTGGGTTGGCCAATATGTCATATGATGTCAACTACCTGGTTAATAATGCGGCTACACCAACACAAATCAATATAAAAAGTACTAATAACCCCCTGGCATATCAATTTATGGTCGGACTGACCTATGACTTTACTCAAAACATCGCTGCTCTTTATAATGTGAAGTACTTCTCGGTGAGGGATCATAACGTAAACCGCTATAAACTGAATAACGGACCTGGGCTAGAGTCTGTGCTGAATAGCGGTTTTGATGACTCATGGTCAATGAATCTTGGCTTACGTTACACGTTTTAAATACCCTAGCCCTGTTTCCAATAACGAAGCAGGGTTATCTCTATTGGGTTTCTTTTTTACTTTATTTTTCAAGCATTCGGTATCTACCTACAGTTCTCCTTCTGCTTTCTCATTCTTCGGCTTGACAAGAGGAAAGCGTCTCTGTCGCATTAATGTAAGATGTTAGCAAAAGTGGTGTTAAAGTTATTTAAGTAAGCGAGATACCAGCGAACACACTGCGCAATAACATCAACGGGATAATGCAAACGGCTGAAGGCTTTCCGGATCATAGACATGGTCGGGTGACGCCCTAAGAAAACATCATGTTACCCGACGAAACCTTAAATGAGACAGAACTACCCAATGGACGTTAACGCAAGCCACCCCCCCCAAAGATCGTATTTTAGACCAAACACAACCAATCAGACCCAACCATAAAATGGGTGTAAAGGTATTCAAAGCTTGATTTCCGTAGTTAATGGATAAAGTAGTTCACACTCATAACTATTATCCGGGTTTGTGTCACAACGTTGAACGACTTTAGAATGACCTCTTTGACCGTCAGTAATGTAGATAAATTGCGTAGGTCTACATACAATATTTTTTGATTTTAAAAAGCTAATGTATCCATCATCCGTTAAACGTAACTCGCTTTTATTAACATATATAGAACATTGGTTTATGTCAGATATTTTACGATGCGTCTCAAAAAAAACTCTAGCTTGTTTATTATCTTTTAAAAAAATAAATATCAATGTTAAAGATAATATCAATAAAACAATCAAAGGATTTAAGCGAATTAATTTTCTCCATATTTTTGAAATATTGTTTTTTTGTTTTTTTAATGTGGCATTATTATTTTTGATTACATTGTGCGTGGCTTCCCCTCCATTTTCATTCAATAATTCAATGTCTTTTTCGTGTTGTTCATCTTGACTTTCATGTTCTGTATCTAAAATAAGTACGGTCCCTGAAAATAAAAGACCTTCTTTTGGGATCGTTCTTATTATATCCTCTTTAATTCCTGCTACTGTCAAGCCTTTCCTTAATAGAGATATATTCTGATAAAACGTGTTTGTAGTAACATACTGTCCTTGACTTTGCCATGCAAACTTAAAGAAATCTTGTTGACTAATAACTGTTCCAGGGCGAAGTAACAATAACTGTAAGCATCGACTGGCTGGTACATTTAAAACCACTTCGCTCCCATTCTTCCCAGTTGGAATCAAGCGATGTTGATCTGAAATATATGTTATTGAGTTACTAATAAGAAATTTTGTCATTTGATGAACCGATTATTTGTGATTTTAATTAGTTACCATCATTATGGTATAAAAAACAACTATGTTCAACGATGCATGGAGTGACCATATCCCAGTAGACAGTTTCTGTCCTCACGGCGAGGCCTTTTCGAAGGCCTGACTTAAGCCACCGAGATGACTGTGGCGCCGGGTACGGTTGTAGAACACTTCAATATAATCGAAGATATCCGCCCGGGCCATGTCCCGGGTTTTATATATTCGCTTTCTGACACGTTCTTTTTTTAGCGAACTGAAGAACGATTCTGCCACAGCATTATCCCAGCAGTTGCCACGCCGACTCATACTCGGGGCCCGGTTATTGGCCCGGCAGAACCGTTGCCAGTCATCACTACCATACTGACTGCCCTGATCGCTGTGCAAAATGACGCTTTCCGCAGGTTTATGTCGTCAGGCGGCCATCAGCAGTGCATCCACAGCGTCGGTTTCATTGACCAACCCACCACATTATGTGCATAGAGATAGATGACCACGGCAAGGTAGAGCCAGCCCTGTCAGGTGTGTAGTGGAGTAAGAGACAGGACGTAGTCGGACTATTTCCCTGCCTCTCCTCTCCGAACCGGACATGCATCTTTCGCGCATCAGCGCTCCCCATTAAAACACTGGCGAACGGCATTGCCACTTCAGCGAAATGCGATGTATACGTATATCTGGCTTCTGTCCACGTATAGGAAATTGAAACCCTCCATGCTCGCGGATGTAGTGGTTAAAATTTAATCACTTTTTGGTTCGTATGCCACAGGGTAAGTCGGTGCGCAGCAGGCTGGTGATGATTTGTACTTTTTCTGGTCGTTTTCTGTTCTTTCAGCGAACGAAAGATGGATCTTCCCTGCGTCAGGCCGGGATATACCTCATCAGACTGATCTCCCGCGCGTGGATTTTCAGCCCCTGCGCATTCAGGCCCGCCACCGCGCGACGGTAAACCATATGGCCGCCGCACAGGATGCATTCGAACGGGTCACGCCGCAGGAACTGCTTGCTCATCTGTGCATAGCACACCTTCGGCACCGGCTCCGGTTTATCCATCCCCAGCGCGGCATACACCTGCGGCAGTTTTTCTCCGCACACCCGGTTGGCCAGAAAGCCAAAATACCGCACCATCCGGAAGAACTTCTCCGGAATGTGCTGCTTCAGGCACGCCACGATGTCCCGCTGCGTCAGCGTTTCAGTCATCTGCTTACCTGTATTGTGGTCATGGTAGCGGAAGCTCAGCGTTGTGCCGCCGGCATAGTGTGCCAGCAGGGAACCCGCTATCGGCGGCTTCTTCAGGTAACGACCCAGGTGTTTCACGGTGTTTTTGCCACCGGCCGTCTTTTTTGACATGTACACATGCCAGTAATCGCCGCCAGCGGTCAGTACCAGGCTGCGCCACTGTGTTCCGGTGGTGATATGCGACAGGGCGGGCGGCAGCGTGACGCCTTCAGACCAGACGCTCAGCAATAACTGCCGGATATTCCACATCCAGCGGATGCGCATGGCGTCCTTACGGAAGCTGATTTTTTTCCACTTTCCGTGCTCATCGATACCGCTGCAGGTGACGGAGACGTGAACGTGGGGATGCCAGTTGAGTCGTCGGCCGTAGGTATGGATAACGCAGAAAATGCCGATATACAGCCCGCGTTTGCCGGCAGTGTACAACAGGTTATCAACCGCCAGGCGGCAGAGGTCGTTGAGCAGCCAGCGGTTGACCTCAAACAGGGGCCAGAGTGTATAGGGGAGAGTGAATACCTGGTGTATCCAGTCGCAGTCCGGTAGTCGGTTAAGCTGAGCGGCAATCCACAGGTCTGTGGCCTTTTTACCGCAGGAAGGACAGGCGCGGCTGTGGCAGGCGTTGGTAATGTATTTTACATGGTGGCAACCGAGATTATCGCAGCCAAATTCCTTCACGCCGGTGATGCGAGTGCCGCAGGCGAGCATCTTTGTAACGGCTTCCACTTCGATATCTCGCAGCCCGCCAGCATCGAGGAAGATGGTCCAGCACTGATTGGCAGTGAACAGCTTTTTGAGCGGGCGGGCTGAAACCAGAAACCATGGAGCAGATTACTTCCCGGCTTCCTGCAATCGGGAGAGTGCAGCCGTATCATGGCGGTGCTTCAGTATGGCACGGGCAACCATTTCAGGGGGCGGGTCTAGGGGCTTCATCAGTTTAATCCAGTCCCATTCACGCTGGGAAAGCTTATCAGCGGTAACGGAGAGCAGGACGGTATCGATACTTTTGCGGGTCATCATGGTGGGGAGGTTCTGAGCAAAATATGTCGTCAGATCATACCTATTTAACTCAGAGTATGGCAACGCCGGGTTTGGCAGACGGAGGGTTTTTCAATTTGCAGCCGACAGGCTGCTTAGTTCTTCAGCTGTGACTATCCCGCAGGGATTGCCCAGTAAATCATAGCGCGGTGATCCGCTGGTCGTTTGATACAGGTAGGGCGCTGAGCGGGTGATAGCTTTCAGGCATCGACGCAAATGCTTATGTGATACTGACAGCTGCCGGCAAGCAATATCCTGGTGAAAATCAGCGCGTATTCCCAGCCTCATCAACCGCGGATTTCTATCCTCCAGTAGCATAGGCCGCCACTGTTCTAACAAGGCTTTTGCCTGGTCGAGTGTTACGGTACGTGATGGACGTTTACGTGCTGCAGTTGGTATGACTGCAGGAGCATCCGTTTGTGGCAGTGATGCGGAAGACAAGACTACCGGCTTTTCCTTTTTTCGCCTAGGGAGAGCCGTGATGATTTGTTTTCCTCCTACACGGGGGTATCGGAGGGAGCCACAACACTACTCTTGCGTTTTAGCGATAATATTGGGCGTGCTTCAGCCATTCCGTCTCCGTGGTTCATTTGAGCATCTATGCTCGCCCTGAACTCCGGGCACACTATAGGTAATATCCGTTAGGTTTCACAACCGTGAACTCCCGCTGCACACGGTTAGGGGCTATCAGTGCCGACCGTCCTCTGGTTCCACGAGGTATCTTGTAACAATGCACGTCACGTATCCTGTTTTGTTGCATGATCTTGGCTACTCGGTTTCTGCTACACGCCTCACCGACTTCACGCAGATCGCAGTGAACCCTGCGATAACCGTAAACACCACCGCTCAGTGCATAAGAGTTTCGGATTAATTCCAATAATCGCTGGTTATGCTTTTCTCCAGCAGAAACAGGGCAATGAACCCAGCCGTAAAATCCGGCACGGGCAACTTTCAGAACCAGACACATAGCTGCGATCGACCAGATATCACGGTGATCGTTGATGAAGCGGTACTTTCGTCGGGCCCCCTTGCAAAGTACCACGTTGCCTTTTTCAGAATATCTCGTTCTTCCTCAGTACGTTTAAGCTGCGCTTTCAGCTTGAGGATCTCCGTTCTGGTCTCCAGTAAATCCTGGGCCTGATGTCCGCTGTGATCAGGTTTTACGGAACGCAGCCATTTATAGAGACTGTGTGCCAACACGGCAAGGCGTTCTGAAAAGTCGACAACGGAATAGCCCCGCTCAGTGATCTGGCGGACAGCTTCTTCCTTAAATTCAGGAGTAAATCGTGGTGTGCCCATAGACTCCTCCTATGCTCAAAATATAGGCCAGATTTGTCTAGGGGTTCGAGGTCAACCCACACCTCCGAACTCTTAACAATGAGATTAAGCTTAAATTACATTATGTTTATAAAAAAACAAACATCAGATTTTAATTCTAATTTTTTTATTAAAAAAAATTTTTATGCTACAAAAAAAACCAGAAGCCATAAACATAAATATTTTCATAAAAAGCCAATTTATCATAAATTATAAAGATGAAATTCTATATTTAATTCATTTTATAGTTTTATACTCTGTTTTCTTTTAAAAAAAAACATGTAAATTGCATTAACAATTTTCTTGATAAGCATCGTATTGATTCTATAATGTTTCGTAAATATGGATGGTTTGTTATTTCTATTACCTTATATTAATAATAATCCGGGATGTGTATGGAAAATAGACTTTTTGGTTTCTTAATAGATGAAGAAACATTGCTTGATATTACCCAGAGAAGGTTGGTTAGATTTACTGATACCTCCTCAGTCAATTCTATGACAATCAGAGTGGTTTCGCTAAACGCGACTATGGCACGCTTGCTTACTTTATTGTTGATAACTGGAAGTGAATCAATAATTTCAAAAAATGACATTTTAATTAATGTTTGGGAGGGGCATGATTTATCGTCATCAAGTCAACGTTTATGGCACGCGATAAGCGAGTTAAAAAAAAAGTTATCGGTTGTTGGTATTTCTGATGATTTTATATTGAATATACGTGATACTGGCTATTTCATTAATAGCCAATACACAGTTACATCACTTTTTCTTGGGTGAAAATGTGAGGCTAAATATTAACCCATCATGCGATTGGCGATTTACATTTGCATTTTTATAGTGATTACTTACAAATACAACAATAAATGATTAATTATGAAGCCTTGTTTCACCTACGATGATAAACTTTTTCGCAATGGAGATTCTTATCATTTTTTTGAGAAAAAATTGAAATTAGGCCGTTTAAATGAAAATTAAAAGCACTTAAAAAACCATCACTTAGCCACAATAAACGATAATCGGTAATCGGTAATCGGTAATCGGTAATCGGTAATTTTTCATAATAGAAGCACTAAAAATGAACGGTACGCTAACATATTAAGTTAATGATAACTTTTAGGTGCTGAGATGGAATTTAAATTTTTATATAAAATAGTCAATTAGGGATAATGATGAAAAGGAAAAGATTATTATTGCTTTGTTCTTGTAACTTCACAAAAATAGGTATAGAGACGTTAGTTCGAGACTCAAAATTATCTGCATATGTAGATATAATCACCAATACAGAAAAAGTAGAATATAGCGAAATTATTTTAAGCTGTTTTCCAGATATAGTGGTTATGTCATTGGATAACGTAAATAAAAACATACTTTCTCATTTTGAAATGCTGCAAGATATTTTGTCGAACAACTACAAGTCAAGTAAAGTGATCGTGATTGGGAATCGTGAATTAATACATTTATTTAATAATCGGTTTGATAACCTATTGATAATAAATGGGGCAACTAAAATTAATATACTAAAACAATATTTTATCAACCTCATTACCTCTGATATTGACGAAAAGGAAGAAGTAAAGCTTGACTATACTGCGCTTACTTCCCGTCAATTAATTGTTTTACAAAAACTACTGAGTGGAGACACTCTTCACAAAATAGCCAAAGATTTGGAAATAAGCTACAAGACTGTTAGTAGCCATAAATGCGCTGCATTAGAGAAGCTTGGTATACGTTCATTGTCACCTCTGATTTTACCCATGTCAGAAGGTGCTCTTCGAAAAGAAAAAAGTACAGTCAGACTAAATGAATCATGATATTGATGGGGTGAAAAACAATTTAAATTCAGAAGAGTTTACAACTGTGACGCTGATTTATTGATAGTGATGAATAGTCAGATACCAACCGATGAACTTATCGTGCATTTCCTCTTACTTCGGAAATAAAATTTGGGGCGGTCGTTTGATATTTATACGAATAGTGTCAGGGCGATGGTCTGCCCCACGTCTTTCAACGCCAGGAGCTGACAGACCAGAGGATATAATGACCATTCGGGTAATAGGCTAGTGATTTCTTGATCGAGTTATTGTATACGATTTTCGATTTTCTCCAAGCTCTGACAATAATGCTGAAAAGCAATCTTCTGTGATTGTAGTGAAAAGGTCTGATCCGCCAGCCATACGCGGTGCCTGTAGCCTCACGGTTTTTTGTCGTAGCGCCTGCCGGCACGTAACAACGTGCCTTAAATACGCTGTTTGGCAATCCTACAATCACATTTTGTCGCCTCCCTAGCACGCACAAGACCCCGCATAGCTTCGTGAGTATGGTCAGGGACCCAAACCGGCGTCAGCTCTCCGAAACGGAGCAGTCGGGCCAGGAAAACTGCATCGCGGTGATCGTTTTTGATGCGATCGGTGGGCGATTTTGGAATGCGTGAAGGTGCGATAATCTGACATTCAATGTTCATGAATGTCAGGAAATTATAAAGCCCATAACCACATGGCCCGGCTTTGTAACAGGCCATGATATTGCCGTGAGTATCGAGCATTTTTTTGAAAAAATCGCTGCACTGCCTGAGGCTGGTTGTTGATAGTGCCGTAGTAACGTTCTTCGTCCAGACATTCAGGGCTGGCAATGACCACCGCTAATGTTTTGCACATCCGCCCAATATAAGCTGTCGTATTCATTGCTAGCATATAACCTCCTGCAAAATATCCCTCGATGCCAAAGTGAGTATAGAAGGACATATCATCTGGTTGTTCGCCGAGTCGTTTCGCGCGGGGCAGCGAATGGCATCTATCCTTAGCCTGTTGGAAACAGCCAAACTCAATGGTCACGCCCCTTACATTTGGTTGTGTGATGTACTCACCCGCTTGCCGACCTTGCCCAACAGCCGGTTCAATGAGCAGCTATCTTACGCCGAAAACCGCTTCAGTTAATAACCCTCAGCTTATTAAATTATTTTAATCACATAATGCGAGTTCGTCGGACGCTTACGGCAATCTCGCCACGTGTAGGGTTTTTAGACGGACTTGGCCCGTCTGCTGACGCAGGAATAATCCGAGCAACGAAACGGGATCGTCATTAACGTAAAAATGGAATCAATGAAACCCTGAGTGGTACGTAGCATGAGGCGAAAGACATGTTTGAGCATCAGTACGGTAGAAATAGCTAACATAGAATAACGTTGTGGCCTCTCGTGAGGACGTTTTTTAATCTGATTACCAAGCCTGGAAGCCGACTCATCAAGCCAGAATGTCAGCGATCCTCGATTGACGAGAGCCTTGTTGTAGGTCGTCCAGTTAGTGATCTTGAACTTTTTCTTCGCCACAGGATGCCGCTACAGGATCAGGAATGTGATGATCTGATCCTGATTACAGTCAGAAGTTCGATTTATTCAACAAAGACGCAAGGTTCTTGTCGTGCGTTTTATGGATAGTTTTCTGCATCTGGCGTCGTTCGGTGCCGGGGATTGCTGCTATGATCGGTATCGCTCAGTCCGGTTGATGGTTTGTGACGTTTGGCGATTGATCAGATCGGACAATCCGTGCTGCATTCCATCAAAGTGATCTACTATTCCGCGCAGCTATTTAGAATCGTTGTAGATAAATATTTTTACCAAAACCACCCATCAGTCGCTCAATATTTTTGAAAATAACAGGTCAAATTTTATTTCTAAGTAATTCATTCATTATACTTGTATCATTACCACACTTCATTAACCGATGCAGTGAATTAACCCCCAGTTTATTTAAAGCCGAACGTTTATGGCTACTTACTGTTTTGTAATGGATACACAACTTATCCGCAACCATCGTAACTGGCATCCCTTTTAACAAGTATTTCAACACATTGAGTTCCTGATTTGTTAATGGAGAAATTGTTGGTTTTCTGGGAGAAGAACCCGGCGAATCCATAATGGCGTTCTGTAAATGTATCCGGAATTCGTGCAATGCTGTTGCATGATCTAATACTGCATAAACATTCTTAAGGCCTAACAGATAATTTTTTAAATTTCCTATTGAATTTGTTTTGGCTATTATAATCACACGGACTTCATGGTGGCATATAGGTAACCAATTCATAATAAATTCGAGAGAGCCAACGTGGCTATTACTGTAGCCATGCAACCCTAAAATAAATATATTCTCATCATTATTATTAAGCACTGTATGGGTGTCAACCCCAAAGGGTTTAATGGTGATATTACAACCTGAATCACAATGTAATTCAGGTTGTAAGTGCTTAATTCCTTCCTGAGTGTATGTGCATAAATTGTGAAGGAAGATTGATATTTTTTTATTCATGTTATTTTGTTATGGAAAGTCATACCCAGAGGTATGTCTTATCTATATCTCTATTGAGTAAAGTTTACCATATAAAATACGTATATTTTATGATGGAGTAGATTAATCACTTACAGTGATAAAAGCAGTTCGGCTTAGACAATAAACGACAGTATGAATATTTGGTGAATGACTTACCGCTTGCTTATTAACATAATTATGAGGATCTCTAGATTTTCATCATGAGTATACACTACCTTTTATCATAGCGATGATGTTAATGTTTGTCACCAAGTGATTATTTAGTGGGGTTACCCATGGAATAATACTGAAACTTGGTGGTTATTAATCAAATAACCACTGTTGCGTACATTTAATATAAAGTCATCAGGAAGTCCGATTGCCGATAACTTTTGTTTTAATTCATTTATAGCGTGCCATACACGCTGACTGGACGATGACAGATTATTCGCCTCCCAAACATGAAACAAAATATCATTTTTAGAAATGATAGTTTCGCTTTTATTTGTCAGCAATAAAGTGAGTAACCGCACCAGGGTAACGTTAAGCGAAACTACCCTGATTGTCATTGAGTTGATAGATGAGACATCAGTAAATCGAACCATTCTTCTTTTAGTGATATCTAGTAGGACTTCTTCATCTATCAAGAAACCGTAAATTTTATCCTTCATATTATATATCTCTATTAAAAACTAGAAAACTAATCTCTATTACGTAAGCAATCTTATTAACTTGTTAGGTTTTTGAGTGTGTGGATTTATCTTTCATCTCGTTTAGGTAGAGGTATATTAAAGGAGTTCATACGATAATATTAGTGAAGTATTATTATTCATTTCCTTAAGAAGGGGCGACAGCAGTGTAACGGGTTTTATGATGCTAATCTCAAGCTAGTTGAGGTAAATTTTGAAGAAAAAGGTATCTCAATGATTTTTTACCACGGCATGATGTTTATTTGTAATTTAATTTCAAAGACTTATCTTGTTTCTGAGGGGGGGGTTAAAAAAATTTAAAAAGGAGGGCTTACTCATAATGCGATGAATTTAAAGATAAAAAACCTTATTAATAAACATTTAACAATAAAGGTAGTTCAGGCTTTGTTGAATAAATCGGATTTTGATAACAGATCCTCCTATCAGTCATTTTTTCAGACAATCCGTACACTTTCTGGAATGCCTCCACCTGTCATTTTGTTCAATACATGGAGCATGGCCATAGCCTCAACGACCTCTGCATCATAGTCACGTAGCGTAAGGTACCCGCCGAACTGTTGTTTGACTCGGTACATCGACGTTTCGACCACCGACCGCCGGTTGTAAGCCGTATTCCATTTATAATAGGCGTCGTAAGCTGCTGTCTTGCTTTCGCCTGATTTCGGTCTGCGTACTCCGTTGGCTTGTAGCCTGCGCGGGCTCACGGTGGAATCAGTGTCGGGAATCCCTCCGCGTCGGTCACGTTGTTCAGGGACAGATCAGCGCAGATAACCTCATGAGTATCTGCGTCTACAGCCAGGTACAATTTTCGCCAGACGCGGCGCTTTTCCACCTTTCACTCGCCTTCACTGAAGACTTTTAAGCCAGGGGAATCGATAACCAGATGGGGCAAACTCGCCGCGCGTAGTGTTTTTAAAAGGGATGCTCACGGACTTGGCTCGCCGTAGCAGGCATGGATGACCGACTCATCAAGCTAGAATGTCAGCGAACCACGATTGATGAGAGCTTTATTGTAGGCAGCCCAGTTAGTGATCTTGAAATTTTGCTTTGCAACGGGAAACCTCTCCAAGATCAGGAATGTGGTGATCTGATCCTGATTGCAGTCAGAAGTTCTATTTATTCAACAAAGCCCATAGAGATTGGAACAGTTGGCATAGATACCCTTAGCCAGAGATGGAGAGGATACAGTTCAAAATACCTGTGAAGTGCCATTAACACTGATGAAGATCACCGAATAACAAAAGTAGGAAAAAGAGATCTCCATCGATGTTATTCAGCGATCCAAGCCAATGTTATTGCCCGAACTCGATGGATATCGATTGGATGATCTCTGTGGATGTAAATACGCAAGGGGGAGGTGGTATCATTATATATACTCTAAATAATTCGAGTTGCATGACGAGGATAATGCCCACTAAATTTGCTGGGCACTATCTGTCAGAAATTTCCGCTTCGGGAAGGTAGTATCTGCTAACCCCCCGAAATTTAATTCACCAACTCTAGCGTCAGAAGTGACTCTTTTATCGTCCCCATGGTGACCCTAGCCTCTTCATTTGTCATTATCGGCTCTATCTCCAGACGGGCGGTGAGCACCTTTCCTCTGGCTAGCCGGCCATTCAAGGTAGCTGCAACCGTTTCTCCAGGTTTCAACAGGTAGGTGTCGGTGGCTGTACCGTTAATAGCACCGGACGGCGTGACATTCATTATCTGAACACTTTGCCCGTCCAACTGCATATCAAACAGGCGAACGATCGTACTGCCACGATAACCATAACGCAAAGCCCCATTGGCAGCACGATCGCCATGCATGCTAAGCCGCAATGGCTGAGTATAGGGGCAGACCACACTCAGCGTAATTGTTCGTTTACCGGGGGTCAACGTATTGCCCCCGCTGGAGGCTGCCTGCAGCTGCCAGCGAGACTGATTACCGTAATCAATCATTCCTCCTCCTGTCGACAGACGGCAACCTGCATCAACCGGTAACGAGGGTTGATTCAATTGGACATCAGCCACCGGTAACACAGCCCCTACGAGCCCACTGTACAACACTATCAGGACCAGCATCAGGGCAGTCAAGCACACTCTATTAATGAACATTCTGACTCCTCAATTACGTCAATTATCGGCATTGTGCGCTGGCCGTTTCATACAGCATATTTTGCTCAGCTTTTTCAGGAAGAGTGAGCAACAGGCGGCACAGCGTCTGACCAGAGACTTGTACATCAAGCTTCATACCGTTGGCAGCATCGGGAAGAAACAGTTGACCGTTGTCACCGACTACGGTCACAAAGTTACCTGTACTATCGAACACACTGGCTCCATGAGGCAATGGATCACCCTTCACATCTCTTACCTCAACCAGTACTCGACGGCTACGCACCACGTCAAAATTGACGTAATTCACCGAACCGCGAGCGGCTTCGGTTTCCTGCCAGGCGTTGTTGATATCGACATTTTTCCCCAGACTGCGGGTATCAACTTGAATAGCTGATCGTTTGTAACCACTGAGCGACGGTAGAACCGCGTAGCCACGGCTGTCGGTCCAGGTTGGGCCCGCAGGGGTCTCCAGCCGTACGCCGCCTTCATCACCCACTTTCGCGATACCAAAAGTGTCGCCAACACGGTAAGGTGCAAGCGTCACGCCCTTATCGTGTAGCACTGCAGACCCGCTAGCGTTCGCAGACCAGACAGTATAATTATCCGTGTATCTACTGACGCTGCCACTGAGTTGGCTGACTGGGGTCACCATATCTACACTGCCGGTCGCGGAAGTGTTCTGATTGCTGAAATCTCGTTCGCTGGACAGGCTCCACCCTCGATCCTGGCTTGAGCGATCGTTGTAGCGAACACCGGCACGGCTACCCTGGCGGGCACTGTTGAGGAAGCTGCTGATGCTGCGACCATTGCCAAACGAAACATTAACGGTCAGGAAGGCACGGTTCTCTGCATCGGTTGTACGGGTGCCACTGCTGTGTTCCAGACTGGCCCCCAGATAAATACGATCAATCTGTTTACTCCAACCACCTCGCAGGTAATTAGTACTGTCACCGTCAAAAGTCGTGCTGTGTGCCGCCGAGAGTGACCACGAGCCGAGCGTTTTCTCTGACCAACTGATCCCCCCACCAATCTGGTTACGGTTGCGACCGACCACATCGGGGTCATCATCCTGTAATGCGTCGCTCAGCTCCCGGTAGCCGGATGTTTGCTGTGACGCATTGACGTTGACCCCGATACGTTCGGTCAAACTGTGGTTCAACACGGCATTCACTGAGAGGCCACGGCTAGCATGGTTATTATCCTCAGCAACGGTGGTTTGCAAGGAAAGTAAAGTGCCATCAAATAATTGGCTATCTAGACCGATTGCGCCAGCCCGATACGGCGTAGAGCCCAGTAATCCGGCGTTGAATGTCGTTCTAGGACCCCACACCCAACCGTTGGCGACAGTACCAACCAGCGGTGCCTCTTTGCTGCTTTGCTGGTCGATTTTACCGGCGCCGAATGACAGTCCCGGTGCTAACGACGAGCCTTTCAGTAACAGTGTTGATGCCGGTACGATGAACTCGCGTTTTTCCCCGCTACTGCCTGTCACTGTCACGGCAAGATCCGTGCGGGTATTAAGCAATGAGAAACCTTCAAGACTGAACGGGCCGGCAGGCACTGTAGTGCTGTAAACCAATACGCCTGATTGCCGCACTTCCACTACAGATTGACTATCGGCAATCCCTTCTACAAGTCCGGCACCACTGCGGTTACTCTGCAACGCCATTTCTGGGAACATCTGAAAACCCAGCACCTGACCCGTACCAAACATGGAGTTGGACAGGCTAACCTGACCCGCTTGCAGGACCTTCTTGATTCCAGTAAACGAACGTTGGGCGTAGGCATTCTGATGACGTAACTGGTCTTCACCGTTAAAACGTGAAAACGTCTGGCGGCTGCGAACAATCCAGTCACTGAGGTTGAACCCAGCTTCAGTACCGAGTTGCATAAAATTGACGCCCGCTGTGCGACCAGCAGAATCCATATATTGCGTCTCGTAGTTTAACAAGCCAGCAAAGCCGCCGTGATTCCAGTTACCACTGTCTGCCCCCGGTGCCACCACAGCCTGGGGAGGGACAACCAGAGCAATGCGTTGCTCACCCGGCTCGAGGTTCAGTTCAGTTTGTGGCCACGCCGTTTTCAGATCAAAACAAGCTGCATCCTCTTTAAAGCCAGGTGGAGATATCAGGCCTGCTTTCTCCTGAAATTCCTTATCGGCACAGAGGTTTCCGTCAGCATCAAAACGCGCAGTAACCTTCCCGCGAGTACTGCCGTTCACCGTTAATTTCACCACTGACTCACCGACCATAAAGCGCGGAGCATGGCGAAACTGTTGGGCCACTTTAGGGTCGACCCCCTGAGACTGTATCATTTGAGTATCGAACTCAATGCCGTCTACATTAGTGAGAGGATCGTCAGCCATCACTTGCGGTGAAAGTGCCAAAGCACTAAGCACTGCAAGTGAGAGGACAGACTTGGTTCGAGCTATTTCATCAACTACGTATTTCACCAGCAATTCCTGTCAACGGTTCAAGGGGGCATCATAGCTATTAACGGTGTAGCCCCAGGTCGTAGCTGGATAGAGGCGCACCTGCTGGGCCGAACCGACTTTTTTATTGCCATCAGTAGTGAGGGTCAATGTCTGACCTGGCAACATGTAGCTATTCGGCAGTGTCCACGGGGTATTATCCGGCAGGGTCTTCACTTCCTGCCCAAGACGTACCACATAGGGGGATGGATTGTTGACTACCAGGCTGTTGCCACTCATTTTCCAAGTCAGATGTTTCCATGGTGCAAGGTCTTTCTCTAGCCCTGCGGGGCGGATAATGACCGGCAGGTTCTGGCGCACGGTCATACGGACTTCATTTTTGCCTTTCTGCTGAGGAGGAATACCTTCAAAAATCACCCGTTTTAGCCGCTCCGTTTTGAGTGGGGTCTTGCTGGTCAGGATGAACCGAACACTTTGGGTCTTTCCGGGCTCAACCCTTGCGGCTGGAGGGGTAACGGTCAGCAGAGTTTCATTATCATCCTTGATGTTCTCCAGCCGGGTCATTAACAACACCGGGAAGGCATCCGTGTTCTTGACGTTAATGGTCCCTTCACCATCGGCCTGATCGACAATGACTACCGAGGTTTCGGGCACCATTCCAGTGGCATGGGCGCCAGCAGAAACCAGCAGCAGTGCAATGATACTTGTCTTAAAGAGATAGGTAGGCATCATGGTTTGTTTACCTTCATGTTCATGTGGAAAAGGATAAATCGACAAGCCTGTTCCGCAGCCAAAAAGTTGATGAAGGTACCGTTGAGCTGCGTAGCAACAGGCCAGAAATTTCCGACTTGTTATCAGTATTACAGATAAACCAATTCCAGGGTGGTCAAACCATCCAGGGCGATAGGTTTGGTCAGGTCCAGCTCAGAGGCCTTGTTGATATAAGCCTGAACGCCCAGCTTCCCGGTCAGTGTGGTGAAGGCGATCGGGGTGGTTGTCCCAGTGGCAGCCCAGGTGGAATAACGCATGGTGGTAGGAGTGTTAACCAGACTCCCAACAGACGTTTTTGCCCAGTCGGTCGTATTACCATTGGATTGAATGGAGTCCACCGCCACGTTGTCTGCCATCATGGTGTCTGCGGCAAGACGCAGACCGTAACCCCCAATCCCTTTACCGCCGTCCAGACCCAGGCCGTAAGCGGCAGTATTCACATTACCAAACAAGGCATTAGAGATGCTCACAAGGTCCAGGCTCCCATCTACCTGGCTAACTGCGCTGTTACCGCGTTGAGAGGTTGCCTTGATGGCTACCTTCGCCGGTGCATCACAGGTGATGCTGAAATCCAGCTGTTTCTCTTCCAGCGTGGTGTAGGTATCTTTCGCCAGTGAAGAAGGCTGGATATTGCCGTAATCGACGGTGCCGCCCCCTGCCAATATTGGAGTACAGGCAGTTGGGGAGATGGTGCCGATAACACGGACATCAATGCTTTCGGCCATTACTGGCAGAGCGGTAGCAGACAGTACAGCCAGGGCACAAACGGTTTTTTGGATAGTGTTCAACATTTATTAGTTACCTTTTAAACATGGATAAAATATTACCTACCGACCTTCCCCATGAAGGGCAGATTTGAGTCCAAAGTTCATACTTCTTTGACGATACTGATATTCCCCCTTCCGTTAATAACGGCGTAGGGGTATTCATTAACGGCTCGCAATAAAATAACGGACGCCATGGTGCTTTAAAAATTTTAATTAGCTATGTTAATGTATTGCACTCAAATTTCCTTAGCCCACTGAACGTACATTTTATAGATAAACTTAATGATTCCCTTGTGCATGTAAGCTGGGCAATCATGATGTTCATTAAGTCGGTTCGCCACTCTCTTTGGTTGAGGTAAATATTAAATCGGAAACAACAAATATCTCAGTGAAGTATTTTTATTTATATCGTTAAGGAAAAAGAACGTCGCACCATGGACTTCAGAGCAAGATCCCTTAATCTTGTTTAGGTGGTTTTTCATCCAAATAAGACTTACCAAGCACAAAAAATTCGCAACCATATGATATATATTATTTTTTTCACATTCAAGTATTAACCATCATCGTTTATGATTCGTTTGATGCTATGCAGCTAGGTAGCATGACAAAAAATAAATCACTGTTTTAAATGAAAAAAAAATCTTATTTAGGATTATTTAACATCTTCCAGTGCTGTATAATCCGTGATGCACCAGCTAATGAGCTACTTTTTGCACAAACGTGAAAATGTGTCCAGAGTAACTATTTTCGCTGGAA
>Ga0308165_1002166_pt1 | contig 24531 bp, 18 predicted proteins | sample PhyWR2_FD_201032 | JGI IMG/M metagenome (GOLD analysis project Ga0308165, IMG submission 201032) | Phyllosphere microbial communities from UC Gill Tract Community Farm, Albany, California, United States - DLSLW.R2 | ecosystem: Host-associated > Plants > Phyllosphere > Unclassified | place: USA... | reverse complement strand
CCGGATTTATTGCCTTTCTGCTGGGGCTGGTGGTGCTGTACATCATCATTAAACTCGCCACCACAAGAATACCGTTACTGGGGTAAGTCATGAAGTCCTTAGCCGATTTCGAATTTAATAAAGTCCCACTTTGCGATGGGATGGTCCTGATATCGGAGATGATCCGCGACGATTTCACATCTGAGTGGGTCTACGATGAACTGGAAAGCCTGGTGAGCCTGGCGCGTGAAGAGATTAATCAGGCGCGCCCGCAGGACTGGCAACTGGAAAAGCTCATCGAGCTGTTTTACGGCGAATGGGGCTTTTGCGACACGCGTGGCGTGTACCGTCTCTCCGATGCGCTATGGCTGGATCAGGTGCTGAAAAACCGTCAGGGCAGCGCAGTTGCTCTCGGGGCGGTTCTGCTGTGGGTCGCTAACCGTCTGGATATTCCACTGGTTCCGGTTATTTTCCCGACGCAGCTCATTTTGCGCGCGGAATGGCTGGACGGTGAGATGTGGTTAATCAACCCTTTCAACGGCGATACGCTCGACGAGCACACGCTGGAGGTCTGGTTGAAAGGCAATATCAGCCCGGTGGCTGAGCTGTTCAACGAAGATCTTGATGAAGCTGACAACGCCGAAGTGGTTCGCAAGCTGCTGGATACGCTCAAATCCGCCCTGATGGAAGAGCGGCAGATGGAACTGGCATTACGCGCCAGCGAGGTGCTGCTGCAGTTCAATCCGGAAGATCCGTATGAAATCCGTGACCGTGGGCTTATCTATGCGCAGCTCGATTGCGATCACGTCGCGCTGACGGATTTGAACTACTTTGTTGAGCAGTGCCCGGAAGACCCGATAAGCGAAATGATTCGCGCGCAGATCAATTCGATCGCGCATAAACAAATTACACTGCATTAATCTTAATTCCGATTCACACCTGAATAAGGCATTTCTATGAAACAAAAAGTGGTTAGCATTGGTGATATCAACGTGGCAAACGACCTGCCGTTCGTGCTGTTTGGCGGTATGAACGTTCTGGAATCCCGTGACCTCGCGATGCGCATCTGCGAACACTACGTGACTGTGACTCAGAAACTGGGTATCCCGTACGTGTTTAAAGCCTCTTTTGACAAAGCCAACCGCTCCTCTATCAACTCTTACCGTGGTCCAGGCCTGGAAGAGGGGATGAAGATTTTCCAGGAGCTGAAACAGACGTTTGGCGTGAAAGTGATCACCGACGTACACGAAGCGTCACAGGCGCAGCCTGTTGCGGAAGTGGTTGATGTGATTCAGCTTCCGGCATTCCTCGCTCGCCAGACCGATCTGGTGGAAGCGATGGCGAAAACGGGTGCGGTGATTAACGTTAAAAAACCCCAGTTCGTCAGCCCAGGCCAGATGGGTAACATCGTTGATAAGTTTATCGAAGGCGGCAACGACCAGATTATCCTGTGTGATCGTGGCGCTAACTTTGGCTATGACAACCTGGTTGTGGACATGCTGGGCTTCAGCGTGATGAAGAAAGTCTCCAACAACTCACCGGTTATTTTCGACGTCACCCACGCGCTGCAATGCCGTGACCCGTTTGGCTCAGCGTCAAGCGGTCGTCGTGGTCAGGTTACTGAACTGGCGCGCGCGGGCATGGCAACGGGTATCGCAGGTCTGTTTATTGAAGCGCACCCGGATCCAGCCAACGCAAAATGCGACGGTCCTTCCGCGCTGCCGCTGGATAAGCTGGAACCGTTCCTGAAACAAATTAAAGCGATTGACGATCTGGTTAAAAGCTTTGATGAGCTGGACACCAGCAACTAATCTTGCGTCCCGCGACACAAAACAAAACGGCAACCTCAGGGTTGCCGTTTTACGTTGTCCATCCCGGACAGGGGGAACATCAGGTCAGGCAAAAATCGTCATTAGATAGGCGATAAACAATGCCATATGCGCCGCGCCATTAAGCACGTTCGTGCGTCCGGTCGAGAACGAAATCTGGCACAGTAACAGGGACGCCATCATCACAATCATTTCTGGCGCACCCAGCGCAAACTGCAACTCATTGCCGGTCATAAAGGCAATCATCGTCACGACAGGTACGGTCAATGAAATCGTTGCCAGCACTGAGCCGAAGAACAGATTCATTGCACGCTGAACCTGATTGCTGAGTACCGCTTTCAGCGCCCCCAAACCTTCTGGAGACAGAATCAGCAGGGCCACCAGGAAGCCGGTAAACGCGACAGGCGCATTCAATTCGGTTAACAGCGTTTCGAGCGGATTGGCGTTCATCTTGGTGACGGCGATAACGGCAATCAGATGCACGATCAGCCAAATGGTGTGCCACAGGCTGCTATGCGCGGACGGCTTGCCGTGATGCGGGTCGTCGCCGTCGTCTTCATGCTCGTAGACAAACAGGCTCTGGTGCGTTTTGGTCTGAATCAGCAGGAATACGCCGTACATGGCGGCAGAGATGAGCGCGACCAGCAGCGCCTGACCGGTGGTAAAATTCGCACCCGGCAGGGCCATCGGAAACACCAGAACAATAATCGCCAGTGGGAACAGGGCAATCAGATACTGTTTAATCCCAAACAGATTCATGTACTGGGTCGCAAATTTTTGCCCGCCCAGCAATAACGAAAAGCCCACCAGACCGCCCGTCACAATCATGATGATGGAGTAAAGCGTATCGCGCATCAGGGTTGGCGCAGCATCGCCGGTCGCCATTAATGCGGAAATTAAGCTTACTTCGAGAATAACGACGGAAAGACTTAAAATGAGCGAGCCGTATGGCTCTCCGAGACGGTGTGCCAGAACGTCGGCGTGTCGTACTACGCTAAACGCGCTGAATAAAATACCGACCAGAGCAAGAGCATTAATCCCAACGACCACTGGCAGTGACTGACTGCTTCCTAAGAAGAAGAGCACAGCCAGTGCCACGAGCGGGAAAATAAGTGACGTCTCCTTGTGGCGGGTTTTTACCGCCTCCTGTGTTGTTGTCATGCGATTCTCCGTCAATGCAGATGATTGTAATTATAGAGTGAAATTCAAGCCCATTAAACTAACAGAAAACAGGTAAATCACCGTAATGTTTTACCTAATTTTACGTCATCGCGAAGGTTTACATTAAAAAGCGTGTAATCCTGTTTTTACTCTAAATAGATCCTAAATAACAGTGAATTAAATATTTCTCTTTCACACTAATCTCATATGGCTGGCAGGGTTCTACTGTATCGACCACACTTATCATTCTAGTGAAAAGAGAGGTTAGTGATGCCGTATAAATCCAAAAGCGATTTACCCGATAGCGTACAGCATGTTCTCCCCTCGCATGCGCAGGAGATTTACAAAGAAGCCTTCAACAGCGCATGGGATCAATACAAAGACAAAGACGATCGTCGTGACGATGCCAGCCGTGAAGAGACCGCCCATCGCGTTGCCTGGGCCGCGGTCAAGCATGATTACGAAAAAGGGGAGGATGATAAATGGCACAAAAAGAAATAGCAGGCAAATGATTAGCCGCCTCTGTTTGGACATTTGTGGCTGTTGAACTTTCGTTGTATTGCAACCGGCCCGTTATTTGCTTATCGTTTATTCACTGCTGTCAAAATGAGCAGTGAAAAAAATGCCGGGAAGGCGCTAACAGTTGTCGCAAGGAAGCAAGCAGTGGCGGAGGTGTAAAGTGTTAACGCGTGATTTCTTGTTGAACGCAGATTGTAAAACGGCATTTGGTGACATAGAAGAATCGCTTCTGTGGTCAGCCGAACAGCGGGCAGCGTCGCTTGCGGCGACAATTGCTTGCCGTCCTGATAATGGTCCGGTCTGGATCTTTGGCTATGGCTCGCTGATGTGGAACCCCGCGCTGGAATACCGGGAATCCGCCACGGGTACGCTTCCTGGCTGGCATCGCGCGTTTTGTTTGCGCCTGACGGCTGGACGCGGCAGTGCCTGTCAGCCTGGCCGCATGCTTGCACTAAAAGAGGGCGGTCGCACCACCGGCGTGGCGTACCGTTTGCCAGACGACACGCTGGAAGACGAGCTGACCCTGTTGTGGAAGCGCGAGATGATCACCGGCTGCTATATGCCGAGCTGGTGCAAGCTGGAACTCGACGACGGACGCACCGTCAATGCGCTGGTGTTCATCATGGACCCGCGCCACGCGCTGTACGAAGCCGACACGCGCACGCAGGTGATTGCCCCATTGATTGCTGCGGCCAGCGGCCCGCTGGGCACCAACGCCCAGTATCTGTTCTCGCTCGATCAAGAACTGGCACGTTTGGGAATGAAAGATGATTGCCTGAACGAGCTGGTGTCAAAAGTCAAAACGTTGATGGACGGCAAATCGCAGGAAGGGCAGTTGCGCCCAGGATTCGCCTGATAAAAAAAGCCCGGTCGCGCATGGCGTGCCGGGCTTATTGCTTGCTGTCAGGCGGCCACATAACTCACGGAGTGTTCGAGCGACTGACTGTGACTGTCGATCAACACATCCCATGTGCCGGTATAAGGCACGGTCAGCCACGCATTGTCTTTATTCTGCACGCTTAAAATATCCGCCTGCGACGATTTCTGCGCTTTGGTGCTCATCAAATGAATATGACAGCGCTCTGAGCAACGCACCACCACTGTATCCCCGCCAAACAATTTCAAACTTGTTTTAACCAGTGCCATTATTTACCCCGTAGTCCGAAAAAACGCTCTCCCTGCGGTTAATCCTGCGCGTGATGTTGTTCACAATTCACTCATGGCATAACACCAAAGGGGAAGGGACGGGATGCTGATTTTGATCAAAAAATGGCATAACGATTAAACAAAAATGACAAAATGCCTGAAAGGGTTCAGCTGGCGCGTATTTGAACAGGCTAATACGCGTCGTCATAACATTAAATGCGGAAATGGCCGGCAGTTTCAGCCAGGTCACCCGCCTGGCTCTGCAGAGCGCCTGCCGCCGCGGCGGATTCCACCACCAGTTCTGCGTTCTGCTGCACCATGCGATCAAGATGCGTCACCGCATGATTAATCTCATGAATGCCTTTCATCTGCTCGCTGGTCGCCACCGAAATCTCACGCATAATCCCCGACACGCTACCAATGCTCGCACGAATCTCATCCATGCTTTCACCGGCAAGATGAACATATCGCGACCCGGTTGCTACGCTGTGGGCGGTCGAATCGATCAGCGTTTTGATCTCTTTCGCGGCCTGCGCGCTGCGACTCGCCAGGCTACGCACTTCACCGGCGACAACGGCAAATCCGCGGCCTTGCTCACCCGCACGGGCGGCTTCGACCGCTGCGTTCAGCGCCAGAATGTTGGTCTGGAAAGCGATCCCGTCGATAACGCTGGTGATATCCCCGATCTTCGCAGAAGCCACTTCGATAGACTGCATGGTGGTGATGGCTTGTGACACCACTTCGCCACCGCGCGATGCGGCAGCAGAGGCAATGCTTGCCTGATCGTTGGCCTCGGCGGCAGAATCGTTAGACTGCGTCACAGAGGCGGTGATTTGCTCGACCGCACTGGCGGTTTCACGCAGGCTGGAGGCGGCCTGTTCGGTACGCCCGGAAAGGTCCTGGTTGCCGGCGGCAATTTCGCGCGCCGCGTTTTTCACCGAGGCGCTGGCATCACGCAGTTGCACCATCACCGTGGAGAGCTTATCGCTAAAGGCGTTAAACGCGTGGGCGATTTCCGCCACTTCGTCCTGACCCTTTTCCGGCAGGCGCTGAGACAAATCGTTGGTCCCGTTCGCGATGGCGTGCATCGCATCACGAATATCCGACAGGCGTTTCAGCAAACGCGCAATGACGAAATGGATAATCCCGCCGCTCAACAGCACCAGAATGATCAGCGATAAACCAGAGGCTTTCAGCAGTGAACGCATCCCCGACGTGGCATCGCTGTTGTCGAGCGCCACAATCAGCATCCAGTGTGTGCCCGCAACCGGGGTGGCAATAAAGGTTTTCTCGACGCCCGAGAGTGTCCCGTCGACTTGCGTGCCCTTTTTCAGGTCGTTCAAATCCACATGTTTGATGGCTTCGGAAAACGGCTTCAGCGTCTGAGCCGGATCGTTTGCCGCGATAACCGTCCCGTCGCTGTCAATCAACAACCCGCTGCTGGCAGGCGTTGGATGGATACCGCGAACGTTCGCGACCACGCTGTCCATCGCTACATCTCCGGCGACGACCGCTTTCAGCTCACCGTTCTCTTTCACCGGCACTGCAAACGTCACTACCAGTTTACCGGTTCCGGCATCCACGTAAGGCGCGGTTACGACGGGGGCATCGGCGCTCACCACCTGCTGATACCACGGGCGAACGGTCGGATCGTAATCAGCCGGAACGCCTGCGGGATCGGAGAACTTCGCCGTTTTGCTGGCATAGCCGACGTAAACGTTGGTGAATCCACCCGCCTGGGCCAGCTGCTTAAACACCGGCACCGGATCGTCATTCAGGGCCACAGATTGCGCCGAAGCAATCACCGTAAGCTTGCTATTCACCCAGTCGGCAATAGCCATATTATGGCTGGCGCTGGTACTGGCCAGAATATCGCGCTGAGACTGCTGGTTATCCTGTCGTGTGACGTGGAAGTTGATAACGGTATTAAGAACAAGGGCGACGACCAGACAGCCTGTCGTTGCGACGATAATGCGAGCGCGAATTGACCTGAACATACGTTAATACCTGCTGAGTTGACTTAAGATGCGTATCGGCAACCCAGCCAGGAACTTGATGGTGCAACCGCTTCCATAAGAAAATAATATTTTCTGGGGTTTATTATTAAAAAGTTAATACTTTGTCGGCGGCCAGCGTCCACTGCGCCAGTTCGACTAACGTGCCAATTTCGACACCCTCAATCAGCGGCAAAGCGGTGATGCCGCGCCCGTCAGTGCACGTCTTGCACAGCTTCACCGGTACGTCCTGCGCGGTCAGGATCTCCAGCATCTGCTGAATGTTATAGCCCTCGGCTGGTTTCTGACCTTTCAGCCCGGCGGTGACGGCGTCCGACATCAAAAACAGTCGCAGTTCCAGCGCGCTCGCCTGATCGCACAGGGCAATCGCCAGCCGCAGGCTGTTAAACAGGGATTCACTTCCGTAAGCCGCACCGTTGGCGACGATCACAATTTTCTGCATGTTGACTCCAGTTTTATAAAGGGGCACGGATATTGCTTAGCTCAAGGGATAAACCGATCCGGGAGAGTAAGCATGACGAACATCTATGGCAGTCCACCCGGCGCAACCGAATGGCTTCAGCGCGCAAAGCGGATGCGCAAACAACAGTTCAGCAATCTGGCGCAGCTCGGTGAACTGGTGAGCTGCATCAGCACGCTCGCCCACATGCTACAGTGCGAGCGCGGGGCGTCAAACATCTGGCTCTGTTCGCAGGGAAAGCTGTACGCCGCCGAGTGTAGAGCCAGCCGAGCCTTAGCGGATGAAAACCTGGCTGCATTTCATCTTGCGCTGGCGCAGCAGTCGCCCTTTTCGGGCAGCGCCGTCTGCGAGCGTATCGCCAGCGCCCTCCATCAGCTTGAACTGTTGGGGCCGCTGCGGGAATCCGTCGTGACGCGCAGCATCAAGGCGCATCTGGCGATGGAACAATACAGCCGCACGCTGCGCCATATCCTGAGTATCATTCCTCAGCTCAATGACAGCATTGACGATCCGCAAATAGCGAGTCGATTTGTGGCGCTGTATAGCCTGATGCAGGGCAAAGAGCTGGCGGGGCAAGAACGCGCGTTGGGGGCCATGGGTTTCACCGAGGGCCATTTCAGCGATGACATGCGCCAGACCCTGGTCGACCGCATCGACGCCCAGCAAGCCTGTTTTGACGTTTTCCTGTCGCGCGTCCAGCCGGACGTGCAGGCCACCTTTACGCATCACTGCTTGCCCGGCGTCGAAACCGAACAGCTGCGGCGGGTCGCCTGTACCCGTCAGCCCGCCGCCGATCGGGGCGAGACTGCGCTCCACTGGTTTGCAGTGCAAACGGCGCGTCTTGAACATTTACGCGCCGTTGAAGAGATGATGATTGCCGATCTGATGCACGCCGTCGAAGAACGAATGCATTCAGATAATGAATCTTTTGATCTCTCTGACGAGACGGACGATCCGTTCACAAGCTGGCCCGACAAACCGCTGCTGTCACTGGTGCGTCAGCAGGCGCGCGAAATCGAATTATTATCCCGTCAGCTCGCCTCGCTGCGCGACACGCTGGAGGAGCGCAAAACCATCGATAAAGCCAAAAGCGTACTCATGACGCATCAAAACATGAGCGAAGAGCAGGCGTGGTATGCCCTGCGTAAAATGGCGATGGATAAAAATCAGCGGATGGTCGATATCGCCCGCGCGCTGCTGACGGTCAAGACGCTGTGGCAGGTAATACCAAAGGGGTAGATGCACGGTTGGCGGGCAATGATTGCATGATTGAGGTGCGAAAAACGGAGGCAACAGGGTGAAAACTGCCTGAATGAGGCGTAAAAACCTGGCATCCACTTTGCATTATCACATTAACAAATTTTAACGACGCGCCAACGGCGGTGCGTTCGTTTTCAGGATAAAGGCGTCCAGCAGTGCTTCGGCACTGGCGGGCGCTTTTTTTTGGCTTTTTTTCGGGAGTGAGCATGGTGAACTGGACGAGACGGCGATTTTTACAGGCAAGCGCAATAGCGGGCGGAGCGATGCTGATCCCCGGCGTCATGCACTCTGCGTGGGCGGCAGGCTCGGATAAACCGGAGCTGGAGACGGTGCGCGTGGGCTTTATCCCGCTGACCGATTGCGCGCCGCTGGTGATCGCCGCGCTAAAAGGTTTTGATAAAAAATACGGCATTACGATTGTGCCGACGAAAGAAGCCAGTTGGGCCGCGGTGCGCGACAAGCTGGTCGCCGGTGAACTGGACGCAGCACACATTCTGTATGGCCTGCTGTACGGGCTGGAATTAGGCATCGCCGGTAAACCGCAGCCGATGGCCAACCTGATGACCCTGAACCACAACGGCCAGGCGATCACGCTTTCAAACGATCTGCTGGATAAAGGCGTGCGCGACGTTGACGGGCTGAAAAAGCTGATTCAGCAGCAGGTCCCCGGCACTTACAGTTTCGCCCATACCTTCCCAACCGGCACGCACGCCATGTGGCTCTATTACTGGCTGGCGAGCGCGGGCATCAATCCGTTTGACGATGTGCGCACCGTGGTTGTCCCGCCGCCGCAAATGGTGATGAACATGCGCATCGGCAATATGGTCGGCTTTTGCGTCGGGGAACCGTGGAACGCCCGCGCCATCAACGACCGAATCGGTTTTACCGCCGCAACCTCGCAATCCATCTGGCCGGAACATCCGGAGAAAATCCTCGGCACGCGCCGCGACTGGGTGGAGAAAAACCCGCACACCGCACGGGCGCTGGTCTGCGCCGTGATGGAAGCGGCACGCTGGATTGACGCTTCACCGGAAAACAAACGTGAAACGGCGCTCATCCTTTCGCGTCGCGCCTGGCTCAACACCAAAGAGCAGTATCTCACCGGGCGCATGCTGGGCGAGTACGACAACGGCATCGGCCAGCGCTGGCAGGATGCCCACCCGATTCGTTTCTTCAACGACGGCGCGGTCAGCTATCCGTGGCACTCCGACGGCATGTGGTTCCTGACTCAGTTCCGCCGCTGGGGCCTGCTGAAAACCGAACCGGATTACGCCGGAATTGCACAGCGTATTAATCAGACCGCCGTCTGGCAGGACGCCGCGACCGCCGTGGGCGGGATCAGCACGCCATCGTCAACCCTGCGCAGCAGCACACTCATGGACGGCACCGTCTGGAACGGCACCGATCCCGAAGGCTATGCCAGTCGCTTCGCTATTCACCGTAAAGGGGTATGAAATGAAACAGATGCAAACGAAACAGACCGTGGCTGAAACGCCCGTTAGCGGTGAAGTCATTACGCTGCCGCCGGTTCAGGTTCGCCGCCGCGCACCGGCGTTTGCCCGCCGGATAAACGAATTCTTCCAGCGCGTGATCCCGGCTTTTCTGGGGCTGGGATTGCTGGTGGTGTTATGGCAACTGGCCGCGATCAACAGCAAAGGTTTTCCTACCCCGCTCAGTACGCTTGATTCCGCTATCACGCTGTTTGCCGACCCGTTTTACCGTGACGGACCAAACGACATGGGGATTGGCTGGAACATTCTCGCTTCGCTCCAGCGCGTGGCGATTGGCTTCGGTCTGGCGGCGATAGTCGGTATTCCGCTCGGTTTCCTGATTGGTCGTTTCACCTTTTTCTCGCGCATGTTCACGCCGCTGATCGCACTTCTGCGCCCGGTCAGCCCGCTGGCGTGGCTGCCAATCGGCCTACTGCTGTTCCAGAAAGCAGAACCGGCGTCGAGCTGGACCATTTTCATCTGCTCCATTTGGCCGATGGTGATCAACACCGCCGAAGGGGTACGCCGCATCCCACAGGACTACCTCAACGTCGCGCGGGTATTACAGCTTTCTGAGTGGACCATCATGCGCCGCATTCTGTTTCCGGCCGTGCTGCCCGCCGTGCTGACGGGCGTGCGGCTCTCGATTGGCATTGCGTGGCTGGTGATTGTCGCCGCCGAAATGCTGACCGGTGGCCTGGGGATCGGCTTCTGGATCTGGAACGAGTGGAACAACCTCAACGTTGAAAACATTCTCATCGCCATCGTCATCATCGGCGTGGTCGGGTTGCTGCTGGAGCAGGGGCTGATGCTGATCGCCCGTCGTTTTAGCTGGCAGGAAAAATAAGGAGCGAACATGAAACCATTAATTCAGGTACAGGGCGTGAGCCAGCGTTTTTCCACCGCCAGCGGCGAGTTCCTGGCGCTGCAAAATGTCTCTTTTGATATCCACGAAGGCGAAACCGTCAGTCTGATTGGCCATTCCGGCTGCGGCAAATCCACGCTGCTGAACCTTATCGCCGGGATCACGTTACCGACAGAAGGCGGGCTGATCTGCGATAACCGCGAAATCGCCGGACCGGGTCCGGAACGTGCGGTGGTGTTCCAGAACCACTCGCTGCTGCCGTGGCTGACCTGTTTCGACAACGTGGCGCTGGCGGTGGATCAGGTTTTCCGCCGCACCATGAGCAAAGCGGAGCGCAAGGCGTGGATCGAACACAATCTGGATCGCGTGCAGATGGGTCATGCGCTTCATAAACGTCCGGGGGAAATCTCCGGCGGGATGAAGCAGCGCGTAGGCATCGCGCGGGCGCTGGCGATGAAGCCAAAAGTGCTGCTGATGGACGAACCCTTTGGCGCGCTGGATGCGTTAACCCGCGCGCATCTGCAGGATTCTGTGATGAAAATCCAGCAGGAGCTGAACACCACCATTGTGCTGATCACCCACGATGTGGACGAAGCGGTGCTGCTCTCCGATCGCGTGCTGATGATGACCAACGGTCCGGCGGCGACGGTGGGCGAGATTTTGCAGGTCGATTTGCCGCGTCCGCGCAATCGCGTGCAGTTGGCGGAGGACAGCCGCTATCACCATATGCGTCAGCAAGTTCTGCGCTTCCTCTATGAAAAACAGCCGAAAGCGGCCTGAGGAGATAACGATGCGACTGGTCATTATTGGCAACGGTATGGCGGCAACGCGGCTGATTGAGTCGCTGACCGAGCGTGCACCCGGTCGCTTCGCCATCACCGTGATTGGCGAGGAGGCGCAGTCTGCGTACAACCGCATTCAGCTCTCCCCGGTACTGGGCGGCGAAAAACAGGCGGAGGCCACGCGGTTTCATGATGACGACTGGTATCAGGCGCGCGGTGTGACGGTGATGACCGGTGAAAGGGTGACGGCGGTGGATCTGGCCGCGCGGGAAATCCGCACGCAACAGCGGTGTGTGAGCTGGGATGAACTGGTGTTCGCCACCGGGTCACAGCCCTTTATCCCGCCCGTGACGGGCTGCGACGGGGCAAATGTCTTCACCTTTCGCACCCTAAACGACGTCAACGCCATTCTGGCCGCGACCGGCCCGGTGGTGGTGCTTGGCGGCGGGGTGTTAGGCGTAGAAGCGGCGGCGGCACTGCGCCAGTCTTGTGACAACGTCACAATTGTGCATCGCGGACCGTGGCTGATGGAACAGCAGCTCGACCCACAGACAGGCGTGCTGCTGGAGCAGGCGCTGAGCGAGCGCGGAATTCACTGCGAGCTGGCGTCAGGGATTACCGACATCACCTCGCACACCGTGACGCTGACCAGCGGGCGTACCCTTGACGCCACCCGCGTGGTGCTGGCGACCGGCGTATTACCCAACGCCTCACTGGCGAAAGCCAGCGGGCTGGTGTGCGTCAAAGGGATCGTGGTGGACCGCCTGATGCAAACTTCCCATCCCGGCGTCAGCGCCATTGGCGAGTGCAGCGAAATCGACGGCCAGACGTGGGGGCTGGTCGCGCCGTGTCTGGCGCAGGCTGAGATTTTAGCCGCCCGGCTGGCGGGCGAAACCTGTGCCACCTTCACCCCTTGCGACAGCGGTCTGCGCCTGAAGGTGACCGGCATTGAGCTGTTCAGCGCCGGTTGCGTGACGGCGCAGGCGGACGATGCCGTCTGGACATCGTGGGATCCGCTCACGCGTCATTACCGTCGCTTATTGATTCGCAACGGCACGCTTGCGGGCGTGCTGCTGTTTGGCGATTGCCGCAGCGCGGCGACGCTCACCGATTTACTGGCAAAGCCGGTGCACGCGCAAGTGGACTGGCTGTTCGATCGATTCACTACGCAACCGCAGGTTGCAGGACAGAACGCTATGACAAAACCTACTCTGGTGGTGGTTGGACACGGTATGGTCGGCCACCATTTTCTCGAAGATTGCGTGAACCGTAATTTGCATCAGCAGTATCAGATTGTGGTGTTTGGCGAAGAGCGCCATGCCGCCTACGACCGTGTGCATCTCTCGGCCTATTTTGACGATCGCAACGCCGATTCGCTGTCTCTGGTGCAGGGCGATTTCTTTGCTGAAAACGGCATCGAGCTGCGTCTTTCACAACAAATCGTCGATATCGACCGCGAGGCGCGAGTGGTGCGCACCGCCAGTGGGCATGAAACCCACTGGGACAAACTGGTGCTGGCGACGGGTTCGTATCCGTTTGTGCCGCCCGTGCCGGGCCGCGATCTGGCTGGCTGTTTTGTGTATCGCACCCTGGACGACCTGGACAATATCGCGGCGCACGCGGCTCATGCGCGACGCGGCGTGGTGATCGGCGGCGGTCTGTTAGGGCTGGAAGCGGCGAACGCGCTGAAACAGCTGGGACTGGAAACGGACGTGGTCGAATTTGCCCCGAACCTGATGGCGGTTCAGCTTGATGACGACGGTGCGGCGATGCTGCGCCGCAAAATCGAAGCCCTCGGCGTTGGCGTGCATACCTGTAAATCGACAACAGAAATCGCCCGCACTGATAGCGGTCTGGTGCTGCGTTTTGCCGATGGCGGCGAGCTGAACACCGATATGGTGGTCTTTTCTGCCGGGATCCGCCCGCAGGACGCCCTGGCGCGCAGCAGCGGATTAACCCTCGGTGAACGCGGCGGGATCAGTATCGATAACCGTTGCCGCACCTCGGATGACGACGTGTTTGCTATCGGTGAATGCGCCCTGTGGGAAGGAAAAATCTTTGGCCTGGTAGCGCCTGGCTATCAGATGGCCCGCGTGGCGGCGGCTCAGCTTGCCGGAGAAGAACAGGCGTTTGCGGGCGCGGACATGAGCACCAAACTGAAGCTGCTGGGCGTTGACGTCGCCTCCTTTGGCGATGCGCATGGCCGCACGCCGGGCGCGCAGAGTTATCAGTGGACACACGGCCCGCAGCAAATCTACAAAAAGATTGTGGTCAGCGAAGACGGAAAAAACCTGCTCGGCGGCGTGCTGGTGGGCGATGCCGCCGAATACGCGACGCTGGTACAGATGATGCTCAACGACATCAGCCTGCCAAAAGATCCTGAAACGCTGATTTTGCCTGCGGTGGCGGGCAGCGCACCCAAAGCGCTGGGTGTCGCCGCGCTGCCGGACAGCGCGCAGATTTGCTCCTGCCATAACGTCAGTAAAAGTGATATCTGCCAGGCGGTGAGCGCCGGGGCAACGGATATCGGCGCGGTCAAACAGTGCACCAAAGCCGCCACCGGCTGCGGCGGATGTAGCGCGCTGGTAAAACAGGTGATGGAGTTCCAACTGGCGGCGCAGGGCGTGGAGGTGAAAAAGGATATCTGCGAACACTTCGCTTACTCGCGTCAGGAAATTTACCACCTGGTGCGCGTCAACCGCATCCAAACCTTCGAACAACTGATTAGCCGCTACGGGCACGGGCACGGCTGCGAAATCTGTAAGCCACTGGTCGGGTCGGTACTGGCGTCGTGCTGGAATGAATATCTGCTCAAACCCGCGCATTTGCCGCTCCAGGACACCAACGATCGCTATTTCGCCAATATCCAGAAAGACGGCACGTACTCGATTGTCCCGCGTATGCCTGCCGGTGAAGTCAGCGCGGACGGGCTGATCGCCATCGGGCAAATCGCCAAGCGTTATCAGCTGTACAGCAAAATTACCGGCGGTCAGCGCATCGACCTGTTTGGTGCGACGCTGGAACAACTGCCGGAAATCTGGCAGGCAATGGTCGAAGCCGGATTTGAGACCGGGCACGCTTACGGGAAATCGCTGCGTACCGTGAAATCCTGCGTCGGTTCGACGTGGTGTCGCTACGGCGTGCAGGATTCGACGGGGCTTGCCGTGACGCTAGAGCATCGTTACAAAGGCCTGCGCGCGCCGCACAAAATCAAAATGGCGGTGTCAGGTTGCACCCGCGAATGTGCTGAAGCGCAGAGTAAAGACGTCGGCGTGATTGCGACCGATAAGGGCTGGAACCTTTATCTGTGCGGGAACGGCGGCATGAAACCGCGCCATGCGGATCTGTTTGCCAGCGATCTGGACGACGAAACCCTGCTGCGCACCGTGGATCGTTTTCTGATGTTTTACATCCGCACCGCCGATCGTCTGCAACGCACCAGCACCTGGATGGACAATCTGGAGGGCGGCATCGAGTATCTGCGCGACGTTGTCATGAATGACAGCCTGGGGATTGCCTACGAACTGGAGCAGGAGATGGCGCGGATTGTCGATACATATCAGTGCGAATGGCAAACCACGCTCGCCGACCCGAACCGTCTGGCGCTGTTCCGCACCCGCGTCAACGCCCCGGTGACGGAAGCCTTCAAACGCTGGCAGGAAATTTGTGCCGTTGACGAAATCCCGGAACAAGCAGGGATTGGCGCGCATCTTGGCGAGCAGCAGATCGCGCTGTTTCGTTTCGGCAAAGCCGTGTATGCGCTGGAAGATATCGAACCGGGCAGCAGCGCGAGCGTGCTGTCGCGCGGGATTCTGGGTGATGTCAGCGGTGAGCCGATCGTTATCTCCCCGCTGTATAAACAGCGTATTCGCCTGCGCGACGGGCGTCAGGCGGAGAGCGGCGAACCGGCGGTGCGCGCCTGGCCGGTGAAAATCGAAGGCGGCAAAGTGTGGGTGAGCAGCGAAGAGCTGGTGATGCGCGCGGAGGCTTCATGACAGAAGCCCGAACGACGTGCCCGTATTGCGGTGTCGGTTGCGGCGTGGTGGCGAGCGTACGAGAGGGCGAAGTGCGCGTGCGCGGCGACGAAACGCATCCGGCGAATTACGGCAGACTGTGTGTCAAAGGCTCAGCGCTGGGGGAAACGACGGGCCTGGAAGGGCGCTTATTGCGCCCGATGATCGACGATCTTGAGGTTGATTGGTCGCAGGCGCTGGAGACGGCGGGCAGCCGTTTGCGGGAGATTATCGCGACTGACGGGCCACAGGCCGTGGCGTTTTATGCCTCCGGCCAACTGCTGACGGAAGATTACTACGCGGCCAACAAGCTGATGAAGGGATTCATTGGCGCGGCGAATATCGACACCAATTCGCGGCTGTGTATGTCGTCGGCCGTGACCGGCTACAAACGTGCTTTTGGTGAAGATATCGTCCCGTGCAGCTACGAGGATATCGAGCATACCGATCTGGTGGTGCTGGTGGGATCGAATGCCGCCTGGACGCATCCGGTGCTTTATCAACGCCTGGTGCAGGCGCGCGCTGCCAATCCGGCGCTGAAGGTGGTGGTGGTCGATCCGCGTAAAACTGCGACCTGTGATATCGCCGATTTGCATCTTGCGCTGCTCCCGGGCAGCGATGCGGGGTTGTATGTCGGACTGCTCAATCATATTCAGGGTGAAAATAGCTGGCCTGTGCAGCGCGTGGCGGAATTTTGCGGATTAACGCTCGAAGACGTGGAGACGTTTTATCACTGGTTCACCGACGCGCCGCGCGCGGTTACGCTCTACACCATGGGCATTAATCAGTCTTCGAGCGGGAGCGACAAGTGCAATGCGATGATTAATGTCCATCTTGCCAGCGGGAAATTTGCCCGCGAGGGCTGCGGGCCATTTTCGTTGACCGGACAGCCTAATGCGATGGGCGGGCGTGAAGTGGGCGGGCTGGCCAATCAGCTGGCTGCTCACATGAATTTTGAACCGGACGATCTTTCGCGCGTGGCCCGCTTTTGGGGAACCGAGCGGCTGGCGCAGACGCCTGGGCTGATGGCGGTCGAACTGTTTGATGCGATAGCGCGTGGGGAAGTGAAAGCGGTGTGGATTATGGGCACCAATCCCGCGGTGTCGCTGCCCGACAGCCACGCCGTGTGTCAGGCGTTATCCGTTTGCCCACTGGTGATCGTCTCCGAAGTGATGGCCGATACCGACACCAGCCGCTTTGCGCATATCCGCTTTCCGGCGTTGGGTTGGGGCGAGAAAAACGGTACGGTGACAAACTCTGAACGCCGAATTTCGCGCCAGCGCGCGTTTTTACCCGCGCCGGGCGAGGCAAAACCCGACTGGTGGATTATCGCGGAGGTTGCCAAAAAGCTGGGGTACGGTGCCGCGTTTAGCTGGCAGCATCCGCAGGAGATATTCTGCGAACACGCCGCGCTGTCGGCGTTTGAAAATACGGGCGCGCGGGCGTTTAACTTAAGTGACCTTGTCACGTTGACGCGTCAGCAATGGGACGATCTGGAGCCCTATCAATGGGCTACGGGGGACATGCCGGTGCGGCGAATTGTCCCAGTGGAGCCGCAAAACCACGGCGCGGTGCCCGATGCGCTTTATCCGCTGATTCTGAACAGCGGTCGTATTCGCGATCAGTGGCACACCATGACCCGCACGGGATATGTTCCGCGACTGATGCAGCATATCGCCGAGCCGCAGGTGGATGTCTCGACGGCGGATGCGCAACGTTTCGCGCTGCAGGACGGCCAGCTGGCACGCCTGAGTTCGCCGCGCGGGGTGATGGTCGCGCGCGTGAACGTGAGTACGGGGCAGCGAGACGGTGAAATGTTTACCCCGATGCACTGGAATAACCGCTTTGCGCGTCAGGGAAAGGTCAATGCGCTGGTGGAAGGGCGCTGCGATCCGCATTCCGGTCAGCCAGAAAGCAAACAAACGGCGGTGAGAATCATGCCGTGGCAGCCAGGATGGCAGAGCGAACTTTACGCGCGCGAGCTGCCGGAACTGCCCGCTTTTGCCCACTGGTGGCGCAAGGCGACGGTGGGCGTTGAGCGTCTGACGCTGGCGAGTGATAAAGCGCTGTCAGAGGTGATTCTGGCGCATGGCAGTGCGAACGGCTGGCAGCTACAGATTGCTCAGACCGGTGAGCGCAGCAGCATTCTGGCGTGGCATAACGGCATACTGATGCTGGGATTTTGGGAAGGGAAAGCGCGGCCAGAACTGGCACATGATTTTATTGCGTCGGCGTTTCAGACGCCGCTCTCTGCGCTCTTTGAACGTCACGCGTTGTTGGACGGACAAAGCCCCGGCGAGCGCAAAGATCCTGGGCGGATAATCTGTAGCTGCTTTAGCGTGGGGGAAAATGCGATCCGCGAGGCGATCGTGGGTGGGTGTGACTCGGCTGCAGCGCTGGGTGCGACATTACGCTGCGGGACGAACTGCGGGTCGTGCGTGCCGGAGCTGAAAGGATTAGTGGCTGAAGTTAATACAGTTATCTAAAACCAATGATGACATAGATGAACATTGGATCTGAAAGCGGTGCCCTTTGGTCCGGCTGTAAATGTGTTCCCTCTCCCTCAGGGAGAGGGCTAGGGTGAGGGTAACATGCGACTCCGTTGCAGGTGACGTTCACTTTAATTTCACTGGCTCTCTGTGATACTACCCCCTGTGAACGTGTTAAGGGGGCTATCGCCGCCCCCTTAACAATCCCGGCTCCCGGCAAGAAAATCGCCGCTTCGCGGTGCCCTCGTCTTATTCCCTCCGGCTTCGGGTCGGGCGCGATCCTGCATCCATGCAGGTCACGCCCTCTCCGCGCTTCCCTGCGCGTCGCCCCGGCCTACGGAAAACAACTCAGCGATTTACAGCCGGACCAGAGCCTCGCTTTCAAGTTTGAAGATGATTTAGGATAAGAGTGGCTGAAAATTTATCGTTTTTACCCTGCTCATGGCAGGCTAAAACCGATTCAGGATAATCCGGAAATTCCCCTTAAAGCTGCAAACTTTGCCTATCCACGTTATGGTGTAAACTGGTCATCCATGAGATCTGGATCACATTAATACATTGATGGTTGCTGTTACCCGCGTTCGAAATCTTCTTCTCCTCCTCCTTGTTCCGGCCGGAGCCGTTTTGGCTGCGCCGAATTCCTTTATGCATCAGGCGCAAAATCCGTTTGATAACAACGGCGATAGCCTGCCGGATCTCGGCCTCGCTAAACCCAATGGCGAAAGCGAAAAGCATCTCGCCGAAATGGCGAAAGCCTTCGGTGAAGCGAGCATGACCGACAACGGCCTGACAACCAGCGAGCAGGCGCGTCAGTTTGCGTTTGGCAAAGTGCGCGATGCGGTCAGCGGCGAAGTGAACGAGCAGATTGAGTCCTGGCTTTCGCCATGGGGCAACGCCAGCGTCGATTTGCTGGTCGATGAAGAGGGCAAATTTAACGGCAGCAGCGGCAGATGGTTTATTCCCTGGCAGGACAATAATCGCTATCTGAGCTGGAGCCAGCTGGGCCTCACGCAGCAAACCGATGGGTTGGTGAGCAACGCGGGGATTGGCCAGCGCTGGATGGCGGGAAAATGGCTGCTGGGCTACAACACGTTTTACGACAATCTGCTGGATGAAAATCTGCAAAGAGCCGGGCTGGGGGCGGAGGCCTGGGGCGAAAACCTGCGTCTGTCGGCCAATTATTATCAGCCGTTTGCCAGCTGGCGTGACAGCTCGGATCTCCAGGAGCAGCGGATGGCGCGCGGGTATGACGTGACGGCCAAAGCCTGGTTGCCCTATTTTCATCATCTGAATACCAGCGTGAGTTTTGAGCAGTATTTTGGCGATAACGTCGATCTGTTTCGCAGCGGGACGGGATATCACAATCCCATGGCGGTCAATCTGGGGCTTGATTATACGCCGGTGCCGTTACTGACCTTTTCCGCCGCGCATAAGCAGGGCGAAAGCGGCGTGAGTCAAAATAACCTGGGTATGAAGCTCAACTACCGCTTTGGCGTGCCGCTGAAAAAACAGCTGTCGTCGGATGAGGTGGCCGCAACCCGTTCCCTGCGCGGAAGTCGTTACGATCCTGTGGATCGCACCAGTCTGCCGGTGATGGAGTTCCGTCAGCGCAAAACGCTGTCGGTTTATCTGGCGACGCCGCCGTGGGATTTAGCACCGGGCGAAACGGTGGTATTGAAATTGCAGATCCGCAGTACGCACGGCGTGCAGCGGCTTCACTGGCAGGGCGATACGCAGACGCTGAGTTTGACCTCGCCCGCTAACGCCAGTAGCGATGAGGGGTGGAGCGTGATTATGCCCGCCTGGGATGCGAGTGAAGGGGCGACAAATCGCTGGAAACTGTCTGTGGTCGTGGAAGATAAAGACGGGCAGCGTGTCTCTTCCAATGAGATCACGCTTTATCTGTCACAACCGCTGGTGGCGTTGCCAGATGATGATGGCGGCTATCAACTGCTGCCCAATGAGTGAGATTAAAAGATACGATCCTGATGTACCCACACTGCCGCTTCGACGCGTGATTTCAGCTTCATTTTCTTGAGCATATGCTTCACGTGTACTTTCACTGTGCTTTCAGTGATATCCAGACGACGGGCAATCATTTTGTTCGGTAAGCCCTGAGCGATCAGCTTCAGAATATCGCGCTCGCGAGGGGTCAACTGCGTGACATCACGATCGGACGTCGCACGATTGGCGCGCAGGCTGGCGGCGAGCACAGGGGTTAACGCTTCGCTCAGCACCATTTCACCGGCTGCCGCCTGTTGCAGGGCTTTGAGCAAATCTTCCGGTTCCATGTCCTTGAGCAGATAGCCATCGGCGCCGCGTTTCAGCGCGGTGACAACGTCTTCTTCATGGTTGGATACGCTAAACACCACGATCCGCCCGGACAGCGATTTTTCACGCAATTTATCCAGCGTTTCAAGACCGTTCATCCCAGGCATATTGAGATCAAGCAGGATCAAATCAGGATCGAGAGATTCGGCAAGTTCGATACCCTGTTCGCCGTTGCTGGCTTCGCCCACAACGGTAATGTCTTCCGCCATGCTGACAAGTTGTCTTACGCCGGTGCGCAGCATCGGATGATCGTCGATTAACAGGATGGTTGCCGGTTCCTGATTAGACATGGTTTTCTCCTTGAGAGGTGATTAGAGGCTTTTCGGGAATAAAGGTCACCACTACTTCAGTGCCGCCAGACTCTCCCCGGCGAACCTGGCAATCTCCGCGCAGGCTTTGCGCTCGGTCTCGCATAATAATTAAACCATAGTGGTTGCTTCTCTCAGCGTTTTCCGGCACGCCGCAGCCGTTATCCTGGACGATAAGTTTCACCTGATTATGGTGGTGACTTACGGTCACTGTCACTACGGTCGCGCTGGCGTGCTTGAGCGTATTGCTCAGTGCTTCGCGGGCGATTTGCAGTAAATGTATGGCCTGATGAGAGGGGACAAAACGCGGCGGGAGCTGATAATCCAGCTTCACCGGGAACCCCAGTCGGGCGCTAAATTCGTGGCAGCTGGACTCCAGCGCAGGTCGCAGGCCGGGTTCCGTCAGTTGCAGACGAAAAGTCGTTAACAGCTCGCGAAGCTGTACCCACGACGTGTTCAGTTCGTTACGGACCTGACTCAATAGCTGCTTACTGCTCTCGGGCAGCCCGTCATCCTGCATTTGCAGACAGCTAACCTGCATTTTCATACAGGAGAGCGACTGCGCAATGGAGTCGTGAAGCTCGCGGGCAATGGTGGCGCGTTCTTCCATGACGATCAGCTGCTGTTGCTTTTCCTGATGCCTGTCGAGCGCCAGGGTCGCGGTGAGCTGTTCGACCAGCGTATCAACCAGCTGCTGCTGATCGTGGTTCAAATGACGGCCCGTCGGGAGCGTTGCCAGCAAAATACCGTACTGCGTGTGGCTGTCGGTGAGACGCCATTTCAGCGTCGTCCCGCTACTGGCGAGCGGCGGTAAACCGCGCGGGCAGAGATGACAGCCTTTGTCATCGCAGGACATATCGGACTGGCAGGTGAACTCCTGGTGATTTTCTTCGTCTTCAACGTCGTAGACCCGCAGTTCGATGTCGTGCAAAAGCGTCAGACTTTGCAGGCCGTTAAGCACCGGTGAAAGGCGCTCGCAAAGCGGGATCTGCGAATGCAGGCGGCGGTTTGCCTGCCATAAAAAGGAGAGAATTTCGTTCTTTTGCTCCAGACCGGCCGTTTTCTCCTGTACGCGCTTTTCAAGCACCGCGTAGCTTTCGGCCAGCTCGCCCGACATGTTATTGAGCGCCTGGCCCAGCATGGCCATTTCGTTGCGCCCGCTAATGTGCGCGCGCTGGGTAAAATCTCTTTCCGTGACCGCCCGTGCGACGGCCAACAGCTGTTGCCACGGATGCAGCAAACGCGCACGAAGCCAGACAATCGTAAAAATGAGCAGCAAACCCATAAAAATAGCCATCGCCCGATGGACCATCACCACGCGTTCAATGCGCGTTTCGGTGGAAGAATCGAAAGAGGATACCAGGGTGTCGATACGTCCGACAAAACGGGCGACGTCATCAGCCACCGTTTCCGCGCTTTTTGCCTGTTTGAGGCCAGGTTCGAGCTGGCTATGCCAGTAGCCCTGCAACGCTTTCAACTGCGTCTCCTGACCGTCACGCCGCGCGGCGATAACCAGTTCAGGGCTGAAGGCGGTGCGTTCCATCTCATCCAGCAGAGGTTTGTCTTCGGGGGTGAGAGGGACGGCAGCCAGCAGGCGATAACTCTGCATACGCAGCGAACCTGCCTCGTTGATGGCATGGGCGCTACCCTGTACGCCCTGTACCAGCCAGCCAGAGATCGCCATGCCGGTCACACCAATCGCGGTGGACAGCAAAACGATGAGGGCCAACTGATTAACCAGCGTCAGCGGAGAGAAGAGTCGTTTTAACATGGGCTTGCCTTGCTCCGGATTTTGCCTGCCTCCAGGAATGGCGCTATTCTGGTGTATCCCCTGGAGTATACCCATACCAACAAGGGATTACTCCTAAATTGCCAGGTGGGTAATCGTCGGGGGGAGGCGGTGGCCTTAAGTCGTCAGCACCGTGAAAAACCACACCTTTTTTACCGAAAAACCCTACTCACTTAGGGTAATGACGTTTTTTTGCTCGTCAATCCGCCCCCTTTTCCTTTGATTTATATCAACTTACCGCCTGCTTAAAACCCTACAGTTTGCAGCATCATTTGATAATCAGAGGTGTCTATGAGTCACTCAACCGCCCCCGAAAGGGATACTGGTGCTGTCATTGCCGATTGGCGTCCGGAAGATCCGGCGTTCTGGCAACAGCGCGGGCAACGTATAGCAAGTCGTAATCTGTGGATTTCTGTTCCGTGTTTGTTGTTAGCATTCTGTGTGTGGATGCTATTCAGTGCCGTGGCGGTGAACTTGCCGAAGGTCGGTTTTACATTTACGACCGATCAGCTGTTTATGTTGACGGCGTTGCCTGCGCTGTCCGGCGCGCTGCTGCGCGTGCCTTACGCGTTTATGGTGCCGCTGTTTGGCGGTCGTCGCTGGACGGCATTCAGTACCGGCATCATGATCATCCCTTGCGTGTGGCTGGGCTTTGCGGTGCAGGACACCTCTACACCGTTTAGCGTTTTCGTGACGATTGCGCTGCTGTGTGGTTTTGCAGGGGCGAACTTCGCGTCCAGTATGGCGAACATCAGCTTCTTCTTCCCGAAAGCGAAGCAGGGTGGTGCACTCGGCATTAACGGTGGCATGGGTAACATGGGCGTTAGCGTCATGCAGCTGATTGCGCCGCTGGCGATTTCGGTCTCCATCTTTGCGGTATTTGGTGGCGGCGGTGCGGTGCAACCGGACGGCTCCATGCTGTATCTGCAGAATGCGGCCTGGATTTGGGTGCCGTTCCTGGTGGTACTGACGCTGATGGCGTGGTTCTTCATGAACGATCTGTCTGCGTCCAAAGCCTCTCTGAGCGAACAGCTGCCGGTTCTTAAGCGTGCGCATCTGTGGATTATGGCGCTGCTCTATCTGGCGACGTTCGGCTCATTTATCGGCTTCTCCGCAGGCTTTGCGATGCTGTCGAAAACCCAGTTCCCGGACGTGCAAATTCTGCACTATGCGTTCTTTGGTCCGTTCATCGGTGCACTGGCGCGCTCTACCGGCGGGATGATTTCCGACCGTCTGGGCGGAACGCGCGTCACGCTGGTTAACTTTGTGGTGATGGCTATCTTCTGTGCGCTGCTGTTCCTGACGCTGCCGACCAACGGGCAGGGCGGTCATTTTGGTGCATTCTTCGCGGTGTTTATGGTGCTGTTCCTGACGGCCGGTCTGGGTAGTGCCTCGACCTTCCAGATGATTTCGGTGATTTTCCGTAAACTGACGATGGATCGTGTCAAATCGCAGGGTGGCAACGAAGAACAAGCGATGCGCGAAGCCGCAACGGACACTGCCGCAGCGCTGGGCTTTATCTCCGCAATCGGTGCAATCGGCGGCTTCTTCATTCCAAAAGCCTTTGGTATCTCTCTGGATCTGACCGGTTCGCCTGCCGGCGCGATGAAAGTATTCCTCGTTTTCTATATCGCCTGCGTTGTTATTACGTGGCTGGTATATGGCCGTAATACTAAGAAAAATAAGTAAGTTTGATTATCCGTTTGCGCGGCCACTGTGCCGCGCTCTTTTTTACCCGTTATTTAGTTACAACATACTATTAGCGCATAACGGTATGGCCGGATGTAACACTGTGATCGCCATCGCTTTGCAGAAACGACTACTCCTTAATACCTCAGATGTTCAATAAAACCGTTCTGTTTGTACGGTAAATAAGAAAAACCCTTATAAATCATATAAATAAAATATCAAATTTTATACCGCTTTAGGGGTATAGCGGAAAACACTGCGGGTGAGTAACCCAGCCCACCTTGATCGTTATCAATTCCCGTCATCTTTCATAGCGTTACCTTCGCTGCAAATCAGCAATGTCGATTTAGAGAGCCACAGGCTCCACACAGGAGATACCCGATGAGCAAATTTTTGGACCGGTTTC
>Ga0308165_1002164_pt1 | contig 24544 bp, 22 predicted proteins | sample PhyWR2_FD_201032 | JGI IMG/M metagenome (GOLD analysis project Ga0308165, IMG submission 201032) | Phyllosphere microbial communities from UC Gill Tract Community Farm, Albany, California, United States - DLSLW.R2 | ecosystem: Host-associated > Plants > Phyllosphere > Unclassified | place: USA... | reverse complement strand
GGGCAGGTGAACGACCAGTACGTGAAGGTCGCCAAGCTGCTCGGCGAGCTGGTCTGGCACGCCCACGAGGCCGAGGACGAGATGTTCCTCGTCGTCTCAGGCCGACTCCGCATCCAGCTCCCCGACGACCAGGAGGTCGTGCTCACCCCGGGGCAGTTCTACGTCGTCCCGCGAGGCGTGCAGCACAACCCCGTCGCCGACGAGGAGGTCGAGATCGTCCTGATCGAGACTGTCACCACGAGGCACACCGGCGAGGTCGTCGTCGAGGGCACCGTGCCGGTCGAGCAGCAGGTCGCCGGCTTCCGCTGACAGTCGCAAGCTCAGGGGCACTGCTCGTGACGCGGCTGCCAGGTCGGACCGGCAGAAACCACGGGCGAGGTGTGACGTGCCCGACGACTGGGTCGCTCCGGTCGCCCGGTCCATCCCCGCGGCCTAGAGTCGCCCGATGCTCGACAACACCCCCACCACCCCCGATACCTTCGTCCGCGTCCGCGGCGCCAACGAGAACAACCTGCGGAACGTCGACGTCGACGTCCCGCGCGACGCGATCGTCGCGTTCACCGGGGTGTCAGGGTCGGGGAAGTCGTCGCTGGCCTTCGGGACGATCTTCACCGAGGCGCAGCGCCGGTACCTGGAGTCGGTCGCGCCTTACGCGCGCCGGCTGATCCAGCAGGGGCACGACCCGCACGTCGAGTCCATCACCGGCCTGCCGCCGGCGGTCGCGCTCCAGCAGCGACGCGGAGCACCGAGCTCACGCTCGAGCGTCGGGACGGTCACGACCTTGTCGAACTCACTGCGGATGCTGTTCTCCCGCGCGGGCACCTTCCCCGAGGGCTTCGCGACGCGGCTCGACTCGGACGCCTTCTCCCCCAACACCGTCGCCGGAGCGTGCCCCGAGTGCCACGGCGTAGGTGTGGCACGGACCGTCACCGAAGAGACGCTGGTCGCCGACCCGTCGCTGAGCATCCGCGACGGCGCGATCACCGCCTGGCCCGGTGCGTGGCAGGGCAAGAACCTGAGGGACATCGTCATCGCGCTCGGTTACGACGTCGACCGACCGTGGCGCGAGCTGTCGAGGGAGGACCGCGACTGGCTCCTGTTCACCGACGAGCAGCCCGTCGTGCAGATCACCCCGCAGCGCGACCGCGTGGCCAAGCCGTACAACGGACGCTTCTGGAGCGCGCAGAAATACGTCCTCCACATCCTCGCGGACTCCTCGAGCCAGACGATGCGTGCCAAGGTGCTGCAGTTCGTGAAGTCTGGACCCTGCCCGGTGTGCGGCGGGACGGGGCTGCGGCAGGAAGCGCTCGCGGTGACTTTCGCAGGCCGGACGATCGCCGAGATGAACGCGTTGCCGCTCACCGAGCTCGCGGAGGTCATCCGGCCGACGACGCAGCTGAAGGATGCTGCGCCGGCCCTGCCGACGAACCGGTCCGGTGAGCACACCGACGTCGCCGTGGCGATCACGACCGACCTGCTGGGACGGATCGGTGTCCTCACCGACCTCGGTCTCGGGTACCTCGGGTTGGGGCGCGTGACGACGACGCTCTCCCCCGGCGAGATGCAGCGGCTCCGGCTCGCGACGCAGCTGCGGTCCGGGTTGTTCGGGGTCGTGTACGTCCTCGACGAGCCTTCCGCCGGTCTGCACCCCGCCGACGCCGAGCCGCTCATGGAGGTGCTCGAGCAGCTCAAGGCATCGGGCAACTCGGTGTTCATCGTCGAGCACAACATGGACCTGGTGCGGAAAGCCGACTGGGTGGTCGACGTCGGTCCCGCAGCCGGGACCGGTGGCGGCGAGGTGCTGTACAGCGGTGCCGTGGCTGGGCTGGCTGAGGTGGAGGAGTCGGTCACGCGGCCGTTCCTCTTCCCGGAGACCGATGCGGATGCTGGCAGGGAAGAGCGTCAGGCCCGCGAGCCGAAGGGCTGGTTGACGGTCGAGGGCGTCACGGTCCACAACCTCGACAACCTCGATGCAACAGTGCCGCTCGGGATGCTGGTCGCCGTCACGGGGGTGTCCGGGTCGGGCAAGTCGACGCTCGTCAGCCGGGTGCTGCGTGACGTCGTGCGCGACCACCTCAACGGTGCCGGGCTGCCTGGAGGGGCGATTGCGGACGACGACGTCGATGGGGCCGAGAGCGAGCCCGGAGAATCGGAGGATGCCGGTCTGTCCGAGGCAGTGCTTCCCGACACTCGTGCCGACCTGCTCACAGTCCGCAAAGCCACGGGTCTCGAGCACGTCGACCGTCTGGTCCAGGTCGACCAGAAGCCCATCGGCCGCACGCCGCGGTCGAACCTCGCGACGTACACAGGACTCTTCGACGCCGTGCGGTCAGCCTTCGCGGCGACCGACCTCGCCCGCGAGCGCAGCTACACAGCCGGCAGGTTCTCCTTCAACGTCACCGGAGGTCGCTGCGAGACATGCCTGGGCGAGGGCTTCGTCTCCGTCGAGCTGCTGTTCCTCCCCGGGAGCTACGGCACCTGCCCCGAGTGCCACGGCACCCGGTACAACGAGGAGACCCTCGAGGTCACGTACCAGGGCCGCAGCATCGCCGACGTCCTTGCACTGACCGTCGAGGACGCGGCCGAGGCGCTCTCCGGCATCCCCGCCGCAGCACGCAGCCTGCGCACGCTGCTCGACGTCGGCCTTGGATACCTGCGCCTCGGGCAGCCCGCGACGGAGCTGTCGGGTGGCGAAGCCCAGCGCATCAAGCTCGCGACCGAGCTCCAGCGCGTCCGTCGCGGTCACACGCTGTACCTGCTCGACGAGCCCACCACCGGTCTGCACCCTGCCGACGTCCAGCTGCTGCTCGCTCAGCTGCAGTCCCTCGTCGACTCAGGCGACAGCGTGGTCATCGTCGAGCACGACATGGACGTGGTGGCAGCTGCGGACTGGGTCGTGGACCTGGTGCCGTCGGGCGGAGATGCGGGTGGACAGGTGGTGGCGGCTGGCAGCCCAGACGACGTCAGAGGCACCCCCGGGAGCCAGACGGCTCGGTACCTGCCCGAGCGGACACGCAGCTGAGAACTCGTGGTTCGCCATCCCCGGGATGCCATTCTCGGGATCTAGATGTCCGTGAAGATCGGCTGGCCGGACGCTAGCGCCCAGAGCCAATACCCTCGATCTGCATCATCAAAAGAGCTATTATTCGCGCCTACATCGCCCGCGTAGCTTGTCGAAGGTCGTGTTGACTACAGACCGAAGGGTGCGATGACGATGACGCAGGATGCCAAGAAGGTTCTGCTCGTACTGACGAGCCATGACGACCTCGGAGGGCTCCGGAGCACGGGGTACTACATCGACGAGGCGGCGCACCCGTGGAAGGTGTTCATGAAGGCGGGCTATCAAGTCGACTTCGCCTCGATCCGGGGAGGGGTCGCCCCGCAGGACGGTCGCCAGGAGGGTGACTCCGAGCAGGAGGCGTTCCTGAACCACCCCGACGTCTCGCGCCAGCTCGCCAGCACGCCGGCCCTCGCAGATGTCGACGCAGGCTCCTACGACGCCGTGCTCTACGTGGGAGGCCACGGATCGATGTGGGACTTCCCGGGCAGCGAGGGTGTCAGCCGGGTCGGCCGAGAGGTCTACGAGAACGGCGGAGTGGTGGCCGCGGTCTGCCACGGTCCCGCGGCGCTGGTGAACATCACGCTCACGGACGGGAAGCACCTCGTCGACGGCAAGCGGGTTGCCGGCTTCACGAACGACGAAGAAGCCGCGGTGGGGCTCACGGGCGTCGTGCCGTTCCTCCTTGCCGACGAGCTCGCAAGCAAGGGCGCCACGCACGTGCCCGGTGACAACTTCACCGAGAACGTCGTCGTCGACCAGCGTCTGGTGACGGGGCAGAACCCGCAGTCGGCCACGGGCGTGGCACGTGAGGTCGTGGCCCTGCTCGCCGCCGGCTAAGACGTCCCGGCCGCGCGCTGAGCGTCAGCCAGCAGGGCATCGTGCACGAGCCGCACCGAGCGGTTCTTGTGCAGGATGCCCTGCTGCGTCGCGACATACAGGGTGTTCAACGGTGCCATCTCAGGGTCCAGCAACACGACGAGCGCCCCGCTGCGGAGGTGCTCCTCGATCAGGTACCGAGGGAGCACCGACATACCCAGCCCGTGGATGACAGCATCCGTGATCGCGCGAAGGTTCGGGATCGTCGCAGCGAGGTTGAGCCCGTCGGCAGGTTGCCCGAGCACAGAGCGCCAGTACCTGCGGATGATGGCGAGATCTTCGGAGTAGGCGACAAGCGGCACGTGACGCAGGGATTCGGCGGTAACCGTCTCACCGTCGCCGATGAGGTCCCGCCATCGTGGCGAGGCGACGAGCAGGAACTCCTCGTCGATGAGAGCAATGCTCGCGACCCCACGAAGCCGGGGACGGATCGAGCTGACGACGACGTCGAGAGCTCCGACGGACAGATCGACGAGCAGCTTCTCGGCCAGACCGAAGGTGACCCTGAACTCGACGTTCTGATCGGCCATCTGAGCCAAGAGCGGGATCACGCAGACGGACATGTACTCCGCAGGTCCGCCGATGTGAATGACACGAGCCTGCTCAGAGGGGAGGTTCCCGTCCCGGTCGGTGATGGCATCGAGGCTGTCGATGTGCGGGGCGACCTCCGCAGCCAGCGCCTGCGCCCTCGCCGTCGGCGCGATGCGGCGCCCATGTCGCTCGAACAGCGGATACCCGAGCTGCCGTTCGAGCGCCTGCATCTGGCTCGTGACGGCAGGCTGACTCAGTCCGACGAACTTCGCTGCGGACGTGAACGTCCCCATCCGGAACACGGCGACGAAGGTGCGGAGGTAGTCGAAGCTCGGCTGCAGCTCGACCACGCCCTCTCGTCCATCGTCCGGTTCTGCCCTGTTACGACTGCTTGTGGACGAATTGAACCACATCTGGCAGGAGCCAGGTCCCAATGGCCGGGGCACCGGCCGACGTCGCTGCCGACTCGGTCAGCCGCGCGACCCCTGTCTCTCGAGCGCGCCGGTCGAGAGTGTCCCGGGGAGACAGTGAGCCTCGGTCAGCTCCGGTCGTCTGCACCGCTCCGCTCGGGCACCTCCTCCGACCAGCTGGCCAGCACCGGCAGCACCCGTGCCGTGGGCGAGTCGGGCTCCACGGTGTAGACGACCAGGCGCTGCTCGGGGTCGTGCGGTCCGACGAGCGACTCGATTCCGAAGATGAGCGGCCCTGCGGTCGGGTGGGCGACGTGCTTGGTCACCGAGGTGCGGAAGGTGACCCGCTGGTCGCCCCACCAGCGCTCCACGTCCGGGTCGCCCGCACGCAGCTCCTCCACCAGGTCGGCGAGCTGCCGGTCGTCGGGGTGACGACCCACCTCGTAGCGCAACGACCCCACCGCAGCCGCGGCGAAGTCGGCCCAGTTGACGATCCTCGCCCGCGCGTCCGGGTCGAGGAACAGCCACCGCACGAACGACGTCCCCGGCTCCATCGCGGTACCCAGCACACTGCCGAGCAGCCTGTTGCTCGCCAGCACCTCCGAGCGGCGGCCCAGGAGAAGCACGGGGACGTGCTCGAGCGTCGTCATCAGGCGGAGCATCCCCGGGTCCGGGCGTTGCGCGGCTCCGGGCCCGGCCCATCGCCGCCGAGACGTCGGTGCGGCGAGGTCCCTCAGGTGCGCACGCTCGACATCGTCCAGCAGCAGCGCCTGCGACAAGGCCCGCACCACCTCGTCGGTGACATTCTGCTGGCGCCCCTGCTCCAGGCGGCTGTAGTGGTCCGGGCTCAGTCCGGCGAGCACGGCCAGCTCCTCCTTGCGCAGCCCCGGGACGCGCCGCGGGCCCGGGAACGCCGTGATACCTGCCTGCGAGGGCGTGAGGCGGTCACGGCGAGAGCGCAGGAAGGCCCCGAGGGCAGCACGGTCAGCAGGCACCTACACAGCGTAGGAGCATCGTGCGCCGCGGACCTGGTCACGCCGTGACCAGGTAGCACGCGCCCTGGTGCGGGGCCTGCGGGCCCGGGTCCACTAGGACACATGACCACCACCGAGCAGACCCGCACCGTCCTCGTCACCGGCTCCACCAGCGGCATCGGCGCCGCGACCGCCCGCACCCTCGCCGCCCAGGGCTGGCGCGTGATCGTCACCGGTCGCGACACGACCCGTGGTGACGCTGTTGTCGCGGAGATCAACGGGCTCTCCCGAACCAGTGACGACAGTGACGACAGTGACCACAGCGACACCAGCAACCACCCGAAGGCCGTCTTCATCCCCTCCGACCTGTCCGCCGAGCCCGACGTCCTGCGCGACTTCGCCGCCGCGGTTACCGAGGCAGCCGGCGGGCGGCTCGACGCGATCGTGCACAACGCCGCCCTGTGCCCGGCCGTCGACACCGTCTCACTCACCGACGCCGACCTCGAGGCCACCCTCGCGGTGAACATCCGTGCGCCTCACGTGCTCACCGCTGCCCTCGCCCCGGCGATGGCCGAGCGCGGCCACGGGGCAATCGTCGTCATCGGGTCGTGGATGGCCCACATCGGGCACCCCATCGTCGGCCTGTACTCCGCGACCAAGGCCGCCGAGATCCAGCTCGCCCGCAGCTGGGCCGCAGAGTTCGGGCCTCGCGGGGTGCGGGTCAACACCGTCTCCCCTGGTGCGACCCGGACGCCGATCAACGCCAGCGACGGCGACGTCATCGCCGCGATGACTGCTCCGACACCGGCTGGGCGCCCGGGGACGCCTGAAGAGGTCGCGGACGCGGTGGCGTGGTTGCTCTCGGAGCGGGCTGGGTACGTACACGGTGCGGAGATCGCCGTGGACGGGGGCATCACGGCGGCGCGGAGGGCCTAGAGGGTGCGGCCTCGCCGGGGCGCCGTCGGTCGCTCAGTCCCGAGCTCCCAGCCGCCGACGTCGCACTGGCCGTCATCGTTGTTCCCTGCCGCGAGGACGGTCCCGTCAGTACGCAGCCCGAGCGTGTTCGTCGCCCCTGCGGCGATCTCCACCACGTCCCGCCACTGCTCGACGTCGCACTGACCGCGACTGTTGTCCCCTGCCGCCAGCACCCGTCCTCCGCTGAGGACCGCGACGACGTGCTGGCTCCCCGACGCGACGGCAAGGACGTCACGCCAGGCAGTGACGTCCTCGATACCAGCAAACGGTTACCGGCCACGACGACCTGGCCGTCCTGCGTGAGGGCGGCGGTGTGGAGGTGCCCCGCGGTGACCGCGGTGATGCCGCGCCAGCCGTCGACGTCGAGCTGTCCCCTGCGGTTGTTCCCGGCCGCCAGGACTGTCCCGTCGCGCCGGAGACCGATGGAGTGCCAGTCTCCTGCAGCCACGGCGACGATGTCGGTCCATCCGTCGAGGTCGCACGCCCCTTCGGCGCGACGACCGGCAGCGCGAGCCGTCCCGTCGGCAGCGACGGCAAGCGTTCGTCGCCAACCGGCCGAGATGGTGACGATGTCGCGCCACTCGTGGACGTCGCACTGCCCTTCCTCGTCCCACCCGGTCGCCAGGACCGTACCGTCACTGCGGAGACCGACCGAGTGGGAACGACCGGTGTTCGGTGCGGTGTGCACGTTCCCCGCAGCGACCGCGACGACGTCGCTCCACCGGTCGTCTGCAACTCCTCCGCCCCGGGACGCCCGGCAGTCACCACGGATCCATCCGCACTGACCCCGAGCGAGTGTCGTCGACCGGCGGCGATGCGGGCGTGAACCGGAGGGGAGGTCATCGGTGCATAGTCTCAGATTGTCCCGGCAGCCCGCTGGCACCGACTGCCCCTGTGGCGGTATTCCCTAGTCTGGACGAAGCCGACTCGCTGACAATCGGATGGCTTTGAGGTGTTCGGACTGGCGCCCACTACCTAAGGGTGGGGGCTCCGTGGCGGGACCACCGCGTGTTCCAACGGATCGCCGAGGGCTGAGGCTCGTGGGTTTCGGGAAGGCTAAAGTCACCGACGGCCGGTGCCCGCCGCTCTCGTCAAGCTGGCCCCACAATGATGGGCAAGCTAGCGAGCTCTTCGACCTGCCGCCACAGACGCTCTGTCGCGTCGCCAGCAGGAGCAGCGGTCCTAGGTGGAGACGGCACCGAGATCGCGGCGCCGCGCAATGGCCCGCTGGGTGAGTACTCCCCACCGCGCACGTCCGGGTCGGTGACAGCCCTGACAGCAGACAAGGCAGCAGTGTCCCTACCCTGCGCCCACGGGGTGTAAGGGTTGCGTTGGTAGGGCGTCGTGGCGTCGCGGATGCCTGGCCGCTCGGGCGTCTTCGCGTCGACCCCCACTCCTGGTCGCGCCACGACAGACGCAACGGGCAGACCGTGCGCGCGGAGCCTGCGGTCGAGCTCGAAGGCGAAGATCTCGGTCGCCGTCTTGGCCTTGGTGTGCGCCGTGCTCCCGAGCCTCGGTACACGCTGCAGGTCGTCGGCGCTCAGACGCATCAGCTGGACGAATCCTGTCGAGGTGTGGACGACTCTACTCAGACTGCGGTGCTCGACGGCCGTTGCGACGAGCGCTGGGAGCAGCCGGGCGACCAGTCTCGCGTTGGCGGCGACGTGGGTCCGAAGGATGAGCGGCAACCCGTCCTCGGTCAGGGCTCGGCGGTCCATACTCATGACTCCGCCGCTGACCAGGACGGCGTCCAGGCGAGGCAGCGACGGGAGCTCCGCGGCCGCGGCGTCAACCAAAACCATCGACCCGAGCCCCAGAACGACGGATCGCACCGACGACTCCGGAACGGCGCCGCGTAGGACGTCGGCCGCGCGTCGTAGCTTGTTTGCAGACCGGGAGGCGAGCACGACATCCGCGCCGGCGGCGGCGAGCTGCTCTGCCGCGAAGTAGCCGATCCCGGCAGTTGCGCCGGTCACGACGACGGTGCGTCCTGTCTGGTCTGGCAGTCGGGCGGGGTCCCCGGGCATGCTGTCCTCGTGCCTCAAGGGGATAGGCTATGCAACTAACCGCTCGCACAAATGGATTGCTCATCCACTTGGCGTAGCATGGAGCCATATCTGCCCTCCGGTCCGACGCAGCACGCAGCAGGACGCGCATCATGGAAGCCGCACGAACGCGTGATCGGGCGACCCTGCGGATCAACGACGACGCACACGATGCCGGTGTAGGAGTCGGAACCGTCTACAGGCACTTCCCGACGGGCCAGGCGCTCGTCTAGGCCCTCTTTGTCGACACGCTCGACGCGATGCTCGCCACGTCTCGACGCGCCGCGCCGCGGAGGGCTCCGACTCAAGCGCCGGACTGGCGCTCTACCTGCGCTCCGCGGTCACGCTCCAGCTCGAGGATGGCGACCCCCAAGGCCGTCCTCCTCTCCACCGAGGACGATACCGAGTGGGTCCGGACCGCCAAGGACGAGATTTTCGAGTCCTTCAGCTCGCCCCTCGAGTCCGCCCGCGCCGCTGGCGTGGTCCTCGCCGACCTCACGGTCGACCATCTGGCGCACCTCATCTGCGGAATCGAGCACGCGGTTCGGCCGGGCTCGCCCGACGACTTCGAGCTGCTCTTGCAGGTGATGCTCGACGGGCTCAGACCTCCGGCAGACCGCTGAGGCTGGAGAGTGGACGGGCGCTGCCCGATCAGCGACGGTGGCGATTCCCTGGCCTGCTATGTGGAGAGCCCCGATACCTGTCACCGGAGAGAACTGGGAGACGCGTCTCGGCTTTCGATACGCCTCGGTCGAGCTGCAGTTCCTCCCGGGGACCTACAGCCAGTGCCTCAAGCAGGACGGGGCCGCAACATAGCCGACGCACTTGCGCTCGGCGCCAAGAACGCTGCCGAAGCCGTATCCGCCGTGCCCCGCGACCGCACACCGCACACAGTCTGCAACACAGATCGAAGCTAGGTCTGAATATCTTCGGCTAGGACACCGCGCAACTGAGCCGTTCGAAAGGAAAGGACAGCCCATCACGCTCTCCGCTAAGCGGCAGCACATCCGCCGTGGGCGCAGCCTGTATCTCGTCGGCGACCTGACGACGTGACTGCAACCGACCCACGGGCAGCTGTTGCAGGCGCATCTTCTTTCGCAGCTGACATCTGCGTGCTGGGTAGTGAACCTGGGACTTGTCGGGATATGAATGGCGTGCTGGCGGCCCCCAGGAAACCGACCGACGTCGCAGCCGGGCCTGATAGCCGAACGGCACCGCACCTCTCGATCGCCATGGTAGAACACCCTGCGGCGACTTCCAGCTCTGGCCGCAGCCGAGGTTGATCCGCCGCCCTCCGCTTACCAGAACCTATCAGCAGCGCTGCGACGCGATGGGACATCGATATGAGGCACAACATCCGAGGTCCAGCCGCTATACGAGCTCATAGCCGCGCCAGCGCCGAAAAACGACGCGGCGGCGAGGTCTCGCATGTGGGCACGCTCAACATAGCCCATCTGCAGCGACTGCGACACTCTATCTCTGCGGATCGGACAGCCTAGAGGCTACGGGCCGCGAGCAACCAGTCATGCCTTGCCCGACGTTCGCCACGCGTTCCATGAGCAGGCTCTCCTCTCGGAGTGGCCACCTCTGAAAGAAATGTCACACAATACCTGGGAGCAATCGCTCTCAGGGGCGATTCGATATGAGGATTCTTTCTGAATAGGGACATGCGCTTCTGACGGGCACGACGTTGACGCAGTTACGTCCAACTCACTCCTTACGCATGACGGCAAACAATCAAGAGTTCGGAAAGTCTGAACGGTCTTTCCGCCGTCGTTTCCTCAGAGGCAAAACTCTAAACCGCCGCACATAAACTCTCGCTTTCCGCGAAAAGCCAGCAATAAGGCCCTCTGGGATTGTCGCCGTGTCGAGCACTCGCCGACTGCACCCTACTTCATCTCGCACTTTAAGAACCAGCTTCATAAAATGCAACTTTTTAGAGAGGGTGCAGAGAATTGGTATGTGCCCGCCAAACAGAACTGAAGAGCATCAACGGGCGCCTTTTCCAGAAGAATCAACGAAAAGTAGCCTGAACAATATCGACACCATAATCAAGCCTTCGCCCTTTTAACTCAACGAATCGATCTGCACAGTGACAAGCTCGCAACAGCCCGTTCCTCACTTAGCGCCATAGGGTGAAAACACCGAAACTCACTTGATTTCCCGCTCCACTGGAGTACAGTCTGGGAGCAAACTACGACTAGATAGCGAGGGACACTTGGCATGGAGCACCAGGGAACCATGGCACAGGACGCCCTGCGGAATGTGATCGCCAGGACTTTCTCTCCGGATCCGGGTTTCTTCTCTCCGGAGTTCAAATGGCGCCAGCAACTGCTTTCTATAGTGAAGAACGCTACTGCGGCAGACCGGGTACTACTGGCTGGTTCGAGCAGCCACGGAACTTCGATCGCCGGCTTCAGCGATTTGGACTATTTCGTCGTTCTTCCTGGTAATGCTGATTTTGATCCTGCTTCTGCGCTAGAAAGACTCTATCGCACCCTCAAAATGTCTGTTAGTGCGGCAACCGAATTTTACATTGACAGCCCAGCTGTTTGTGTAAGAAACCCCTTCACAGGGCTTGTCGTCGAATTCGTACCAGCATTTCGAAGTAAAGCCACCGGCCTTCTGATCCCCGATCTCGAGGTCGAGCAGTGGATTCCCACGGATCCGGTCGCTCATGTGGCCTACCTTAATCGCGTAGGTTCCGCAACGGTTAGCCTCCGCGATGTTATCCGACTGCTGAAGTACTGGAAAGTCGGGGCTGTGCCGAACCTCTCTTCGTTGTACCTCGAAATGTTGGCCTGCCAGACGATTTTGGTGCATCCCAATCAACCACTTCTATATCAATTTACAGAATGTATGAGTACATTGATGTCCAGGAGGCTCCGGGGTCTGCCGGATCCCAGCATCGCCTTCTCTCGAATTATTCAGCCTTTCACGAACCATTCAGTCGAGCAAGAGGAAGTGCTTAGGCTCGTGCGGGAAGCGCGAGATATTGCCCTTCGAATAGACGCCGCCGAAAAATCTGTGTCGCATAGCGACGTCATCGCTCTAGTGGCGAGCATGTTCCGAAGAACATCTATTCCGGAACACGTCCTTGCATGGAGGCTTGTTCGAACGAGACGGGACCCTATTCGTACTAATTTTCGAAATCGAACACGTGGGGGTAACAACCACGGCGCGTACGCACACATTCCCAAATTCTAGAAGGCCGATAACGCAAAGACTCTTCACGCTTGTGGACTGGCGCGTCTCCCGATGCAATGGCGAAACACAGGATGCGGCTGCCCATATTTCAGTAAAGGGGGTTCCCGTGCAAGCAACCCTGATCATTCTTCCAACTAAGTGTCGCTCCCATCTCTGGCGCAGAAGATCCCAAAACCCACGATGCCGCAAACAGCCCGCGCCTCATGATGGGAAGCTTGAGCCGAGAATAACGCGCCAAAGCCGCTTTGCCTCGATATGGTCGCCAATAGCTTCAGCTTCAATGGCTCTGCTTGCTCGCTGAGCAGCGGAATTAAGTGCCGAAATGAGATTCTCGCGGGAAGTCGGAGTCAAATAGGAACTGAGATCACCACTTTGTCCACCGGGGTCGTTGATTCGAAGATGATTTGGCGCCCACTCAAAGTACTTTTGAAGATTTTCTCGGCAATTTGGACCGAGCGAAGTGAATAGAGACCCAGCTACAGTCTCTAGATGAAAAGAACGAAATCGCTTCGAGTGCGATCGATTCCATGCCTTCGCTAATCTAACTACCGGGCTCAAGCGATCTTTGAGAATCTCATTTCGCTTGCCGTACCAAGCATTCGCCATGGTGGGAGACGTCAGGATCCAGCCGCCCGTTCCATCTGGCAGATGGTATACGTCACCATCCCTGAGGAAAACTGGTGCCACATCAACGTGACCTCCGGTCTGGTAAAATACACGAATCGCTTGCCCCCGAGTGCCAACTTGTTGGATCTTGGATCCTGAATAGGCTTGCCGAATACGGTAGATGAAAGCCTGGGAGTCGTCGCGATATTTGTCCTGCCAAACGCCATGTCTGTTGGAAAAGACACAGAGAACGTCTATATCATCAAGAGGCCGTACAATTGTGTTCTTCGAAGCAGAGCCCATCAATATTCCCTTAACAAATGGCAAGTCAGATGTCGGGGGGAAGGCAGCTGCCAAATCTCTATCGACTGATTGCTTACGAGACGGAATGAAAGCAGTCCGTTGATATTCTGTCATGGTGATATCCACAAGAAATTGAGCGAAGGCTTGCTCAGTTGTTAGTGTCATGGCCTGTTTCTCCGAAGTGCTCTCGAAGCAGCGCTCATAGCTCTCTCGTTTCGTCTTCGCGAAAGTTTGTAGACGAAGTCTGGGACCTGCGGAGTGGTGCATCTAAGGTTGTAGAGTTGGGTCTGCCAAGAGATGAGCTCCTGCCCAATGATGGGCTGGTTCCCCGCTAGGCGCGATTCAATAGCGCGAGCAAGATCTGCGCGCTCTTCAGCTGCACGCCACGAGCCGCGCAAATAATCCATCACGTCCAGGACGGCCGGCAGCACTGGAAAAATTAAACCTAATAGTACATTGCCGAATTCAAGCCCGCTCAAAGCGCTCCAGAGCACTAGAAGCGCCATCCACAGGGCCGTCAGGAAGGCCGCAATCTTCACAGCGGTTCGGATCAGGCGATCTGTGTAAGCTGCGTTCGCGCGCTGCGCGATGGCAACGGTATCGGCACCGGGGTGTGCGCTCTCTATAGAGTACCAATCGATAAGCCGCTCTGCCCTCGCAGTGGCACGTAATCCCCGTTTGTCACTAACCAGGAGCTCGATCTCTTCGACGGTCGGGCGAGCGGCTCGTTCGATGGTGACAGGCATTCCGAAGATATATAGATCGAGGGCTTCTTGGACGGCAGCCGCTTTTTTCATTGTCCGGACTTCGGCGGCAAAGAATAGAGTCCTTCCTACGAACAGCCAGACGCCCGTAATGGCTCCGACGGTTACGGCAGATACGGGAATAAGTAGCGAGATAAAGGGCGCGGCGACCCCGAGAATTGCTACACCTATCCAGCGAGCTCCCTGCCAACGCTTCGCTCTCGTGTAGAGGCGACGCTGCGCGAGAAGGAGTCGTAATGCCTCATCACTGTTTTGACGCGATGCAATTGATGCGCTGGACGGCGGCAGGTATGAATTCGGGCTAATCACCGGAGAATCACCGTCCTGAAAGCGTCTAATTGGAACGAGGTTTCGACTGCCCGATCTTTGCGCTCAGGGCGGAGCTTACGTCGAGGTTTTTAGCGGCCGTTCGATTTCGCCTATCAAAGCGCTATTTCGCCTCTCGCCCTCGCTGCGGCCCCTCCATTGGATCCGCGTACTCTGTCTTTTCTGAAGCGAACTTCCGCGACATCTTGTATGTTCCGGTTAAACCGAATGCAGAGAGAGAGCTTCTTTCTTATTCGCCAGAAGCTCTCTCTCGCATTACTTCGAGTACCCCCACCTCGACGTTAGGTGAGAGCCTTCAAAAGTCGGGCTGACAGGATTTGAACCTGCGACCCCCTGACCCCCAGTCAGGTGCGCTACCAAGCTGCGCTACAGCCCGAAGGTTCTTCAGCCGGCCCGAAGACCGCCTGTGAGAACCTCACTGACCCCGGAGGGCCGAGAAGAACATTACCCCATCCTGAGGGGTGCTCACGACACGTCGAGCCCGTCGGCGCTGATCGTGGCCCCGGACGGGACCGTCGCGGGCTCCCCCGGGTCGGTCAGCCTGGCCTCCCCCATGGCCTTCACGCCGGCCTTGAAGGTCCAGTCCCCCTCGACCCGCAGCGCCGTGGCTCCCACCAGCGACGGGGCGCCGTTGGCGAAGCGAGCGTCGAACTTGCCGATGGTCTTGTAGTGGTCCGTGTCTAGGTCCACGTACGGGGCCTCCACGACCGCTGTGAGCCTGTAGTCCTCCCCCAGCTCGTACACGTCGCTCCGGAGCACCAGGAGGTCGTTGGTGGTCTTCACAGGCAGGAACCGCGACCTGTCGACCTCGAGCACCCGCGCACCCTCGAACACCTCGATGGCAGCCCCCATGGCCGACTCGATCTGGATCACCGGGGTCGACGACGGGTCGGACGGGTCCACGGTCTTCGAGTTCTTGATGAGCGGCAGCTGCAGCACCCCACCCGTCCGCTCGAGCTCGGCAGCCAGCGCCTTGAGGTCGAACCAGAGGTTGTTGGTGTTGAAGTACTTGTGCTTGGAGATGTCTGCGGCCGCTGCAGCGTCTTCGTCGAGGGTCTGGGCCGTCTCCCGCAGGACGATCCTCCCGTCGCTCTTGCGGACCACCTGGTGGCCTCCCTTGCGGTCTGCAGGCGTCCGCACGGCCACCTCGGCACCGAAGGGCGCCCCGGTCTGCGCGAACCAGCCGGCGACGGCCGCGTCAGGCGACGCACCGAGGTTGTCGGAATTCGACACGTGCGCGTACTCGAAGCCGGCCTCCAGGAGCGCTGTGAGCACCCCAGACGTCTGCAGGGCCGTGTACAGGTCCCCGTGGCCCGGAGGGCACCACTCGAGGCTCGGGTCAGCCTCCCACGTCACCGGCGTGAGGTCGTCGGCGCGCAGCTTGGGCTCGCGGTTCTGCAGGAAGTCGAGCGGCACGCCCTCGACAGCTACGTCAGCGTGCTTCTCGAGGGCCGCCAGGGTGTCGTCACGCGTCCGGAAGCTGTTCATGAACACCAGGGGCAACCGCGCCCCGGACGTCTCCCGCGCGTGCCGCACCTGCCCGACGATGATGTCGAGGAAGGTCTCGTCGCCGCGCACCGTCAGCAGCGACTTCGCCTTGTCCATGCCCATCGACGTGCCGAGGCCACCGTTGAGCTTGATGATCGCGGTCTTCGCGAGGGCGTCGCGTCCCACCTGCTCGGGGACGTCGAGCTCGGACTGCTTGTCGACGTCGACGAGGGGGTCCACCTCGGACTCGGGGATCACACCCGTCTCCCCCGACTCGAGCAGCCTGTAGAAGTGAGAGAAGACGTCGATCGCCGTCTCGGCCACACCACCGTCGCGCATCTTCTGCTGGGCCTGGGAGAGTCCTGTGTCGCTCATGCCCCGACTGTAGTGAGAACGGCCCCTCCCGGACAGCCGAGGCGCTGTGGACGGCACCAGATCACACCAGAACCCCACCCAGGAGCCCCGGAGAGCCCTCTGGGCCCCGCAAACAGGCACGACGAAGGCCGGGGCCCGCAGACGACAGTCTGCAGGCCCCGGCCTAGTCGGACGATCAGCGCGTGAACGCCAGACCATCAGCGCTTGCGCGCCAGCCGATCAGCGCTTGCGCTTCTCGCGCACTCGCACCGAGATCGAGATGGGCGAGCCCTCGAAGCCGAAAGTCTCGCGCAGGCGCCTCTCGATGAAGCGGCGGTAACCAGCCTCGAGGAACCCTGTCGCGAAGATGACGAAGCGCGGCGGGCGCGTCGACGCCTGCGTCGCGAAGAGGATGCGCGGCTGCTTGCCACCACGCAGCGGGTGCGGGTTGGCGGCCACGAGCTCACCCATGAACGAGTTGAGGCGTCCTGTCGAGATGCGGGTGTCCCACGAGGCGAGCGAACGCTCGAGAGCCGGCACCAGACGGTCGGTGTGCCAGCCGGTCGCGGCCGAGATGTTGACGCGGGGCGCCCACTGGACCTGCACGAGGTCCTTCTCGATCTCACGCTCGAGGAACGGACGACGGTCCTCGTCCATGAGGTCCCACTTGTTGTACGCGATGACCACAGAGCGACCGGAGTCGATCACCTGCGAGATCACGCGGGTGTCCTGCTCGGTGAGCTTCTCGCTCGCGTCAAGGAGCACCACGGCGACCTCGGCCTTCTCGATCGCGGCCTGGGTGCGCAGCGAGGCGTAGAAGTCGGCACCCTGCGTCTGGTGCACGCGGCGACGGATACCTGCGGTGTCGACGAAGACCCAGTCCTTGCCCTTGAGCTGGATGAGCTCGTCAACCGGGTCGCGGGTGGTACCAGCGGTCGGGTCGACGACCACGCGCTCAGAACCGGCGACCTTGTTGAGCAGCGACGACTTGCCGACGTTCGGGCGGCCGACGAGGGCCACGCGGCGCGGGCCGTTCGGGACGGCGACACCGTGCACGGTCTTCTTCGGCAGCTTGCGCATCGCGGCGTCGAGCAGGTCACCGGTGCCACGGCCGTGCAGGGCCGAGACGGGGTGCGGCTCGCCGAGGCCGAGGCTCCACAGCTCCGAGGCGTCAGCCTCGGCGCGCGGTCCGTCGACCTTGTTGGCGCAGAGCACCACGGGCTTGCCGGACTTGCGGAGCAGCTTGACGACCTGCTCGTCGGTCGAGGTCGGGCCGACTGTCGCGTCGACGACGAACATCACGGCGTCTGCCAGCGAGATGGCCACCTCGGCCTGCTCGGCGACGCGCGCCTCGATGCCGGCGACGTCGACCTCCCAGCCACCGGTGTCGACCACCATGAAGCGGCGTCCGCCCCACTCGGCCGGGTAGCTGACGCGGTCACGCGTCACGCCGGGCTTGTCTTCGACGACGGCCTCGCGGCGGCCGATGATGCGGTTGACGAGCGTCGACTTGCCGACGTTCGGGCGTCCGACGATCGCGAGGACCGGCAGCGGCACCCCGGCGTACTCGCCGGTGCCGTCGTCGAACTCGCCGCCGAGGAGCGCGATGTCCTCGTCGCCGAGCTCGTAGTCCTCGAGGCCGACACGGAGCGCGTGCTCGCGCTGGGCGTCGTCGCCGTCGGACTCCGTACCGTCGCTCAGGGGCACCTGCGGCTGCGCCGTCTGGGCGGACTCCGCCTGTGCAGTCTCGGGGACGTCAGACGTCGGCTGTGGCGCTGATGTGGGGTCCGCGGTCGTCGCGGTGTCCTCTGAAAGGTTCTGCTCAGGCGTGCTCATACACCTATTCTCCCAGGAACGGCGGCGAATCGGTAACACGGTCGCTCACGACCGCATCACACCGCCTGCGCCCCGAGACGACACCGAGCCAGCGCCTCACCGGAGACCACCGATCACACGTCGCCGCGCGGGGCCTTCTCGCGGTTCGGGTCGTCGAGAGGCAGTGCGATACCGCTGCGCTCGACAGCGCCGACCACCAGCGCCGAGAGCGCGTCCCGGATCTCGCGGTTGGCAGCCTCGAGGGTCACCCGGCCGGAGACGCCTGGGGTCCGCTCGACGACGATCGGCTCGCCCACCTCGACGTAGAGGCGACGCCGGAACCCGGGGATCGCACCGACCTTCTGCCCGGTCCGTCGTGTCCCGAGCACAGCCACGGGCACGACAGGCGCACCCGAGGTCAGCGCGAGCCACGCGACGCCGGCACGGACCTCCGCGAGGTCGCCACGGCCACGGTTGCCCTCGGGGAACACCCCGACCGCTCCCCCGCGCTTGAGCACGGCGAGAGCCGTGGTCAGCGCAGAGCGCCCGCCCTGCCGGTCGACGGGGATCTGGCCGGCGGCGCGCAGCACCGGGCCGAGCGGACCGCGGAACATCGAGTCCTTGACGAGGATGTGCAGCGGGCGCCGCGCGACGCCGAGCACCACGGGACCGTCCATGAGGCCCGTGTGGTTGGCGGCGACGAGCACGGGACCGTCGAGCGGCAAGTTCGCGCCGTTGACGACGCGGGTGCTCCAGACGACCTTGGCGAGGAACCGCCCGACCCAGCGCGACCACGCGGGGCCTGAGGGACCCGGGATCGTCGCGAGCGGCGGCTTCGTCACGTCCCGGCGCACGGCAGCCTTGCGGGACGCATCACCCGATCGGACAGCGTCACTCGACGGCGCAGCGCCTCCCGTGCGGGCAGAGCCTTCCGTCCGGGCAGAGCCTTCCGTCCGGGCAGCCTCGCCCGTCCGAGCAGCCTCGCCCGTCCGAGCAGCCTCGCCCGTCCGAGCAGCATCGTCGCCGCCCGGCGCACCCCAGGCGCTCTCTGTGCCCCCTGCACCAGCCATCAGTGCCGGCCTGAACGCTCGACGACCTCCAGGACGGCCTGGACGGTCTGCTCGAAGTCCAGGTCGGAGGAGTCGACGGTGACCACGCCGTCTGCGGCCACGAGGAACTGCGACACGGTCGAGTCGTCGCGGTCACGGCGGACCACCTGGTCGCGCGTCGCCTCGACGGAGGACGCGTCGGCGTCGCCGTGCACGTCGAGGGAGCGACGCGCCAGGCGCGCCTCCTCGCTCGCTGTCAGCAGGACGCGGACGTCGGCGTCGGGGGCGACGACGGTCGTGATGTCGCGGCCCTCGGCGACGACCCCCGACCCGCCGGAGAACCCTGCGGTGCGCTCGACGTCGATGATCTCGCGCTGACGGCGGCGCAGCTCGGCGCGCACGTCCAGGTTGGTCGCGACCGCGCTCACAGCGGTCGAGATCGCGGAGTCACGGATGGCCTCGGCGATGTCGACACCGTCGACGTGCACGGTCGGCCCCGCAGGGTCGACACCGATGTCGAGAGGCATCGCGGCAACGAGAGCGGCCACGGCCGACTGGTCGGCGAGATCGATCTCGTTCCGCACGCACCACCACGTGGCGGCGCGGTACATCGCGCCGGTGTCGAGGTACGCGAGGCCCAGACGGCTCGCGACCTGACGGGAGACGCTCGACTTGCCCGAGCCCGACGGCCCGTCGAGCGCGATCACCAGAGGACCCGACGCCTCGGCGACGGCGACAGCCACCGCCACGTCAGGGTCGGTCGTGCCGACCAGAGAACCGCTCACAGTCCCACCTACCATCGCCGTCACTGGGCCAGATCCTTCCGCAGGGTCGTCGCGCCGTGCAGGTAGACGTGCTGGACGTCCCTGCGCGGCACCTCGAGGTTGACGTGCGCCATGAGCCTGACCACGCGCGGCAGCGCGTGCGACACGGCGATCTCGGTCGCGCACATGAGCGGCACGTCGCCGAGACCCATCTCGCGCGCCGCGGCCGCCGGGAAGTCCGACACGAGGTCGGGCGTGCACGTGAAGATGATCGAGATGAGCGCCTCGGTGTCGAGGTCGTTGGCCCGCAGGACCTCCTTGACGAGCTCGGTCGTCCGCTCGAAGAGGTGCTCGCGTCCGTCGACGTCGAGCTGCGTGGCACCGCGGATCGCGCGCACCGTCATGGTGACTCCGTTCGGTCAGGCGGGTTCGGGGCTGTGATGCACAGACGGCCGCCGGTCTCCCGGCGGCCGTCTGGATGGTCCTGCTACAGGCCGACCTCGGCCATGAGCGTGCCGAGCTCGGTCTGACCGATGACGCGCACGCGCCCGGGGCGCAGGTCGCCGAGGCGGATCGGGCCGATCTTCGTGCGGACCAGCTGGGTCACGGGGTACCCGGCGGACTCGAACATGCGGCGGATGATGCGGTTGCGGCCCTCGTGCAGCTCGACCTCGACGAGGCTCGCCTGCGGGGTCGCGTCGATCAGCCGGTACTTGTCGACGGTCGCGACGCCGTCCTCGAGCTCGATGCCCTTGACCAGCTGGGCACCGAGGTTCGCGGGCACGCGGCCCTCGACCTGGACGGTGTACGTCTTGGTGATCTTGTACTTGGGGTGCGTCAGACGGTTCGCGAGCTCGCCGTCGTTCGTCAGGAGCAGCAGACCCTCGGAGTCGGCGTCGAGACGGCCGACGTGGAACAGGCGCTCCGGGCGGTCCGCGACGAACTGCGCGAGCGTCGGGCGGCCCTCGGGGTCGTGCATGGTCGAGACCACGCCGAGCGGCTTGTTGAGCGCCAGCGTGAGGAGAGACATGTCGAGCTGGATGCGCAGACCGTCCACGTGCACGACGTTCTTGTCGGGGTCGATGCGGACGCCGAGCTCGTGCACGGGCACGTCGTCGACCGTCACGCGACCGGCCGTGATGAGGTTCTCGCACGCACGGCGAGAACCCAGCCCTGCCGTCGCGAGGACCTTCTGCAGGCGCACACCGTCAGGGACGTGGACGTCGCGGGGTGCTTCCTGCGGGCGGGCTTTCTTGCGTCCGCCACGGGTGTTGCTCATGTACTCAATCCTCCAGTTGTGCCACTGCGGGCTGTTCTGCCGCCTCGGCGGTCTGACCCTGCGCCCAGCGACCTGTCAGCTGACCACGACCGGGGTCGTCGGGCAGCTCCAGGGCGTCGATCTCGGGCAGGTGCGGAGCCAGTGCGGGCAGCTCGTCGAGTGACGACAGGCCCATTCGCTCCATGAAGTATCCCGTAGTCCGGTACAAGAGCGCACCACTGGACTCGTCGGAGCCGTCTTCGACGATCAGACCACGCATGGTCAGCGTGCGCACCACGCCGTCGACGTTCACGCCACGGACGGCCGAGACCTGACCACGTGTGACCGGCTGACGGTACGCGATGACGGCCAGGGTCTCCAGCGCGGCCTGCGACAACCGGGCCGACTGCCCCTCCGTGACGAACTGCCCGACGACGTCGGCGAAGTCCGGCGCGGAGTAGATCCGCCACCCGCCGCCGGCCTCGCGCAGCTCGAAACCTGGACGGCGCTCGGCTGCCTTGTACTCGCTCTCGAGCCGCCACAGGTGGTCGGCCGCACGGTCGACGGGGATGCTGAGGGCCGCAGCCAGGCGCACGACCGAGACGGGCTCGTCGGCGACCATGAGGATCGCCTCGATCGCCGCGAGGACACCGCCGGGGCGGTCTTCGAAGGGAACGTGCTCGACGTCGACGGTCATGAGGACGCTCCGTCGTCGGTCGACGGGCTCGCGGCGCTGTCGAGGAACGCCCCAGCGGTCGTCGCCCCTCGAGCACCCGGTCCGGACATCCCCGCGGCCAGCTGGGCGATGGTCTCGTCAGTCACACTCTCGGCGGCCACCATCTCGGGCTCGTCGCCGGGCTCGGGCTCGTCGAAGTCGCCACGGACCTCGACGTCGCTGTCGTCGTCGCCGGTCCAGCGGACCGTGAGCTCGGCGAGCGGGGTCATCTGGTCGAAGCCGACCACGCCCTCCCGGAACAGCTCGAGCAGCGCGAGGAACCGCGCGACCACCACGAGGACGGAACCTGCGTCAGTGACCAGAGTCCGGAAGGTCAGCGCCCCACCGGCCCGCAGCCTCTCGACGATGATCGCCGCCTGCTCGCGCACGCTCACCGCGGGGGCGTGCAGGTGCGCGACGTCGACGGTCGGCGGAGCGGGCTTGGGTGCGAGGGCGTGCGCGGCGAGAGCCGCGAGGTCCTGGGGTGTAGTGGTCCACACGAGCTCGGGCAGCAGGGCGGCGAACTGCGCCTCGAGCGGGACCGAGCGCGGCGTCCGGCGCCCCTGCTCCGCGAGGCGCTCGGAGAACACCCCGGCGAGCTGCTTGTACGCCCTGTACTGCAGCAGCCGCACGAACAGCAGGTCGCGGGCCTCGAGCAGCTCGAGGTCCTCAGAGTCTTCGACGTCGCCCGCAGGGAGCAGACGCGCGGCCTTGAGGTCGAGCAGCGTCGCGGCGACGAGCAAGAACTCGCTCGTCGTCCCGAGGTCCCGCTCCCCCGACCTCAGGTACGCGATGAACTCGTCGGTCACCTGCGCGAGGGCGATCTCGGTCACGTCGAGCTTGTGCTTCGCGATGAGCGAGAGCAGCAGGTCGAAGGGCCCCTCGAAGTTGTCGAGGTGGACGGCGAAGGCCGTCGAGCCCTGGTCGGCCGCCTCCGTCACCGACGCCCCGGCACCCGGGGCGTCGAGCAGCGCGACGTCGGTCGCCGACGCCTCAGGCTGCGTCGCCACGAGCGATGAGCTCACGGGCCAGCTGACGGTAGGAGACCGCACCCGAGTGGGTCGGCGCGTAGGTGGTGATCGGCTCGGCGGCGACCGAGGCGTCGGGGAACTTGACGGTCCGCCCGATCACGGTCTGCATGAGCGTGTCGCCGAAGGCCTCGTACACCCGGGCCACGACCTCGCGGGAGTGCAGCGTGCGCGGGTCGAACATCGTCGCGATGATGCCGTCGACCTCGAGGCGCGGGTTGAGCCTGTCGCGGACCTTCTCGATGGTCTCGACGAGCAGGGCGACACCGCGCAGCGCGAAGAACTCGCACTCGAGCGGGATGAGCACACCGTGCGCGGCGGTCAGCGCGTTGACGGTCAGCAGCCCGAGCGACGGCTGGCAGTCGACGAGGATCACGTCGTAGTCGTCGAGGACCGGACGCAGCACGCGGGAGAGCACCGACTCGCGGGCCACCTCACCGACGAGCTGGACCTCGGCGGCCGACAGGTCGATGTTGGCCGGCAGCATGTGCAGGCCCTCGACGTTGGTCGGCACGATGATGTCGTGGATGTCGGCTGAGCGCTCCATGAGCAGGTTGTAGACCGTGCGGTCGAGCTCGTGGGGGTTGATGCCCAGCCCGACAGACGCGGCGCCCTGAGGGTCGAAGTCGACGATGAGCACCCGGCGCCCGTACTCCGCGAGGCACGCCGCGAGGTTGATGGTGGTCGTCGTCTTGCCGACCCCACCCTTCTGGTTGCACATCGCGATGATGCGCGCGGGACCGTGCCCCGAGAGCCGCGCGGGCTCGGGGAAGTCGGGAAGGAGGCGCCCCACCGGGTCGCGGCGGGGCTCGTTCTCGGTGCTGCTCGGGGCCTGACTACTCACGCGGCAACGCTACCGCAGCCCTGCGTCACGCGGCTGCAAGCGCGCCGAACGCTCACTTCACCTCAGCGCGCCGAGGTCGCACTCCGGCCGCCGAGGTCGCATCCCCGTCGCCGGACGGCCTCGCGGGAGACCAGGCGACCTCGTGAGGCGCTGGCCTGGGCGATCCGAGAGCGTCGGTAGAACCTCTCACTCGTAATGAGAAGCCGAGACCGTCCCGATCAGGCGAGCGCCCGTGGGTGCGACTGCACGTAGACCTCGCGCAGCGAGTCGGCCGTGACCATCGTGTACAGCTGCGTCGTGGTGACCGACGCGTGCCCGAGCAGCTCCTGGACCACCCTGACGTCGGCGCCGCCCGACAGCAGATGGGTCGCGAAGGAGTGCCGCAGGGTGTGCGGGGAGATGTGCTCTGCCCCGGGCAGCCCGGCGGCCTCGGCCGAGGACCGGAGCACCTGCCACGCGCTCTGCCTGCTGAGCCGCGCACCACGGGTGTTGAGGAACACCGCGGGTGTCCCCCGCCCGGCGGCCATGAACACCGGGCGCGTCCGCACGAGGTACGCCTGGAGCGCCTCGACAGCGAAGGACCCGACGGGCACCACACGCTCTTTGCTGCCCTTGCCGAACAGCCTCACGGCCTCCAGCCCCGGGGTGAGGTCGAGGTCGTCGATGTCGAGGTTCACAGCCTCGGAGATGCGCGCCCCGGTCGAGTACAGGAGCTCGAGCAGCGCACGGTTGCGGACGGCTGCCACGCCGTCGCCTGCCCCGGCGGCCGCGAGCAGGCGCTCGACGTCGTGGGTCGAGATGGCCTTGGGCAGCCGCTTGCCCTGGCTCGGCGGACGGACCGCGGCAGCGGGGTTGGTGTCGACCTGCCCCTCGGCGACGCAGAAGGCGTGCCAGCCGCGCACGGCGGCGAGGCTGCGCGCAGCCGAGCCCGCGGCGAGCGGAGCCCGACCGTCCGAGCCCGTCCGGACCGCCGTGACGTAGTCCTCGACGACGGTCGTCGTCACGTCGCCGAGGGAGAGCTCGCGGGACTCGAGATACCCGACGTAGCGGTCCAGGTCCCGCCTGTACGCGGCGACGGTGTTGGCGGAGCGCCCGCGCTCGATCGTCAGGTGGTCCAGGTACCCCTGGACGGCACGACGCAGGACGTCGC
>Ga0308165_1002163_pt1 | contig 24549 bp, 21 predicted proteins | sample PhyWR2_FD_201032 | JGI IMG/M metagenome (GOLD analysis project Ga0308165, IMG submission 201032) | Phyllosphere microbial communities from UC Gill Tract Community Farm, Albany, California, United States - DLSLW.R2 | ecosystem: Host-associated > Plants > Phyllosphere > Unclassified | place: USA... | reverse complement strand
ATCTTTGCGCCAAATTTGAGGCGCATTTTATGCAAAAGATTAGAAATATAGCTATTATAGCACACGTTGACCACGGCAAAACTACTTTGGTTGATAAGATTTTACATTCTTGTTCTATTTTTCGTGATAACGAACAAACAGGAGATTTGATATTGGATAACAACGATTTAGAGCGCGAGCGTGGTATCACGATTGTATCTAAAAACGTATCGGTTCAGTACAAAGACGTAAAAATTAACATTATTGACACTCCTGGTCACGCGGATTTTGGCGGTGAGGTAGAGCGTGTTCTGAAAATGGCAGATGGTGTACTTTTACTTTGCGATGCTTTTGAAGGTGCAATGCCTCAAACGCGTTTCGTAACGCAAAAAGCTTTAGCCCTTGGTTTAAAACCGATTGTGGTAGTAAACAAAGTGGATAAAGAAAACTGTCGCCCAGAAGAGGTTTATGAGCAAATTTTCGAATTGTTCTTTAACCTTGAAGCTACAGAAGAGCAATTGGATTTCCCGGTAATTTACGGTTCATCTAAACAAGGATGGATGAGTACTGATTGGAAAGTGCCAACTACTGATATTTTCGCTTTATTAGATGCAGTTGTGGCTAACATTCCACCTGCACCAATTAACGATGGTACTTTGCAGATGCAGATCACTTCGTTAGATTATTCATCTTTCGTAGGTCGTATCGCAATCGGTCGTGTTCACCGTGGTACAATTAAAGAAAACCAACCGGTTACTTTAATCAAACGCGATGGTAAAATCGTAAAATCAAGAGTAAAAGAGTTATATACTTTCGAAGGTTTAGGGAAAATCCGTACCACTGAAGTAAGCTCGGGTGATATTTGTGCTGTTGTAGGTATTGATGGTTTTGATATTGGTGATACCATCTCTGATTTTGATGCACCAGAACAATTACCTGTTATCAGCATTGATGAGCCTACAATGAATATGTTGTTTACCATTAACAACTCTCCATTTTTCGGTAAAGAAGGTAAATTAGTAACTTCTCAGCGTATAAAAGAACGTTTATATAAAGAGATGGAGAAAAATTTGGCTTTGAAGGTTGTAGAAACCCCATCTCCAGATTCTTGGTTGGTTTACGGTCGTGGTATTCTCCATTTATCGGTATTAATCGAAACCATGCGTCGTGAAGGTTATGAAATTCAGGTTGGTCAGCCACAGGTTATCGTTAAAGAAATCGACGGTAAAAAATGTGAGCCAATTGAGACCTTAATTGTTGATGTTCCTGGAGAAGTTTCTGGAAAAGTAATCGAATTGGTAACTCAGCGTAAAGGTGAGTTGTTAATTATGGAACCAAAAGGCGATTTACAGCATTTAGAATTCGAAATTCCATCTCGTGGTATTATCGGTTTGCGTAACAACGTTTTAACTGCTACTGCTGGTGAGGCCATTATGGCACACCGTTTCAAAGCTTACGAGCCTTGGAAAGGTACCATCCCTGGTCGTTCAAACGGTGTATTGGTTTCTATGGAGAAAGGTCAAACTACAGCTTATTCAATCGATAAGTTACAAGATAGAGGTCGTTTCTTTGTTGATCCGGGAACTGATGTTTACGAAGGTCAGATTATGGGTGAGCACATCCGTGATAATGATTTAGTAGTGAATATTGTTAAAGGTAAAGCATTAACGAACATGCGTGCTTCTGGTACAGATGATAACGCCCGTATTGCTCCTGCAATTAAATTCTCTTTAGAAGAGGCTATGGAATATATTCAGGCTGATGAATATATCGAGGTTACACCTGCAAGCATGCGTTTACGTAAAATCTTCTTAACAGAACAAGAACGTAAAGTTAAAGGAAAGCAATTCGCATAACTCTACCCCTAAATCCCCTAAGGGGGACTTAAAATAATACTAAGTAAAGCCTCGATGTAAATCGGGGCTTTTTGCGTTTGGATTGTTTGTGTTGACAACTTTAATAGTAAACAGGCCTTGGAAGTTGTCAACTCTTAAAGTAATAATCTGACGAAATAATAAAAGTTCTCCAGTATTAGTTAGATGTGTTAAGGCAATAAAAAATAATTAGGAAAGCAATTTGAATAGGTTTTTTAAAGTCAATCCTTCTTTCTGCTAAATCCCCGATGAAGAATCGGGATACCGCTGCAATAAGGTTTAATATCGCTGGGTCGGTGCTGTTAGGTTCCTGCAGTTTTACTTATCTTTCCAAAACAATATCATATTCATGCAAAGCTACCTCCAATCCTTTAATATTCTTTCGCCCGAAGAAATAGAAATCTTTGTAGCAGGTGCAACTCCCAGAAAATTAAAAAAAGGAGAATTCTTTATTACCGAACATTCGATTTGTAAAGAAGTGGCATTTATACAATCGGGAATTTTGCGTTCCTTTTATACTTCAGCAAGCGCAGAAGAATATACCTATTGCCTTACCTTTCCAAATCAGTTTATGACGGCGTATTCATCGTTGATTACGAGCAATCCAACTGTCGAAAATATTCAGGCCATGAGCGATGTCGATTTACTCATTATAAAAAAAGAGGTTATAGATGCTTTGGCAGAATCGAGCGTAAATGGATTAAAATTGTTAAAAGCCATTGCTGAGCAACAATATCTTCATTTAGAGAAACGTATTTTTATGTATCAAAAAGATGCTGCAAAAGCACGTTATATGGAGCTTTTTAAAAGTCATCCCGATTATATCAAACAAATTCCGGTAAAGTACCTTGCTTCTTTTCTGGCCATCACACCGAGGCATTTAAGCAGGCTGCGGAAGGAAATCATTTAGGGACATTTGTCTGCCTGTTGACCGCAGCGCATATGTTAATTTTGTGTTGTAGATCAGAACAACATGAAAAATATTTTAATCATCAATGGCCATCCAAATAAGGATAGCATCAATTTCGCATTGGCCGAAGCCTATTGTAAAGGTGCTGAAGATTCAGGTGCAAATGTTTCATTAATCCATATTGCCGAATTGGTTTTTAACCCCAACCTGGCTTTCGGTTATCGCCAAAGAACGGAATTAGAGCCCGATTTGCTATTAAGTCTCGAAAAAATTAAAACTGCTGATCATTTGGTTTGGATTCATCCTGTGTGGTGGGGCGGCATGCCAGCCATAATGAAAGGTTTTATCGATCGTTTGTTTCTGCCCGGCATTGCTTTTCAGTACCGCGAAAACAGCGTTTGGTGGGATAAACTTTTAAAAGGAAAAACAGCACGTATCATTACCACCTTAGATCAGCCATCCTGGTATTATCGTTTGTTCTTCGGGCGCCCAAGCGTTAATCAATTAAAGAAAAGTGTATTGCAGTTTTGTGGTGTAAAACCTGTTAAAGTAAGCTACATCGGGATAGTTAAAAAATCGACTGAAAACCAACGTTTAGAATGGCTTAATGAAGCATTTATATTAGGTAAATCCTTTAGTTAACTAGTTGTAGGTCAATTGAATTATTAATCAAAACGATGGTTTTTTGTCATAAGTTTTTCATAAAACCTATAGGAATAAAAAAGTAACAATTAAATGGCAATTGATTTTGGTATCGCCTGTAAATTTGTGACTTAATAAGCAAACTAATCATCCCACATCATGATTAATAAAGTGTTATCCAGAATGGGTATATTTTTATTAAATATGCTCTCGCTATTGCCGCTATTTATTTTATACAGATTGGCGGATATTTTTTATGTATTATTATTTCATGTTTTTGGCTACCGCAGAAAAGTGGTTAAAGAAAATCTTATTAATGCATTCCCTGATAAAAATACCACCGAAATTTATGCTATAGAAAAGCGCTTTTACAAATTTTTGTCCTCACTTTTTATCGAAGTGATTAAAATGAAAAGTATTTCTAAAAAAGAGCTTAATAAAAGGGTGAGATTTAAAAATGCGGATTTGGTAGAGGCTTATCTTAAAAATAACGAAAGTGTACTTTTCTGTTCCTCACATTATGGGAATTATGAATGGGTTTGTATGGCTATTGGCTTAAACTTTTCGGGAGAACATTACCCGATTTATAAACCGCTGAGTAGCGAAGCTTTTGATAACTGGTTCTTGACCATGAGAAGCAAATTTGGTAACCATATGGTATCAATGCGCCAAACATTAAGGGCGATACAATCCAGTAAAAATAAGCCAACAATGTTCACTTTTGGAAGCGATCAAGCGCCTGGAAAAGATGAATCGAACTATTGGACAACTTTTTTAAATCAAGAATCTTCTATACAGTTAGGAGTTGAGAAAATAGCAAGGAAAACCAATCGTCCGGTTTTTTATCTTAAAATTAATTATTTAAAAAGAGGCTATTACGAAGTAGATTGCGTGCCTATCTGCTTACACCCGGCTGAAACTGCTGAGTTCGAAATCACCGAAATGCATACCCACTTTTTGGAGGATATGATTAAGGATGCCCCTGCTTATTGGTTATGGAGCCACCGCAGATGGAAATACAAACCGGAGCCAAAGGTCTCTACAATCATAGAAAAAGATCAGAACATAATGGATGCGATGGCCTAAGTTCATCCTTTTGTCTAATCTAAAAATCTAACATTTTCATGGCATAATTTTTTGGCGTGCTTTTTAAATTAGCATCTCAACTAATTCTGGTATGATTAAAAGGGGGATTTCCCGTTTGGGGATATTTTTTTTAGGCGTATTGTCGTTGCTTCCATTATCTGTTTTATACATTCTGGCTGATGGAACTTATCTGCTGCTCTATTTTGTTTTCGGTTATCGCCGCCAAGTGGTGAGAACAAATTTATTAAATGCATTTCCCGATAAAACATTCGAAGAGATTTTAGTGATCGAAAAACGGTTTTACCGTTATCTGGCTTCATTGGTCTTTGAAATTATTAAGATGACCAATATTTCGAAACAGGAAATCGAAAGGCGTTTCGTATTTAAAAATAAAAAGCAGGTTCAGCAATATTTAGATCGTGGTCAGAGCGTGTTAATCTGTTCGGCACATTATGGCAATTGGGAGTGGGGTACTTTGGGTATTGGACTTAATTTTTCTGCAGATCATTACCCTATTTATAAACCTTTAACAAATCCTACATTCAATAATTGGTTTAAAAAAGTAAGAAGCAGGTTCGGGAATAAATTAATAGCCATGCGCCAAACAATGAGGGCATTAAAGGCTAGTAAAGAAAAGCCAAGTATGTTTAGTTTTGGGAATGATCAGGCACCCTCCAAAGATGAATCACATTATTGGACCACCTTTATGCATCAACCCAGTTCTGTTCAATTGGGGATTGAAAAAATTGCAAAACGAACTAATCAGCCCATATTTTATTTTAGAATTAACGTGCTAAAACGAGGATTTTATGACGTGGATTGTGTGCCATTGTGTTTAAACCCGGCTGAAACAGCTGAATTTGAAATTACAGAACTTCATACCCGTTTTTTGGAAGAAATTATAAGTAGAAAGCCAGAATATTGGTTGTGGAGCCATAAAAGGTGGAAATATAAACCCAAACAGGAGTTTCTTTTTGAAAGAAATGAATATCTGAAGCAGGCATAACTTCCTAAATACATTATATTTGTTGGTATAACGCCTATCTATGAAGATCTTTAAAAAAATACTTCTAATACTGATTTATTCATTTTTTTTATCTCTGCTGGCGTTATTTCTTTGGAAACCCTATCTATTAAGCGTATTAAAATATAGAACGCCCAATGCCGAAACCTACAAAGTTTTTCCGCAGGAAATTTCGCATAAAAGTGATTCAGCTTTTCATTTTATCAGATCAGGCAAGCAGCGTAATGATTTAGATACACTTCATATTTTAGACGGAAATAACCAGTCTGTCCCATTTAAAGAATATTTTAAAAATGGGCAGATCAATGTTTTTATTGTAATCAGGAATGATAGCATTTTGTATGAAAAATACGATAAAAATTACAGGGATAGTACCCTTACTTCTATCTTTTCAGGCGCTAAAAGTATGATTTCGATCATGGTTGGGCAGGCAATAAATGATCGATCTATTAAAAGTTTAAATGATAAGGTAACTCAGTACATTCCCGAATTGAAATCCAATCCTGCCTTTGCAGAGATCACGCTGAAAAATCTTTTGGATATGAAATCGGGTCTTGAATTTCAGGATGCATTGGGTGGCATTGTAAAAGCTTTTTTTTCTGATGAAGCTAAGTACTATTATACTGATGATATGAAAGCACAGCTGATGAAAGTAAAATTGGTTAACAAGCCTGGTACAGTTTGGGTTTATAAAAGTATTGACCCGATTTTGTTGGGCTGGGTTTTAGAAAAAGCTACGGGCAAATCTGTCGCACAATATTTCGAAACCAAGTTGTGGAAGAAAATCGGTACAGCATATCATGCAACCTGGGGCTTAGATCAGGTAAATGGTTTAACAAATACGGCAAGCCGCTTTCAGGTTACGGCCATTGATTTTGCAAAAATAGGCCGTTTGTATTTAAATAAAGGAAAATATAACGGCAATGAGGTTGTACCTGAAAGCTGGGTAAATCAATCCATCAATATTGGTTTAGAAAAACCGGCCTCCGCAAAAGGCTGGCAAAAATCGGCGCATCACTACCTCTGGTGGATTCCGCAAGAGGGCGACAATGGTGATTATGCTGCGGAAGGTATGCTGGGGCAAAGATTGTATATCGATCCGAAAACAAATACCATTATTGTTCAGTTTGCAGATCATGGCGCTGGTAATTATCCCTATCGTAAAATTAGTAGGTATTTGAGCGGTTTGCCGTTTAAATATCCTGGGTCTTAACCGCAAAGTGCGCTGAGAAATGGTGCGAAGGACGCAGTGTAATGCAGAACTTTTTATTCTTTGCGGAAAACTTCGTGTCCTTTGCGGTTAAATTTTTAAAATGGTACATTGCCATTGCATGGAAAACAATGATGTAAAAATTTCGAAAAAGAAGCCGATTTTTCCGGTTACACCTGCTTTGCAAAAATACCTGCGTACCTATCAGCGAGAGGCTAAATTACCAATCGGTTATAATGATTTAATGCAGTTTAACGAGGCTTTTCCTTTGATGGATAAGTTTGGTAAAGATTCGCTTTGGGAAGGCCCCATTTATGCGCAAGATTTAATTGAAACATTGCATGATGGTTTAAAAGAAATTTACGCAAATCTAAAAGCATCGGGAAACCTGCGCATTGTTGAACATAAATACATCGATAAAATTGAATATTGCACTTTTGGCAATACACATCCTTTCCGTATCCGGATTGTAAACCGTTTAAATGATGTTTACGATTATTTCTATATCAAAAAAGCTGATGCCTCGCGGATTTATGGCTTGGAAATGGAAGAAATTCTTTCGCCAAATCAAGTAAATTATCTGGTTGATGGCGATACCTTGGTTGAGGAACACATTGCCGGGATTCCGGGCGATGTTTTTACAAAAGGACAGTTGTATACACCTGAATTTAATCCTACCAGGATTGCTAAAGAATTTGTAAAGTTTAACGAACGTTGTTTGATTATGCTTTTAGGCGATATGCGGGCCTATAATTTTGTGGTACAAATTACACCTGATTTTGATGATATCCAATTCCGGATTCGGGCAATAGATTTTGACCAACAATTTTATGAAGGAAATTTAAAGGTTTATCTGCCCCAGTTTTTTAAAGAGAACCTCCCTTATGTAAAGATGAGCATGGAGCAGTTGACAGAGAAAACTGTACTGCAATATCAACAGGAAGAACGATCGTCGATTGTACACCGCGTAAGGAGCGAAAGGCACCGTTTAACCGATCTCCGTGATGTTTCAAACAAAGAGGAATTAACTACCCCTGAGAATATCGCTTTGCTAAAGCAGAGTATGAGCGATTATTTTAAGGACACAAATTACCTTCGTTGTAAAACCATGACTGATATTATTGAATTGAATATCAAAAATATTATAAGGCAGGTTAAGTTGTAAATTCTGATTTAAGAGGTGTAAGATTTTACTATCCTACACGAAAAATAATCAAAAGGAATTTATCCGTCAGATGGTAACATCTGACGGCACATAAAAACGGCTGACAAAGTTGCCAACCGTTTTTGAGTGAATCTAGAAAGAGCGTCCAAAGCTTTTAGGCGTGTTGCCCTTCGTGAACACCTTCGGCAAATTCCTCTACAATTTTATCGTTAAAAGCAGGTAAATCTTTTGGTGTGCGGCTGGTAACCAAACCCTGGTCTACAACAACTTCCTCGTCAGACCATAGTGCACCTGCATTGATCAAATCCTGCGAAATATTTTTCACTGAAGTTAATTTTCGGCCTTGAACTACGTCTGCATTGATCAAAGTTTGCGGCCCGTGGCAAATTGCTGCAACAGGTTTTCCATCAGCAAAGAAAGATTTTACAAAAGCAATTGCATCTTCGTTAACGCGTAACTGATCAGGATTAATTACCCCACCAGGCAAAAGCAACCCATTATAATCTTCTGCATTTGCTTCGGTAATGGTTTTATCTACATCCACTTCTATCGACCAGTGATCGTGATCCCAGGCTTTTATTTTTCCGCTTTTCGAGGAGATAATGTGAACGGTTGCGCCTTCTTCTTTTAACCTTTTTACTGGTTCGGTTAATTCTACTTCTTCAAATCCGCTTTCTGAAAGTACAGCAATAGTGCGGTTACTTAATTGTCCCATAATCTTTAAATTTTTAATAGGTGATGTATTAAAGACAGTTGGGGAAAATTATTGTTTTTAGAAATTTGAGATTAAGGGATAATCTCGAGAGTGGTTAATTTGTTTAGCTGATAATTGTAAAGGGCTTCGTATACCACTCTGCTCACAATTGTTTTGATTGCAATAGCATCTTTAAAGCCTTCCAAAGGGTATTTAATTTGATAGCAAGTAAGTGATTTATTTGTCTTAAAGCCGATCTGTTTAAGCGTGATTATTGCGGATTTGGTAAAATATTGCTTAACTGAAATATCGGAGAATGGTGTTAATCTAATAATGATTTTATCTTTTTTAATTGAAAATTTGAGATAAAGATTTTCTTCTTTTCGTAGATGGAAAATAAAAGCACTGATCTTATTTTCTACCAGATCAAAAATGGCATCATCAAACTCTTGTCCATCATTAAAATAGGCGACTTTATAACTGTTTAACTGATCAAGTTTTTGGTCAATCTGAGCCAACATATGTGCACTGTAATCCTCAGCTTTTTCAAGTCCTCTTCTATTAACATAAAAATCTTGTTCTTTTCAGCTGTTCTTTTTCTCGTATATGAGGGTCGTGTAACAGTTCAATTAATCTAATCTGGTGCTGGATGTTTAATAGGATTTTAGAATTCAGGTGATCGCCTTATTATCCTTATCGAGCTTATCGCTTTCGATTAAGGATTCGATCAGTTCCTTTTCCTGTTTGTAGATGGAGAGTAGCTCGTTAATTTCTTCATTCATACGCTAGTCATTGGTTCTGCGGTGCTTAACAAAATATAAGGCTAAATTACCAGCAATAACCATATGATTGAAAATATTGGGTACCAAGCCATAATATTTGGTAAAGATGTTAAAGCGTTCCTTTAAACTCTCACGGTGTTTTTTCTTGCTCATACCACCAACAAGATATTTAGCCACATAACGGTGAACATTAACAATATTAGAAGCCTTTTTTGCCGCTTTTATAATCCAGTCGATATCGGAGCTGTATTTATACGTTAAATCGTACGGCGTAATAATACTGCGGCGGATATAAATGGCCTGGTGACTGATATTCATGCCGTATTTAAAACTGGTCCAGTCGAACTTTTCTGGTGCTTCGTGCCTTCTTCGTCCTAAGTTTTCCCAGTTGTCATTATACATTTCAGTTTCCCCGTAGTAAATATCGGCACCTGGTTCGGACGAAAATATCTCTTCTACGGTATGATTATCGTAAATCTCATCTCCTGAGTTCATAAATAAAACATAATCACCGGTAGCCAATGCCAGCCCCTTGTTCATGGCATCGTAAATACCTTTGTCGGGTTCGGATACAATTTTAGTAATCTGATCCTTGTAATGCTGAACAACCTGTAAAGTACCATCTGTTGATGCTCCATCCATTACAATATATTCAATTTTTTTATACGTTTGATTAAGAACAGAATGGATGGTACGTTCGATATCCCGAACGTTATTGTACACAATGGTGATGACAGTTAGCTTTGGCAAGAGGTGATTTTTTGGATTGGAGTAAATTTAATAAAGATTTTGCAAATTTCTCTGCGTGGAGGTGAAAATGAAATTTGATAAACATTTAGTTTATTCCCTCAAAGGAATGATGTTTTTTGTTGAAATTGTATGTAATTAATCCATTAATTTTTTTAACGTTTCAACATCCGGTAATAAACCCTTATAGGCAGGAGGCAATACCTTGCTGGTTTTGTAAGTAGAAACACCCATTGCTTTATTGAAATCCCTGAAAGAGAATTCTACCACTTTATTGTTTTTTTCTTTACATAAAATGATGCCTATGGATGGTTGCTCATGTGGCTGTTTGATGTATTCATCAAGAGCTGAGAGATAAAAGTTCATTTTGCCCATGTATTCGGGCTTAAACTTGCCGGTTTTTAATTCAAAAACCACCAAACATTTTAATCCGCGGTTAAAGAATAAAAGATCTAAAAAATATTCTTCCTCTTCTACAATTAAGCGGTATTGGTTACCGATAAAAGCAAAATCAGAACCCAATGACATTAGAAACTTTTTAACGTTATGTACGATTTCGCTTTCCAATACCCTCTCATCGTTTTCGTCTGCATCTTCAATATTAATGAAATCCAATAAATATTCGTCTTTGAAGGTCTGTAATGCTTTTTGTCTTATTTCATCATTTGAAATCGTTTTGGAAAAATTGTTTGGTAATTTTCCTGTTTTTTGAAAAGTTTGGTTGTCGAGATGGTTTTTTAGTGTACTTAAACTCCAGAATTCTGTTGCTGTTTTTTGGATGTAAAATATCCTTTCATCTACGGATTTTGTACGCTGTAAAATTTCTATATGATGAGTGAAGCTTACGTTTATAAAACTTTTTTCTAATTGGACCGTTAGCGACGGACTAAATTTAATATCTTGTAAATCAATACTTTGTATTTGGTCCGTCAGTGGCGGACTAATTAAGAAATGTTCCTCCCTAGCCTCAAAAAACAAACGCATCCGCTTCATATTGGTGGCTGAAAAGCCTCTTAGTCCAGGCAGTTCATTTTGTAGATCATTAGAAAGGTTTTCTAAAACTTTAGCACCCCATTTTTCTTCTTTAACTTTAACTGAAATAAACTTTCCAACTGCAAAATAGAGGGTTAATAATTCTTTGTTAACCAGGGTTGCAGCACGGTAACGGCTTTGCAAAATTGCCGATTTAAGGGCTTTAATATTGTTGAGATAACTTTTGCCTGGTTCCATGGTAAATTTTATTTCGGCTGTAAATCAATCAAGGTTTCATACAAATTAATATGTTCTGCAGCGATTACTTCTTCCGAGAAATCGGTTAGTATACTTAACCTAGCTGCCTTTTGTATTTCTTCCTTATTTGGACGGTGATAAAGCCACTCAATGCCATTTGCCAAATCTTCAGCATTCTGATATTCGGCCAGATATCCGTTTTGCATATGTTTAACCATATCAGGGATACCGCCCGTGGTAAAAGCAACAACAGGTGTAGCACATGATAAACTTTCCATTACTGTATTTGGCAGGTTATCCTCCAACGAAGGTGTAATAAAAGCATCTGCAGCTGAATAGCATTTAGCCAAATGCTCATCTTTATTAATGGTGCCCAAAAATGTAGTTTTGAAAGGGAATTCGGGCATTTCTGCATTTTCCTTGTTTCCGAAAATAACGAGTTCGATGTTTTCTTTTCGTATTCCCGCCCTGCGAGATAAGATTTCTAAGGCTTCAATTAAATAGGGTGTTCCTTTATGTTTATCGTTTTTTGAGGGCATAAATCCGCTCATCAGCACAAACTTATCAGGATTGATTTTTAGAATTTTCTTCGCTTCTGATTTAACATAAGGTTTAAAAATTTTTGTTTCAATGGTATTCGGAATAACGGTCGCTTTTCTGGTGCCCAACAAACTGCTAAACTTAACCGATGCAGCCATCCATTTGCTCGGCGCCACGATATGAAAATTTAATTCAGTATAAGCCTTCTGTTTGCGCAGCCAGGTTTTGTGCGAAATATCATTTTTACCACTGATTTTCAAAATTGGGCAATTGCCACATTGCTGGTGAAAGTTTTCGCAACCATAGCGCACATGGCATCCTCCCGTAAAAGCGTTGCTATCATGAAAAGTCCATACAATCGGTTTTTCCAGTTCATCAAGCTGCGCCAGAAATTTAGGATTTAGAAAACCATGATTAACCCAATGTAAATGGATAATGTCGGCATTTTTAACGTCGGGATGATTAATTACCGAACGGCCGAACCATTGTAAGCTAAAAGGGGTTTTTACTGATTTGCTTAACCATTTGGCATAATACCTTTCGGATAAAATGTTATAAATGGCTTTAGCTTTTTGAACAGGCGATTTGCTAAAGGTATCTATTTTAGGATTTTGGCCAAATTTATAATAAACCAATACTTTTGAATCGATTCCACTGGCCTTTAAGGCATCACTTAGTCGTAAGCAGGCACGTCCTGCTCCGCCATTTCCATCATAGGTATTTAGGTGTACTACTTTCAAATCAATCAAAAATACATTTTATTGTTTACGAATATAAAATCTGTTGTGTATTTTCATCCTATTATTTTTTATTGCTTTTTAACTGTAGGATGGAGCCTTTGATGCTTAAATAATCATGCCATAAATTTTATGATGATTTTAAACAAGCCGGGTTCATGCATCCAAAGCCAAACAAATTAAATCATGATCAAATCCCTGTTGAAATCGCTTGCAACACTGGCATTTCTGTTGCCTATTCATTCATTTGCCCAAGGCCAAACTTACTTCGCCGCATACCCTGCTTTAACGCCCGATGCGCAAACAATAGTATTCAGCTATGATGGCGATATTTGGAAAGTACCGGTTAAAGGTGGGGTAGCCTCGAGGGTTACAGCCATGCAGGGAGAAGAAATTAACCCGAAAATATCTCCTGATGGGAAATGGATGGCTTTTTCATCCAATCAGTTTGGTAATTATGATGTATACATTATGCCTTTAACAGGTGGTGATATTAAACAATTAACTTTTAATGATGCCGCAGATGAGGTGGACAACTGGAGCTGGGATTCAAAGACGATCTATTTTACTTCAGGCCGTTATAATTCTTTTTCAAGTTATAAAGTAAGTGTAAACGGTGGAACAGCAATGCGTTTGTTCGATAATTATTTCAATACCACACACCATATTGCCGAATCGCCGGATGGTGAACTGTTTTTTAGCGATACCTGGGAAAGTTATCGTTTTGCAAACCGCAAACACTACAAAGGTGCTTACAATCCCGATATTCAATCTTACAATCCAAAATCAAAAAGTTATAAACGTTATACCGATTATATTGGGAAAGATTTCTGGACCAGCGTTGATCAAAAAGGAAATATTTTTTTCGTGTCGGACGAAGGAAATGAAGAATATAATCTGTACACCTTTATTGGTGGCAAAAAAACAGGCCTGACTAATTTCGATACTTCCATTAAACGTCCCTTTGTTTCGGCTAACGGAACTACCGTGGTATTCGAAAAAGACTATCAATTATACACTTATGATGTAGCTTCGAAGAAAATAGAAAAAGTCAATATCGGTACTTCACGTAATCAGGTTTTGAGTAAGGAGCAGGAATATGATGTACGTGGTAATATTTCTGCCTTTGATGTTTCTACAGATGGGAAAAAGATGGCTTTTGTTTCGCGGGGTGAGGTATTTGTAAGCGATGCAGATGGGAAATTTATCCGTAAGATTACCAACAGTGGTGAACGTGCTTTAGAATGCAAATGGCTGGCAGATAATAAAACGATTTTGTTTAGTCAAACTGCTAATGGATATCAAAACTGGTTTACCATTACTGGCGATGGGAAAGGATCTGTAAAACAATTGACCAAAGATAAAGCAAACGTACGCGATATTACGCTGAACAAAACCAAAACCATGGCGGTGTACCTGAGTGGTAGAAACGAACTCAAGCTCATGGATCTTAAAACTTTTGATGCGAAAACATTGGTAACCGACGAGTTTTGGGCCCTGCAAAGTGCTGCACCAAGTTTTTCACCAAATGATGAGTATGTGCTTTTTACGGTATACCGAAATTTCGAACAGGATATTATAGTACATCACATTAAAGGCAATAAAACCATTAATTTAACGAATACCGGTGTTACAGAAACCGGCCCGGCGTGGTCGCCTGATGGAAAATACATTTTCTTTACCAGTGCGCGCACCAAGCCGTCTTATCCAACGGGGATGGCAAATGCGCACATTTACCGCATGGCGCTTGATAATTATGATGAGCCTTATCGTTCTGATAAATTCGATGATCTGTTTAAAGAAACAAAACCCGCTCCAACAGAAGTTAAGCCTGTAGTAACTGATAACAAAAAGGATAAAAAAGGAAAAATCGATACTGCTAAAAAGAAAACAGAGGTAAAGCCTACGCCAAAACCTGCGAACGTAATTACCATTAATACGCAAGATATTCTGGACAGGATTGAACTTGTTGGACCTTCATTTGGTGGCCAGTACGGAACTGATGCATTTGCCAAAGGTGATAAAACCTATGTTTTCTATTCGTCTAACCATGAAGGCGGTGCCCCAGGACTTTACCGAACAACCATCGAGCCTTTCGAAGCCAATAAAACCGAAAAGGTTGCCGATGGCGGCGATTACTCAATTGTATCGGCAGGAGATAGATTTTTCATATTATCAAGAGGTACGATTAACAAATATACTTTAGAAGGAAATAAGCTTGACCGTGTAGATCATGGTTACAAATTTACAAGAAATCTGAATGCCGAATTTAACCAGATGTTTTACGAAACCTGGGTAGGCTTGGATGAGAATTTTTATGACGAAAAATTTCATGGCGTAGACTGGGATAAAATGAGAACGCGTTATGCAGCTTATCTACCCTATGTGAACAACCGTAGCGATTTAAGGATTTTGTTGAACGATATGCTTGGCGAGCTGAATTCTTCGCATATGGGCTTTAATAGTGCAGGGGCAGAAGAACGCAAAAACCTAACTTACATTACCAATGAAACCGGAATCATCTTTGATAACGAAAACCCATTAAAGGTTGAACGTATTGCAGCTAAAAGTAATGCTGCCCGTACCGGAACCAATATTTTAGCCGATGATATATTAACTGAAGTAAATGGAGTTAAGGTAGATGAAAAAATAGACCGCGATTATTACTTCAGCAAACCATCACTGGATAGAGAAATTACCCTAACCTTTAAACGTAATGGAAAAGATATTTATGTAAATGTACATCCAGAAAGTTCGGGTAGTTTACGTGGAAATCTTTATGATGAATGGATTAGCCAAAACCATAAAAATGTAGACAAGTGGAGCAACAATCGCATCGCCTATTCTTACATGAAAAATATGAGTGGTGGTGAGTTGGAGACTTTCTTGTTGGATATGGTAGCTCAGGAAGAAAATAAAGAAGCCATTATCCTCGATCTGCGTTACAACACCGGTGGAAACGTACATGATGACGTATTAAAATTCCTTTCTCAACGCCCTTACCTGCAATGGAAATACCGTGGAGGTAAAATGGCGCCACAAAGCAATTTTGGTCCGGCTGCCAAGCCTATCGTACTGCTTATTAATGAACAATCTTTAAGCGATGCTGAAATGACGGCCGCTGGCTTTAAACAATTAAAACTGGGCAAAATTATCGGTACAGAAACCTACCGCTGGATTATTTTTACCTCAGCAAAAGGTTTGGTTGATGGTTCCTCTTATCGTTTACCGTCATGGGGATGTTATACTATGGATGGCAAAAACATCGAGAAGGAGGGAGTTAAACCAGATATTTTTGTCAAAAATACTTTTGAGGATCGTTTAGCTGATAAAGATCCTCAATTGGAAAAAGCTGTAGCTGAGATATTGAAAGACCTTAAATAGGGTTAATCGGTTAACTGGTTAAATCGGTTAATTGAGCATATATTCCGTCATTGCGAGGCACGAAGCAATCCTACAACATTGAGTGGGACATTTCTACTGCATTAAGATTGCTTCGTGCATCATCATTATAAATACACAGGATCAACCTGACGTTTTTATAAATAACTTCTCAATTTTTTCCGTTTCTTTGGGATTGGAATTATTTAAAACATGGCAAATTTATTAACCGACAGGGCTTTTTGGGTAAATTATTGGGAAAGTAAAAAAGGACTCGCGGTCCAGTTACCTTCAAACTATTTATTTCACCAGCAGTTGGCAGATGTGATCCAAAGGAACAATGTTAAAACGGCTATTGAACTGGGTGGTTTTCCTGGTTACTATGCCGTATTTCTGAAAAAATATTTCAAATTGGATGTTACCCTTTTAGATTATTTTGTTCATCCTCCGGTTGTAAAAGAACTTTTAGAAAAGAATAATTTAACTGACAGTGATATCCACATCGTCGAAACGGATCTATTTAACTACATACCCGAAAAGCAATATGACCTTGTATTAAGCTGTGGTTTAATTGAACATTTTAATGATACAGCTGATATTATTAACCGACATATCGCTTTCGTAAAATCAGGTGGCACGTTATTTATTACACTACCCAATTTTAAAGCTGTTAATGGCTGGTTTCAAAGAAATTTCGATAAAGAAAACTACGATAAACACAATATCGATAGTATGGACCCTGCACTGTTGAAATCGATTTGTGAGCAAGCTGGGCTTGTAGATGTAAAATCGGGTTATTTTGGCCGGTTTAGTGTGTGGCTGGAAAATGAAAGTCAGAAATCAGCAGGTGTTCGTTTATTTAAAAAAGCAGTTTGGCTGACCGGTAAAATATTTACAAAGATTATCCCATTCGAGAGCAAAAATCTATCACCTTATATTATCTTAGAGGCGAAAAAAAAATAACGCTCTATGTTAATCAGTTGGGGTTACTCGCCTAAAATTGAAAAGTATATTCCTTTGGCCGATTTTCCGGCAGATAAATATTTAATTGTAGCTAAGCAAGCTATCGAAAATTTGGGATGGAGTTTGAGCCATGTTTCTGAAACGGGTTTAATTGCCTATACCCCGATATCTTTCCAATCGTATAGTGAAGAAATATCAATCCGCATCCATGGAAATTTTGCTGTGGTAAAAAGCGAATGTGTAGGTATTCAGATGTTTTTTAACGATTACGGCAAAAATGATCTAAATCTCGAAAAGTTTTTTCATGAGTTCGAGTATGTAGAGTTTCATCTAAAAGATGTTTGGGAAGAAAGTTTGTATAATTTTCATCAGTTTATTGCCACGCAGGATGATCAGTATTTTGAGAAAGCACCTTTAGCAACCAAAAACAAAATTAAAAATGTGCTGTTCCTGTTTTTTCCTCAAAAAGGGTATACCATAACGCCGATTTTGGTGCTTTTAAATATTTTTTATTACATAGCGCTTGTTCTTTTCTCAATAGTATACCTAAGATATCAATTCGTAAGAAGTGGAAGCAGTTACGATCCCGAATTTATAGAAGAACTCAAAAGGATTGCGTTAAATTTTGGTGTGAATCAGCGTAATCTGGTGCTGGGTGGAGAATATTGGCGCTTAATTACTTATCAGTTTATTCATGGATCTAAATCTCATTTGTTTTTCAATATGTATGCCCTGGTTTATCTGGGTTTAATGATTGAAAATAAATTGGGCTGGAAAAAATACCTCTTTATTTATTTGGCGAGCGGTATTTGTGGTGGCCTAATGAGTTTGATTTTTCACCAGGAAGGGGTAATGATGGGGGCATCTGGCGCGATTATGGGCTTATATGGTGCATTTATTGCGCTTTTGCTTACCAAAACTTTCGAACCAAAGGCTACCAAAGCATTATTGGTAAGTACATTAATTGTTTCTCTTTTAGTGTTAGTAAATGGTGCTTTTGGTAAAAGGGTTGATAATGCAGCGCATATCGGCGGATTTGTATCGGGATTTATTTTTGCTTATCTCCTTAATTATAAGTGGGACAAAACATTCGAAGTTAAAACCTGGGCAAGGTATGCCGTTTCGGTACTTTTATTCCTGATGTTTTTTAGCGGTGTGGTGCATTTTAGTCCGAAGTATGGAACCGAGGAATACCGCAAATTAAGGGATACCTTTAACGGTAATCTGGGCTCACTCAATGGCGTTATGAATTTGAAAATCTCTTTGCCTAAAGATGTTAAGCTCGCTTCTATCAAAGAAGATGGTATCATCCCTACGGAGCGGAACCTGGTTGTTATTAAGCAAATGCAGGCCTTAAATTTAAAGCCTGAAGATGCTAAAGAACGTGCAGAAAAAATAAAGTTAAGTAAGGCATCACAACGGGCTGTTATGTTAATGTATAGAGACATTAAGGCCGATAGTACTTATCGTTATAGCAAAGAAACTTCTACTGCGCTGGCACAGGTTTTCGAAATTCTTTACAAGCCCGAATGAGTTAATTATCTACTTTTCCTGTATAATCCAATTTCGCTCAAAGTGATACAAACCGGAGATTTAGTAATGTTTATTTTTACCTTATCAGTTGTAGCCGGGTTATCCAGTTTGATCAAACGTTTAGCCCCGATACTGGTGCCATCGTAAATCTTTTTCCATGCATTGTTTTCAAACACTTCGATAGTATATGCTTCTATGCGCTGGCCCAAGGGAATGTACTCTTGTAAGCTGATAATATCGAAAGTTTTGGGTGTTTTTAAATCCAGTTCGAGGCTTGCGGTATATACATCGTCCGTTGTGGCCCAATAAGTTTCTCTGTTGTGATCGAGCAGGGTAGCAGCATTGTAATTTTTGCCCCGGCTGTTGCTCACTTTAATTTGCGCATTTTTAGCCAGGTTATTTTCGAAAGTATGTTTAACCATATCACCAAAAGTTTTCAGCGCCGTTACGTCATCTTCATGGAGCTGGCCTCGCGTATCGGGCGCTAATCCAAGATCTAAACCTGCACCGCGGCCAACACTTTTTAAATACAGGTCGAATAAGGTTTCTGGTGTTTTAGGTTTTTCGTTCGCATGGTAAAACCAGCCTTTTCTTAAGGGCACATCACATTCTGCGGGCATCCAGAATTTACCATTCCTAATCCCTTCAGGGCTTTGCGGGTAATTTGCCTGACCAGGAACTGCGGCGCTTTTCCCATCTGGTGCCATTGGTGTAAACGTTGCCCATGAGGTTGCCGCAGCATGTCCATCTTCGTTACCAACCCAACGGATATCCAATCCGATATCACTAAAAATATTGGCCATTGGCTGCATTTTGCGCGTAATTGCCCAAGTGTTGTTCCAATCATAATAAGTTGTATTATCTATAGAACGTTTTTCTTTTGCACCGCCATAATAACCATCACCCCCATTGGCACCATCGTGCCAGCTCATAAAAAGTTCGCCGAAATTGCTGTATAATTCTTCTAACTGCGCCTGATAAATTGCAAGATATTTATCCGTTCCATAAAGTGCATTGTTCCTATCCCATGGAGAACAGTATACACCAAACTTTAAACCGTTTTTGCGCACAGCTTGTTCTATCTCTTTAACCAGGTTCCCTTTTCCATCTCTAAAAGGGCTTTTGCTGATGTTGTATTCAGTAGTTTTGGTTGGCCACAGCGCGAAACCATCGTGGTGTTTCGCCACAAGGATAATGCCTCGTAATCCACCTGCCTTTGCTGCTTTAACAATCTGATCGGCATTAAAATCAGTTGGATTAAAAGTTTTAGGATCTGCATCGCCAAAACCCCATTCCTTGTTTTCGAATGTTGTTGGTGTAAAATGGATTAAGCCGTAAATTTCAATATCATGCCAGGCCAACTGCCTTTTTGATGGTACTGCACCAAAAGGTTTAGGTGGTGTTTGTGCATAAACTGCTGTAGTAAGTAGTAAGAATAAAAATAATAATGCTCTCATATTGGTATAGCTTAGATAAAACTAAAGTACAAATAATTAACACTGAAAAGTGAAGCATAACCATTATTTAACCTCTTGAAAATGTAAACGCGGAATTATTTTTACATCTTGATCGTTACAAGAATCCATAAAACATTTAAATTCAGTATACGTTAATTAATCATGAGCGCTTTTATCCAGAATCCTCCCGATGGTGGTACAATGTACACCGAAACCAATCTTGGCCAGCTTTTTCCAGAACCTTTCAATACCATCACGAGTTGCTTTTTTCTGGCTATTGCCGTTTACTGGACGATTAAACTCTGGGGTAATTTTAAACAGCACAGCTTTCTGAGTATTGCATTGATTTTGCTTTACATTGGTGGGATAGGAGGTACTACCTACCATGGATTAAGGCGTTGGCCGATTTTTATTATGATGGATTGGATGCCGATAATGTTGCTCTGCCTTTCGGCTGGGGTTTACTTTCTATCAAAACTAACCAAATGGTATTTCGCTGTTTTGGTTGTAGCGGTTTATGCTTTGTTCCAGTTTTATGTTCGCAGGCTATTCAGTAATGGAGATTTCCAGATTTTTATTAATATCAACTATGCCTTTATGGCTGCTCTAGTGTTATTTCCGGTTTTTGGTTACCTCATTAAAACAGAATGGAAAAATGGTAAATGGGTTGGTTTTGCTTTAATTGCTTTCATTTTTGCACTCACGTTCCGCATTGCTGATAAATGGGATATATTAAACATAGGTACCCACTTTTTATGGCATACCTTCGGTGCTGTAGCTTCTTTCTGTATGCTTAATTATATTTATTTGGTTAACGACAAAAAAGCTATAAAATTAAGCGAACATTGAGCCTGCTGATAAATCAACAAGCTCAATTCTAAATTTAAAATTTAGAATGTGCTTTGCTGTAATCCAGCTTCTTTTGGTTGCCTATAGCATATTCGATGCCTCCCAATAAATGGTTTTGGAATTTCTCTTCGGCCCAACCTTCTTTGGTATGGCCCATACAAGTATAGAAAGCCCTTCCGCCATCAAAATTGTGGTACCAGCTAAAGGGATGAAAATCGCCGTTTTTACCACCTGTGTACGATTTTTCGTCCAACGTTATCAGCACTTTAATATCTGGATTAATATCCTTAAAGTTATACAATTCATCTTTCCTCATCCAAACCGAATCGGTAAGGAATTTGGTAGCAGGATGTTTTTTGTCTTTAATAACGAATTTGGCTTCTTGCACGGCTGGATGACTAATGAAATAAGCACCAGCCAATTTGCCGTACCACGGCCAATCATATTCGGTATCCGTAGCTGCGTGGATACCTACGTAACTCCCGCCAGCCTGGATATACCTTTCGAATGCAACCTGTTGTTTGTTATCTAAAACATCACCTGTGGTACTTAAAAAAATAATTGCGCTGTATTTTTTAAGGTTATCTTCAGTAAATACATCTGCATTTTCGGTAGTATCCACATCAAACTGATGCGTAAGCCCCAGTTTTTGTATTACTTCTTTTCCGGTTTCGATAGAATTGTGCCTAAAGCCTTTGGTTTTTGAAAAAACTAAAACTCTTGCCTGTTTCTTTGCTGTAATAAAACTCTGGAATAAAAAAATGGATGCAATCAATAAACAGAGGGAAAGGTACTTTTTCATTTTGCTGACTTGGTTAGTGGTGATAATGAATTTTAAATTTAAGAAAGTTGTTTGATAATTTCCATACATCTTTCTTCAACCTGTTTACAAACTGGGTTAAATAGCGCATTATCCCAATAGGGGTCTGTAACTTCGCCGTTATCAAGAAAAAGTTTAACCTTTTCCCGTTCCTCGTCGGTTTTGGCAAGACTTTTAACATCGGCCAGATTATTACGGTCCATTACCAAAATCAGATCATAATAATCAAACATCGCATGATTAAATTGCTGTGCACGTTGTTTACTAATGTCGTATCCCAAGGTTTTGGCGGCAGAAACGCTCCTGTGGTCGGGTGCTTTACCAATATGCCAGTTACCTGTTCCGGCCGAAGCAATTTCCCAGTTTAAGGTTTGTTTATCTGCAAGGTGGCGCATAATGCCTTCGGCCAATGGCGAACGGCAGATATTACCAAGGCAAACCATTAAAATTTTCAATGTGATGTAGATTTAACTATAAATATTTGAGTAACTCATTTGCGTTTTAGGGTTGCACAAAAAAAATGCCTCTAGTTTTGGCTTGAGGCATTAAATTTTAGCAAGATGGCTTATCCGTAAATATCGTTTAATATTTTAGCTAAGCGTACACCACCTTTTAACAATTGACTATTAAGGGTATCCACCCATTCGAAATTATAACGATAGCTTAATTTCGAATCTGGTTTGGTGGTATCGTAAATTTTGTTACAAATGCCATATGATTCGTAAATACAGTCTTTTAGGCTGGTATTTTGCCAGTTGTAAAGCTGAACTGCCGAAGCATGATTAATTGCTTTTGCATATTCGGTATAACTTAACTGTTGGTACTCAATTAACTGCTCATCCCAAATGCGGTGGATATTCGATTTTTCATTAAACCATAAAACAGATACACGGTTACCACCTAAGTCTTCTTTACGCGCAACATGCATCGGTTGGCATAAATCGCCTGCCAAATGTACTAACATGCGAAGCGCCAGTTTTTTTTCGGTCGCAGTACTGCTTGTTTTCTTTAAAACAGCAATCAGATCAGGGATTTTAGTGTAAAGGCTTGGTGATTTTTCTGTCGACAAAAAATTGTAAACGCCATTTTTATCCAATCCTGCCGGAAGATTAACAAAGTGCCAGTTGTACATATAATTGTAGGTAGAATCCGATTTAATAAAATCGCCCCAATTGGCGCTCATGGCCAATGTTTCGTAACCTAAAATACCTTGTATAGCTTTGCGCGTTTTGGCCTTTAAATAGCTATCGGCAATTTCGCCTACCACACGGTGACCAATTGTGCCCCATGCATTTGCCTGCATAGGCAAATACGCTAAAAAACCAAGTGCTAAAGCCGTGGTCAGTTTCTTTTTAATTGATGTTAAAATCATTCTATAATTCTTTTTGTACACAGGTTGTTTTTTCTTTGAGGACTAACTTGATTTCGCGCTGATCGCTTAAACTTTCTAAAGATAATGTATCTGCAGAACGCTTTTTGATCAGGAAATTCTTGTCGTATCTTCCAATTCGATAACAGCCTGATATTTTTTGTTTGTAATTGGCATGGGTAAAGGTTGCGCCAACAAATAAAGTATCACCCTTTACCACATAAACACCTTTTGCATATTCTTTCCAAATGCCATTGTGGTAACAGGAATCTTCGTACATGTTTACTTTGCTATGGGTAACCATATCGATGTAAACCGAATCGCAGCTAAATTTAAAATGGTGTTGGGTATAATTACTTAATTTATCGCTAAAAGCAACCGAATCCTGGTTCCATACCCCTTGCATAAAATCTTCGCCCTTGCCCTGTATATTGGGCCGCGGACTACAAGCTATGTGTAAAATGGATAATGTAAAAAGGACGATGTGTAAACCCTTTAAGCCCGGATGCAGTTTGTTCATTGTGTTATTAATCGTTGCTTTTAGGGAACTGATCAGTAAAATCAGTATTTTTTTTAACTGTGTTGGTTACCAGTATTAAAAAACCAGCTGCGAAACATAGACTGGCTATAAAGCTGATGATACCGATAACAGTATAATATTGAGAAACTTCAGTATAAGCCAAATGTTGATCTCTTAGTAAAAAAGGCATTAAAACACTATAAAATAACGTAACCAATAAACCTATTCCTGAACCAATGGTCATTAAAATTGCTTCAACAGCAGATTTTTTTGCTAAAAAGTAACAACAGGTACCAAATAGGATAACTGGTGAGATGATAGCTACCAAGCTAAGCAGTGTAGAGAGTATTGAATTCATATGGCCTGTTGTTTTAATTAATTGTTTTGAAAGTAGGAGCGTCATGCTGAACTCGTTTCAGCATCTTTGAGTACTGAAAAGATCCTGAAATAAATTCAGGATGACGACCGTTTATGTAATTAGCTATTTCAAGCTGCCCACCATATCTTCCGGACGAACCCACTCATCAAACTGTTCGTTGGTTAATAAACCCAACTCAACAGCTGCTGCTTTTAATGTTTTATTTTCTTTATGTGCTTTCTTTGCAATTTTGGCCGCATTTTCATAACCCACATGTGGATTTAAAGCCGTTACCAACATTAAAGAATTTTGCAAATGTTTCTCAATTTCTGGCAAGTTAGCTGTGATTCCTTCAGCACATTTATCGGTGAAAGAAACGCAGGCATCGCCAATTAAACGCGCCGATTGTAATACATTGGCTGCAATTACTGGTTTAAATACGTTAAGCTCGAAATGGCCAGACATACCGCCTACTGAAACTGCAACATCGTTACCGATTACCTGTGCACAAACCATTGTTAAAGCCTCTGGTTGTGTAGGATTAACTTTGCCGGGCATAATAGAAGATCCCGGTTCGTTATCAGGTATTACAATTTCACCAATGCCGCAACGTGGACCAGAACTCAACATTCTTACATCGTTAGCCACTTTCATTAAAGCCACTGCAGTACGTTTCAAT